>Ga0154020_10000590_pt1 | contig 44187 bp, 34 predicted proteins | sample Klosneuvirus_201_FD_109709 | JGI IMG/M metagenome (GOLD analysis project Ga0154020, IMG submission 109709) | Active sludge microbial communities from wastewater, Klosterneuburg, Austria - Klosneuvirus_20160825_MG | ecosystem: Engineered > WWTP > Aerobic digester > Activated sludge | place... | reverse complement strand
GCCAATCTAACAATTGGTGCACGGTACAATCAAAACGATCGCTTTGCAAACGCCTTTGTTCCGCGAATGGGATTAACGCGCGTTTTTAACAAGTGGCATTTTAAATTATTGTACAGTTCGGCATTTCGATCACCTTCGATTGAAAACATTAATCTTGGAATTGGAATTAAACCGGAAAGAACAAATGTTATGGAATTGGAATTGGGCTATAAGCTTGGAGCCAATTCGTATTTGACTGCGAATGTTTTTGATATTGTCACAAAGGATGCGATTATCTTTTATTATGATACCGATAATGAAGACGCGTACAAAAACGAAGGAATGGCCGGTACGCGTGGTGTTGAATTCGAGTACAGAGTAAAAACTGCTGTAGGATACATGAATCTGAATTATTCTTATTCTACGTCCAATGGAAAGCAAACGAACGAAAGGTATTCCGTCCCTGGCCATAAAGGTGTTCAGATTGGATTTCCGACAAACAAAATAAGCATGTTGTCAAATATACGCTTGAGCAATTCAATCAATGCTTCTCCCTCATTGAACTGGATGGATAAGCGATACGATATCTATACAGATGATCAAACAGGTGAGGACCACGTTCGAACCTTCAAACAGGCATTGTATCTGGATGCGATGTTCAATTTCGAAAAAGTGTTCATTCCCGGTTTGGTTTTACAAGTGGGTTGCATAAATATTCTTGACACAAAAACATTTTATATTCAACCATACAATAGCAATCATGCAGCATTACCGGGAACGTCCCGTGAATATCGTTTGAAAATTAATTACACACTGAATTTTCATAAAAAGTAAAAGGTGGCAATCTTGACTAAAGGAAAGGGAATTTTACAAGGCACATTCCGGAAATGGATCGTGTGTCTTGCGATTTTTATTTCCGGTAGTCCAACGGTTTTTTCGCAGATCAGCGAATCGGATATTAAGGCGATGTTTCTTTTTAACTTCATTAAGTACGTAGAGTGGCCCCAAACTCAGGGCGTTACCGGATTCAAAATCGGTGTTGTCGGAAAGTCTCAGGTATTCGAATCATTGCAAAAAGTAATTGCTCAAAAAACGAAGGATGGACGCAAAATAGAATTGGTCTCACTCTCAGAAAAAGAGTTTTCTTCCTGTCAGTTGGTTTTTATTTCACGCAGCGCAGATTCAAGTGGAGAGGAATGGGCAAGAACTTATCAGGGTAGCGGCGTTTTGGTAGTTTCTGAGGAATCTACCCGATCCGGAAAATGGGCGGCAATAAATCTGGTTACCATTGAAAATAAAATCCGTTTTGAAATAAACCAAAGTGCTGCTAAAGCTGGAGGAATAAAAATTTCCTCTCAACTCAGCAGCCTTGCAGTTTCTATTAACCCTTAATTTAGATAAACCTCCTCGATGAAATCGAAAAGCTATAAAATAGATCTGGAAATTTACATTGTATTCATTGTTGTGATTGGCATTTCTGTTTTCAACGCCATCTACAGCTCCTTTAATATTTCAAGGAACCAGGATGTCACAACAAAAATTATGACAGTGGAAATCCCTTCTCTTCAGTCTCTGGAGAACATGAACCTGTTGGTGACCAAAGCAAAGATGTACACGACGAACTGGGTATACCTTCAGGGAAACAAAGAAGACAAAGAGAAATTAAAGGACCTGCAGGCAATTGAGTATCCTGAACTGAAAGGAAATATTCTTGCATTGATGTCTATGTGGGATGATCAGGAGAATGCCGATAGTGTTCAAAAGATATTTCTGAACTTCGAGAAATTGATGGTTCATCAAAGACAAATTATGGCATCCCTTGTAACATTTGATGATTACGAGGATCCAATGAAGAAGTTTTCCGCAGAGGAAATTATCGAAAATGAAATTCTACCAAGCAGCACAAATCTAATCACCCAACTCAACCAGGTAATCATTAAGAAAAAAGCGCAAGCGGAGTTTGAACACAATCAGATGCGTGCATCTTCCCGAGCATTAATGTGGAGTGTACTCGGGATAGCGATCCTAATTGTAATTGTGGTTTTGATTGCGGCGTTTTATATGTCAAATAACATCATTGTACCTACAATGAAACTCAAGAATTACATTTTGATGATGGGTAAAGGAGAGATTCCTGAAATGGATCTTGAGCCGCGTAAAAATGCCGTTGGTCAAATGACTGAGGCGGTACGCACGCTCATGAACAGCCTTAAACGCACCGCACGATTCGCCCACAATATAGGCGATGGGAACTTTGGTGTGGAATTTCAACCGCTCGGCGAGAACGATGAGCTGGGAAATGCACTTGTCCAAATGCGTTCAAGTCTTCATCAAGCCAACATCGATAATAAACAACGAAATTGGATTTCAACGGGAATAGAAAAAATCAATGGAATATTGCGTGAGAACAACGATGATATCGGTAAACTTAGTGATGAAATGATTTCGATGTTGGTCACATACATTTCGGCGTTTCATGGCGCGATTTATTTATTGGAGACCAACGAATTTGATAATAGGACCTGGATTTCATTGCACGGTAGCTATGCACTGGATGAACGATCCAAAGCAAAGAAGAGGATTGAAATCGGGGAAGGTTTGGTTGGACAAGCAGTTAAACAAGGAAGTCCGATTTACTTAACGAACGCTCCTTCTGCATATGCAACAATTAATTCCGGTTTGGGAGAATCTCCCGCATCTCATGTTGTTATTATTCCGCTCAAGCACCATGGCATTGTATATGGAGCAATCGAACTCGCTTCGTTTACTCATTTTGAAGAATTCAAACAGAATTTTATCGAAAATATCGGCGAAACAATAGCTTCAACAGTTGCTTCGGTAAAGGCAAACACGCTCACCAGAAGACTGCTTGATGAAACGAAGAAGCAGGCAGAACGCTTGTCAGCTCAGGAAGAAGAGTTGCGGCAGACGAATGAGGAGCTTTCCAACCAGTCAAAATTATTGCAGGCATCGGAAGAGGAGCTGAAGCAAAGTAACTCCGAACTCAAACAAAACGCGAGCGAACTGGAACACCAAAACGAAGTTTTGGAACAAGCACAAGAAGCCCTTAGTCTGAAGGCTAAAGAACTTGAACTGAACAGCAAATACAAATCAGAATTTCTGGCCAACATGTCGCACGAACTCCGTACTCCTTTGAACAGTGTGCTGATTCTTGCAAAGTTATTGTCAGAAAACAAAGTGAATAACCTGAATGAAAAACAGGTCGAATACGCACGCGTCATTCATAAGTCAGGTACAGATCTTTTGGTTCTGATCAATGATATTCTTGATTTGTCAAAGATTGAAGCAGGGAAAGTCGAATTGATTTTTGAAGATACAGAATTGAAAATGGTGAAAGAGGATATTCGCTCCTTGTTTTCAGAACTGGCAAAAGAAAAGAAAATTGAATTTGAAATAGAACAACACTCCAACTTGCCGGAGCGCTTCGTGACCGACCGCGTCCGTATTGAGCAGATCATTAAGAACATGCTTTCGAACGCATTTAAATTTACTCCACAAGGAGGAAAAGTAACATTGCGGATAAAGCAACCGGATAGAAGCATACACTTTACCAACCCCAATTTGTTAAACAGTAAACACGTAATTGAATTTTCAGTCACGGATACGGGTATCGGTATCCCTCTTGAAAAACAACAGTTGATATTCGAAGCCTTTCAGCAAGCCGATGGTTCAACAAATAGAAAGTTTGGGGGTACCGGACTTGGACTGTCGATCAGCAAAATGCTTGTTGCAATGCTTGGAGGTGAAATGCAACTGATTTCGGAACACGGAAAAGGCAGTACCTTTTCTATGTACCTGCCACTGGATGTCAAACACCTTACATTACCCGCGCCCAATCAAAATGAAATTGTAATAGCATCGAATGTAGTTGCAAATACAATGGAATCCCGGAATGCAGAAATGAAAAGAAAGTCGATCGCAGAGGAAATGCCGGTAATAGCGGATGACAGAGATTCTCTGGACGGCTCTGAACCGATCCTCCTGATTGTAGAAGACGATGTTCATTTTGCAAGAATTCTTATGGATATGGCACATGAGAAAAACTACAAAGCAGTTGTCGCTACACATGGAGATGTAGGATTACGTTTTGCCGAAGAGATTAACCCAACAGCGATAATTATGGACATGCAGTTACCTGGCATGGATGGATGGTCAGTGTTAAAACGTATTCGTGAAAACGAAAAAATAAAACATATTCCAATTCATATTATGTCGGCTATGGATCGCCAGAAACTTGGAATGGAAATGGGAGCAACTGCATATTTACGCAAACCACTTGACAAAAAAGATCTGGACAAAGCCTTCCTGGATATTGACAAAGAGATAGCAAAAGAAATTCGAAAAGTTTTAATCATTGAAGACACAACAATTCAACAGGATATTGTCAGGAATTTATTGCTGTCAAAAAACAAGCAAACTAAAATTGTAACGGCCTCCACGACTTCGGCGGCAGATGCAGAGCTGGCACAGGAGAAATTTGACTGCATTATTCTGGACCTCGATTTAGGCAATGGACAGGATGAAGGGATCGCTTTGCTCGAAAAAATCAAATCCACTCCCGAACACGCTTCTACTCCGGTGATAATTTTTACCGGCACTGAAGTCAATGAAGAGCAGGAACGCATTCTAAAAAGATGGTCGGAGGCGATTGTTCTTAAAAATGGACAATCGATGGATCGCTTGATTGAGGAGACAGAACATTTTCTGCATGCGGTAAAAGATCAGAAAGTCGAACAAACAGGATTTAAGATTCCTGCAATGATGAATGACCTGTTGCAAGGGCGCAATGTATTGTTAGTAGACGACGACATGAGAAATATTTATGCCCTGAGTAGTGTTTTGGAAGGACAAAACTTAAATGTAATTACTGCCATTAATGGACGTGACGCTTTGCTGAAACTCGAACAGCATCCTGAAATTGAAATCGTATTGATGGATATTATGATGCCGGAAATGGATGGATACCAGGCGATGCAGGAAATCAGGAAGACACGGAAAATTCAAAATCTTCCAATCATTGCTCTTACTGCCAAGGCCATGATGGGTGATCGGGAAAAGTGTATCCAATGTGGAGCATCGGATTATATTTCGAAGCCGGTGAATACCGATCAGTTGTTGTCTTTGATGCGCGTGTGGTTATACAAAGGATAAATAATAAAAAAATTGCGTTGGGAATCAATTGATTCAAAAACAAAATATGAATACGCAGGTAGACAATAATTCTTTTGATCTGGTTTGGAATTACCTCGAGAATCGACATGGATACGATTTTTCGGAGTATTCAAGATCGACGATTGACAGAAGAATCGGTCAGTTCATGACACGGGAGAAACTTTCTTCTCCAACGGAATTGATGCATAAATTAATGGCGGATAAAATGTTTCATGTGAAAATGACAGAAGCGCTTACTGTTAATTTCACTGAAATGTTTAGGGACGCTTCATTTTTCCTTTCACTTACCCGTAAAGTGTTGCCATTTCTTTCCACCTACCCTTCTATTAAAATTTGGCATGCAGGTTGTTCGACCGGGGAAGAAGTTTATTCGCTAGCAATTTTATTGGATGAATTTGAATTGCTTCACAAAACAAAAATTTACGCAACGGACATGAATGAAACCTGCCTCAAAGCGGCAGAGCGAGGAATTTACTCTTTCGAACAAATAAAGAATTACACTAAAAATTACAGAGCAAGTGGAGGTCGAAAAGATTTTTCGATGTACTATGAAGCCCAGGACAATGGAGTAAAATTGAATGCGTATCTCAAAAAGAACATTACTTTTTTTCAGCACAATCTAGCCACGGATCATAGTTTTAATGAATTCCATCTGATTTTGTGCCGTAATGTTTTAATTTATTTCAATCGGAATCTTCAAACTCGCGTTGTGGATTTATTTAAAAACAGCTTGAATAATCTTGGCTATTTGGCCATTGGTAATAAAGAAAATCTATTATTTAATGGACAGCGAAATAATTTCGCGTTCATTGATAGGGAAGAAAAGATCTACAGAAAGGTTCAGTTTATAGATAAAAAACTGTAAGAATCCGTAGAAATTAATCTCCTGACTTCATGAATTGAACTAAATTGTAATTTGATATTTAATACGAATTAATACAAGCACGAGCCGAATGCAGACATCTACTTTACAAAATTTGACGAGCGATATTTCAGAAACATCCACCAAGCAGGATATCGTTAACATTCTTATTGTTGACGACAGACCCGAAAATTTACTTTCATTGGAAAGTATACTTGAGAACGATAATCGAAATATCTATAAAGCCTTAAGTGGAAATGAAGCCTTACGAATTGCCTTGGAAACAGATATTGCTTTGATTCTTCTGGATGTGCAAATGCCGGAGATGGATGGTTTTGAAGTGGCACGTTTGCTTGCTGAAAATTCGCGAACACGGGATATCTCAATCATTTTTGTGACTGCAATTAGTAAAGATGAAAAATTTGCAATGCAAGGTTACCAGGAAGGTGCTGTGGATTTTCTTCACAAACCTTTGGATGTAAATGTTGTTAAAGCAAAAGTTTGTGTTTTTGAAAAATTGTATCGTCAACGACTGGAGTTAAAAGAGTTCAATGAAAAACTGGTATCTACAAATAAACAATTGGATGAATTTGTTTACATCGTTTCTCATGATTTAAAAGCTCCTCTTCGCGGGCTTGCCAGCCTTGCTTCATTTCTTGAAGATGAATTGGGCGCTAATCCCAAGAAGGAAGTTGTTGAGCTGTTGACAATGATGAAAAGCCGCACTAGTAGAATGCAACAGTTAATCGATGGTATCCTTCATTACTCGAGGATGGGAAATACAAAAACCGAAAGGGAACAAGTTAATCTGAAAGACTTGATAAACAGTATAATAGACTTGCTCTCACCACCTGAAAATTTCCGATTCGACATATCAGACTCATTACCAATCATTTACGCAGAAAAAATTAAACTTCACGAAGTTTTTCAGAATTTAATTTCAAACAGTATCAAATACAATTCAAAAGAGCAAGGTGTAGTAAAAATTGAATTTAATGAACTGAATGATCACTATGAATTTTCTGTAACAGATAATGGCAATGGTATTAAGCCAGAACATCAGGAGAAGATCTTCGGTATTTTTCAAACGCTTCAGTCGAAGGATAAGTGTGAAAGCACCGGAATAGGGTTAACGATCGTGAAGAAGATTGTTGAACAACAGGATGGAAAAGTTACTGTTGCATCTCAATTTGGAGAAGGGTCTACTTTTTCATTTACGTGGAGAAAATAGGATTGATTTAATCTTTTTGAAAAATGTAAATCACACTGGAGTATCGTTCTGGATTATTTCCTGCTTTTTGGTTAGACATAAAGCCGTTGCGGAAGGCACTGAAAAAGTTGTTGCTCCCGGATTTGTATTTTTCACTGAGCATGGACACGTAAAACGAATCGTATACCATTGGTAATGATTTAATATGTGTCAATCCCTCTTCTTTAAACAGTCGTTTTATTAGGTCAGGTGAAAAGTGATACAGATGTCGTGGAACATCGTAAGCTGCCCAATGCTCCTTATACATCTCAGCATCTGCTGATGTATAATTTGGAACTGCAATAATTGCTTTGCCTCTATCATTCAAAAGTGAATACAGCTGCTTTACACGTGTTCGTAACAGATGGACATGTTCAAGGACATGCCACATTGAAATGATTTCAAAACGCTCTGTTAGACTGGCCAGAACCTCTTCCTTCTGGACATCCAGACCGAAGTTATTAATTCCCTGAGATCTCGCAGAATCATTTGGTTCTATTCCTTTGGTTTTCCAACCCTGGCTTTTGCATGCCGCAAGGAATTCACCTGTGCCACACCCGATATCGAGTATGCTCTTTTCAGATTTGCCAACTTCGGAATTTATAAGGTGTATTTTGCCATTAATTGCTCTTTTCCGAACGACCTGGTAAATTTTATTGATTATCCCTTTTGAAGAATTGGAATGACTAATATAATCTGAGCTTTCATAATACTTTCCAATTTCAAGGGGTCCTGGTCTGGGATTTGTGAATTTGAAGCCACAGGCGGTACAATTAACAATCTGAAAAAGCTCCTGACTAACTGTGAAATCCTTGCATTTAATAAAATTCTCAAATGTTTGAGCTTTGCAAACAGGACATTCAATTAATATTTCCATAATTTTCGGATGAATGTTTCACGTGAAACATTAGCGCCCAAGGAATACCATCAAGACTGAAATATCAGAAGGAGATACCCCACTGATTCTTGAAGCCTGACCTAAAGTTCGTGGTTTTATTTTACTGAGCTTTTGACGTGCCTCCATGGAAAGGGAAGATAAATTGTGATAATCAAAATCTTCCTTCAGGTAAACCTCTTCTAATCGCTCAAATTTATTCACAATGTCGAATTCTTTTTCAATATAACCTTCGTATTTCATTAAAATTTCAGCTTGTTCGACAACATGCTCTCTGATATCAAGATCAATTTTTTCAGTGAAGGCTGCCAAATCTTCTACATTAGCTACCAGATCCTGGATGTTCACTTGTGGACGAAGCAGGATGCCATTCAATTTCACTTTTTGCCGTACCAAATCGGTGCCCAGATCGGCGAGAATCGGATTAATTACATCGGGATGTACAGACAAATCCTTGATGAATGAAATCAATTGGTTCGTTTCATTAACCTTTCTTTCAACCAAGGCCATTCTTTCATCGGATGCCAGACCTAACCTATGACTTGCCGGAGTAAGACGAATGTCGGCATTGTCTTGCCGAAGCAAAGTTCGAAATTCAGCCCTGGATGTAAACATGCGATAAGGCTCATCCGTACCCTTTGTAACCAGGTCATCAATCAATACACCAATGTATGCCTCAGAACGTTTTAGTACGAATGGATCTTTTTCGTTAATCTTTAGATGCGCATTAATTCCGGCCATCAAACCCTGACAAGCCGCCTCTTCGTAGCCGGTAGTACCGTTGATTTGACCTGCAAAATACAGGTTCTCGATTAATTTTGTTTCTAAGGTTAAATCGAGCTGTTGCGGAGGAAAGTAATCGTATTCTATCGCATAACCCGGACGAAACATTTTTGCCTTTTCAAATCCAGGAATTTGACGCAATGCACGGTATTGAACATCTTCCGGCAGAGATGTACTAAAGCCATTCAGATAGATTTCAACAGTATTCCAGCCTTCAGGCTCTACAAACAGTTGATGACGATCTTTCTCCGAAAATCGATTGATTTTATCTTCAATAGAGGGACAGTACCTCGGGCCTAATCCTTGTATTCTCCCGGCAAACATTGGGGATTTTTCAAAACCCTCTTTTAAAATGTCGTGTACAACATCATTGGTATAAGTGATCCAACAACATCTTTGTTTTTCAGGGAGCGGCGTATTCAAATAAGAGAATCGACCAGGTTTTTCATCGCCTGCTTGTTCTTCCATTTTTGTGTAGTCGAGAGACCTTCCATCAATTCGTGGAGGTGTTCCCGTTTTCATTCTGCCGGATTGAAATCCCAGGGACAACAATTGTTCGGTAATCCCTGTTGCAGCTTTTTCCCCCGTTCTTCCTCCACCAAATTGTTTTTCACCAATATGGATAAGCCCATTTAAAAAAGTTCCATTTGTCAGCACTACAGATCGAGCACCGAATTCTATTCCCATGCCAGTCCGAACACCAATAACATTCTGATTTTCAACGATTAACCCATTGACCATGTCTTGCCAAAAGTCAACGTTTGGTGTATCTTCCAGCATTTGCCTCCACTCCAAAGCGAAGACCATCCTGTCATTTTGGGTTCGTGGGCTCCACATCGCCGGACCTTTAGAACGGTTCAACATGCGAAATTGGATCATGGACTTGTCTGAAACAATCCCAGAATACCCTCCAATGGCATCTATCTCCCTGACAATCTGCCCCTTAGCAATTCCGCCCATGGCAGGGTTACAGGACATCTGGGCAATTGTCTGCATATTCATAGTGATCAGCAATACGCGTGATCCCATATTCGCAGCCGCAGCCGCAGCTTCGCAACCGGCATGTCCGGCTCCAACAACAATTACATCGTAATGATCTTGCATAAAATTAAGGGTGCAAAATTAATCAATATAAAATGAAACTATTAGGGAACCACTAATGACTTAATACGCTAGAATAATTCTGATAAAAATGTTTCACGTGAATCAAAAGGAAGTATTGGGAATTCATACTTTTGCCACTCTCTTAGTTTTGTTAGTTTGAGCAAGCACTCGACAGTAAATACCGTTACGGCAGCCGGACTGCTGGTTACTTTAGGAATTATTTATGGAGACATTGGTACGTCTCCGCTTTATGTAATGAAAGCGATTGTTGGTAAGCAACCGATAAGCGCTGACGTGGTCCTTGGTGGAATATCTTGTATTTTTTGGACACTCACATTACAAACAACTTTCAAATATGTTATTCTAACTCTCCGTGCAGATAATAAAGGTGAAGGAGGAATTTTTTCACTCTATGCCCTGGTGCGAAGAACAAAGACAAAATGGTTGATATGGCCTGCAATTATCGGTGGTTCCGCCTTGCTTGCCGATGGAATAATTACTCCTCCAATTTCTGTCGCTTCTGCAATCGAAGGTTTACGTGTCTACAATGAAAATATTCCGACAGTCCCGATTGTCATCGGAATTATTACAGCATTGTTCATCATTCAACAATTCGGAACAAAATTTGTCGGGCAATTTTTTGGCCCTATAATGATGGTTTGGTTTTCAATGATTGGAACTCTCGGATTTATTGAGATGCTGGAATATCCCTCTGTTCTGAAGGCGCTCAATCCGTATTATGCAATCCATCTGATCACACAGGTGCATGGAGGTTTCTGGCTTTTGGGAGCTGTCTTCCTTTGTACAACAGGAGCTGAAGCGCTTTACAGCGATCTTGGACATTGTGGACGTAAGAACATTCGCATTACATGGGGTTTTGTAAAAACTGCTCTTGTGTTGAACTATGTTGGCCAGGGTGCATGGCTGATGCAACGCCAGGATTCTATGTTAAAAGACATGAATCCTTTTTATGAAATGATGCCGGATTGGTTTTTGATTCCCGGAATTGTGATTGCAACCGCAGCAGCTGTTGTCGCAAGTCAGGCACTCATCAGCGGATCCTTCACCCTGATCAACGAAGCCATCCGCCTTAATTTCTGGCCCAAAGCCAGGATTGTTTATCCTACTGATTTGCGCGGACAGTTGTATGTGCCGGCAGTGAATTGGTTGCTGATGGCGGGCTGTATCGGAGTTGTGCTTTTCTTTCGTGAATCCTCAGGCATGGAAGCAGCCTATGGTCTGGCGATCATCATTACCATGTTGAGTACGACATCCCTCTTGTCATACTACCTGTACATGCGTCGTGTGTCGCCCATTCTCATCGGACTCATGCTGGTGTTATTCCTAACCGTTGAACTTTCCTTCCTGGTAGCGAACCTTGATAAATTTCCACATGGCGGTTGGCTCACGCTACTCATCGCCTCCACGCTGATCGCATTGATGTGGACCTGGTATGAAGCACGAAAAATCCGAAACCGTTTTGTTGAATTTGTGAAACTGAAAGAGTATCTCAATCTGCTCAGAGATTTAAGTCATGATTTTTCCATTCCCAAATATGCCACTCACCTTGTCTATCTCACAAGTGCAAATATGCGCGATGAAATAGAAGCGAAGGTGATCTATTCAATCTTGCAGAAGCAACCGAAGCGGGCGGACATGTACTGGTTTGTACACGTCGATGTAATGGATGAACCGTATACCATGGAGTACAGAGTGACGGAACACATCCGCGGGAATATTATTCGCATAGATTTCCGATTAGGATTCCGGGTGGAGCCACGCATCAATCTAATGTTTCGCAAAGTAGTGGAAGACATGGTTCGCAATTTTGAAGTGGATATTACTTCGCGCTACGAATCTCTTGGCAGAAAAAATCTGATCGGCGACTTCCGGTTTGTGGTCATGGAAAAATTCCTTTCCTTTGAAAATGAACTTCCGTTTAACGAAAAAATTATTCTGGATGTATTTTTCTTCTTCAAAAAAATCTCCTTATCGGAAGAGCGGGCGTTCGGACTTGATACCAGCTCTGTGACAATTGAAAAGGTACCACTTATCGTGAACCCGGTTCGGGAGGTGAACTTGAAACGAATAAAGTAATTTTCTTAAATGAATTATTATTCACTAATTATTTAACGCCGGATTCGGGAAATTCATGTCTGTAAAATCAAAAACACCAAAGGACTCGTATTCCATTCTTACAGAGTTTGTATTACCGAATGATACCAATACACTCGGTAACCTGATGGGTGGACGCCTCCTTCATTGGATGGACATCGCTGCAGCCATTGCGGCACATCGGCATTGCGGCAGAGTAGTGGTGACAGCATCTGTGAACAACGTCTCCTTTAACCAGCCGATTCGTCTGGGTGAAATTGTGACCCTCGAAGCAAAAGTCTCACGTGCATTCACTTCCTCAATGGAAGTTTTTATCGACGTATGGGTGGAAAATAACAATACCGGTGAAAAGAAAAAATGCAATGAAGCGATATATACTTTTGTTGCCGTGGATCAATTGGGGAACCCGATAAATGTTCCACACCTTGTGCCGGAAACGGATGAAGAAAAAAAGCGTTATGAAAGTGCTCTTCGACGACGACAGTTGTCCCTCATCCTTGCAGGAAAAATGAAACCCGAAGAAGCAACAGAATTAAAGGCTCTCTTTTTTAAACCGGAGAAGTAATTTGGAATAGGGAACCGAGTCGATCAGGTGCTTGATGAAATGCACCCTCATCGGGTACCAGTATTTGCCCAATCAATTATACGTTTTTCGTCCTGATCCAGCATACACCGAAAATGCCTCTTTGGACATTTTGTGAATCCAATTTTCGAACATGGCCGGCAAGACAATCCCTTTACTTCGATTAGTACCCCTCCTTCCGTCCCCCGTCCCCCGTCCCCCGTCCCCCAATAAGGATACATCCCAAACTCCGGCACCGTATTCCCCCAAACAGACAATATTTCTTTTTGGAAAGCTGCAGCGATGTGCATCAGTCCGGTGTCATGCGTGATGACCCGAAGAGCTTGCTTAACGAGCAATGCTGATTCGTTCAGTGAAAACTTTCCGGTGGCGTCATAGACATTATCGCCCAGCTGCGCAGCGATGTATGCTCCTTTATCACTGTCTTCTTTCCCTCCGAGCAAAACAACAGGGAAATTTATTTTTTTGCAGATACTCACAATCTTATCTGCGGGCAATTGTTTTGTATAATGTTTAGCACCGATCACAAAAGCAATATACCCGTTTTGAAAGTTTGAAGGAAGGCGTTCAAGAACATTTTCAGTGTCAGGCTGGATGAAATAATCAAGACCTTTTCCATCGTTTGTTACACCGAAAGATTTGAGTGTGTCAAGATACCGATCGACAATGTGAACGCGGGGTAGTTTGTCAATATGAAAATTGACCATCAACCATTTTTCAATATTCAGTTTGTGAAAAGAGAAACTTTTCACATGCAGCGCAGACTTCAACCGCAAACTTCGTTGGTTGTGCTGGAGGTCGATGATGTAATCAAACTTTTCTTTTTTCAATAGAGAAACCAACTCCGGATAATTATCGGCGAGAAGATGCAATTTATCGATGTGTGGATTACACTTCAATATTGATTCAAACACATGTTTCGTAAGAAAATGCACCTCCGCCTCCGGTACCTGTTGCTTCAGGCAGCGAATAACAGGAGTTGTGAGAACGATGTCGCCGATTGAAGAAAAACGGATGATGAGGAATTTAGGCAAGCGTGTTCGTTTCGTGCAAAGATCGCAAAGAAATACTGAGAAATCTTTGCGATCTTTGGATCTTTGCGAGAAATAATTCACGCCCCAATGTCAATCCTGACAGATACCCACACACACCTCTATGCGGAAGAATTCGACACGGACAGAGATCTGCTGATCCGGGAAGCGATTCATCAGGGAGTAGGGCGGTTTTTTATGCCGAACATTGAATCCTCCACAATTGAAGGAATGCTCGAGCTGGAAAATAAATATCCGGAGAATTGTTTTCCGATGATGGGGCTGCACCCCTGTTCCGTTAAAGCCAATTGGGAATCCGAAATGAGAATAGTAGAAGATTGGCTGAACAGGAGAAAATTTGTTGCAGTAGGAGAGATGGGCATTGATTTGTATTGGGATAAAACATTTGTAGAAGAACAAAAGGAAGTCTTTAAACGCCAAGTCGATCTCGCTAATCAATTTAAAATCCCGATTGTAATCCATTCCAGAGATTCATTTGAATTAATTTACGAATTGTTGCTCGAGAAAAAAAAAGAAGCACCTTTTGGGATCTTTCATTGTTTCACCGGAAATGAAGACCAGGCGAATCGGGCAATTGATCTTGGATTTTATCTGGGGATTGGTGGTGTACTCACGTTTAAAAATTCAGGACTGGACAAAGTGGTTGAGAAAATCGACCTCAATCATCTTGTACTTGAAACGGACGCGCCCTATCTTGCACCTGTGCCTCAGAGAGGGAAAAGAAATTTACCGGAATACCTCATATTGATAGCAGAAAAAATGGCGCTATTGCAGGGAAAGACAGTGGATGAAGTAACTAAAAAGACAACAGAAAATTCAATAAAAATATTTGGTCGATAATCCGGAAACTACCAACGAAGTCTAAGATACAAGAAGTCTATGCAGGAGTAATTTTTTAACGTCAAAATAAACACTGATAAATTGCCTAGAAAGAAATCCAAACGTATCCTTATCATCTACACCGGTGGTACTATTGGGATGATGAAAGAGCACCGCAATCATACCTTGGTTCCGGTAAACTTTAAAGAAATAATTCGTCAGGTACCGGAGTTATTGCATCTCAATTGCAAAATCGATTTTCACGCTTCACATAAGCCGATCGATTCTTCCAATGTTCAACCAGATTTCTGGGAAGAACTTGCTGGAGTAATCAAAAAAAAATACAATCAATACAATGGTTTTGTAATCCTCCATGGAACTGACACCATGGCGTATACTGCATCGGCTTTAAGTTTCATGTTGCAGAATCTTGATAAACCCGTGATTCTGACCGGATCTCAATTGCCTGTTGGAGTGATACGCACCGATGCACGACGCAATTTGATAACGAGCATTGAAATTGCATCCTCCGACAGAATCGTTCCTGAAGTCTGTATTTATTTCAGTAATCAATTGTATCGCGGCAATCGCTCAGAAAAATATACCTCCAGTAAATTTGATGCATTTCAATCGAGTAATTATCCGGCACTTGCTGATGCCGGAGTGAATATTGTTTACAATTCGGACTTTATCAGAAAAAGAGAAAGAAAAAAGTTAAGTGTTCAAAGTGGGTTTGATACCAATATCGCTTTGCTTAAAATTTACCCGGGTATTCATAACGATGTTATTGACTCAACATTGCGTACCCCCGGATTGCGTGCAGCAATAATCGAAACCTATGGAAGCGGCAACGCTCCAACGGCCCCTTCTTTTGTCAAGGTACTTGATGAAGCAATCAAAAGAGGAATAATAATTTTCAATGTTTCACAATGCAGCGGAGGAACTGTTGATCAGGGTAAATATGAAACAAGTGTTCAACTAATGAAAATCGGAGTAATCAGCGGAAGGGATATTACCACAGAGGCTGCATTAACAAAATTGATGTTTTTACTCGGACAAAAATTGAGCAAACGAGAAATACAGAAATTAATTCAAAAGGATTTACAAGGAGAGATTTCTGACAAATAATTTTAGAGGGTTTAATAAAAGACCAGCTTTGAAAACGTTTTGTGCTTTCTGAAAAAGAAACGTTGCTCGATTATTTTATGTTTGATTAATTTACAAGACTGTCGCTTTGACCGAAAATTGAGCAGGCAATTTTGTTTTATACACAACAAACATTTCCCTCAGACGGCTTGGAATTCGCTGTAGCGATCCAATACTTCATCAAGAACACTGTGTATTTCTTCGATATTTTCTAATGTTACCAATCGGGTTCGGTAGTCTTTGAAATGATCCAGGCCCTTGAAGTAATTGCTGTAGTGTCTGCGCATTTCATAGATACCTACACGCGGGCCCTTCCATTCGAGCGATTTTGAAAAATGCGTGCGACACACTTCTACACGTTGTTCAATACTCGGCAAGGATAGTTTATTACCTGTTTGCAGAAAATGTTTAATCTCATTAAAAATCCAGGGATAACCAATACTGGCTCTTCCAATCATGACACCATCAACTCCATAGCGATCACGCATTTCAAGAGCGCGTTCGGGAGAGTCAACATCTCCGTTGCCAAATATTGGAATGTGAATTCTTGGATTGTTTTTTAATTCACCAATGAGTGTCCAATCAGCCGGACCCTTATACATTTGCTTACGCGTGCGTCCATGTACTGTGAGCGCCTGAATTCCGATGTCCTGCAAACGTTCAGCAACCTCAACAATATTTTTTGTATTGTCGTCCCAACCCAATCGTGTTTTCACTGTGACAGGAAGTTTCACTGCTTTCACTATTGCTTCCGTCATCTCAACCATTTTCGGAATATCCTGCAATAAGGCAGCACCGGCGCCTTTACAGGCAACAGCTTTTACAGGACAACCATAGTTAATATCGATGAGATCAGGTTGTGCCTGCTCTGCAATTTCTGCGGCCTCGATCATGGATTCAATCTCACTACCGAAGAGTTGAATTCCAATGGGTCGTTCATACTCGAAGATGTCAAGCTTCATCACGCTTTTTGCTGCATCGCGGATCAGCCCTTCGCTTGAAATAAATTCGGTATACATCACATCCGCACCATTCAGCTTACACACGTATCGGAAAGGCGGATCACTCACATCCTCCATAGGAGCAAGCAAAAGCGGAAATTCCGGGAGTATGATGTTTCCTATTTTCAATTTTTGTTAGTGGTTGGTGGTTGGTGGTTAGTGGTTGGTGGTTAGTGGTTAGTAGGCTACAGCTTGAATAAATTTATAATCTTTTATCAGGAGTTTATACTTTATACTTTATACTTTATACTTTATACCTTATACCTTATACCTTATACCTTATACCTTATACCTTATACCTTATACCCCCTTCCGTCCCCCGTCCCTTTTCTTCCTATATTCGCAGCCTATTCGGCTTCGTTGCCGCAAATGTACAACAAGATGAGTTTCAAGGCAATTTGGGCGAATAATACTTCTTATTCGAAATTCTTGATTTCGGTTGGGATTATTTTACTCTCTGCAGTGTTTTTTACCTTGGTAAGCACCTTGCTTTCCTCCGCCATTTATGGTGTGAACATGGCAGAGTTGCAAAGACTGTTGGGTAACCTGGATGATCCCAGAGCAATTTCTATCCTGAAACTGGTTCAAACCATTTCAGCAATTGGGACATTCATTGTTCCTCCTTTTATAATCGCTTATCTGATCAATCCTCAACCCTTGCGTTTTCTGGGCATTGACAAGTTCGCTGGAATTCCGTCATCCTTTCTTGTGATCATTTGTCTCATGGTATCTGTTCCGCTAATAAATTTTCTCGGAGAATTAAATGGAACAATGCATTTACCCGGATTCCTGAAATCAGTGGAGGAGTGGATGAAAGACTCTGAAGACCGTGCAGCCGAATTGACCAAAGCATTTTTAAATATGCCAACATTTGGCTCCATGATTTTCAATGTGTTTATGGTTGCACTTATTCCTGCTCTTGGCGAAGAACTTTTATTTCGGGGAGTTGTACAGAAAATCTTTACCGGGTGGGCTAAGAACATTCATATCGGAGTGTGGATGTCGGCATTGCTTTTTAGTGCAATGCATATGCAGTTTTATGGCTTTGTTCCAAGACTTTTATTGGGAGCCATGCTTGGATATTTATTTGTATGGAGTGGCAGTTTATGGTTGTCCATTCTTGCGCATTTTGTGAACAATGCCGCTGCAGTTATTTTTACTTACCTCTATCAACAAAACCTGTCATCAATTGATGTGGATGCAGTAGGAACTCAGGAAGGCGAAATGATGAGTGTACTAATTAGCACTGCATTTACAGCCATGCTGCTTTTCATGATCTATAGAATCGAGAGTAAAAAGCGGTTGCTTTCAGGGGAATGATTGCCTATCTTTGTGCCCCTTTTAGAAAGAAACGGCCATTTTTGGCTGTTTTTTGTTAAAATTCAATCCCGGAGAGGTGTCCGAGTGGTCGAAGGAGCACGCCTGGAAAGTGTGTAGGCTCCAAAAGGGTCTCGTGGGTTCGAATCCCACCCTCTCCGCATCCCGATTCAGATCTGGCTAACAGTAAAACTGTTTTCCCTATTTGAATCGGGTTCTTTTTTAATGCCAACAGGGCGATGCATTGTTCCAGAAATTCAAATTCGATTGCAATTTATTTTGACGCAACAACAAGTAGTTTGGCTTGGAATCTTTGGTTTGTTGTGCCGAAAGATTCTGTAAAATAAACACCGGCATCATTAATTTTATAATCTCCTTTCGAACCATTTCACGAAAGTAAGGATCCATCAACACAACAAAGGCACAAAAAAGTCCCCACCAAGAAGGAGGGGACTTCATTCGAATAAAAAAAACAAATTATTGAATTACCAGTTTACGGGTAATGGTTGAATTTTCATCTCCCAGGGAAACCATGTATACTCCTTTACTTAGAAGTTGATTCAACTGGTATGAATGCGTTAAATTATTCTGAGATTTATTTTCAATATTATCTGAATAAACAACTCTGCCCTGCAGATCGGAAATTGTGAGGATTGCATTTGATGCTGTTGTCAAATTCTGCAAAGAAACATTGAAGTTTCCATTTGTAGGATTTGGAGACAGAACGAAATTGAATTGTTTATCGGCTACGTCTGCAACAGATGTTGTCGATGCGCCGAGTTGTACCAGGGCGTAATCCATGGTTGAACCATAATGGCCGAGGAAAAACTCTACGTCCATTCCGGAATGCTCGTACTTAATGTATCGTAAGCCGGGACCGTATGACGAAAAAGACCCACCGATCCACTGCCATTGATCCGTGAGAGTTGGATTCTGTGAGTTGGAAGTAATCTCTACAAAATTGGCATCGAGAAGTCTCACGGTTTGATTATAGTAATCGGCAAAATTCGGTTGTGTACCAAGTGCAAATTCTCCATAAGTAATCAAGGGTTCCTGATCAAGCTCAGTTGTACTATAACCCTGAGCAAGTAAATCAATCATTTGCGATTTCGTATTCATATCCCAGGAAGTCAAATAAAGACCATTCGGGTCAACCAACCACCCATCGCCACCATTTGCATCGATAGTCCAACCTGCAAGTGAATGAGTTTTACCTCCGGCATAATAAATATTATTTCCAATCGACAAATGCGAATCATCGATCATCGCTCCATAATTTCCTGCCCAGAAGTTTGCACAATTTCCGATGTGTTCATATCTGATTTTGCGCACACCAGTACCATAATTCCGGATGGCACCTTTTAAAGATTGCCATGTGCCATTACAAGTCAAAACACCACTTTGGTAAGTGTATAAAACGTTTCCATTGTCATCCATCAAATAGATGTTCAACTGATACTCATCGGAAAGGGAAGAGCCTCCATCGAAACCTTTATAACTTTCAGCATAGAGAATGATTGGTTGTTGATCCAGGTAAGTTGGAGTGTAACCAATGGCGATGAGGTCAATGTCTTCAGACTTGGTAGTATTGGAATAAGAACTAACCCAGCAGGATGTTCCATCCGTGCCACCTGTTAAATCCTCAATCCAGCCATCATCAGAACTGGAAGTAACATTCCAGCCGGTTGTACCGCCGTCATAACAACCCGGATTGACAAGTAAATTCTGATTTTGTTGAGCGGATCCTGAATACGGGAGGCAACATAAAATAATCGCAAAATAGAGTAAGAGTTTCTTCATGTTTTTTTTTTAGGTGTTGATTAAATTGAACAAAAGGATTAAGACTAGTCTGCAAAATATATAAAATGTTGAATTTTAGCAAACCTTGATTTTTTTTGATTTTCGATTGCATTAAAACATGCGATCTGACAGAATGAATATTGGACATCATACAAGCCGGTCATCTTTGCATAAAAAAAGCCCACTGAATCCAGTGGGCTTTTTTCGATAACAGAAATTATTTCCTTTTCCTTTGTGCGTTTTTTTCGAGATCCTGGCTCGGGTGAGAAGGAGATAAGGGTTGTTTTTTTACAGCGTTCAACGGCTTTGTTTCATTCTTGTGCATCGATCCGGGGTTTGAGTTTTTTACCGGTGCAGAAGGTTGTTGCATCAGATTGTTATTTTTTGGTGCAACAGAATTGTTTCTGATATCCTGTTGGTTCTTTACTCTTGGAGCCGGACGGACACTTTCCTGTTGTGGATTTGACTTTGTATTTTGAACTGAGGGACTCTTTACAGAATTCACGGAAGCAGGACTCTTTTTTACGTCAGGACGAACCGTTGTCTTTGGATTTTGCGGACGACTTTCCATTGTAGATTTCGATGGAATGTTGATTGCTTTTGGGTCCTGCGGACGACTTTGCACCTGCGGCTTCATCGTTTCAGAAGACGGACGAACATTGCCTTTTCCACTTTGTTGTTGTGGAACATTCTTCACGTCATACTTTACCTTCACTTCTTTGTTAGAACGTTTATCGACAAAGACCGGACGGCTTTCGTTTTCATCGTATGCCCGAAGAATTGTATTTGATCCGAGAGACTGACGCGGTGCGTATGCTGATTTGTAATAACCACGTGGATATTGTTGTTCGAAATAAGAATGTTGAATCCAGGGATTGTGAGTGTGACGGTTCATTACGACGATATACGAATTGTAAGGATCGAATCCGTAATACACCGGCATTGAGGGAAGGCTTATTACATGAACCCAGCTAAATCCATCAAAGTACCAGTAGTTTTGTGCGAAGACATCGTAATACACCATGTAGTCGGGGAAATAATAATAATGTACTTCGTTTACGTAAACATAAGGCGGAGCCCAAACCGGAACCACGGGTGTTACTACTACAGTTTGAACGGGCGGAGTAGGAAGAGTTGTTGCGTATACCGGCTGAGGTACCGGAACCGGAGTAGAATAAATTACCGGGCGTGGTCTTGACTGCGCAACAAATACCGGACTGCAAGAGCTTAAAACATTTGCAAGGGAGGCTATCGCAAGCCCTGCAATCATTCGTTTTGAAATGGAGTTCATCATAATTCTTGTTTGTACGATGCCGTAAACCAAGATCTGTGCCAATGTTATTTATCGAGCTATTCCCTGATGAGGCGAAAATGAATTCAAGGGCATAATCTTTAAAATTTAGTTGGAAATAACGATTTTCGCGTCGTCTTACATAACGAAACTCAAGCCCATTTCTAATGATAGTGTCCTGTACTTCTGAATTTCGTAAAGTAAGAGCAGCAATAAAAAAAAGAAAGCAATATTTAAGAGCACTTATAAAACCCTGATATAGTTGATTTCTTCCTTATTAAAAAAATAGGTATTCTTCAGGTTGTTTGAAATGAAATTTTTCAATGAAGCACTGGTACTAAATTCTTCATCGATATTCTCTGTTAGCTCAAAAAGCCGGATGCTGTCAGTATTCAAATCGATTTTGTAAAAGAAAAATTTTGAAAGAGTGTCTGTTGGACCAACCCGGAGAATATTCAGAAAACGAATTCCGTCAACATGAGATTCATATCCCCAAAAGTGTTCAGTATCGGATTCGGATTTGCCTCTCTTTTCGATGTTAAATGTATACTCGTCTCTTTCAGAAATAACATAGGATTCATCTTCTGCGTTTAATTTCTTCCAGGTTCCTATTAATTTTTTATCAAGAGGGACGGTAGGCGAATCGATAGGTACAACAGATTCATACGGACAAGCGAATAAAATGAAAGCACAGAGCAGAACAGAAACACTCTGAAAAATAATTTTCATGAGATTGGGATTATGGGATATAAAGATATGAGATTCGGATTAACCTACTCGCCAAAAAAACAGGATTCGACAGAATTCAAACTGTTTATATTGTACAATGAACAGTTTTTATCCTTGAAATTGCAGAATAGACGATACCTGGCAGAGTGTTAAGGAGGCTAAATCAAATTTGCATTCTTTAAAAAAATTGATGATATTGCATCATCTTCGATGGCTGTTAGCACAATGCCAGAGCGGGTTTCTGCGGAAAGCAGGTTTCGTAGTTGGAAAAGGATCATTAAAACTTTCTTTAAGCGTCAGAGATATTCGGATAAATTTAAGCATCATCAAGGGTTTGTACATTAAAAACTGAATTCGCTTAGTTATATTTTTAAAGAGTTTAAAACGGATATGTAAGGCTTGCATTCATCAATGCAAACGATATTAAATATTTTCAAAATTGACACTGAAAAACCGCGCATTTCATGAAATACATTTTGTTCAAAATTATTGCCGTCATCTCCTTATTTTCTGTCTTTCCCAATCTCCTAAAGGGACAAACAATTAGCAGAGATGTTAACCCGTCTGCTGCCGGATTTTTTTCAGCAGCCAATGGCTCCCTGAGCTGGACTATGGGAGAAACTTTTCAGAAAACATTAAGTGCTCCAAATACGATACTCACTCAGGGTTTTCAACAACCTGAAGCAGCCAATGTAACTCTTGAATTAACGCTTTTCATTGAGGGGTATTATCAAGGTGGGGGTACTCAGATTGCATCCGTGGATCCGGTTAATTACCCAACATTGTCGGATACAATTACAATAGAACTGGCATCAAAGGATATTCCATATTCTATTTTGCAAAGTAAAAAGACAACCTTGTCAACCGCGGGCTTCGCAAGTGTATCTTTTCCGGGCCTTGTTCAGGGTTTTCAATATTTTGTAGTGGTTCGTCATCGCAACAGTTTACAAACATGGAGTGCTACACCGGTTAGCCTTGCACTTCCGAAAGCGACCTACAATTTTTCCCTGGTTTCTTCCAGCGCATTTGGAGGAAACCTTGCACCTTTGTTTGATGGCCGATATGGAATTTGGAGCGGAGATGTAAATCAGGACGGACTTGTCGAATCAACCGATTATTCCGACGTAGAAAATGCAAGTCAGATTTTTTTATCCGGGTACGAATTAACAGATCTCACCGGTGACGGACTTGTTGAATCGGCAGACTACAGCCTGATTGAAAATAACTCGCAGTTGTTTTTGATTTATTCTACGCCGTAAAAAAAGAGAGGCTTTTACTCAAAAACACGTCTCAATTTCCGTGTTTGTATCATGCCTGAAAACGGGCTCGAAGCCGAAATGCATTTTGAACCGAATAGAGACTCATATTCCTTGCCTCTGAATCAAGAATTGAATACAGAATTTTCAAAGGACCAATTGATCAATCTGTTTTAATTTTTCCTCCAAATTCCCTGAAACTAAACCGAATTTCCCTATTCAAGGGTCATTTTTTCCTGTTCAGAAATATTAATACTGATTCATATTCGTTTTTTTGTGAATTTGAAGCCCTGATTTGCAGGTATGAACTGATATAAGGTCGATCGGATCAAATAAATAATCACATTCAGATGAGACACTGTTTTATATTACTATTAATGCTCTGCGTTGATGTCACAGGTGCACATGCACAAGTATGGTCCCTCCACCGATCTTACCCTGAAATGGAATTCAGTGACGTTAAGTTTCTGAATAATGATGAAGGGTTTGTTGTGGGTGACTCAGCATTGAACGGGATTTTTATAACAACTGTAATCTTTAAGACAGTTGACGGAGGTCAAAGTTGGGCATCTTATAATTTAGGGAACCCCAATCAACGGATTACGAAAAGTTATTTTTTAAACTCGTCTGAAGGATTTGCTGCAGGAAGAAATGGTGGCGGCAACAATGGCTTATTCTTGAAAACGATAGATGGCGGGATGACCTGGACAAACCAAACAAATTTTAACGAAAAACTCTTTAATGTTTGCTTCCTTGATTCATTGCAGGGATGGGTGATGGGGAAAAATGGTTTGCTTTCAAAAACGGTTGATGGCGGTGTGAATTGGACGGCTGTAAATTTAACGAACGAAGACATCCACAGCATGCGATTTTTTAATTCTCAGCAAGGAGTAATGGCGTGTGGAGGCGGAGAGATTTATATAACATCCAATGGTGGGATGAACTGGTCTTCAATTTCATCTAATGTAGTGGAGGATTTAATGTCAATTGAGGTATATAATTCCTCTGCCTGGATTTGTGGTACCGCCGGTACATTATTGTTTTCTTCCGATACAGCACAAAGCTGGACATCACAAACTGCTGCAATCAATATTGATTTTAATGACATTTCGTTTGGAGATTCCCTCCATGGATGGACAGGCGGGTTGGCCGGGTTAATGAACCAAACAATTGATGGTGGAGGGCTTTGGCAAAATCAACAAAGTAATTCTGCGTTTGAAATCACAGGGATATCTATCCCTTCGGCAGATCAAGGTTGGTTTTGTACTGCGAATGGTGAATTGTATGCGTTTGGAGGTGTGACAAATATTCTGGAAACGAATATCCAAAAGAGGTACATAAGTGCCTATCCCAATCCGGCAACCAACGTTGTTTACATTCCACTACATCAAAGTAGTTCAGAAGTAAACAGAATAAACATTTATAATTTACAAGGGAATTTATCATTGGTTATTCAAGATCCGGAAACGATTCGTACCGGTTCAATTTCTTTGCAAGAACTTTTACCGGGGATGTATTTTCTTGAAGTCATTTCCGGTGTTGAAATCGCATATTCAAAGTTTATCAAAAGCAATTAATTAACAGCCACGCATTTTTATTTTATCGTGAAGTAGAAAACCTTCAGTGGTTCTCCCCGGAACTTTCGGTGGTGTAGGAAAGCATTTGTGTGCGATAGAGGCTGATGAAGTACACTGTGAACAGCTATGTTTTTATAAATTTTGTGTAGAGGGTTAATTCACCAGAAATAAGTTTGCAAAAATAAATTCCGGGCTTTAGTTCCGATAGATCAACGATCATTACATTTTCTCCGGGATGATGATCGTTCGTTGATAATTTCGTTTGTATATTCCCTAAAACATCAACGATACTTAAACTGGAAATTGTTCGTTCGTTGATCGAATAATTTATTGACGCAAGTGATTGCAAGGGGTTTGGTGAAACAAGAATTTGATTCGCGTTGATTGTTGTATTTTCTGTGTTGATTTGAGTCGACAGAGATTGCTCCAATTTTGCGGTTGTTCCGCCAGTGACGTAAATGACAGAGCCTGTTGTAAAATCAAATGAATTGGCATAGCTACCGGGAACGACAGCCGTCCAGCCGGTGGAACCATCACTGTTAATTTTACAAATAGCCATTTGTGTTAAAGTTCCTGCAGCCAGGTATGCTGCATTGGTGGCATCGAGTTTCATTTGTGCATGCAACAACAATGCATACGCCGGACCATCAGCATCCAGATTTTGCCATAGAATATTTCCAGAAGAATCGTATTTAATAAATGAAGCACCGGGTGTGCCGGAATTGGGAAACCCGCAGATGACCGGATTATTATCTGTTCCGGTTTCAGCCCGGAAGGCGGTGATAGCATTGGTGTCAGCCCAAAGGAAAGTTCCTGCTGGCGAAATTTTTTGCAATACACTACCGGAGTTGGTGATTACATATTCACCATTGATTAAATATGTGTTTCCGAAAGCGTCGCCGGAAGCATCTCCGACTGTATTACTTGAGAATCCGGTGGCGCTCCAGATTTCATTGCCATTCAAATCAATTTTCAAAAAGCCATTCAGATTTCCACTTGTTGTCCGTGTGATGATTAGCAGATTGCTATCAGGAGTGAATTTGATATTTACCGGAGAGCCAATACCCAGGGTGTCATAATAGGACCAGAGAGGAGAACCTGCAGTATCAAATTTTTTAACTTTAGTTACATGGCCGGTTGGTCCGGCGCCAATACCGAAGACATAAATATTATCATCTGAATCAATGAGTAGTTTTCTAGTGGAAGACCCATCAAATGCATTTTCGAAAACAGATCTCCAAAGCAAAGCTCCGGAAGAGCTAAATTTCATGAGGACACTTGCGGCGTCAACGGGATTTGAAATACCAGATCGAATAGTTCCGGAAACAAAAATATCTCCATTGCTATCAATGTCCACCCAGGTAGATACTTCAAACCGTGTGTTATCGGTATTGTCAAATGCAGCCTCCCAAAGTATATTTCCGGAAGAGTCGCGTTTTGTTAATGTTATATCTCCTCCGGGATTGTAATCCCAATTTACAGAATAGACATCCAAAGAATTGTTTGTGGCAACAGCCACGCCTCCGGGGTAATTGTACCAGCTGACTGTAACTTGTGCATGAACTACATTCGTCAAAAGTAAGATGAAGCAGAGAATTTTCAGCGTCATTGGAAGATGATTTTTCAATGGAGTTTATTTTAAGAGACATTGATTTACAGATTCAATGTCCGGAATGAATGATACAGTACTGTTTTTGTCTTTTCTTTTTCGATGGAGAACACCGCAATAAAACGGTCGTTCCTATCACCGAAAATGCGTGACATCAAAAATTCGGGGAATAATGAAAGCAGATACATCTCAGGATATCTGAGGCGGGTGCCACACAAGAGTCTGGAAATTCAGGATGAAAATTGAATTGCCAGAAAAACAGTAATTGCTACTACGAATTGCAAATGATTGAAAAATTAAGGACGAAGGTACAGTAACGATAAATGCAAATGTTTGTTCAGATGAAAAATTTCCGGAATGTTTAAACGGAAGCTTCATATCCTGATCATTATCCAAATCATTCATGTCATCAGTAACATAGTGCATCGTCAGAAAGTCAATGATGGACGTATCGGGATCTTCGGCTTTGCTCTCCTGATAATGTTCGATGAGCTTCTCTATTTTCAAGATCTCCTTAAGATCACACACCGTGATCAGGTAGCAGGAAAACAGGAGTATAGAGATAATTTTTTTCACGCAGTAAATCAAAGTAAAAAGCACGTTTTGAAAAACAATTTATTGCTGAACAGGAATAATTGGGATTTGAGCAGGACACAGATTGATTGAATTCAAAACCTTAGCACAAATGTAATTGACTTCTTTCTGATAAATGATGCAGATAGAAAAGTTCAAACCAGAATTTTCACTGAAATTGATGTTTTCACATGGTGAATATGGGCAAAAGTCATAGGAAATAAGAGTTGGCTGCCCGACTTTTGCGCGTTGTTATCCGCTGTCCGGATTAAAATACTATTCCCTACCTCCATGTCTGATTTTCCCCATACTTTCCATATTCCCGTGATGGGATTGGGATATACGATTGATACTCCATTAAAAGTTGCTCGATTTGGTATTTCTTCCGTAGTGTCGATCATAGAAGACCATTTGCTCGAGAAGATGAGAAAGTTTCATGCGAACAAAGCAGGATTACAGTTTGTTCCGATCCCTGTTACCCAAGCCGATTCCCGAGCGAAACGCATTACTGCATACCTCGATTTATTGAACACTCTTGTGATGAAGCAGGTGGAACAAATAAAATCCGAAAGTCTTACTGCGGGGAATGAAATTGTGAAATACTTTCAATTGTCGGCGCCATTTTCAAAATGGAAGGAAAAATACGATGCATTCCTGAAAATGAAATCCGGCACTGCACGGGAAGATTTGGAAAAACAACTTCGTGATTCGATTTTACCGGGCGCACTTGATGTAAACATCATGACAAAATGCGATCGAACGAATTATGATGAAAATGGAGAGGCCCTTTCTGCAGAATATTCTGATGCGATGGCTGCATTGCGAGGATTTGCATTGAGTACGTGTAATTCTTCCGTTGTCTTTTCTGCCGGAATGAATCCAAGACTCTATGCATATTGCGAACAGTTCAATGATTTTTTTCCGGATTCGAAAGGAAAACTGAAAAAGAAAATTATTTTAAAAGTAAGTGATTTTCGCTCCGCATCGATACAGGGAAAATTTCTTGCCAAAAAAGGTTTATGGATATCGGAATTTAGAATAGAATCCGGATTGAATTGTGGCGGACATGCTTTTGCAACAGATGGACTGTTAATGGGTCCAATCTTACAAGAGTTCAAAGAAAAGAAAACAGCACTTACTGAAGAGTTGTGGTCAATGTGTTCCACTGCATGGACAACAAAAGAGAAACCCATTCCGCAATCAATTTTCCCGATACGGGTAACCGTTCAGGGGGGTATTGGAACAGCAGCGGAAGATCGGTTTCTTATCGAACAATTTGGTGTTGATGGCACAGGCTGGGGTAGCCCTTTTTTACTTGTACCGGAAGCAACCAGTGTTGATGACACTACACTCCGTCAATTGTCGGACGCACAGGAGGAAGATTATTATTTAAGTGAAGCCTCGCCTCTGGGTGTTCCAATTCATAACTTCAGACCAAGCAGTTCTCAGTTGCAACGAATGGATAGAATTGCAAAAAACAGATCCGGAAGTCCATGCTACAAAAAGTTCTTAGCGTTCAATACAGAGTTTACTGCAGAGCCAATTTGCACAGCATCCAGACAGTATCAACATTTGAAAATTGAGGATCTGAAAAAACAGCAACTCAGCGAAGAAAAATTCAAGAAAGCAGAAGCACGCATTTTGGAAAAGGAATGCCTTTGCGAGGGACTTACCGCCTCAGCATTAATCATGAATCATGTTGATCCCGGTCACGATCTGAATGCCGTTGCGATTTGCCCCGGACCAAACCTTAAGTTTTTTCATGGTGTGTTTTCTTTACAAGAAATGGTGGATCACATTTATGGACGAAATGATATTTTGAAAAACCAGAATCGTCCGCATATGTTCATTAATGAACTCAAGCTTTACCAAGACCATTTAAAAAAGGAAGTAGTGAAACTTTCCGAAAATCCGGATATAAAACAATCAGCTCGCCTGAATCAATTTCGCTCGAATTTGCTGGACGGAATCGCATTTTACAGGACGCTTTCGATTTCAAAAAATGAAACAGAGAGTTTTCATTACCGTCAATCATTGCAGGACGTTGAGACAGATATATTGAATCTGGAAATTCAAATGACTCAGCTGAACGAGGGAGTTCAATTTGTTAAGCACTGACAGTACAAGAATTATTCGCCTACAATGTATTTTTGAGAAAAGGTTTTTCCGTCAAGTGAATTCAATTGAAGGAAATAGATTCCTTTCGTCAGGTGTTTATTATCCAATATCACCGTGTCGAAACAATTGTCGACTTTCCTGATTATTCTACCGCTTGAATCGAATAGAATCATATTGAATGACTCATTTTTCAGGCGAACGGTACACTGGGTCTTTGATGGATTTGGATAGAGTATCGGATTTTCAATTGTCTCAAGGGATGAGGAAATGGATGTAGTACCGCACATCACGTCGTTGAGTTTTTGCCAGATCGTATCGTTGATTGTGAATGGAACCTCTCCTACGCCAGGCGCATCTCCCATACGTATATAAACTAGATTTTGACTCGGAACAACATTGATGAATTGTCCGTTTTTGCCCAGAGCAGCAATCATGTCGTTTGGAGCATGTGGATTGAGAGATCCCGGAAAAACAAATTGAAGTCCGGGTACCATGTACGAAGCTTTTCCATTCAACCACCACAGATAACCATAGGAGTCGTTTAAGGCTTGAGAAGAATTTGTCATTGCATTGAAATAAACAGAATCAGTCATGATTGCTGTACCGTTCCAGTTGCCACGATTCAAAATTAAAAGGCCAAATCGCGCCATACTTCTGGGAGTGCTGATAAAAACATTATTATACCCTGAAGTAATGAAGGCTCCATTCATTCCGGTTGGAATTTTTAGTTTTTGATTAACGTAAGTGTTGAGTGAAAGTCCTGTGGCATTTTCAATGACTCCATCCAATAAAGTATAAGGAGCATTGTGGTAGGCCCACCTGGTTCCGGCATCCGCGAGATAAATCAGGCAGGAATCAATCGTGCAATAATTGTCAGGGACTCCGTCGTCAAGGCCGGAGGTCATTGTTAATTGATTCCGGATAGTAATCTTTTCTTCCTGAGATTGAGTGCAATTTGTCCAGCCTTGTCCAAGATAATCTGATGTTGTATCACTGATCGATAAATAATTTTCCTGTTGAGCGATCCCTACCATAAAAGCAGTGAGACTTTTTCCAGCTGATGCCCAATACCAGAGACTGTCCTGAGTAAAAGTACCATAATACCTTTCTACAACTATTTTCCCGTCTTTCAACAAAATGAATGCTTTGGAATTTTTGCTTTCGAGGTAATCAAGTAATGTATCCAGCTTATCCTGGCACCAACCGAGAGAAGCAGGAGAAATCGTATCCCAGGTATTTCCTGTGAGCGGAGGGAAATAGAGCGACTGAGACCTGCTGATAAATGTACTTACAAGGAAGAAAAGGAGAATGCTGTATTTTTTCATGAACCCGATTTTTGATGCAGACTCTTTTTTTGAGTAAAGGTTTAATCCGGGATCAATACCGGGACGGACAATAACACCAGATCATTCCGAAGTAGCTATATCGAAATGACTTGACGAATTTAGTCTTTTATAAATTTCCCTGAAATAGCTTAGCAATCGTCAAAAGCACAGATCATTGAAAGATGAATGGAAAAACCCCTACCTGCGGTAAATCTGTTTTTATAAAATAGACACCTTTTGTGAAATTGATAATTGAAAGGGTGGTGATTTCAGATTCAAAAAATCCATTTAGTACCTCTTTACCAAACATGTCATATATAGAAAAGTGTTCCCCTAACAATTGAGGGTTAATTTTTATCTGAATGGATTCATGAGAAGGATTTGGATAAATATCCATGAGTTGCAATTCATCTCCTTCATCGATACCGGCATTGCAATTGAGAAATGTAAAATTTATTGGCGGACTAAGAAAAATAGCATAGTCCGGACAAACGGAGTTTTTTACATTGACCAGATAAGTCCCGGAGGCAGTTATGAGAAAAGTGTCATTGACAGCCGATGGAATATCCTGGCCATCGATTGACCATTGAATTTGATTCCCTGAATTATCCGGCCTGTTCGTGTTGAGCACTAAAATTAATGTATCTCCGTAGCAAAGGGTATCCCCGAACGGAAAATGACTCAAAGTATCGACTCTGTAAATCACAAGCCCCGGATTAAAATTATTTACAAAGACTGCCGGGGATAATTCCGAACATCCGTTTTCATTTGCTATTACGCTGAACATCGAACCATAGGCGGGCACCAGGAATTGATTGGTTTCTCCGGGTAAAAGTATACCATCATTGTACCACTGGTAGGAGTCATAGTTTTGAGTCCAGAGTGTATCGGAAGAATTCGGACACAGAACAAGTTCATCGGGAAGAATCGTAGGGTTGTGCTGACAAAAAGTAACATCAAGCGAAAAGGTATCCTGATGCATTTGCGTTAAATCACATCTGCTTGCTGACAACATGATTGTGTATGTACCGTTGGATGAATAATTATGAAAAACAGTTGTATCAACAGATGTTAAGCCATCTCCAAAGTCCCAGGAATAAGTGTCAGCATTTGTAGTTGAATTTGTGCACACAACTTCATTCGTTCCTTGTCCAATCACATACGAAAACTCCGCGTCTGGAAAATGCTTGCTGAAGTCCCAATACTGAAGACTGTCATACACTACAACTTTTACTGCATCTCTGATGATGGCCGCTTCTGCCTGATTAAGTACAGAATTGAAATTACTTAAGGAGGGATCTTTTTTAAATAAAGCAGAATAAAAACAAAAAGCAGCAGCATAAGAACCGGCGGCGGATGGATGACTCTCATCTGCCTGATACAATTCTATATTTGGAAAATTTTGGCGGAGGTATCGCCATACAGCGCCTACAGGAGACATGTCTGTTCCATTCGCAATAGCTGATTCAATATATCTCAAGCGCAACAAACTATCCATCCCTTCATAGGTGCATACTGGAGGCCAAATTGCGCAATTGCCTGAATCGCCATTTTTTCGCCCCCAGGTCATGTAAAACATTTTCCGTGCACAAGGATTGTATTGTCGGATCATTTGGCAAAGCCAATTTCCTCCAGCGCTATAATAATCTTCAAAAGATGGAAGCTGGCTTTGTTCCTGCAGAACGACAAAGTCCCAGCCACCGATTTTGATTTTATTTGTTGAATTTGTATCCGAAAAATGTTGATCAAGTGTATATCCTCCCGGAGAATGGCTATCGAAAATCAATGTGTCATTCATAGAGCCAGCAACATCAAAAATTAGTTGGGGTAAATTGTTGACAGATGTATAACTGTTTCCGAGGAAAAGAACTTTTCTTTGATCAGCGATCAGAGAAATCCATGAAAAGGAAATCAGTAAATAAAAAACGAGGAGCCCTCGTGTTTTACACTTTGTATTTCTAAACGAGAATATCATGTGCCTCAAAGATAATCGGCGATGAGATTTTCCGGTGTAGTGGATGTGTTAAATAATGTTACACATGGCAAAATTGAGAGAAGCATTCACGCCAGAGAGGAAGATCTGTTCCGGATCTGTGTGCTCAAAATTCCGATTTCGTTAGATAACAATGCTTCCCTCAATCCCAATAGCAATACTGAGTTCAAAATTGACCAGGAATAGAAAAAGAATTCTTTGAATAAAACATAAGGTGTGAATTATGTAACAATGATTGCCTATTGTATAACAGTCTGGCCGAAATTCTTTCCCAACTTCACACTTCCTCCATCGTAAGATTTTTTAATTACATCTAAAAGGAATAACGACATGTTGCAAATCCTGAAAAGTTACACCTTGATTTCAATCATTTGCCTTTCAGCGTTTTCATCCTGCATTGTTCAATCTCCCAAATATTCGACACTTGAACAGGTAATGACTTTGAAACTGGGAATGACAAAAGTTGAAGTGGAAGAAGTATTGGGAGTAAAATCGTATGATTTAAAAGCAAGAAACGACACCAGCGATGTATACATTTATATTTATCGAGTATTGGATCGCCGAACCTTTTCATTCAATACAAAACCGGTGAACGGTAAAATAGCCACCGGTAAATATGTACAGTTGGAAATAGCGTATTCAAAAGCGGGTACAGTAGTGAATATTGAATCCTGCAATCTATGTCCCGACAATTTGGTTTCTACAAGTAAAGTTGATTTTGCCAAAGTGATCGTGTTTATAACCGTAACACTGCCAGTTCTGTTGATCTACTTCGGATTAAAAAACTAGGGATTTGTATTTTCAGGGGCTTCTTTGTACTTATCTACAAGTGTTTTCAATGAATCGTAATAATTTGAAAGGTGTTGGTTATTTATCTCCGGAGTTTCAATATTGGGAACTGTCACGGGCATTTCGGTGATAAACTTCGAAAGCTCAGGATATTTTTCCTGAATTAACATCGTGATTTTGAGGATATCCTCATTCAATTCCTTTTCATTTTTCATAAAATTCTGCCAGTAAGATTAGCGTTATTTGTTCACACTGATTAACTGTCGTATCCACTCTTGATCACCGTTGAAATCATTTTGAATTGTTCATTTGCATTGAAGCAATGCTTTGAATGAGCGGGAATAATAATCCCTTCTCCTAATTTGAGTTTATAAACTTTATCATTGATGACAACTTCAGCCGCGCCATCAATAATCTGAATATAATTGTCGAATGGAGAAGTTTTTTCAGCCAACTCTTCTCCTTCATCAAAGGATGAAACGGTAATATTACCTGTAGTTTTTTTAATAATGGTCTTGCTTACTACAGCCTTAGGGACATATTCAATAATTTCAATAATAATATGTGCTTTGGATTTTTCCAATTCGGTTGAAGGAACTCCGTCTTTGTGATCTGTAGTCATGTGTTTCCGTAGTGAAGAAATAATAAATATCTATATACAAAGGTCTTTATAGAGCGTCCAACTTAGTTACACAATAAAAGGGATTAATTACATAATTCACATATTTGAAAAACGTAAAACAGGGGAATTTATAGAATGATTTGTTGTTTTGAAAAATAATCTCTCACAAAAGCATTTTGTTGTTTGCTTGTCATTTTATCTGATTGTTTCACTTCGATTTTAATTTTTTCAAAACGGTTGTCTGCTTTGAGGATATTGTAAAGCTGAGCTTTTGCGTCTGTCGGTCCAAAAAGAACTACGGCATCGTAGTTTTTAATAACATCCGCAAGCTGTTTAAAATACGCAGTTTGCTGCTGTTGCTCCTTATTGTGCATCAGATTTTCACTCTTTCCAAGACTCTCTACTTTATCCTGACGAGAAAAAGTTGAATCAACGGTAATTGATTCCATCGGATCAGTTGTAAATTCAATGATCTGTGCACTTGAGTGATCCATGAATATACCCAGACTATTTGCCATTGCCATAAGAAATGATTTTATAAATGAAATTGAATCTGATTCACGCTGCTCGAATTGGTCGTTTAAAGCAATCAAACCCGAATTCAAGTCAAGGAGCGAACACAAAGGTCTTTGCAATTCAACGAAAGAAGTTACATTACAAAAAGAAATAGTTACATGATTCACACCTTTCCATTCTCAATGGAAGTGTCTGCTAAAGGAGTTCCGATCAAATAAGCAATTCTCATCCCGAACTTGTTTTTTACAGTTCCGGCTTTCCAACTATAATTTACACGGTCTACTTCCTCGGCCATTTCAATTAATTGCCCCGGATTATGGAGCCGAATAATGGAGACCACCCCATCCCAAATAGTACAAAGGGGAATTATCGGGATGAGGTAAGTGAAAAATATTCGGGAAAACCGAAAAGGCTTAAAGAATGGTGTAAACAAGAAAAACGCAATCGGATGAAGAAGGATGATTCCCAAAACTGTAAAAATATTTTTGTCTCCGCCATCAAAAATTCCGATACCGGATTTTGCATTCACTGCATTTTGAATAATCGATTGAGCATATTTTTTGTTAAAGTGATGAAACCCGGAAAACAGAGTTCGAAATCCACTAAGACTTGACGGAACATGTGCTGCATCCACAGACTCATGAGAAAAGGAAACGCTGCCATTCAATTTCAAAGCCAACATTTCGTAAGCACTAATATTGGGATATTTATCTGTCAGTGTAATTTCAATATTCAGTCCGAGATGATTCTGTAACGGCGGCAGAAGTTGTTCAATCGGCCCACCTCCACCGGAGCACAAATCGAGAATTTTATTTGTCTTTGACTTATTCAACCCATCAGCGATCAGCGGAATTACCGGTTTGTACAGGTCCAGAGTTGTGAGTAGATAGCGTAAATAATCCGTCATACTTTCCCGGATTGTATGCGGGAACCAGGAAAGGTCTTCGAATTCAAAAAAGAAGTTCCCGGATTTCATATCTTAGGATTTAGTAAACATGAAACAAAATAATTTGTTATAGTGAAATTATTAGGATTGTATGAAAGAAAATAAAAAGCGCATACACTAAGGTACGCGCTTTTTATAGATAATTGTATGGCAAAATTAAATTGCTTTTTGAACAGTCACAATCCTCGCCGACAGCGGCACTTGTAATGCTGTTGCACCAAATTGTTCTGTAATTTTCTTTTGCATGTACTCCCGAATTTCAGAAACTTTTTCAGAAGCTCTGTTTTCAAGTTCGACGATAACAGGCGAACCTTCGGTCAATCCTTTTGCAGCATCAGCAGCAGATTTACTTTCACCAGTACATTGCACAATCTCAATTTTAATTTTATCAAACCCTGCTTCTTCCAGTTCATCGGTGATCAAATCTTCATCATAATATGAGAAAGGGACTTTGTAAAATGCAGGCGTGTCAATAGGAAAAAAGTGTTTCAAGGTTTCGTTGGTGAGCTGGGCAATTGGATTATTGGTAATGATGTCCCAACAACTGAAGAGCATCACTCCTCCTGGTTTGAGAACACGTAATGCCTCTTTAAATGCTTTAACGCGGTCGCTGTAAAACATGACTCCGAATTGAACAACAATGCAATCCATGCTTGAATCCTTCTGTGGCAGAGAAACAGCGTCGATTTCCATCCATTGAATTTTTTCAAATTGTGTTCGGTTTTTTCCGAACTGAATCATTGCCGGATTAATATCGGAAGCAATGATTGTAGCATTTTCGGCGGAAGAAGCAGGAAGCATTCGCGTCAACCGTCCTGTGCCACTGGCAAGTTCGAGCAAATTGGCCGGAGCCAGTTTGCTGATTCGTTTTGACATTTCAAGTGCATAAGGTTCAAAGAACATCGGACCCAGAAATGCATCATAATTTTGTGGAATGTTGCCTGAAAAGGCGATGGGGGTTTGTTGAGCTAACATGGCTTTTGTTTTTTTGACAAATCTACAGTCTGTTTGTAAAATCGAATGTGCTTAAATGTTCAATTTCTTTGTTCTAAAGTTTTCACCTTGTCTTGTCTGAAATTTACAGGAGCGGCACCAAAATGCTCTTTAAATGCACGGCTAAAATGAGAGTTGTTTTCGAACCCACATTCGAATGCAATCTCGCTTACGGAAAGGGACGAACTGCCGATTAATAAGCGCGCATGTTGTAAGCGTCTGTTCAATAGCCATCGCCCTGGCGTTGTATTGTAGAGCTCTTCAAAATCTCTTTTGAAAGCAGACAAACTTCGCCCACACAAGCGGGCAAATTCATCAAGACCCAGATTGCTATGAAAATTTTCTTCCATTGTTTTACGAAGACTTTCTGCGTAAGAGTCGTTCAACAAAGAACAAAAATAATTTTTCAGCTCCTGGTTTCGGGGGTTGCTGATGACATTTAAGATCAACTCTCTGAACTTTAATTCCAGTAATTCTTTGCTTGCATCCTGATGATCTAAAAAATAGGGAACGACCGAGTTGAAAAATGCATGCAATGAATCATCGGCATGAATTTCAGAGATTGGTGAACTGTATTCCTGAGTTGAGATTTTTAATTTTGAAGCCTGGATGGACAAGATCGTTTCTTTAATGAACGAATCAGACAGGAAGAAAATGACGACACAAAATGTTGAATCAAAAAATTGTTCAATAATGTGCGCACCTTTTTTTACAAAAATGCATTTGCCTTCCGTCATCTCATAGGATTTTCCGGGAATGTGCCAGATTTTTTTTCCTTCAACGACATACACGAAGTAACTTTCTTCCGACCACGTTTTTTCTTTTTTTGTTTCGAGCGGACAGTTGAATTGTGTAATCAATTGATCATCCAAAGCGAGTTGGCGGAAAAAATCGGGGTTGCCTTTAATTTTATCTAAAAAATTAAACATGATATAAAGTGTTCAAAAAAAGTTCATTAACAAAACAAATATAGATCAATTCCTATGAAAGAGGAAAAGAGCAGGACAGTTTCAAGGAAAAGTTAAAAACTTACAGGATTTGATCCAATTAGAGAAGTAATTCCCAAAGCAACTATTCGACTTTCACAATTTTCCTTGTAACAGATTTTTCTCCAAGATCAGCTTTAAGAAAATAAATTCCTGCCGGTAAAAGCGAGAGATCTACAGTCGTGAAAGATGAAACAGGAGTCAAATATTTCTGAACAAGTTTTGTTTCGCCAGTAATATCCAATACGCGGATTGAATAAATATCTTTTCCATTTGGAATAACGTTGACTGTAGTTCTGCAAGGATTCGGGTAGATTGCAATACGATTGAATTCTACCATTGCCGGAAGGCCCACCCATTGATTTTCATCAAAACGCACAACGCCATGCGACTCTGTTCCCATCCAAATTACTCCTGTACGTTCGATGGCTACAGTGAAAACTACATCATCAGGCATATTGCTATTGCTGGTGTTCCAGTAATAATAATAAAAGCCTTGTTTTTTAACAAGCCCTTTGTCATAAGATCCCATGTAGATATTATTCAATGAGTCATGTGCTAAGCTGTTCAGACTGTTCGTTGGAATTGCTGAGCTACCGGTATTGTATGCGATCCATGAACCATTGTAAAATGCCACCAGTGCGCCGGCAGGACAAGTCATCCATTTTGTACCACCGGAATCCACATACATTCCCAAAATCGTGTTGTCCGGAAAACCGTGTGCATATACATTCCAGTTTGTAAATGCAGTATCTACCATTCTGATCAGACCACCATTAATCGTTCCAATCCAGCGCGTAGAATCGTTTTCAACAGCAAGGACCGACATGTTGTTTACAGGCAGACTGGAATTAAGGATATCGAAAGTAAACCAGTTGACATCATCGAAGGTGCTCAGACCATTGTCAGTACAGATCCATTTTTTATTCTGACTGTCAATCGTAATACTCCGAATATAATTCGATGCAATTCCGGAATTCGAAGTGTTGTAGACGGTCCAATTTGTTCCGTCAAAAACTCCGACACCACCATTCTGTGTTGAGATCCATGCATTGCCAAGATTGTCGAAGGCGACATGCTTTACAGAGTTATCAGGAATGCCTGAATTGCTGGTGAGGTAGACAGACCAGGTAGTGTCATTAAAAATAGCGAGTCCATATTCTGTACAAAACCATTTTCTGTTTTGGGAATCAATACGAACAAACCGACATTGGTTTTCCGGCAAAGGAGAATTGAACCGATCGTAAATTGTAAATCCCCCTTGAGCAGAGATTTGTTGCATCAAAAGAACAATCAGCGAAGCAGACAGAAATAGAATTCGTTTCATGCAATATTGAGATTATATGGCAAATTTAATTTTGTACCGAAATTCCTGTATGATAGAAATCAGGATTTCACATTGGGGTTCAAATGCCAGGGTAAGAAAAAAGCATTCTCCTGGTTGGGGAATGCTTTTTTTGCTCATTACCTCCAGGACTATTGAACAACTAGTTTGTGATAGTAGTTTTTATCGGCTGAGAGTAAGTGAACAGTATAAATTCCTTTGGAAGCACCTTCAAGACTGATTACTTCCTGGAAATTGCCATTCACAGCATGAAGCTGTTTGTCGGATACAATTTTTCCAAGTGCGTCTACCAATTGAAGGCTAATGTCGTTCGATTCCAGAAGGGTGAATGATACTGTCACGCTATTGCTTGCTGGATTTGGAAAGAGCTGCAGTGAGTTCAATAAATTCACATCTGCAATTGAATTCGGTGCTGTCACAAATGCTGTTGCAGGAATTCGCGCACTGGAACATGTATTATCTGGTAAACGAACGTCCCAGTTATAGAAGAAATAATAATATCCCGCACCTGCAGAAGTACCTGTAATTGAACAAAAATTAGAAATGGAAAAGGGAAAAGCAATTCCTGATCCCGGATTATTGCGATACAAATCTTCCGTTCCAACACGTGTAAGCTGATAGCCGGTTCCCGGTGTAATGTTAAAATCAAGGACAACGACATTTGCACCGGAAACCACCGAAACAACAGCTGTTTGTAATGTTGCACCTTGTGCATCCTGCAATTCGATAGTCCGGTTACCACCGGTTTGAGCATACACAGTTACAGCATGAAGAATAAATGGATTGTAACAGTCAAAAACCATTGACTGCGAACCGGTATAATATCCACCTTGTCCGATGTTGTTATCGACAGGTCCAACATTGAAGGCAGCGCCTGAATGTGTTTCAGCGGCTTCAGCCCAAAATGTGGTAGTAGAATTAATAAACGGTGTAGTAAATGAATTACCGGTGCCACGAAGATTTCCACCACTTGCTGCGTCATACCAATTCACGGAGGCGCTTGCTGTTGCCGTAAGTACTGCCGTTCCGGGTGTTGGAATTGTATCATCCGATGTTACAGGATCCAGTGGTGCTGAAAATGTATTCACTGTAACTGGGACAGAATTTCCGGTTCCACAAGCACTCGAAATTTGCAGAGTATATGTTCCTGCGGAGTTAACGGTGGTGGATTGTGTTGTATCTCCATTGCTCCAGAGATAACCTGTTGCTGAAATATTTTGATCAGCGGTGAGTGTGACAGATTCTCCCTGACAAAGATTCAAAGCAGAATTGCTGATGGAGATTCCAACAGGAGAAGCATTTGGATTTGGCGTTTGTCGTGTTAGAGTGAATGGTGCTGCATAAAAATTATTGTTTTCATATTCTTCAAGAAAGTTGTGATTGGGATCCACTTCACAAACGACCCAATAATCACCATTACAAATTCCTGGTGGGATGTCGATCCACATTCCATCCAGAGAAGTCCAATACACATCAAGATATCCCGAAGAAATTCCCTGAACAGTTGGAGAGCAATTGTACCCGCCTCCACCTAAACCATAGTTTGGAAATAGACCGGCTGTGTTCATTGAATTTCCGGATGTATCCAGGCAATGATCAGCCCATCCGGGACAAGTTCCATAATCCATAACACAAAAAGCAAGTTTTGCTCCAGCGCCGATGATCGGCCAGTTGAGTGGATTTAGTTCTAATGAATCACGTGTACGAATTGAATATACTCCCCAATCATCAACGTGCATGTGCCCATGACTCGGGTGATAAGTCATCGTTCCTGCAGCACGATCATATGAAGTCATTGTATTGCCTGACTTGTGATAAATTCGCTGGTTGATTAGAATTCTTGGATAAGAAATTCCATCCGGACAAATGGCAGGAGCCGTTCCAACAAAAGTATCAGTGCCACACACAAAAATATTGGTTGTACGTAATTCCAGAGGTCCGTGACCAGGGTTAGGTGTTGAAACCGTAATTTTTAATCGACCGTTATCGACACCATTGCCTGTTTGGGAATATTCAATCATTCCATACGTCGCACCAATATCATAAAATGGCGGGTGACCAATCTGAATATCCGGCAATAAATCACAATCAGTTTGATTGGGATCCAGACACTGACATCCCGTTGCATTTGAAGTTGTGCATTGAGCATTGGTCAGAAATGGTAAAAAAATAACGGCAAAAAAGGCGAGTAGCTTTTTTTTCATGTGCGATCTTATGTTTGCGCGGGAATTAGCGGAATGAAATATACGGGAAATACTATAATATCAAGGGTTTAAGGGGATCACAACAGGCAATAAGACAAGGAAATCTTAGTAAAAAACAAGGACTCTTTTCTGATTTATTCGGTCTTGGTTTCAGGGGAGGGAATAAAAAAAGCAGAACCGCTCAGTTCTGCTTTTCTCTGCTTTGAAAAAGATCGTGAATATTTCTATTGAATGATCACTTTGGAATCAAAACGATCAGTGTTGCTTTCAATATGGAAATGATAAAGTCCCGGAGAAAGTTCAGAAGTGTTTAGTTCAATAAGATTTTCTCCGGTAAGAATATCGATTTCGATGTGGCGAATCACCCTGCCTGTAACATCCGAAATTTGAATTATTCCTTTCGCTATTTCACTTGCATCGAATCGAACGGACACTACTTCGTCGGCAGGATTTGGAAATACTTCAAACCCTAATGCTGTCTGAGGTCCTGCGATCCTGATCAATCCCGTTGTAAACAAAGACGAAGAAGAATACACAGATGTACTCACACCAGTACAAATGGAGCGTACCTGCCATTGATAAGTGGTGTTCGGCGACAAACCTATGATTTGCGTTGAATGCACTCCGCCAGCCCCTGTAAATTGCTTCCAGATATAATTGGCCGTTCCGTTTACAGAATATCTCACCATAAAACTATCCGCTGTGACCATGCTTGTCCAGTTTAATACTGCACTTGAATTTGTAATATTTGTAGTGGACAAGCCATAAGGTGTAACACAGGCAACGGGATTGTTGGTCGTTGTGAATGTTGAGGACGTACTATATCCACTACCCAATCCGGAACAAACGGAACTGACCTGGAACTGGTAAGTAGTATTTGGGGTAAGTCCAGTGAGTGAAGTTGTGTGAGCCAAAGCACCATTCACATTTTTATAAAGATAATTGCTTGTTCCGTTTACAGAATACCGGATCCGGAAAGTATCTGCAGAAACAAATTGTGTCCAGCTCACAGTGGCAGATGTATTAGCAATACCTGAAGAACTCAAGCCGTATGGCTTAATGCACGGTACCGGAGCAGAAGTAGTTGTAAAGGTAAAAGAGGGTGAATACCCGCTGCTGACACCACTGCAAATCGAACTGACCTGGAATTGATAAGTTGTGCTTGGAGATAATCCTATCAGTGATGATGTATTTCCCGCACTACCATTTTGGTCTTTGTATAAATAAGCGCTTGTTCCATTCACAGAATACCGGATTCGGAAAGTATCTGCAGCAACATATGGAGTCCAACCTGCAGTTGCAGAAACGTTGGCGACATTAGTGGCCGTTAGTCCATAGGGTTTTATACATCTCACAGGAGTGGTAAGAGTTGTGAATGATGCAGAGGAATTGTACCCGCTGCTAAGGCCTCTGCAAATTGAACTCACCTGGTATTGATAGATTGTTCCCGGGCTGAGATTGGTGAGGGTTGCGCTGTGCGGTGCTCCGGAACCATTTACATCTTTATAGAAATAGGACAATGATCCAAAGACATTGTAACGCACACGAAATGTATCTGCTGTTATACTGACATCCCAATTAATCTGTGCTGCAATATTGCTGATGTTACTGACAGAAGTATTGAATGGGCGCAAGCAATTATTCCCTGCCAGAGTAACGGTTACTTGTTGTGAACTAGTCCCCGTGCATCCATTGGCAGCAGTATATGAATACGTGATAGTATACGGACCACCTACCCCTGCAGTTGCCGGAGTAAAAGTAGTTCCGCTTATTCCTGGTCCACTAAACGTTCCACCCACAGGTGAGCCCGTCAGCGTTGCAGCAGCAGCAGTAGATTGGTATGTTGCAGAAAGTCCGGAGAAGGATACACTTGGAACTGTATTTATTGTTGCGATCACAGGAATGCGGCTGCTATGAGCAATGAGGTCCGGTACTTTAATCTGCCAGTCATAACAATAATAAAAATTAGTATGGCCTCCGGAAGAATTAGTAATTGAAATAACTCCCGGGATGGTAAAAGGATAACCGATATTACTGGACTTCGTGTTGTAATACAGGTTTACTCCATTGTCAACCTGTAGTCGGTAATTTTCATCCGGATCAATTGTCCAGTTTAGTGTTACACGACTGCTTCCGGAAGGAACCGAAACGGTAAGCTGTCGTAAAGTGTTGGTGTTTTTATCCAGTAGTTTGAATGTCTTGTTGCCGGTCGCATTTGAATACACCAGTACAGACTGAAGCGTTAGTCGGGAATAAACAGTGAACGCTTCGTATTGAGCAGAAGTCGCGGTGTTGTAACTTCCTGTTGTGGAAACTGCATTCGATGATGGTGTTGAGTTAAGAGTTGGTCCAGTCGTGGTCGTTTCACTCTCGACATAATAAGTTGTAGTTGCACCGAGGTTTGGAATCGTATATGTTGTTCCGGTATTTACTGCTGAGCCACCGGTCGGAGTCGTGTACCATTTTTGAGATCCGGCGCCTGTTGCTGAAAGTGTAATTGAACCCGGACCGCATCTTGCAGCTCCGGTGACAGCAGGATTCGAAGGATTGTTAATCACCGAAACAACAAAGGGAGCAGAAGTTGCTGTTCCACATGGGTTCGTCACGGTGACTGTAAATGTTCCAGCAATATTTGTGGTGATTGTTTGTGTTGTAGCTCCCGTAGACCAGAGGTATGCAGATCCTGCAGTTGCGGTAAGTGTTACCACATCTCCCTGTACAATTGTTCCCGCCCGGTTGGCGGTGATTTTTGCAACACCGGTGCCGGCAACAGTCTGACGAGTAAGAGTAACAGGAACAGCAGCTACATTATTCCACTCTTTGGTTTCCCTGAAATTGTTATTCGGGTCAATTTCCACAACGATCCAATAAATACCGTTGCAAACATCGGGAGGAATGTTGATCCACATTCCGTCAAGGGTTTTGGAATAGATGTCGACATAGCCGGCTGAAATGCCCTGCAAAGCATTTGAACAACCATAGCCGCCTCCGCCCAAACCATAGTTCGGCAGATTCGTAGAGTTCAATAAATTGTTAAGCGAATCCCTGCAGTAATTGTTTGCAGCGTTGCAATTACTTAAGTCTAAAAGACAGAATGCAAGTTTTGTCCCTGTTCCTACAATTGACCAATTCAATGGATTGGGATCGTTCGGATTTTCAATGCGGAGAGTGTAGGTTCCCCAGGAATCAACGTGTTGGTGACCATGGGAAGGATGGTATGTCATTGTCCCGGCAATGCGGTCACTTGAAGTCATCGTATTGCCATTCTTGTGATAGACGCGCTGAACAACAACCTGTTTTGGATCGGAGCCATCGGAGCAGAATCCGGCACCCGGATAAGAAGTAAAAGAATCTGTTCCACAAACCCATTTGCTGATTCCGCGCACCTCGATCGGACCATATCCAAGGTTTGGTGTG
>Ga0154020_10000589_pt1 | contig 44191 bp, 40 predicted proteins | sample Klosneuvirus_201_FD_109709 | JGI IMG/M metagenome (GOLD analysis project Ga0154020, IMG submission 109709) | Active sludge microbial communities from wastewater, Klosterneuburg, Austria - Klosneuvirus_20160825_MG | ecosystem: Engineered > WWTP > Aerobic digester > Activated sludge | place... | reverse complement strand
GATCGCCGGCTTGTCCTGGCCAATGCGGGTTCATATCCTAAGAGATGGAACGACGGATTTCAGGAGCTGTTGCAAGCAGCCCCCCGGCAACTTACGGCAGGTGCAGCGGGGTGAGGCAGTTCAAACCTTTCTAAGCCATTTTTCTAAATCCGCAAGAGATACGAACGTACCTTCCTTGCGCTGGGAGTTGGTATGAAGCCACCAGATGGTGGCGTTGACTCGTGCCGCATCCATCGCGGTCAGGGGACCGGCCTTCAGCGATTCCGTATCTTTTTGAATCTTTTCAACGATGCGCCGTCCGAACCCGGCCTGGTGCAGTTTAGCTTCCCAGTCACCTTTGATTCCTGTTTCACCGCGGGGACGTGAACCGACGATGTTATGAAGCTGCCAAGCGCCGGTGCTGTCATCCGGAACAATAATCAAGCCGGTCTCATCAAGCAGCGAGTGAACGTCGAGGCGTTCTTTGATGCCAACAAGTTTTTTCATGATATCTATTTGGTCTTTGAGGCGTTTTCGTTCTGCTTTTCTGAAGAAGAGTTTTATCGAAAGCAAACCACGGGACATCTTCTTAACTTCAGCATCGAGTGAACCAGCGACGAACGAGGCCAGTACATCCGCTCCTCCGGCAAAAAGAGTTGCCGGCAACAGCACACCGTGACGCCCAACCTTTACACCGAGGGCGGCAGCGATTTTTTCAAGAAACTCCTGGGCCTGCCTGCGGTCATTCAATGGTCCAAATGCAAAGCGGGTACCTTCGCACACTGGCCCGACGTTGATGCGAGCTCCCTCTGGGCTGTCTGCAATGTAAAGCGTATGTAAGCACCGCTGGTGCCAATCCGTCGGGTTGAAGGTGATATGTGATCCGACTGTTGCCTCACACTCTTTGAGCATGGCAGCGTATAGATTTGGGAATCGCTCCATTTGTAGATCGTAGGTCCGTAACACCAGACGAAGGAGTTGCCGCGGAATCTGCTGATGGCGTTGAAGCTTGGCTACTTCCCGTGACAGCGACATGGCGCTGCTTAAAAAAAGCAACCGGCGTTCGTGGTCATAAAGGTAAAACAGCCCCACCCCTGCAGGGATGGATTTCAGAGAATCTTCTTTAACACCCCATCCCAGACGGGACGCTGACTCCATGTCCCCCTGCAGCCGCACGGCTTGCTCAACGGTCCGCACATTGGACTCCCCGAGGCGGCGAAGCAGGACTTTGAACAACTCCAATGTCAATACAGCATCGGCTTCGGCGCGGTGCAGATTTCCGGATGGCAGGTCAAAATGCTTCGCCAGTCCCTTCAGGGATTTGTCAGGAGACTCGTGGGCCAGCTTTTCGACAAGAAGATGGGTGCAAAGGTAGAAATTATTGATCGGTTTCTTACAAACCTTTTCCGAAAAATGGCGCAGAAACTTCATGTCACCGATGGTGTTATGGCTGACAAGGATATCGTCTTCTATAAACTCGACGAACTTCGGAATAACCTTACTTATCGGCGGCTCATCTTTCACCATGGCGTTTGTGATGCCAGTCATGCGCCGAACGATAGGCGGTATCGAAATCCCCGGATTGACCATGCTGTAAAAGGTATCCGCGATCTTCCCATCGGCAAAACGCAGGGCGAATATCTCTGTAATGCCGTTTTTTTCCGGATTGCCGCCGGTTGTCTCGATGTCGAATACGATATACCTGGCTTTATCGAGCGGCTTGTGAACCTGCTTTAAAATAGCAGCATCGGTATGCGGGAGAGGTGGGGCTTCGTCTTTATTGCGACGACGACGGCGGCCACCTTGAGGATGGGGACGTTTGGAATTTGGCAACAGCTACCTCAAAAAAAACGCATCAGCAGTAACAAATTTAACCACCATCGGGCCACCATCGGGCCACCATCGGGCCACCATCGGGCCACCATCGGGCCACCATCGGGCCACCATCGTTGTTCTTTCATAGTCCGTGCCGGTATACCAGCCTCCCTCGATGCCAGGTCGCCGCAACTCTAAGGGGAAGCTCCATTCCATGATAGGGCGTCCACCCACACTTGGAAACAACTTCCTTATCGGAGACCCTAAAAGTGGTCCGTTCCCCCCAAACGAAGCTGGCAGTTTTGCCGGGGTCCATTCCACCGAATGCGCTAAACCCGAACAGCCGCGCTGGATTTGAGGTACCCATCGCCACCGCCTTTGCCAGCGCCAATCCCGTGAGCTCCGCGACCCGGGCCAAAAGGGGGTAAAAATACTCCAGCGCCGGTGCACCAGAGGGACAACTGTCGAAATCGGCAGCCTTTTCCGCAAGGGTATGGGGTGCGTGATCTGTGGCAAAGCACTCCACCGCGCCCTGTCCGACCAGCAGGCGCAATTGCCTGACCTCCTCCGGAGACCGCACGGGAGGGTTTATTTTCAGGCGCGATCCCAACTCTGCGTAGTCGTCCGTTGAAAACAGAATATGGTGAGGAGCTACTTCGCTGGAGACCTTAACCCCTTGAGCCTTTGCCTCAGCGATCAACTCCAGCTCCACGGGGGTGCTCAGATGAGCAATATGAATCGGACGACCGTACCCCTTCGCCCATTTCAGTATGGTCCGGGTGGATGCATGGGCTGCCGCACTGGAGCGGATATCGGAGTGAATACTGAAGTCGGATCCGGTCACGGGTCTATTGGCCCTACTGGAGCGCATGGCTTCAATCTTTGTCCTGTTAAGGTCGATGTTGTGATCAATACAACACTGATCTTCGGAATGGAAAACGATCATCCGTCCGTGATCATCACGGGGCATCGCACGCCCTAGTGCCTCCAGGTCGGCATACATCAGATCGCCGGTAGACTGGCCGTAATATACTTTCAGCCCGCATAGAGGCAGCGCCGGATCCCCGATGAGATCAGCGACCTTTTGAATATTGGAGGCGCCGACCCCAAGATATAGACCGAACGCGATTCCACTCGCCGCTGCCACCCTCTCTTTTTCCAGGACCGCATCCCGACTCATGGTTGCTGGTTTGGTATTTGGCATATCGCACACCGCAGCGACTCCCCCTTTGAAGCCTCCGCGGGCAACTGCGGCCCAGTCTTCCTTATGGGTCAGGCCAGGGTCCCTGCTATGGATATGGACATCAACCCCGGCAGGTAGAATCAAGGCCCCGGCTGCGTCTACTGTCATGGGAGCTGAGCTAAGTCGTTCTGAAATACTGCGCTTGGTAAATTCGACAAGACTCTCCACTCCGCCATCCACCGGCAACATCCCGGCCTGTGGCTTCACGGAAGAAAATGTTCCGCCATGTCCATTGTTTGAATCAGCGGGAGAGAATTGAATCGTGCAAAGGGAGTCATCGATCTGGCGGCAATTCAAAATGGTGATCATAAAACTCCACGCTAAGTTCAGCCGGCGCGGGGATCAAATGCCTGACGCAATGCTTCGCCAACCATATTAATCGCTATCAGGAGGACGATCAAAACCACCGTCGGAGACAAAAGCAACCATTCGGCATTGGTAATATAGGCGCGCCCCTGAAAAAGTAACTCACCCAGACTCGGCGTCGGAGGCGACAGACCGAAGCCGAGATAGTCCAAGGCGGTCAAAGCCCCGATCCCGGCGGAGATTGTAAAGGGGGTCATCGTGATAATCGGCGTCAGGGCGTTGGGGAGGATGTGCCTGAAAACGGCCCTGCCCCGAGTTCCCCCCAGAGCCAGTACCGCCTCAGCAAAATCACGCCGCCGGAGGGCCAGGACCTGGGCCCTCATCTGAGCTGCGATCCCCATCCAGAAAAAGAGAAGGACAATACCCAGGGTCACAATAAAACTCTGTGACTTCGTGATGCCATTGATAAGAATTACGACCATCAAAAACGGCAAAATCTCGGCCAGTTCTTTGACCCGTTCCACCAGAAAATCAAAGACACCCACAAAATATCCTTGCGTCACGCCGATGATAATTCCAAAAGGATAAGAGCACATCCACACCAGCAACCCAAACGCCAGGGAGACCCGCACGCCATATATCAGGCGTGCCAGCACATCTCGCCCCAGTGAATCGGTCCCCAGTTTATGTGCGGCAGAAGGAGCGACCATAATGTCTGCAGTCTGGATATACGGATCCCAGCGGTTGAGAGGAAAGATCGCCAGCGTATTTTTACCTGCGGATTTGTCCGCCTCCAGCATCTGCTCAAAATCCACCGTAAACGAATCGTAAACCCCAAAATCCTGAACTGAATACTTCAATAATGCCGGAAAAAAAATGCGCCGCTCAGTCTTTACCTCTGCTGGTTCCTGACCTTCAGGGGTCGGGGCAGGCTCTTCCAGCGGGACGTCACGGATGAGAAGCAGCGGATAGTGGTGGGACCACAATTCCGCCGTCATGGACACCAGAAAGACAAACAGGAAGATCCCGAGGCCAATCATAGCGCGCTTCTGTGCAAAGAATGAACGCCAACGCCTGCGCGTCATGGGGGTCATTCTTTTGAACAAAAACTTCACGAAAATCCTTTTCGCTAATTAAAATCGATCCTGGGATCTACCAGCACATAGGCCAGGTCACTGATAAGCTGACCAAACATAATCGTAATCGAAATCAGGGAAATGACTGCCATCATGACGTTAAAATCACGGGAGCTGATGGCCTCCAGAAACAGCAGCCCCATTCCCGGAAGTCCAAAAACGGATTCGATGATGATGGAGCCTGCGACAAACGAACTTAAAAATCCGCCAATTCCAACCATCAAAGGCAAAATAGCGTTACGCAGCGCGTGCTTAAACAATACGGCTTTTTCATTGAGCCCCTTAGCACGAGCCGTCCGGATATAGTCACTCCGGATGACTTCGAGCAGGCTGTTCTTCATGAGCAGGGTATAAAAAGTAAATCCCCCCAAAAGTGACACGCATACCGGCAGAAACATGTGCTTCACGTAGTCCCATGCCTGGGCCACCATGCCGAGACTGTCAAAGTTATCGGAATGAATTCCACCAAGGGGAAATAGAGCACCGCCCGGTAGTACCCGGTCTGTGCAAAACACCAAAAGCAGAATGACGGATGCCACTACCGATGGAATGCTGTAGGCAACAAAAAGCACAAACGAGGAGCCAACATCGAGGGGTGTCCCGTCCCGCAGGCCCTTGAACACACCAAGCGGTATGCAAATCAGATAGGTGAGAAAAAAGCCGGGAATCCCAAACCCCAAAGACACCGGAAATCGGCTGACAATGGTCTCCATGGCCGGTCGACGGGTTGTGATGGAATCGCCAAACTCCAATGTCACCAGATTCTTGACCCAATTGACATAACGAACATGGACGGGCTTATCCAGACCGTACTGGCGCTCGAGGTCAGCTTTGAGCTTGGCCATCTCTTCGGCTGACCGCGGAGTGTCGCGGCCACCACCACCGCCCCCCATGTCCTGACCTTTGATCCGTGCCAGAGCCTCCTGAACGGGACCTCCGGGCATGCAGTTCTGCATGGAAAAAAACACGCCTGTCATAATAAAAAACATCGGCAACATGGCCAGAAATCGTTTTATGACATAAGCGCGCATAGAGCCCAATCCGCGGTTGGATCCCGGTCTGGCATTCAGGCCGAAATCCTTATAAATTCATTGAGATAAATGGGAAAAACCTCAGCACCGGGCCACTTTACCTCAATCCCCCCTAATTCCAAGCGGAAATTGCACCCGGGAAATCGGAGCGATCAAGAGCCGGGGAAACGCCCCTCCAAAAAACCTGCTCGCTTTGCCCATACCAAACGCGGCGTTGGAAGGGGCATTCAGGTTGCCGGCGTTCGACTCCGAAGGACCGGACGATGATTTGGAGGACACAATACAACTCAATCTTTCTGTTGGCGCTGACGGCCGGCTGTGGGGCCGATGACGGTGATTCCCGTTTGGCAAAAGCCATCGCCGGACTAGACCGGCCCCACCGCGAATCCAGGCGGACCAAAATCGCGGAGGGAGGAGCTGATATAAATCCGGCGAACGCGCCAAACTCCACCGGACAGGCGGACGAGAGCACAGGACGTTCTGTAGGATCCGCCGCTAATAAGCAAGGTCGTGAGGGGGCAGGCGAATCCTCGGGACAGGGCGGCATTGAAAATTTTGGAAAAGTATCTCCTGCTGAATCCCTGCCGCAGCCCATCGACCCCGCTGACCCGGCCGTCGATTCTGACGGTCCTACAAACGGCGAAACCACTGACAGATGGCTAGCCGAGATAAACTCGGTGCGTGAAAACCTCAGACCATGCGGAACCAGCATGATGCCAGCGGTAACCCCATTGGCCTGGAATGGACAGCTGGCCACCGCAGCTCAAAGACAGGCGAAAGACATGCGGACAAACAAAAACTTCGACCACACCGGGAGCGACGGGTCTAGTCCCTCGGATCGAATCTCCACGAGCGGATATGCCTACACAGCGTCCAGTGAAATCATTGCTTTTGGATTTGTTGCGTTAAAACCGATCTTAGCCCTTTGGACGGCCAACCCCACCCACTGTTCCAATATCATGAACGGATCATTTACTGAGATGGGTTTGGCACGGAGCGGTATTTATTGGACGTTGGTTCTGGCTAAACCTAAAAGTTAGGGAACTTTCAACGAATCCGGATGACCAAGGCGGGAGAACAAAGGCAGAACCAGCTCCCCCGCCCCAATTACTATTGAGCAAACTGATAAATATCATCCGGAGGGCTGACATCATATGACAGCGCCCAGGCACCGCTGGGTGCACCGACTTTCGTGTTGAATCCCGCCATCATCGAGCGCGGCTCGAGGAGGAAAAGATAGGGCTGGTCGTCATAGATGATCCGGTTGATCTCTTTCATGGTCTCAGCGCGTTTTTTAAGGTCAAATTCCTTATTTGACGCGTCGATCAATTCATCCACCTTCGGATTATTGTAGGCGACAATGTTAGACCCCTGATCCTTCTCTGAGCTGGAGTGCCAGGTCTGCCGGGCGTTTGGATAAGGTGTCGCGGTCCATCCCAACAGGAATGCTTCAAAGCGACGGTTGTCGATGTCCTCGAGATAGGCGTTCCATTCCATCGCCCGCACGCTCATGTCGATGCCGGCAGCCTTGAAGTTTTCCTTCGCGATCTGGGCGATCTTAGCGCGCAATGGGTTATTGGAATTGAACTTGAGTTCAAACGCAAACTTCACCTTTTTACCATCGATCGTCTTGTCGAGGACGTTGTCGCCATCGGTGTCGGACCAGCCATCTTCCTTAAGCAGTGCCATGGCTTTCTTGCGATCGGTCGTCAGCATCTTGCCCGGCTTCCGCAGATCTTCAGCCGCATTGTAAGTCAACGAACCGAAGGGCGATGTGCACTGGTAGGAGTAGCCGAAGAAGACTTTGTCGATGATCTGCTTATAATCGATGATGAGTGCGAGTGCCTGACGGGTTTTCTTGCTTTGGAACAGAGGCTGGCGCAGGTTCCAGCCGATGTAGCTGTAGCCGCGGGGAGCCTTATTCTGAACTTCTGTCGCCCAAACGGTCTTCTTTTCCTTCGGGGATTTTCCAAAACGGTCCTTGTCCGTCCCGTTAACTTTCAAGGCGAACTGCTCGGCATTGAAGGTCGTGACGTCGAGTTCGCCCTTCAGGAATTTTTCATACCCCAGAGTGTCGTCGGTGATGATACGAAAAATAATCTGGTCGGCGTTAAAGCGGTTTTTCATGTGGGTGAGCTTGCTACCCCACCAATCTTTGTTGCGCTCAAGCACCAGCTGCTGATCGCGGGAAAAAGTCTTAAACACGAATGGCCCGTTGCCGATGGGATCCAGAACCGCCTTCGCCTTATTGAAGTCAGCATCCTTCTCAAACTGCTTCTTCTGAATCGTTGTAAACAAATAAAGGCTGCGCAGCGTGTCAAACTTCGGCTCTTTGACCTTAAAGGTAAAATTCATTTTGTCGACGACTTCGAGGGAAGTCCCTTCCCAGTATGACCGCAATGCTGCGGCCTCTGTCTTTGGATCCATCATCGTGTCGAAGGTAAATTTCACGTCGTCGGTGGTTACCGGGGTTCCGTCGGACCACTTGGCGTCCTTATTTAGGGTAAAAGTGTAGCTCGCCTTGTCTGCCGATATCTTGTAGGACTCCGCGAGGTATGGAAGCGGATTCAGGTTGTCGCTGTCTTCCGTAAACAAAGTCGCCCAAAGGTACGGCTCCAAAGAGGATGAATTAGCATCCGCTGAAAGGACCGGATTGATGACCTTGGGATTATTGGAAAGGCGCTGGTAGTAGATGCCGCCTTTTTTCGCTTCCTTCAGCTTGTCATAAGCCGAAGGCAGGCGTGCATAAGTGATTTCACCGGTAGCAGCAGCCGGCTTGGCCTTACCTGCCCCCATGGCTCCCTGTGCCAGCAGGGTCCCGGCGACAAAAATCGATACGAAACATGAGCGGTTAAACATCCAAAAGTCTCCTTTTAAGTGGCTTCCTGGATGGGTTCTTAGCATTTTCAAAGGTTTAAGTCCATGCGCCCAAACGGCAGCCTATAGCGGAATCTGCCCAGTCTGTTATATTGAGCGCCTCACTCGACGTTCTTTGTCAAGAAAGGGTCATTATGACTGAGCAAAATATTCTCGAAAAAATCAAACAGACAGTAACCAGCAATCCCGTGCTTCTTTACATGAAAGGCACGAAGGATGCACCCATGTGCGGCTTTTCCGCGCAGGTCGTGCAGGTCCTGAAAAGCTACAACGTCCCCTTCGAAACTGTGGACGTTCTGGCGGACTACGATGTCCGCGAAGGTGTCAAGCAGTACGCAAACTGGCCAACTATTCCACAGCTGTACATCAATGGGCAGTTTATTGGCGGCTGTGACATCACCATGGAAATGCACCGCAAAGGTGAGCTGGCTGAGGCATTGAAGGCAACCCAAAAATAAATTGAGGTCATGCGATGACAAATGCAACGGGAGATTCCGCCGGGGGTATTTTTACGAAGGTCGTCCATGCCGGGACCAAACCGGAACCGGTCACCGGTGCCATTATGACCCCCATCTTCCAGACCTCGACCTATGTTCAGGAAGAGCCGGCCAAACACAAGGGCTACGACTACTCCCGGGCGGACAACCCAACCCGTGAGGCCTACGAGTCAGCCCTTGCCGCCATTGAGCATGCGTCGCACGCCCTCGCCTTTGCCAGTGGCCTTGCCGCGGAACAGGCTTTGATCCAGACCCTCGATCCCGGATCGCGGATCATCGTGTGCGATGACGTCTACGGAGGAACGGGGCGTCTGTTTCGGAGGCTATACGCTAAATATAATCTGGATTTTCAATTCCTCGATATGAGCGACCACGCAGCGGTAAAAACCGCAGCAACGCCGAATACGAAATTGATCTGGGTCGAAACCCCGACGAACCCAACAATGAAAGTCATCGATATCGCCGCCATTGCTAAGGTTGCCAAAAGTACCGGTGCGATTTTAGTGGTGGACAATACGTTTGCCTCCCCCATTTTCCAGTCTCCATTAAAAATGGGCGCGGACGTCGTCGTCCACAGCACCACAAAGTACATCGGTGGCCACTCGGACATGATCGGTGGTGCTCTGATGACTTCAAATCAAGAGCTCTTTGAAAAGCTTAAATTCGTGCAATTTGCCGCAGGCGCGGTCCCTTCACCTTTTGAATGTTTCCTTTTTCTTCGCAGCATTAAAACGCTGGCGGTGCGGATGCACCAGCACCAAAAAAACGCACTGGCGGTCGCTGAATTTCTCGCCTCCCACAAACGTGTTAGGAAAATTTATTTCCCCGGGCATAAAAGCCACCCGCAGCATGCCCTCGCCTGTGAGCAGATGAGTGGATTCTCCGGCATGATGAGCTTTGATCTGGATGGCACCTACCAAGACGTCGTTGCTTGCATCAAAAGGCTAAAAGTCTTTGCTCTGGCAGAAAGTCTTGGCGGCGTCGAGTCCTTGATCAACCATCCGGAAAAAATGACCCACGCGTCTGTGCCGGAAGAGCTTCGTCGCAAACTCGGCATCGGTCCGACACTGCTACGTTTGTCGGTGGGCATTGAGGACGCCGCGGATCTCATTGCCGACTTGAAACAGGCCCTGGGCTGACTTCACAAAGGCCCCACAAAGGGCTCACAAAGGGCTCACAAAGGGCTCATTGAAGCGAGACCATCATGGACTGGAAAGTTTTTGGAACCACTTTTCTTACGATTTTTATCGCCGAATTAGGTGATAAAACTCAATTCGCCGCAATTGCCGCATCAGCCGGATCCAAAAGCACGATGAGTATTCTGCTGGCGGTGGTATTGGCACTTGGGCTGGCAGGAACCATCGGTGTGGCACTCGGAAGTTTTTTGGGCCACCTGCTTAATCCGGTGACGATGAAATGGGTGAGCGGGTGCGCGTTTATCGCGGTTGGCTTATGGGTCATCCTCAGCAAATAATGACATGCATAAGAAAATTTCTTCGCGAACTTCGGGAACTTCGGGAACTTCGTGAACATTGCGGCTCAATGGCTTCGTGCCATCGCGGTTATGAAATGTCTTCTACGGCTCCCCGAAAAACACCTCCTTCTTCAGGAGAGGGAACAAAATGACGTCCCTGATTGAGGGGCTGTTGGTCAGCAGCATCACAAGGCGGTCGATACCAATCCCCTCACCCGCTGTCGGTGGCAAACCGTATTCAAGGGCGCGTACATAGTCGTAGTCGACATCGCAAGCCTCTTCGTCGCCACCCTCTTTGAGCCGGGCCTGGTCCGCAAACCGCTCCAGCTGATCGGTAGGGTTATTCAATTCGGAGAAGGCATTCGCCACCTCCCAGCCGTTCATGAATAGTTCGAAGCGATCGACGATGTCCGGACGCTGATCGTTCTTGCGTGACAGGGGCGAAACTTCCGTCGGAAATTCCGTAATAAAAGTCGGATTGAGGAGGTTTTTCTCGGCAAACTCCTCAAAGCAGCAGACCATAAGGCGATCTGCGGAATAGTTTTTTAAATTATTGGGATTCAGTTCTGTTTCGCGGAGCTTCTTCAGCATCGCCGCCGGGTCACGCGTTTCGGCTTCCGTCAGACCTGCAAACTTGACGACAGCCTCCCGCATTGTCATGCGGGCAAAGGGACGTTTGAAGGCGATGGTACGCTCTGCGTAGGTGACCGAATCAGAGCCAAGCAGATCTCTGACCATCCCTGCCAAAAGGTCTTCCGTGAGATTCATGAGGTCTTCGTAGGTGGCATAAGCCTCGTAAAATTCGATGCTCGTAAATTCCGGATTGTGCTTGATCGAAAGTCCTTCGTTACGGAAGCAGCGGTTAATTTCAAATACACGCGGAAAACCGCCGACAACCAGGCGCTTCAGATGCAGCTCTGGCGCTATGCGCATAAAGAGCTCCATATCAAGGGCGTTGTGATGTGTTTTGAATGGTTTCGCCGTTGCGCCGCCGGCGACTGAATGCATCATCGGTGTTTCAACTTCCAGATATTCCCGCTTATAAAAAAATTCGCGGATATAACGCACGATTTCAGACCGCTTGCGCAGCACCGCCCGTGACCCTTCGTTCATGGTCGTGTCCACGTAACGCATTCGGTAGCAAAGTTCCTGGTCGCTCAGACCATGAAACTTTTCCGGGAGCGGACGAATGGCCTTCGTCAGGATCTCAAATTTATCAACGTGGATGCTGAGTTCGCCTTTATTCGTCCGAAAAATCTTTCCTTCACCAAAAACAATGTCACCGGTATCAAGCAGCTTATAGGCAGCAAAATCTGGCGGCGGGAGATCGTTAGCTGATACATACAGCTGAAAACGACCGGAACCATCGTCCACCTGCACGAACGCTGCTTTACCAAAATCCCTGACGAGCATTGCTCGACCGGCGATCGAGAAGCGCTTGCCATCGCTCGCCAACTGCTCTTTGGTCACGTCAGCGAACTCTTTGTGCAGCTGCTTCGCCTGGGCAGTCGGCTTGCGACCGTTGGTGTAGGGATTGTGACCAGCCTCGAGAAGCCTCTGCCGTTTCTCAACTCGGGTTGAGATTTGATCGTTATAGAGATCCAGCCAGGGTTGAATAAACTTGTCGCGTCCGGTGCTGTCGGTCATACTAGGTATTGATCCTTTGTGATGGAGAGGGGAATCTACTTTGAGTCAATACGGAGTCGCAAGTCCAAAGTGCCCGAAGGGATTTCGGCCTGTTCTTTGGATCTGCCTCGCGATCGCATTTGCCCTGGCTGGCACTGCTTCTGCCCAGGGTTCCAGATCAGGCGGTGCAACGCAGCGATTCAAGGTCGTGCCGGCTGGTCCTAAAGACAGGGTCATAGGACACCAGGAGGCCTACACTAAACGTAACATCGTGGGCGGCCATGTTAACGTAAAGATCACGCCCCCGGAAAAACGGGGCAAATCGGGCCGGGTGGCAGTCGAAGTCTATAATTATTCCCCCGTCTACCTAAGTATCGTGGATTTCTGGATGGAATTGGAAACCACCGGCATGTTCAAAATCGATGGCAAAGTAAAAGTCGAGAACCTCAAACAAAATTGGGGTGACATCGTCTGGATCGAGATCCCACCCAAATATGCCAATGACTTCCCCCCCATTTCAAAGGTGAAGATCAGCAATTTAAAAATGTATGACGACAAAGCGCGGCAGGTTAAGGTTCCCCTGACGACAGACCTCATTAAATACTGACCAACATTGCCCCTTAATAACGCAACGGAATTATTTGCTTCGGTTTCTGCACCGACAACACGGTTGTCGTGGGATCTGCCTCTGAGTCCAGATTTTCGATTGCCGAAGAAACAATTGCACTATCAGACTGCCTTTCGCCCATAAAGCGCACAGCAGCCCCATCTGCATAGGCGTCCGTAATGACAAACCGACCCGTACCCAACAAAATGGTATTCACGCCCGTTACCGTATTTAATCCAACGACCAGACCACTGCCGAGGGCATTCTCACCCACGATGATCAAGCGATCGGCGCTGGCGCCCACGCGGATAATTCGGCTGACCCGGCGCATCCCGGTCACGCTAAGCCTGCGGACCGCCGGAGTTGCTCCTGGCGTTAATTCCACAATCGATGCGGCACCGTTCCACGCCTGCGAGGGATCACCAAGGCTTCCATCGTTGTCACGCTGGGTCATCGCATAGTAGTGCTTGGTTTCTTCGATCAAGGTCGCTTCGCACCCATCAAAAATAAACCCTAAATTATCCGCTGACTGAATGTCTTTGACCACGGACTGTTCGTAAATGTTCTGTGCATTTTTATGAATCGACAGCCACTGATTTGTCCCGCCACTGGAAAAGAGGTAGAAGAAATCATTGCCATATGAACCTTTACCAGGATTCAGGCAGCGAACGTATTCGCCTGCACCAAGAGGATCAAAGGACCCGTCTGCCTTTAAGATCCGCAGGAGCCTTCCCTGGTTGGCAGCGTACTGAACAAAAACGTCACCATCATAATTGGCTCCCCATTGTTCCGGATAACCCTCTTTGTCATAAATTTTCGTGACCTTCATCTCACCGGGCACCGAAAAATCCATGCGATAGAGCTTGGACCAGCCACCATTCTCCCAGCCTTCGGCGGTGACTAAATCGCCATTGCGGCTTGCCTGCAACAGGCTCTTATTCTGGTGATTCTCAGGTTGGATGCCAAATTCCGTCACACAATACAGCCGCCCATCGGCGATCGTCATAACCAAAAAACGGCAAGTCTGGCCGGTCGCACCAGCAATTTGGCTATAATCACCGGGGATCAAAAAAATCGCCTTGGGAGTGGGGATGATTTTTTTGAAGTTGGCCATTCCCGAGGAAAAACGCAGAGGCCGGGACTGACCGGCGGTGTCGAAGCCAAAAATATTTGATCCTGATCCCTGGAGGCTGAGGCTGGTGTTAGCCGTAGCCTCCGTTAATGCGAAGCCAATGATGCCGGTCAGATCAACCTGGCTTTGCAACGTCCCGGCGTCTTGCGCGCCGGGATTTGAAGAATCGCCTGGTCCTGGCCCTGGTTCCGGCATTGCTGAAGGTGAGGTCGCTTCTCCAGGATTTGCAGCAGGTGCTTTATCAGCCTCTTCCGAGATGGGTTGTTTGGTGAGACCACAAGCTGCCGCGAAGATTAGCGTCGCCAAAGCAGTAGTCGCGCCAAAAGTTGTAACTCCCGTTTTCCACTTGAAAGACCCGATCGCCATGCCAGCCCCCTGGTTAGGTAAACATTCCAAATAATCTAAACAGACGAGGCCTTATCGGCAGACCAGCCCAAAAACTTGAGCAAAGAAGTCAGATGTATCCCCTCGATATAACAATGTAATTTATGGATGGCCTCAGCTTCTGAGACGGCACACCGAAACCCTTTTCAGAGGCACAGGTAATCATGGACGACTTAGCTCGGGAGAGAAATTTTCGCGATGCAGGCCAGGTTGATTATTCCTATACAGCTCATTCTTGCATTGCTCGTTCTTGAGGCCTGCAAGACAACCGCACACGACGAAGTGCCAACCGCCTCGTCGGTGATCGCGCCGGTGACGTCTCAATCCGCGTTCCGCGCCGCAACGCGACTTGATTGTCTGCCCAATGTTTCGCCGGCCGAGATCTCAGACAATGAAACACCGGAGACTGATCCGGAATTCGCCGAACCCTGCGTGCAATCCACGGGAGCTGCAGCAACCGCAGCTGACCGGGAGGTGCCGGATCAAGGCACGTTCGGCGATCCTGATTTTTCCGGGTGCTACTGTGGTCCAAAAGGCAACGAATGTCTGATGTGGCGAAACGGAGAAAAAGCCGCGGATGCCTGGCGTGAAGGTCCGTGTGATGAAGAGGCCTGCCGCTTACTAAGTCGCCAGGCCCGCAAATTGTGCACCCTGCACTACCGCTTGGTCGGTGGGCATTAAGGTCTATTTACCCGTCGCCACATGTTTAGCAATCTCGTCGAAATAGTGACCATATTGGTATTTTTCATAAATTGGTTTCAGTTTCCCGTCCTTCATGAGCTGGTCCATGCTCGCGTCAAATTTTTTAGCCAACGTTGCGCCTTCATCACCTTTCCGAAAACAAACAAACGTGAAGCCACCCGGAATGTCCGTTTTCTCGACTTTATGATTCGTCAGCTTGATTTTGTTTTTTTTAGCGTATGACTCGATATCCTCCTGGAAATCGATGAAAACATCCGCCCGCCCCCCCATGACCATTTTCACGCCTTGCGCCATGTCCTGAACCTCGGCAAACGGCTTCAACTCGGTGGCGAATTTATTGACGTCATATCCACGAACCCAAATCACCTTTAGGTCTTTAAGCGCGGCGCGATTCCAGGTTGGCAGCTTTTTGGTGTCATAAAGCGCGCCAAAAGCATTGACATCGATTGGCCAGCGCGGATAGGACGCCTTCGCAGTCGAATCTTCACCAACCAGGCCATCGAATTTGCCGGCTCCAAATTCCTTCTGTGCTCTTTTCCACGGGATCAAAGTCATCTCATAAGTTTCGCTACCCAATGCAGCGTTCAAGAGGTCAAAATACAAGCCACTGTTGTCTTTATTCGTGTACCCCTCCCAGCTTTCCGAAACAAACCTGAGTTTTTTCACCTCAGCCGCGTGGCTCGGATTTGAGGATATCAACGCTGCGCACGCAAGAACGGCAAACACTACAAATGCGTATACTCCCGACGAATGCTCGCGCGCGATGCCCTTTTTATTCGATGTCATAGCCCACTCCTTTAGGTTTTTGTTTCCCGGGTCTGCTGTTTAGGCAGCGAAATGACGAACTGGGTATTCGGTGATGAACCTTCGACCCATATTTTCCCCTGATGCCCTCGTACGATGTTGTGAACCAAAAACAGTCCGAGCCCGGTACCCTTACCGACGTCCTTCGTCGTATAGAAGGGCAGGAACATTTTGGCAGCGACTTCCGGGTCAATACCCTTACCAGAATCGGTGACTTTAATAACTACGCCGGCCCCTGATTCTTCACAGTCAACGCGAACCCACCTATCCGGCATAACCTGACATGCGTCCGCGCCGTTGATGATCAGATTGACCAGAATCTGGGTGATTTCGACTTTTCGGCATTGCAGCTTTAGGCTGAGAGGTACATCCATTACTTCAAATTTGACGCCGCGGACCTTCAATGGATCGGCTACGAGCTCCCGGACTTCGTTCAACACATCTGCCAATGCGACGTCCACACATGGATCCCGCTCACCGTCGCGACCAAACGACTGGAGCCCCTTAATGATTTTTACGATCCGACCAGCAGACGATTCGATGCTTTCAAATCGTTTTTGTAGTTCATCAGGACCACATTCGCCCTTCTCAAGTCGGGTTCGGATTGAGCGGACCTGTCCAACAACAATGGCCAGCGGGTTGTTGATTTCGTGTGCAATACCTCCGGTCATCACCCCGATTTCGGCAATGCGGGCCAGCTCCAGACCCCGGGCCTGCTCTTCCTGGATTTCCCGGGACTGAGCTTCAATGGTGCCCCGCTGCTGTTCGATAAGTTGGCGGTTCTGGACGAACAACTCCCTCAGATTTTCCTCGTACCGGTTGACGCCATCGGCGAGCTCGTCCAATTCGTCGGGCCATTTCCGAAATATGTTCGGTTTCAATTGCAGGGTGCGTCCAAACTTACCGCTGATATTATCGCGAAAATGGCGCGCTGCTTCCTCAACCGGTCTCACCGCTAAACGTGAGAAAATCCACAACAGAAAAATAGACACCAAAGTGGTCTTGCCGAAATTGAAGATCACAATGGATAACAGGCGACTGCGCAAGCGTTCAAAAATGAAGTCCGTTGTAAAAACGACTTTGACGCTTCCTATACGCTGCCCTTCCTCGGAGATCAGCGGATATGTTCTTTTGACCTGCCTCTGAGGGTTCATATCCGATTTGGAGCGGGCAAGCAGCGTCTTTTCCGCATCGTCGAGAACGCTGACGTTGATGAGTTCCTTCATGGCGAGCGCGGAATCAACAACCCGCGTCAATCCGGCTTCGTCATAGGTCCACACCAGATTGCGTATGCTTTCCAATCCGGCTTTTTCAAAGCCGGAAAGGGCGTCTTCCAAAGCTGACGTCTCATCGCGATACTCAAGCAAAAGCTGCAGCGATGACGATAAGGTTGTACCCAGTGTGCTGACCGCCAACACCGACCAGAGCAACTTCATTTTTAAACTGATCGTTTTTATCGTGATCCCTTTGCCAGTTCCTTACGCAACCGATCAACCAACCGGACGACAGCTGGCTCGTCCCAGCTGCTCCATTGTACGACTTCGTCCGCATGGTTCCGTCCGGGAGCCACGAATTTGTCATGCATCGGTTTGACGGTGCCAAGGTACTGCTTCACGACACTGTCCAGACTCCTACCCCGTTCGCGCATGTCCCGTCCCATTCGCCTGATGAAACGCAAATCATCGGCCACATCCACAAATACTTTCAGCGCGAACAGTTCACGCAACCGGGAATCGTGCAAAGCGAGAATCCCATCAAATAAAATCACTTGTGCCGGGGCCAGCCTGGTCGTGGCAGCAGCCCGGCAGTGGGTAGCGAAGTCATAGCTAGGACGTTCTACGGGGATCCCCGATGCAAGGTCTGTCAACTGGGCAAAGATCAAATCCATGTCGAGGGCATCGGGGTGATCGAAATTGACTTCATTTCGTGCCGCCGGCTCCAGATGGGACCAGTCCCGGTAGTAGTGGTCCTGCTGAACGACCAGAACACTAAAGTCATGGGCATGTTTACTTATCAAATTAACAATCGTCGTTTTACCGGATCCAGACCCGCCTGCGACGGCGATAAGCAGCGGTTTTCCCATGGAATCCGGCGTCCTCTGTGGTAGTCTTTGCTGAAATCGTCCTAAAGATTATCGTTATTATTCGGAGCATGCAACCTTGACGAATCTGACTGTGCCGACCGGACTTAGAGGGCCGGCAGGGCTGACAGAAAAGAGCGCCCTCGCCGAGCCACGCCAATGTCACAATTTTATTGGCGGCACTTTCGACATGGGAAAGAAGGCCGCCCGTCCAGTCGTCAGCCCTTGGAATGGTGCTGTCATTGGTCATGTAGTCTTATCTGATGCAGGAGACGTCGCAAGGGCGGTCCAGAAAGCCAGTGCTGCCTTTCCGGATTGGCGGCAGACACCGGTAAAAGAACGGGCCCAGCATCTTTTTAAATTCCGCAACCTGGTGCTTCAGCAAATAGATCGACTTGCCGGAGTCACAGCACTGGAGTCCGGAAAGACAGCTGCCGAGGCGGCGGCGGGAATCATGAAAGGGCTGGAGGTAACGGAGTTTGCCCTGAGCCTGCAGAATCTCGACGACGGCGGGTTGATGGAAGTCAGCCGGGGCGTCACCTGCGAGGTCCGACGCGAGCCGCTGGGCGTCGTTGCCGGCATTGCCCCTTTTAATTTTCCCGCTATGGTCCCGATGTGGATGTATCCGATCGCCTTGGCCCTCGGTAATTGCTTTATCCTTAAGCCCTCAGAAAAAGTCCCCCTCACCTCTTCTCTGTTCGCCGAATTGATCGGCACAGCGGGGTTTCCTCCCGGGGTGTTCTCGTTGGTCAATGGCGAACGAGAGGCGGCTCAAGCCCTCGTCGATCACCCGGATGTCAAGGCCATCGGATTTGTGGGGTCGACTCCCGCGGCACGTGCCGTCTACGCGCGTGCGACCAGCCTGGGCAAACGCGCGCTATGCCTCGGTGGCGCAAAAAATTACCTACTCGTTACGCCGGACGCGGATCCGGATCTCACCGCGCGGGGCGTCGTCGATTCGTTTACCGGTTGTGCGGGCCAGCGCTGTATGGCTGCCAGTCTGATGATCGCCGTTGGTGATGTCGATCACATCATTAAAAAAATTGTCGATGTCGCGCGTTCGGTCAGGCTCGGCGAGACCATGGGAGCCATTATCGACAAGGCAGCACTTGAACGGATCCGAACAGCCGTGCGCCGGGCCAGTCAGGACGGAGCCAGAGTCATTCTCGACGGGACGGAAGCGCAGGCACCAGAAGGAGGTACCGGCGGAAACTGGGTCGCTCCTTCCATCATCGACCACGCCTCCCCAACCATGGCCTGCTCCTGTGATGAAATTTTTGGTCCCGTCCTGACCATCGTCAGGGTTAAGACGGTCGCCGAGGCGATGAAACTTGAACAGGCCAACCCCTTTGGCAATGCGACATCGGTATTTACCAGCAGCGGCGCTGTTGCGAGGTATGTGGCTACTCATGCGACCAACGGCATGATCGGTGTCAACATCGGCGTCCCGGTGCCACGCGAGCCTTTCTCTTTCGGCGGCACAAAAGAATCAAAGTTTGGTCACGGAGATATCACCGGCCGGTCTTCGCTTGATTTCTGGAGCCAATTGAAAAAAGTGACGATGAAGTGGCAGAGCCAGTCCGATTCAAGCTGGATGAGCTAATTAAAAAGATTGTGATGGGAAAATTATGACTGATGAATCACTAAAAAAGAAGCGTGTGAAGCATATTACCCTGACCTCCCATCCGGGACAGTCCGGTGAAAACGTGCTTCCGATTCGCTGGGGAGCTGCCACAGCAAAGGATCGCGGACCGGTCATCGGCACCGTTACGGAAGCGAAGCATCGCAACGTCATCGGGACCCACAGCGGTGCTTACGCCGTTTACCGGGCCCTTGCCGTCGCTGCCGGAGCTTTGAAACCAGACCACAAGCCTGACCTGACAAATACCGCTCCAGCAGAACCCATTGGCCCTCATCCCCAATGGGCAGATCCTCATCGAATTGTTTCCGTCGATCCGTTTGGCGCGACGGTCGCCGAAGAATTCAGCGAACTGATCAGCAAGGGCTACGATATCCGGCCGACGATCGCTGTAACCAAAGCCCACATCAATATGCCGGAGCTCCAGCTCGCCGTCGAAAAGGGCCGTCTGAAATTCGATGGCAAAATCCTCAAGGAAGGTGGTGACTGCGTCGTCACTAAAGCTGCCTTCGAGCCTGTCTGGTGGCTACCGGGCATCGCCCGCCGATTTAAAGTCGAAGAAAGCGAATTGAGGCGGGTACTGTTTGAAAACACAGCTGGCATGTTCCCCGAGCTGGTGACCAGACCAGATCTTGAGGTCTTTCTCCCCCCTATCGGAGGATCGACGGTCTACTTCTTCGGCGATCTGAAAAAACTAAATGACACCAAAAGCACGATCGCCATGCGCGTTCATGACGAGTGCAATGGGTCAGATGTTTTTGGTTCAGATATTTGCACCTGCCGCCCCTATCTGGCGCACGGGATCGAAGTCTGCATTGAAACGGCTCAAAAAGGCGGCGCCGGAGTGATTGTGTATCACCGTAAGGAAGGTCGCGCGTTGGGGGAAGTGACGAAGTTTCTCGTGTACAACGCTCGCAAACGCCAGGCTGGAGGCGACAGCGCGGCAAAGTATTTTGAGCGAACCGAGTGCGTGGCCGGCGTCCAGGACATGCGATTTCAGGAATTGATGCCGGATATTATTCATTGGCTGGGAATTTCGAAAATCGACAGGTTCGTTTCCATGTCCAACATGAAATATGACGCTATCGTCAATTCCGGCATCCAGATTCGGGAGCGGGTCTCTATTCCAGAAGAACTCATTCCGGCCGATGCCAGCGTCGAGATGGATGCGAAAAAGGCTGCCGGCTATTTCAGCACCGGTGAAAAAGTCTCCGCCGAGGAACTCAAAGAAGGCAAAGGGCGGCGTCTGAATGAGTGATCAGGAAAAAGTCAGGTACCTGCGCACTACGCAGGCGATCAGAGATCGCTGCGGCGAGTTATATGCGCTGGGTATTCAGGGGAAGCTTCTTCACTTCACAGTACATCCGGAACGTCTGCCGACTTGTGCGGACTTTGTCGGTAACGTGATTCGTGAGGAGTACCCAACGCTGGAAATCCCCTATCACAGCCGGTGGCGACATTTTGATGTTGGCGGAGTGAAAAGGGCGGACAATCTTTTCTCAAGAGCCAGGATGTCCCCACGCGACGAACTGCGATCCCGCTATGACCTTGTCGTGACCAGTGTACTTCTCGACGCCGGAGCAGGTGCCGCATGGAAGTACCTCGAACCTGCTACAGGAAAAGCCTACCAGCGCTCCGAAGGTCTTGCCGTTGCTAGCTTTGACCTGTTTACGGCGGGAAAATTTTCGTCTGATTCAGGTAACGTCCTGCAGGCCGATGCCACAGGATTAGAAGCCTTTGCTATTAAAGATCTGGAGGAAGTTTTTCAACTTTCCGCGTCTAATCCACTGGTAGGTGCAGAGGGGCGGGTTGGGTTGCTGCAGAAACTTGGCCGGGCTTTGCGCGAAAGACCTGATATCTTTGGTCGGGAAAAGCCGCGCATTGGCCATATGGCGGACTATTTACTGGCAAATGCCTCCGCGGAGAAAAAAATCTCCTCGCTTCGAATACTTCAGACCGTGTTAGAAGGGCTGGGTTCGATCTGGCCTGGACGCGCTGAAATCAACGGCGTCAATCTGGGAGACGTATGGGCACACCCCATGGTTGGCGGCGAGGGCGCTGACTCCCATCTGGTTCCATTTCACAAGCTGTCACAATGGTTGACCTATTCGTTGATGGAACCGCTGGAAAAAGCAGGGTATATCATCAGCCATCTTGACCAATTGACCGGACTGCCTGAATACCGCAATGGCGGGCTTTTCCTGGATATGGGAGTCCTGACTCCAAAAGATCCCGACTTAAACAAACTGTCGTTAAAACCATCACACCCGGCCATTGTGGAGTGGCGCGCTCTGACTGTCATTTTGCTCGACAAGACTGCTGCCCTCATCCAGAAAGCTCTGGGGTTCACCCCGGCGCAGTTTCCACTGGCCAAAGTCCTGCAAGGAGGGACCTGGACCGCTGGACGGAAAATCGCGGCAACACAGCGTCCTGGAGGCACGCCACCCCTGCAGGTGGACAGTGATGGAACAGTTTTTTAGACTCTCTCAATTTTGGAGGATTCCGTGGCAGGCAGCGTAACTATCGTAAACCACCCCCTGGTCCAGCATAAGCTGACGATCATGCGAAAAAAGGATACAAGTACGGGAAAATTCCGGACGCTCCTTCGCGAAATTTCCATGCTCCTGGCCTATGAAGTCACTCGCGACCTTCCAATAGCCTACGAAAATATCGAAACACCAATCACCAGCATGAAAGCTCCGGTAGTCGCCGGAAGAGAGCTGGTTATCGTTTCGATTCTGCGTGCAGGCAACGGCATCCTCGACGGCATTCTGCGACTGATTCCCAGCGCTCATGTCGGACATATCGGCCTATATCGGGACCCCAAAACTCTGATTGCGGTGGAATATTATTTTAAAATGCCGAAAGACATGCACGAACGGGATGTGATCGTTGTGGACCCGATGCTCGCCACGGGGCATTCTGCCGTCGCTGCTTTGGATCGGCTCAAACAGACCAAACCGAAATCGATTAAATTTCTTTGTCTTCTCGCAGCACCGGAAGGGGTCGAATACCTGCACGAGTTTCACCCGGACGTTCCTATTTATACGGCAGCCATCGACCAATGTCTGAACGAGAAGAAATACATTGTTCCGGGCCTCGGCGATGCCGGGGATCGACTTTTTGGAACCCAATAGGGAGATCATGAGATGCCAGATTTTACGATTACTGAAGAACAAAGTTCGATTCAAACCACTGCGCGGGAGTTCGCTCGCAAAAAGATGATGCCCGTCGCGGCAAAATACGACCAGTCCATGGAATTTCCAGCACCAGTCATCGCGGAAGCCCATGAAATCGGCCTCATGAATATGTGTATCCCGGAAGAATACGGCGGACTTGGCCTGAGTCATTTCAGTCAGGCGCTGGTCGTCGAGGAGTTGGCCTATGGCTGCTCTGGAATATCAACAGCAATAACTGCAAATGATCTGGCCCTTGGCCCGCTTATCATTGCGGGATCTCCCGACCAGATCAAAGAATTTGCCGTGCCAATGCTGTCAAAACCGTCGATGGCCGCTTATTGCGTCACCGAGCCCGGTGCAGGCAGCGACGTGGCTTCGATTCGAACCACCTGTAAAAAAGATGGCGACCACTATGTTCTGAACGGCGAGAAGATGTGGATCACCAACGCCTCGAAGGCAGAATGGTATTTTGTGCTCGCGACGCTCGACCCCAAGCTCGGGCCTAAGGCGATGACAGCCTTCGCACTTCCGGCGAAATTGCCAGGCATTACTCCCGGCAAAAAAGAAATAAACATGGGTCAGCGCTGTTCCGACACCCGCGGTATCACCTTTAAAGATGTCAAAGTACCGGCCAAATACCGACTCGGAGGCGAAGGTGACGGGTTTAAAATTGCGATGAAGGCGTTTGACTATTCTCGGCCATCCGTCGCCGCACTAGCTGTCGGAATTGCCCAGTGCGCCATGGATCACGCCGTGCGCTATGCTCTTGAGCGTAAGGCATTCGGGAAGCATCTCGCGGAGCATCAAGCCGTCGCGTTTATGATCGCTGACATGGCCAGGGACATTGAGGCATCACGCCTGCTCGTATGGAAGTCTGCGTCTGAGCTCGATCGGGGTCAGCGCAACACCAAATACGCTTCGTTCGCTAAGTGCCTTGCCGGAGATGTGGCGGTGCGCGTCTGCCAGGACGCCGTACAGATTTTTGGGGGGTACGGGTATTCCTGTGAATACCCCGTCGAAAAGCTTTACCGGGACTCTAAGATCACCCAGATTTATGAGGGCACCCAGCAGATTCAAAGGCTCATCATTTCCCGACAGATCTTCGCTGAGGCCACGACCCAGTAGAGGCTTAACCGGCTAATTTCATTTGAATTTATACCGCATCCCCGTTTACCCTGGGGATGCGGTATAATTCTTTATCATCCTTGTAGAAATTGCCTCAGAATGTGCATGCGATATTGAATGTTTGAACCGACGACGGGTCAGGGAGCGTGTCCTTTGCAAAGCCCAGACGACAAGCTCAATTGTATTCTGATTCATCCGCGCTTTTCCGACCATAGCTATTGGAATTACAAACGCGCCATTAAAACGATGGGCATTAAAGCGCCATCATCCCCGCTGGGCCTGATTACAGTCGCAGCACTGTTGCCGCAGCACTGGTCCTTTAAGGTCATGGACCTTAATATCGGCGATTGGTCTGAAGCGGATTTTCAGTGGGCAGACGTCGTCTGCGTCGGCGGGATGCTGCCGCAGCAAATCGGCATTCTCGACGTGATAAAAAGGGCACAGGCCGCCGGAAAATACGTGGTCGCCGGTGGTGCCGATCCATCGAGTCAGCCCGCAATCTATCAGCATGCGGACACGCTGATTGTAGGCGAAGGCGAAACGGTGATCCCGCTTTGGATGGAAAGCTGGCGAAACGGTAAACGCAACGGAGTCTTCAGTCATGCCACTAAACCCGATGTGACCAAGTCGCCGGTGCCGCGGTTCGACCTCCTGGATCTGGATGCCTACATGCAGGTCGGTATCCAATATTCTCGTGGGTGCCCGTTTAACTGTGAGTTCTGCGACATCATAGAACTTTTCGGCCGTGTTCCTCGCACCAAAACACCTGCACAGATCGTAAATGAGCTGGAAACACTGCGAAAGCTTGGCTACCGCGGATCCGTCGAACTCGTCGACGACAACTTCATTGGCAACAAGCGCGCTGTAAAACGCGATCTATTGCCTGCGATCATCGCCTGGAACAAAAAGAAGAGGTATCCCTTTTACTTCAGCACCGAGTCGTCCATGAATCTTGGTGACGACGATGCCCTGCTGGATCTCATGAGGGCCGCTGAGTTTCGCTATGTCTTCGTCGGCATAGAAACCCCGGATCCGGAGCTCTTACTCAAGACTCAAAAGAGTCAAAACACAATGAAACCCATCGCCGACCGCATCAGAAAAATCAATTCCTATGGCATCACGGTTCTAGCCGGCTTCATCATGGGATTTGACGGAGAAAAAGAACATACCGACCAATCGTTGATTCGCTGCATCGAGGACACGGCCGTGTGTATGGCTATGGTGGGATTGCTGGTGGCGCTACCAAACACGCAGCTCACGCGGCGGTTACAAAAAGAAGGGCGGTTGCTCAACTTCCAGTTCGAACCAATTGCCAGCAATCAACTCCCCCAGGACGGGCCAGCAGCGGCTTTTCACAACCCAAGGGTAGAAGTTTCAGATCAGACGACCGCCGGAATCAATTTTGTGACCCTCAGGCCCCGCGAAGAAGTTCTCAATGAGTTCTGCAACGTTGTTCGCACTGTTTACGCTCCAAAAGCCTACATGGACCGGGTCATGCGGGCTGCCAGGAGAACATGGAAATTTCCACGCCACCTGCCGCGCCCCAAGCAATTCCTGCGCAATATGCGCGGCCTCGTTACCGTCTGCTGGGAAATGTCAAAAATTCCAGTCGCCCGGGTCTATTTCTGGCGCAACTTTTTTCGCGGCATTTTTTTGGGGCCCTATCGGTTTGAAATCATGATGCGCCTGATGGGCATGTACCTCCATTTTGAACCGCATACCCGCTATACTCTGGCAAACGTCGCCAAGCAAATCAGCGCTTCAAAAGGAATACTTTCCTTACCCCTGAATGGGAAGGCTTCCGCGAGCCCCCTGGAATCAGATTTAACTCCCGGACTGGAGAATACTCCGGCAGACCTCAAGCACGCGGTCAGCACCTAATTCACGCATGCACTTAAAGTGACCTAATGGGCAAGTCTCCGGCCCATGGTCGCTACATGGCCGGCAAGGAAGAGGAAGTTGCACCACCTGACTCCCCTCAGCTAAAGGACCGAAACCCATCGATGGAATGGTGGAGCCAAAAATCGCCACCGTTGGCACATTGAACGCGGAGGCAAACTGCACGGGCGAACTGTCGTTTCCCACCAACAGGTCGAGAAGTGGAAATACGACCCGTAAGTCGTCAATCGCCGTCAAACCAGCTAAATTTACAACACGTTCATTAAGATTCACCCGCGAGGAAATGTCTTCGCAAAGCGCTATTTCTTCCGGACCACCCAGCAGAACGATGCAGCACTTTGAAAGCTCCGGTGACGCAACAATCTTCCGGCAAAGCTCCGCATATCCATCAACCGTCCAGCGCTTTGTCCCCCATTGACTTCCGGGCGCCATACCGACGAGTTTATAACCCGACTCTACCTTCTTCTTCACCAACAGAGCTTGCCAGGAGATCGAATGATCAATTTTTGCTGCTGCCAGGCGCGGGCGAACCGCCACGATTGCCTCGCGGGAAACACCTAATAATTCAAGGGGCAACGCCGCTCGCACCGCTTCGTGAAACACGCCAACGCGTGGAACCCGCGCACCGCCAAGACACCCTAAGTTGGATTCAAAGTAGGTTGCGGATCGGAAGCCAAGATATCGTGAGAGCAAGGACGACCGAATGCTTCGATGAGGCTGCAAAATCACCGCGCGTGAAGGGTCTTTCAGCCTGAGTCGAAGCTCGGAAGCCGTCCGTCGGGACGCAGAAAAAAAATTTCCTTTTCGCTTTTCAAAAATCAGGCACGAATGGACCGACTCAAGTCCATCGAGCACACGAGCTCCAACGCCGGTCGTAATGACATGTTGCCTTACTCCAGGGAAACTCCTCGCAGCCAGTTCAAATGCACCCGTGTTAAGTATGACGTCACCAAGAAACGCCGTCTGAATCCAGACGATATCACTGGGCTTGATGGTCGACAGCGAGCTTATAAACAAGCGCATCCTCTCCATTCGAGTAATACTTTTTCCGGACCCGTTGCCGGGTCATACCGAGTTTTTCATAGAGGTGGATAGCCGCAATATTGCTGATCCTCACCTCGAGAAAAATCGCCTCAATCTGCTGCATGGAGCGCAGATGAGAGACTAATCTTTCAAACAATCTTTCAGCCAGATGGTCTCTCCGACGCCCGGGTGTGACATATACATACAGAATATCTGCTTCGAAAGGTCCGACATCCACCAGCAATGCTGCATCCCAATCTGGTTCAGTCGATCCGGGCGCAAAAAAAACGAGACTCCCTGGTCGAGCCAGCAGAGGCAGAAGCTCGTCAAAGGACCAAAAACCACCCTCCCGCTGCCAAACTGCGCAAAGCCGGCGGAGGCCGGCAACCTGTAGCGGTGTTTTAGTGTATTGCAATACTTCCAATGACAGCGTCCGAAAGTCTCTGAGCAGTTTTCATGGAAACGGCCTACTTCACTGGCACGGGTCGAATCTCAACGTATTTTTCCGCACCAGCGAAGTACCTCACTACCGCGCGATCTTTTATCTCTTCAAACCAGCGGGGTGCGCCATCGTCATCCGTACGGGCCACAATACTTTGTCGCTCCTTGTTCCGTCGAAACGCTTCCGTCCGCAAAACAGTATTCAAGGTGCGGGTGAGTGTACGATCATCAATATTCAGCCGCCCTGAGGCAGTGGCAAAGGCAGAGTCACCCGATCGGCGCTTCTCGAATTTACCGCGGGCCAGTTTCTCAGCATTCTCGGTCACCTGAAAACTCCCCACCCTATGCGCCTCCTGATGGACAATCATATCGTCTGCGAATGCATTCAGTGCCGCTGGCCAATTTTCTGAATTCAAAACAGGCGCCGAATCCACTGACGCATCCCGCAGACCTTCTTTTACAGTCAAATAAACTTCGATTTGTCGTTGAGTGTATGGAGTGCTGTTAACTGACACAATCAGGCGATCGCCCAAAGTTTTTCTGGGCTCCCCCCCGTCAGCAGCCCAAGCCGTTGGCCAGTATGGGATTGCAGCAAAATAAATGATTGACAGCCACAAACAACCCGGATTCAAGAGCGGAGACCTTTTAACTACAACTAAGCTCATGGACACCAAAACCTTGTCAATCAAGGGGTTTAAGTCGCAGCTACGAGTAAAAGACGAGTGTTTTTTTGAAATTTCATTCTCAAGACGTATACCTGAAATATAGAGAAACCACAGATTGCAACCCTACCAACGGTTTGCTGTTACCAGTTTATTCTATTTGTGGAATTGGAAACAGCACGTAAAAATTCACAAAGTCTTGACAAGTTTTTAAAGGACTGTAAACCTCTAGGCATCGAATCTTAGCGCAATTATCTTGATGATTACTCTCGGAGGGTTCATATGAACAAAGCAGAATTAGTCGAGTCAATTTCGAAAGTAACCCAGGCAACGAAAGCTGACACAGAGCGCATGCTTGATGCCTTCCTTGATGTAGTTTCAAAGAACATCAAGAAAAAAGACGGCGTAAAGCTGGTTGGCTTTGGCACCTTCGCGACGTCCAATCGCAAGGCCCGTGTTGGCCGTAATCCGCAAACCGGCGAAGAAATATCTATCCCGGCTCGCAAGGTTCCCGTTTTCCGCCCGGGCAAAGAGCTCAAGGAACTCGTTAAGTAGTTTCTTTCGGGTTGTCGAAATCGACTTGACCCAAAAAACTTACCCCCGCAAAGGACTATCCTCGCGGGGGTTGGTTTTTTCAGCTGAAAAATCAGTCCCGGTATTCCTCGGACTCATCCAGAAAATCAACCATCTTTAATTTGGCCAAATCTTCCGCCTTGACGATTTTCATCTCGCCGTCAGCATCACTGTCATCCTCTCGGGCTAATAGATAACTGCCATGGCCTGCACCAGCCTGATAGTTGAGAACAATCCACATCTCTTTGTTATCACGATCAAACACCCGAAATGGCACCATAGTCAGACCTCTCCGCGAAGATTACGCAACAATCCGGTCAACCCGGGAATTCTATCAAAGATGGGGCCGTCTGGATAGCAAGCCTAGCTTGCCCTGGCGGAGCAACTCGTGAATTTTTCGGGCAATCTGTGCCTGCACCGCGTAAACGCGACGTTTCAGAACTTTAGGATGATTTTCGGCCGATGCAAGAAAGTCCTTTTTTCGACGCTCACTCATATTTTTCAGCAAAAAGGTGCGCACCTTCTCATCTGTCAACTTCCAGGCGATAAGCCAGTCCGTTTCAGGCACCAAGGAAAAAACTAACTGGATCCCACGGTCATCAAGCCTCGCAATGTCGCGATAGATAAAAGCAGAATGTTCCGCCAGCCTGGCGATGATCGGAGAGAATGATCTGATTTGAGCTAATATCTTTTGGCGAAACACCGGGTCTGCTTCTCGCACCATTGCCACGAGCAAGCCTACGCCATTAAAACGGCGAGGCAGCCGGCTTTCCGGCAGGTCCTTTGAATGATTATTAACAGAGGGGGACTTCATACCCCCCTTTTCGGATTACTTGCGAAGAATCTGTACCGTTTGGACCAGCTCGGTGCCACCCGCGAACAACCCGCTCACATTGCAAATCTTTTCAAGATAAGTTTGGGGATTATCAAACTCCACGGTCACAGCACAAGTCAGGTGACCATTCCGCACCTCAGTTGGTGCAGCCTTGAGTATGCAAGAGGTATTGATTTGGTCGCCTTCTGTGCGAGCGACGGCGAAAAACTTCTGCGAGCAAAGCTCTGCGTTGCTGTTTTCGTCCGCAAGCAGAACTGTAGATTCAAAAACAATTTTTCCTGCAGCGGGAGCGGCGTCCTGAACTTCATAGACTCGATCAGTTTCAGTACCGATCGGCGTCAATCCCGTAACTTCGCTGGGCGCTTGGGAGGGCACTTTGCTCTGAACCGGTGACTGAGGACGGCACCCCGCCTGCGTTGGGGTGCCCTTACAAAGGTCAATCTGTGGCGGCAATGGTCGGCAGGATGTTTTCTGGCCGGGATTCTGACTCGGCATCTGCCCGGGCATTTGTGAGACTTTTTGTCCGCAGAACCCGCTGAAATTTGGCGGTGTCGTCATTCGCGCTTCGGGAAAATGGAGAGCCCATTGACCTTGATAGACACCATCGCCAATGAGTGACAACTTAACGCCAGGCTCGAGGTCTACCCGAGCAGCCTGCATCGTTGACTGTCCAGCTTTGGGCAGTACAGCCGTACCGAGATACACTTTTTTATATCCTGGCCTCGATCTGCCGGCCTTTCTGAGTGTTGCATAAATATCGTGGCGGTCAGCTGATCCTGTGCGTGGAGTCACTTCAACGGACCAGGCATAGGCCAATAATTTGTCTTCGGAAAAATGATAGTCCACATAGGCAAGATCGCGGCGGCCGGAGGTTTCTGTCGTGCTTGCCAATAATGCGCCATACAATTGATATTGAATCCGAGGATTCTGCGCACCATTGCCGGCTCCGCTGGTGTCCAGACTTTGGTCAGTCGTCGCCTGCTCCAGCATGATCGTTCCGGGGCCCTCGAGCCAGGTCAGCGCTACCCGGCCATAGGCCCAAAGCACGCCATTTTCAATGTAAGTATCGGTTTCCCCATGATTTGAGCCGGGACGGCAGGAGCTCGGCATGACCACACCGGCAAGCGTTACCAGCGATAAGACACCAAAATACTTTGAAAAATGGGGCAAAGTCATCTGCAACTCTCCAATCACATCAAGTCCAACTTGTCCGCTTCCGCAACAATGGAACGAGCCTCACCGGCCGTTCCACTGAGCTGTAAAGCAAAGGGCATGCCGAAAAGGGTGGAGACCTTCAAGTAAGAGAGATTTCGCAACCTGTTGGGTAGGTGAGAAGAATGTCCGTGGATTTCTGCAAACAACTGAGTTTAAGTGGCACCTGATCCCCAACAATCAACAGAGAGTCGCCCTGCATCCAAACCAAATCGGGCGAGGGGGCAGCTGTGGGGTCTGGCGCACTAATTGGCAAGGAGTCGGTAGAGACCGCTCCACTCACTATAACCACAGAGGCATAGCTCCGTGATAAGTTCAGTTGAACTGATCGACCTGCGTTCAACTTAATTTGGCTCACCGCATAAAATAAATTCGGCCGCCACGTGATCACCGATACACCCGCCCCCGGCGATGAACGAACTCCAGCACACAGAGCTTGCGACGTCAACAAAGCACCCGTTTGATGCTCTGGGTTGATAACACTCAAACCTGAATCGAGATGCATTTCGCGAGGGTCCCCCTGTGGGTCTTCTGTCACACCATCGCCTGCATAACGTCGATTCCAATCCCATAGCCGCCACGTTACCCCGCTGCGATACCCGCCAGCAGGCGCAGCTGAAATCCTCTGAGGCTCATAAATAACGAGTCCTGGTCCCAGGGCATGAGGAACCCCTGGTGCAATGTCAAAAAAGTCGCCCTTGGCTACGGGGACAAAGTGCAAGTGCTCGGACCTAAAGGATCCATCCATCAATGCGGACCTCAATGCGCTTCTGGTCCAAGGGCGCTTCAGCCCAAGGTACACTCCCGCGCCAGCTTCAGCTTCCAAAACCAACCATGATTCGGGTTTGCCGCACTGTGTCGGTTTCAGCGAAGGATCAGAATCACCTGGATGAACCTGCCAGGAAAGTGGCTTACCGGTGCTGATAAGCTTAACAAGAATGTCAAAGGACCCCAGATCGGAAAGCTTTTTTCCTGCATGCTCTCCCCGAGTCGTGATCACCGAGGGGTAGGTGGGATCTGTCGAAAACTCCCAACTTTCACCAATTTTAAAACCAGAATCATGCGGCTTAATGAAGCGGGACTTCACCGATTCGAGCAATCCCGCACCTGCCCAGGGAGTGCGCTGAACCGGCACAAAATTATCTGGTGTCAGCTTATAGGCCCGCAACTTACAGCTCCGTCCCAAATCGGCCCAGACACTCACCGCCAAGAATGTGAGCATGCAGATAAGAAACTGTCTGGCCCGCATCCCGCCCGTTATTCAATACTACGCGGAATCCACTCTCCGCTAATCCGACCTTTCCTGCGACTTTAGGGATGCTGGCGAAAAAAGCACCAAGCACCGCGGGGTCCCAGCGAGATGCCTCACTCAAATCCCGAGCTTTCTTGCGTGGTATAACCAAAATATGAACGGATGCCTGTGGCGCGATGTCCTTAAACGCGAGAACCGCATCATCTTCGTAAACGACTGCTGCAGGAATTTCGCCGGAAAGAATCCGGTCAAAGATCGTTACCTCTGCTGTTACCCCACCATGCGTTCCAGACATAAAAAAGCCTCCCCGCCAACATTACCGGAGAGGCCTCGGGATCTCAACTCAATTGCTTAACGATCTGTTTTGGTTTCCTCTGAAACATCAGCTGTTTTGGTCTCGGAAAGTTCCGACTTCTCGGATGCTCCAAAAAGATCGCCTGCCTTCTTCCAGAACGGCTTTACGGTCCGTGCATCCAACCGTCTTTTGGTCTGCCGCTCGATTTCCCTCGCTTCCCAGGATTTTGCCGCAAGCCGACGCTGAACAGAAGCCTGACGCTCCTCTTCATCGATCCTTTTTATTTCAAGGTCCGTTCCGGACTCAAGTTCACTTAAACGGTGCCGCAGGCTAGATTCAAATTCACGAGCCTCATCAACCAGCATGGCGCGTCGTCGTTCCTCAAATGATTTCCGGAATTCGCTGAGCTTACGGTCAAGACGACGAGTCAGGTTCGCTTCATGCTCCTTATACTCCTGACTTAGCCGCGATCTCTCCGCCATCAGATCATCAGACAACTGTCGCTCGAACGCCTCCCTATCTTCGGCCAGCCGGCGGTTTTCAGCAGCATCGAGCTCGGCCATACGACGCTCGAAATCTGCAACCAACTTACGATGTGCTTCAAGACGCTCCATTTCGCGTGCTTCGGCATCGCGTTGCTCCTGCGCGAACCGCCTGGCCTTGCGATGTTCAGAGTCTATCGCTTCGGCAGTCATTAGTTCCTCTTCCCTGCGGCGAGAATCTTCCTGCTCCTGAATCATCTGCAATTGAACTCTGTTACTGGCCTCTAAATCTTCTTTTTCTAAAAGTTCGGTGCGCCGTGATTCGACCACCTGTTTTTCAAGCTCGCGCAATCCAGCAACCCTGCGTTCTGAAAGCACACCTTCTTGGATTACCCTGGCCGCAACCCGCTCCCCACTGCGGCTCTCTTCTGAAGAAATAAGATTTCTGATTCTAGCTGCAGACTCCGCCTCTTCCTGCTCTGCCAGCAGTGTCTGCCGCCTCTGTGCTTCAAGAATTTCCTCTTTAATGCGGACCTGATCCCTGCGCTCAGACTCGCTTCTTTCTCTTTCCATAGCAGCTTTCAATCGCTGACTTGCAGAATCTCTCTCTGCCGATTCGCGATCCCGTTCACGCTGCTCAGCATCCAAGTCTTCCTGCCGCATCAGCGAGGCGACCCGACGCTCCGCCTCCGATCTCTCAATTTCGAGCGTCTGTGCCTGTCGGCGCTGCGATTCCTCTTCCTCCCGTACAATTCTGATACGGGTTCGCTCTTCCGATGCTGCACGCTCGGCTAACATCACCTGCGCCTGACGCGTTGCAGCGTCAGCTCGCTCTTTTTTAATTCGCTCTCTTTCGCGCACCGCCGCCTGGTCTTCTTCCCGACGGGAAGCTTCTTCGAACCTTAATGCAGCCTCACAGCGTTCCTGCTCAAGCTGAGCAGCAACCCGCACACGTGAGTTTTCTTCTTCGATCGTGAGTCGCCGGCTCACGCGCTGTTTTGAAGCATCATCTTCGTTTTTGCTCTCGATTGCGCGCCGGGTCTCAGCAATTCTTGATTCCTCTTCAATCCGGCCTCTCACCCGCGCCGATGCCTCGTTCTCTTCACGTGCAACATATTCTGCACGAAGGGCTTCCACATATCTGACCAGCTCTTCATTTGCCATCTGAATTCGTTGAATAGAGGCTCTTTCTTCGTCAGCCATCCGCTGTGAGACCCGCCGATCGGAATCCTGTCTCTCAGCCTCGAGAGCTGCGGCTCTTGCCCGTCGGAAGTCAATTTCTTCCTGGTGAATGCGTTGTGATATACGTTGACGGGACTCCTCTTCCTCGCGGCGCAATTGGACTTTCAGTCTGATGGCCGCTTCTTTTTTTTCCTTTTCGATCTGGACAGCTATGCGGAGTTGACTCTCTTTATCTTCTGCCTCAAGCATAGAGGTCAGACGCTGCTGTGTCTCGCGTTTCTCAGAAAGCAGACGCTCCGCAGCGCGGCTGACCGCCTCCTCCCCTTCTTTTTGCAGGCGTTGCTCCACACGCAATTCGTGATCCCGCGCTTCATCATTCAGTCGTTCGTCAAGCTGACGCTTTGCGACCGCTTCTTCATTGGCGATAGCGATCCGCTCACGGCTTTCCGCAGCTTCACGCTCCTGCTCCTGATAGGCTGCGCGAACACGATCCACTTCAGCCACTTCCTTGCGTCTATGCTCATCGATTCGTGCACTGGCCCGCTGGGATTCCTGGCTCTCGAGAATCGCAACCCTCTTAAGTGACTCCTCTTTTTCGGCTTTCAAACGTTCTACAAGGCTTGACATCGCCGACTGCACTTCTTTGGCGATAGCCTGCGCCTCACGTTTTTCATGAGCCTGCTTCTCTTCTTCTATTGCCCTGGCGACTCTCTCTCTCGCCTCGAGCTCTTCCAATGCAGTGATTTCTTCTCTTTTTGCCGCAGCCGAGGCCCGCTCCTTCGCCATGTGCTCAGCGACCCGGATTTCCGCATCTTCGTCTTCGGTCTTCAAACGTTGAGCGAGTCTTTGCTCGGCGGCGGCATGTTCCGCAGAAATCATCCTCTGGCGACGGCACTCGGATTCCACTTTTTCCTTGGCGATCTGCGCCTGCAACCGGGACTGTGCCTCTTCAGTTTCGGCTGCGAGCTGTGTCTGCAGTCTTTCCTGAGCAGACTTTTTTTCCGACTCAACGGCAGACATGCGGCGCACTTCTGTAGCTTGGTTCTCTGCAAGCAGAAGTTCCTGGCGCTTCAGCTGAATGATCCCTGTCTCAGATTCAAGCGCTTTGGCCAGCCGATGCTCCGCCTCCGCTTTTTCTGTCTTTAAAGCTTCGCGAAGCCTTGCTGCGGCTTCTTCCTCTTCACGTTTCAGCGCTTCAGCGACGCGGGTTTTGGCTTGTCTGGCTTCCTCTTTTAGTGCTTCTGCCGTGCGCACCTTGGAAAGATCTGCCTCCGCCGCCAGTCGGGACCTGAGTCGCGTCTCCGCTTCTAAAGCTTCCTTTTCAGTTTCTTTGCGTATGCGATCGGCTGACGATGCGGATTCCTCCGACATCATGCGTTTGCGCTCATGGGCTACTGCAGCATCTTCAGCAGCAAGCTGCTCCTCAAGTCGCTTGGCAGCCTGCGCCGCTTCACGGGCGATCTGCTCCCGCACTCGTTCTGCTGAAGCAGCCATTAGCTCCTGCTCACGCTTTTCCCTTCGTTCCCTGGCTTTTTCGCGCTCGGCTGCAGCAATCTGCGACAGACGCATTTCCGCTTCTGTCTTTTCCTGGCTAAGCTGACGCGCCAGCCGAATTTTTGCTTCATGCTCCTCCTGAATCCGCAGTTCGTTCAGGCGGTTATTTTCCTGTGCGCTCAGCAGTTCCAGCTTTTTGGTCACACGCTTTTCTGATTCGATGCGTTCTTTCTCCAGTCTTTCACGGAGCCGGGATTGAGACGCGATTTCCTCAGATTTTAGTTGCAGCTCAAGTCTGGTCTTTGATGCGACATCTTCGGACGCCAGAAGATGCTGGCGGATCAGCTCCAACGCTTTTTCTTCTCTTTCCAAAACCTTCTTGCGGAACGCGGAAAAAACGTTTTTCTCGTTGATGAGACTTCGCGTGGATGCAGCAATCGCGATGGGTGTGCCTATCTCTTTTGGAGCCTGAGTTTCCTGAGCTGTTCCCGCCACGCCGGACCGGATACCAGCCCCGGGTACGAAATCGATCAGGATTTCGTCATCAAGCGCTGGGAATGCTGCAAGCTCGTTCTTCTTTCCCTGTGCCATAGTCGCTCCGAAAATATGCATCAAATAAAATGCGTTCTGCAGGTCGCAGATCTTGTCGGAGGCAGACAAAATAACTTAAGCCCGCAGAATCGACGGCTTTCTACTGTCACGGTCGGTGTGATTCGATTCGTTAGCTTTCGAATTTTGGTCGAAAAGAAAATTGCTGCGGTGACAACTCTGTCTAGTTGATGTTGCCTCATTTCTTTGTCAGCCCACGCTCCGAATACACTTTAGGATTTCACAAAAAAGCAGGCCGCCAAACTTCTGACGTTAGTGTTTTTCACCACGCGCCGGGAAGCACACGTCCGACACACGCATGTTAGAATTGTATAAACAGATATTTCAGGGAGCTTCCGCACTCAAAATGAAGAAGATAACCTTCACCTGGTATACCCGGCCTGAAAACATGCGCATTTTGGTCCTGCCAGTCACTCTGGTGAAGGTCGGCTTCTTTCTTCTGGCTTTCGGCTTGCTCGTCCCGGGAGGCGGGTTAGCCTGGCTTCTTTTTATACAGCCGGAACCTGCGCCTGCAAGGCCTGCTATCCAAGGACTTACCTCGGTACCGGTAGGGCGAACAACGGAAGAGCCATGGCGTGAACGGTCTGAACCAAAACTGCTCGCTACTGTCGCGTCCACGACCGGCAGAACAACTAAGGAAGGAAGGGTCAGCGATAGTACCTCTTCTCGCAGCAGCGCGTCAGACCTGACACTCCAGGAGGTCCCCAGCGAAGAGTCCCCCATGGACGACTACGCAAGCGATGAACCCTCCTCAGAATTAGCGGATGCACCGGTTCAGAGAAAGCCCGCAAAGGCACCTCTGGATTTTGCGGCCTATTCCAGCGAAACAGACGAACGAGGACATCTTAATATAGAGGTTCAAATAAAAAACCTCAGCACGCGTCCGGTCAGCGGGTCCGTATGGGCGGTTGCGATGTTCGTTTCGTTTGATGGATCCAGAATCATGGTCCCAAGCCATGCATTGATTCAGGCAGAAAATATTTCAGCTGAACAGAACCAGCGTTTCGGGCTGCCGTTCAAGGCCAAAGCACTCACCGTGAAGACTTTTGTTTTCGAGCCCCCCACAGATATCGACGGGGTGTTCCGACACGTGACCATTGTTGCCAAAGTTCTCGGGGATGTTTCAGGCCCCTTGACTTCTTCTCCGCCAGAGCCGATTATTCGTACTTTTCCGGTCTCCGACCAACAGTGATTTTTAGAGGAGTTAAAGTTGTCGTACGAAAAATTCACAGTAGATAACACCACCTGTTCACGTCGTTTTCATCTCGCGTTTGACAGCAATGACTCCAAGCTTCCCCGCGTGGAAGTAAAGTGCCCCTTTTGCGACGCAGCGGTTTTCACTGCAACCGACCACGCACAAGTGACACTGGCTCGGCAGGAAAACCTTGTTCAGACTTCTCAGCTCAGCGAACTCCTGACGAAGAGCTGTAACTTCACCGACACATTCGGAAAGGCAAAGGCGACATCACGATGAGTCCTGATCAACGAAGGATAGTCATCGTCGACCCTGCACGGGTGACACCCGAAATTGACTGCTTCAATGTGCTTTCAACCTACAGCGCGTTACCAACGACCTATCATCTTCCGGCACTATTCGGCCCGGGATCTCTCGTTAGAGAAACAGGCGCGCAAAACTCGGTGGCTGGAATTATTGTTCTTGGAAGCGCCGCCAGCGTTCACGACAGACAGCCGTGGCAAAGCCAGCTTGAATCATGGTTGATGCCTTTTATTGAACAAAACACGCCTGTACTTGGAATTTGCTACGGGCATCAGATGCTGGCCCGCATGTTCGGTGGCGAGGTTAGCTATGTCGCGCCCGATCAGAGAAAACTCCGTGGTTTTTTTAATGTAGAATTTTCGGAGTCACGACTTTGGCCTGCAGGGCGACGGACGTTGCTTAGATCACATTGTGAACATGTTACACGGCGCCCGGAGGAATTCACGACCATCGCAGCGAGCGATGAGACTGCCGTCGACGCCATTCAGCATCGTCAGCGACCTATTTGGGGCATTCAAACCCATCCGGAGGCTACGATCAACTTTCTGGATTCGCGTGAAATCCAAGCCCCGCAAGACGTTGGCGCCGCGCTGAAAGATGGAGCGACACTGATGAAATCCTTTATGTCCTATTGCCATAGCGCAATATAAACGCCGGAAATCCTACATCTCTCACTGGCGTCATCCGACGATCACTGAAATCGATCATGGCCCGAATCGATCATGGCCCGAATCGATCATGGCCCGAATCGATCATAGCCCGAATCGATCATAGCCTTATGAGCGCCAGGTGGCCGCCTGGCCCTTGCTCAGGGATTGAAACGAGGCAAAATCTACCCAAATGATCCGGTGCAATCCTGCCCCCCGGCAACTTTGGCCACGGTTACAAAAAAATGTTCCTTAAGATTACAGACAGTTAAGCAAAAGGTTACTCCCCGCCCTAAACTCCATGAGAGATCTGTCGAAAGAGTAAGAAGAAATCACATGACGTGATTGCCACATTTGACAGGAGGTCAGGGAAATGGGTCTTCGTATTCGTACAAACGTTGCTTCGTTAACGTCGCAACGCAGACTCGGTCAGGCGACCGATGCTCTGGCAAACAGCGGAAACAAGTTGTCTTCAGGTGAACGAATCAACAAAGCAGCTGATGATGCAGCTGGGCTGTCGATTTCGGAAAACCTGCGCGCCGACGTGCGTGGCCTGAATCAGGCGAAACGTAACGCTCTGGATGGCGTCTCGCTCGTGCAGACGGCAGAAGGCGGTCTCATGGAGACCACCAACATGCTCGTTCGTTTGCGCGAACTCGCAGTCCAGGCAGCCAGCGACACGATCGGTAACACCGAGCGTGAGTTCGTTGACCGGGAATTCGTCGCCTTGAAGGACGAAATCGACCGGATCGCGAACAGTACCGAATTCAACGGTACACGCCTGCTCACCGGCGGCAAAGAACTCGCCGAGGAGATGGGGCCGTCCAATCCATTCCCGCTCGAAATCCAGGTGGGTAAGGATTACTACGCCGAAGCCGATGCTTTGGTAGACGACAACAGCAACAATCCAATCAACATTATCCGGATCGACCTCCAGGGCCTGAACGCATTCACCGATGGTGAAGGTTCACTGGAGTTGGGAGCCCGTGAAGAGGGCGCTCGCGTCAACGACAAGGTGTCCGCTCAAAGCAGCATCTCGGTGCTGGATAAGGCGATCACCCGCGTTAACGACTACCGATCCTATCTGGGTGCGATTCAAAACCGCTTCCAGTCTACGATCAACAACTTAGGTGTTCAGGTCGAAAACCTTGACACCGCTCGCAGCCGGATCCGTGATACGGACTTTGCTTCTGAGACTGCCCTTTACACCCAGGCGAAGATTCTGCAGCAGGCAGGAACCTCCGTTCTGGCACAGGCGAATCAGCAGCCGTCCATCGCGCTGGGTTTACTGCAGAGCATGTAATCAAGACGGGTGTTTGAATCATAGTGTTCTGAATCTTTGATACTTCTGTCATTCAACGGGGGGCTCCGGAAGGAGCTATGCGCTGACCGCAGCCCCCCGCTTTTTTGAGCTCTGGGTTTTGCAGCGATCAATCGATCGATGTATAACTGGTGCCCTGGCTGAGTGTTTCGCCGCTGCTGTTCGCGTTGGTTTTGAAAACAGTTGGAAGTGTTGACTTGGTTTCAACGTCAATTCGCTTTGACACATCGAAATGAAGGTGTGGCTCAGACGAATATCCGGTGTTTCCTGAATAACCAAGAAGATCACCCGCTCTGACCGCGCTGCCTCGCTTGACTTCAACCCCATCTAGTTTCAAGTGTAAATAATTCGCAACTGTACCATCTTCATGAACAATTCTTACCGCATTCGCTTTATCTTTGTAGGTATCAGACGTACCACCTCCGATAAAACTCTCCACCAGATCCAGGACCACTCCATCTCTGGCTGCTAGGATTTTCGTCCCTTCCGGCATTGAAAAGTCGATGGCGAATGCATCATTTCCCTGGTGCGTGAAAGTGCCATTGTATCCCTGAATCACCTGTCGGGCCGTTCCCGTTTCAAAAGGAAGCCGATAAACCGCTCCTTCTGCGTGGGTGACATTGCGACGTCCCCATCCGTAACGGTAGCTGTAATTGTAACTGTAGGCGGCCTTCGTGTCTTTTGGTGTCAAACTCGTCACGTCAACAACGGTGGACGCATTCAGGTCAAAAACCGCAGGAAGGGCTGCCGACGAATGCAGATTACTGAGAGTCATATCGAAGGACAGTGTCAACTCAATACCTGGAAAAGTCTCCAGCGAAGCGAGCAAGGCCTCCGCTCCTGGCTTCACGCGAATGCACAAAATGTCGGCTTCGCATTTTTCTGACGAGCCGTCTCCGGACTGTTCTCCTGATCCGGCCGGCTTTTTGCGGGCATTTTCCTCGCCGCAACCCTGCATGACCAAAAGCGAAAGAGCAGCAATGACCAATCCCGCAGCACGCATGAAAATCTCCAAGGCAAAGCCCATCAATTCTCGGGGTCATTCCAGTCTGAAGCACCCCGGAGAATCATTCAACCCCGGACCTTGATCTCTTAATGACAGGTTGACGCGCTAACCCCCCGGAGATAAAAGATTTATAGACGTAACCGGGAGATCCTCACTATGGCTGTTGGAAATTCGCCAAAATTCAGCACGGTTCGCATCATCGGGGTACCCATCGACCTGGGTGCAAACGTCAGGGGCGCCAACGTGGGTCCAGCGGCTATTCGCATGGCAGGATTACACACAAAAGTTTCCGTCCTGGGATATGCCGTTGAAGATGCTGGCGACGTGGATGTGCCGGTACGTGAGACGATTCATGAAACCATCGCCAGCCAAAAATACCTGCCCACCATTGTCGATGTGTGCGAACGCTTGCGCAAGGAAGTGTGGCAGTCTCTCGAAACAGAGGCGCTTCCTATAGTGCTTGGCGGCGATCATTGTGCAGCGATCGGAACCATCGCGGGTGTAGCCGGATATTACCGGCAACAACAACAACGTATGGGTTTGATCTGGCTGGATGCCCATGCTGACCTCAACACCCCGGAAAGTTCTCCGAGCGGGAACATTCACGGAATGCCACTTTCAGCAGTACTTGGAAACGGTCATGACGCTTTGGCGGACCTCGGCGGATTCCGCGGCAAGGTTCGACCGGAGAACGTCGCGTTGGTCGGCATCAGAACTCTGGATGCCCTTGAAAAGCAAATCTGCAAAGAGAGTGGTATCCGCTATTTTACGATGAGGGAAATCGACGAAAAAGGCATGGCGTCTGTGATGCGCGAAGCCATTACCCACATCACCCGCGACACCGTTGGATTTCATCTGTCTTTTGACATGGATGCCGTCGATCCGCTTTACGCACCTGGAGTCAGCACGCCGGTTACAGGTGGCCTCAGTTATCGCGAGGCCCACCTCGCACTCGAAATGCTCGCTGATACCGGCATGCTCAAGAGCATGGAGTTCGTCGAGTTAAATCCCATGTGCGACCTCGCCCACAAAACGGCCCAGCTTTCCGTGGAACTTATTCAATCCGCCCTCGGAAAGGCCATTGTATAGTGTTCACACTGATCCAAACCGATGGCGCAGCCCGGCGGGGCCGTCTGTCCCTCAAACATGGAACAGTTGAAACGCCGATTTTTATGCCAGTTGGCACCGTTGGCAGTGTAAAAACCCTGGTCCCGGAAGACCTGCACACACTAGGTGCACAAATCATTCTCGGAAACACTTACCACCTGTTCCTCCGCCCGGGTCTTGAGGTTATCCGCGCCTATGGCGGACTCCACAATTTCATCAACTGGCAAAAGCCAATTCTGACCGATTCCGGTGGATTTCAGATTTTCAGCCTGGGAAAACTAAACAAGCTGACCGAGGAAGGTGCCTACTTTTCGAGTCACATTGATGGCGCAAAGTTTTGCCTTACACCCGAGCTGGCCGTAGAGATTCAGGAAACACTCGGATCTGACATTCATATGGTGCTCGACGAATGCACACCCTACCCGGTCGATGTTGAAACAGCACGTTCATCGATGAACCGATCCATGCGGTGGGCAGCCCGGTGTCGCGCCGCGAGAAAAGACCAGAATCTCTGCCAATTCGGAATTGTTCAGGGTGGGATGTATGAACAACTGCGCACACTGAGCGCAATAAACCTCGCCGACATCGGTTTTGAAGGTTATGCCATTGGCGGATTGTCAGTTGGCGAACCAAAAGAAGACATGGCGCGCATCACCGAAGCCTGCTGCGCCGTACTACCCACAGACCGGCCTCGTTATCTCATGGGAGTAGGGACACCCCTTGACCTGCTCGAAGGCGTATCAAGAGGAATCGACATGTTTGACTGCGTCATGCCGACACGAAACGGCCGAAACGGCACCCTGTTCACATCGCAAGGGCGCATCAACATCAAAAATCAGAAGTATCGATTAGACCAGACGCCACTTGATCCGCAGTGCGGATGCTACACCTGTAAAACATTCACGCGCGGTTACCTGCGCCACCTTTATCTGGCCGGCGAGATTACGGCTCTGCGCCTTTTTTCGCTACACAACGTGACCTACTACGTCCAGCTCATGGACCAAGTCCGACACACCATTGAGACCCGAACCTTTGCATCCCTCTTGTCCCATCATAAGGACCTCTGGGATCAGACGTAACCGCTGTCTCCGCCACTGTTGATGATAATTTTCCCGTCTTCTTCCAACTTACGGGCCACTTGCACAATCTCGTACTGGGTCGACTCGACGTCTGAAAGCTTGACCGCCTGCATCGCCTCCATATCTTCTTTCAACATCTGTGCGGCGCGATCAGACATGTTTTTAAACACCAGTTCCCGTACTGCCTCTGAGGCAGTCTTAAGTGCGATCTTCCACTTATCATTCGATACGTTTTTAATGAGTTCCTGAATGCCGCGGTCATCAATTTTGACAAGATCGTCAAATACGAACATCAATTGCCGGATCTGTTCTGCAAGGTCAGGGTCACGCTCCTCAAGATTATCGAGAATCTGCTCCTCGGTCGCTTTATCCATGAGGTTGAGCATTTCCGCGATCGGATTCACTCCGCCGATTTTCTGTGTTGAGATGGAGCCCATCGCCTGGATTTCATTTCGTAACACATCATCAATTTCATCGATGATCTCAGGAGCAACAGCGTCGAGATTCGCAATGCGAAGCAAAATCTCCGTGTGGAGCGCCTCCGGCAGGACCTTTAGTGTTTCTCCGCATTTTTTCGCATCCAGATGGGCCAGAATCAAAGCAATCGTCTGCGGGTGTTCGTTACGAATGAAGTTGGATAATGTCCGTGGATCGATCAGCTCAAGGGAGTCCAGATTCGCTGAGGAACCCAAAGCCAGCTGATCGATTATGTCATCAGCGTCTTCACCCTTGAAGGCACTTCCGATTACCTTCTTGGTAAATTCATTCCCGCCGTAAAAGAACTTCTTGTTTTGCTGAAGAATTTCATAAAACTCCATCATTACTTCTTCAACAATATCGTTTTCCAGACGTCCGATCCGGCTCATCGCAGAGCCGATCCTTTTGATTTCAAAGTCTGTCATGCTCTTGAAGATTTCCGCCGAGATCTCCTCGCCAAATGACAGCAGCAAAATAGCCGCTTTTTGCGCACCCGTGTATTTATTCGTCGCCATGGCGCTCCTCGGGAAAGGAATCAAACTGTTTGGTATTTACTTCTATTGTAATGCGGACTTCGGACGGCTGTAAATTATATGGACAGATGTAACCAATCTGTTCCGGACCACAGCTTTTTCGCCCATCCAGAACTATCGCTCTAAACCCCTGTGTTCAGGGAAGGTTATAGAGCCAAGCGCCACACCGCATGGTGAAGGCTCCCCATGGAACGCGTCTTGCTCACCGTTGCCCAGGTTAGTACCTGACCACATGGTCAGAGCGGACCCGTTTCTCTTTTTTCCGGTTGTAGCTGAATTTTATTGTTGGTGTCGCTGTATAAGGTTCCCGCTCATGCTCGGTTTTTTCAAAACATACAAAACGCAGGTTTTTACCCATGTGCTGATGTTGGCCGGAGTCGCCATAGGCGCGTATTACTTTCTGTCAGCAGATTCTTCAGCAGCGGCCGGATTTACTGCCCGTTCAAAGACCAGACCCCTGCCGGCATTTCCAGCCCTGGATCAGGACGCCAACCAATTTGAAATTCAGACCGCACTGATTCGCAACGCCCGCGAATGTTTCCCGGTTCATATCCGTGAGCAGGCTAAAATCGGCATCATGTACCTTTACTGCTCCGACGACGCCTTCGAGGCCGACGCCCATGGAGTTGACATCACCGCTAACTTTACGGTTCCGGAAGGAATTGCCCGCCGGTACAATTTCTGGCGGCGGGTGTATTCGCTCTGGTCCAAAGACCAGTATGTGCTTCATGTCGCAAATTATCCGGAAGTAGTCCTCGAGGTTTTTGACATCGCCAGGATCGCCCCGGAAATGTCTGGAATTGAGCAGGAGCGATTTACCCGCGGCCTAGCCAAAGCACAGCGGGCAGAATACCGGAAACTACTCCTGGCCCTTCATGCACACCGCAATCGCCCGGTTACGGACCTGACACCTGCCATGCAGCGGATT
>Ga0154020_10000588_pt1 | contig 44200 bp, 37 predicted proteins | sample Klosneuvirus_201_FD_109709 | JGI IMG/M metagenome (GOLD analysis project Ga0154020, IMG submission 109709) | Active sludge microbial communities from wastewater, Klosterneuburg, Austria - Klosneuvirus_20160825_MG | ecosystem: Engineered > WWTP > Aerobic digester > Activated sludge | place... | reverse complement strand
GCTGATCCATGAGCAAGCTACTATAAACTTTGAAACCCACGCTTCAATTCAATTAAAAATGGTAGATATCATTAAGCAAAGTATTCTCGAAATCAAACCACTTGCTGAAAAAATAGAAGTGACCAATATTTCAACTGAACCATTATCAGATCAAGCCTTAAAAGCCTATTTTTCATACAAATATAATGAGCCTGATACGGAATCTGGTGAAATGGTAGAACAACAAATAAGCGGTGAAGCTATTCTCAGACGCAAAAATGGACCTAATTTTTCTGAGGATCACTGGGTCATGGAGAATGTACAAACTCAAACTGGAAATATGACTTTTAAAAATGGAATTATTATCACACCAGGAAGCAACGACTCCAAAACTGAAACTCCAAACTTAGAAACACCACTTCAGCCTAAGTCCAACACGACAGAGTCTGATACTACAAATATCAACCAACAGGATTCCACTCCTGCCGAAAAAAAGCAATCCGCCCCGACATCACCTACTCATTCAACTCATCCCGAATCTACACATGAGTGATAGTATTGGTTATTGTACCATTGATGAAAATGGAATGGTGCTTGATCAAAATAAACATCCCATTCTCGCACTTGATCAAGTGCATACTTTTTTTGATACTCTTCAGCTGGGAGATAATTTTGAACTCACAGCTCAATTTCACAATCAAACAGTTTTTGTTGAGGTTTTTGACTCGCCATTAATTGCCAAAGAAATCAAACTCTCGCCTCAATCAAACGAGTTGATTAATTCATATGGACTCCGCTGGGAGTTTGAGCTTTCCTCACTTGTTATTGATGAATGGGATCGATTTCACGGACTTACCACAACAAATCTTCCTTTTACTATGAATCGAAAAGCGCAGGATCAATTTTTTGATCAGCTCGATGAATTTGATGATGATACTTTTTGTTATAATAAGGTGAAGTACACACCGGGTCCTTTTTGGATTGTTGGCGAGCCGTCAATCAATACCGAATTCTACTGGACGCAAAAATATATTCAAGACCAAGCCGGTTGGGACTTAGGTGAACCTGCCGCAGGACTGAAGTATTTATTACCAAAGCTAAAGCTTCCTGCCTCGAGAGTTTTAGTCATTGGTGGAGGCAATGGACATGATGCTGCTCATTTTGCTCAGCAAGGCCATCATGTCACACAAATTGATATCAGCCCCGAGGCCATAACAAGAGCAAAAAATAATTACGGAAACTTGAATCATTTGAAATTTATTGAAGCTGATATTTTTGAATTACCTCATACTATGTATAATCAATACGATGTTGTTTTTGAACACACTTGTTTTTGTGCAATAGACCCTAATCGTCGAAATGACTTGATCAAACAATGGCGCAGATTGCTTCATAGCGAAGGGACCTTGTTAGGAGTTTTCTTTACTATGCCTAAACGAGTGGGTCCACCATTTGGTGCCAGTGAGTGGGAGTTAAGACGTCGACTTCAGTCACACTTCCAACCCTTAATTTGGGAAAGATTTCGCCATTCAATCAAGCCACGTCTTGGTCGTGAGCTTTTAACCTATTTGAAAAAAAAATAATTCTATCAAATCATTATTTTGTATTCAATAAAGAGCTTAACTGTAGCAGTCATGAATCTTTATTGACAGTACTTAAACGATTATTTTAAAAATTTGTCATTCGTATTATTTAACTTGTTTAACCAGGGAGAGGCTCTATGAATTTTAAACTAAAGGTAATAACATCATTGTTTCTTATAACAACTTGTATTATTTCTGCTTGCACTGACACGAGCGGATCAAAATCAAGTCCACCTCCTGTAAAACCACCACCTGTCACACCTGATCCTAATGATAATAAAGAATTTGAATATAGTGTAAGCTCTAATGATTGCCCACTTATCGCACTTAATCCATTTGAGAGAGACTGGCAAACAGTCCTTGGACAGCAAATCGATTCAGGTGATGCGGCTTGCGTAAAAAAAGCGATTGAAATGGGCGCCGATGTGAACAAAATCATTCCTCCCTTTGGATCGGGAGATGGTATTCTACCAATTTTCTTAGCCCTTGAAGATAATAATCTTTCCCAAGCAAAGACTCGCTTTAAAGATTTCGCCATTGTGAAAATACTAGTAGAAGCTGGTGCGCGTTTATCAGTTAAAAATGATGATGGACTGTCTCCACTTTTTCTAACATTAAAATCAAGAGACCTTGCGACTCACTATCCATTAGTGCCAGGTTATCTTATATATTGCGGAAAAGCATCTCTTGAAGAAATTGATTCCACTGGCATGAATCCATTAATGGTCGCCATCACACAAAACTATGTCACTTTGGCTCAACAAATTATTTTTAAGGGCGCAAATATTAATGCTAAAACCAATTTGGGAATAACGGCACTACAATTTGCTATTCAAAGTAAAAATGAAGAAATCTTTGATTTGTTAATATCAAAACAAGCTGATCCAGCAGTACAAGATAATGATAAAAATACTCTTTTGCATATTGCAATTAAAAATAAATCATCTTCCATAAGTTTAAAACTCATACCTCTTATTCCATCTCTTGATATTCAAAATACAGATAAAGAAACACCTTTGTATATTGCGACAAAAGTAGAATTAGTGGAGGTGGTTAGTGCACTTTTGACAAATAATGCAAATGCTGATTTACCATCGAAAGATAAGACACCCTTGCACTTAGCCTTAGAGAAAAAAAATCAACAATTAAGTCAAATTCTTGTTGAAAAAATTAAAAATCAAAATGCAAAAGATAAAGATGGTAAGCCACTTATTTATACTTCATTGATCAATGGAAATATTGATGTAACTCAAAAATTAATTGCGAAAAATGCTGAGTTATCCTTTATAGATGAAAATGGGAATACACTGCTTCATTTAACAATTCAGAATAAAATGCATGAAATCATCACTCTTTTAATCGAAAAAAATAGTACTATTGATTCTCTTAACTCAGAAAACTTAACACCACTTTATTATGCCGTAGATAATAATGACTTAGAGTCTTTCAATTTACTTGTTGCCAAAGGAGCCAATATTGATCTTGCTTTCAAAGGAGAAACTTTACTTCTTTTTGCACTATCAAATAAAAGCCATCCCGATATTACCAATTATTTAATTGCTCACTCTAAAAATATTAATTCTTTAAATAAAGAAGGCGCCAATGCACTTCTTATCGCTATTGAGAATGCCAACAACGATCAGATAACAAAGCTTCTTGAACGAGGTGCTGATACCAATATTCAAGATAAACATTTCCACTCACCGATTTCTGTAGCTGTTGATAAAAATAATGTCGAGCTTGTAAAACTTTTGATCTCAAAAGGTGCTAAACTCAATTACCATACTCAAAACGGTCAAAATTTAATTCATTTAGCTGATTCGGCACTAATGATTGAAGCTCTTCAAAAAGCTGGTGTGCCTATTGACGAAATGGATTCTAGTAATGAGACACCTCTCTCTCGATCAGTGGCCAATGGTAACTTAGAGGTAGTTAGATATCTTGTTGCACAAGGGGCAAATACCAAATGGCTCTCTCGTAAAAAAGAAACACTTTTACATATCGCTGTGATTAATGCTCAGGGTAGCATCTTAGATTTTCTGCTAACTATTCCGCTCGATGTTAATGCAAAAGATCAAAACGGCGAAACAGCTCTATTTCATGTTTTTTCAGTGAATATTATTGACCAGTTGATTCGAGCTAAAGCTGATGTCAATAGTATTAACAATAAAGGTCAATCCGTTCTTGCTTCATTCATTAATAATTTTGATCCCAGTTATTATTCTAAATCTATTTTATTAATTGAAAAACTACTGCAAGCTGGTGCAAATCCAAATGTTAAAAATACAAATGGTATCTACTTGCTTCATGAAGTTGTCAGTTTAAAACCACGAGATGAAAATGACCCTACAAGCAAAGCACTACGCAACTCTTATGATGCTTCAAGCTTATTAGAAAAATTTCTTCAATCACCTAATCTTCTTTTAGAACAAATGGATCTAAATGAAGAAACTGTACTTCATAAAGTAGATACCCCCGAAGAAGCCGAATTGCTCATTAAATCCGGAATTAATTTAAATCCAGTTAATAAGAATAAGAACCAAACTCCGCTTCAAAAAAAGCAATCGGAAATGAATGATTTACTTAATTTGAAAGTCAAAACTCAAGAGGAAATTAAAGAAAATAAGCGTCTTCTCGAAGAAGCAGAAAAAAATCGAGATTATAAATCTATCAGACGCTTAGAAGAACTTATTTCAAATCAGGAATATGAACTCACTATAATTGACAGTGAGTTAATCACGTTGAAAATACTAATAAAAGTATTAATTGATCATGGTGCTAAGTAACTTTTTATTAATGAGTCGGTGTCGCGAAACTCTTTTCGGTATCGCAACTCCGACTCATTATCCTTTTGAGCAACATAATTTGAAAAAATAGATAAATTATGTCATGTTCAGGGAATGCAATTAGATAATACATTTCTCAATCGTTTTGATGCCTTTTTATTTGATCTCGATGGAACCCTTGCTGATTCTATGGATCTTCATAATCAAGCCTGGATTTCTACATTGGCTGAATTAGGCTGTACAGTAACTTCAGAAATCCTCTTTGAATATGCAGGAATAGCAAATCAAAAAATTGTGGAAATTTTTAATCAACGTTTTAATTGGAGTTTAGATCCTTCTTTTATAAACAAAGAGAAGGAAAGTCGCTTCTTAAAATCTTTAAATGCAATACAACCGATCGAATCGGTTGTAACAATTGTTAAAAGTTATACTAATTTAAAACCTATGGCGATCGTTTCAGGAGGAGCACCCGAAATGGTTGACCATATTCTAAAAACTTTAAACCTTGACCCATACTTTCCAGTTAAAGTATGTGCCGGAGATACTTCAAGGGGAAAACCTTTTCCTGATCCCTTTCTTTCGGCAGCAAAAATTCTCAATGTGACTCCAGAAAAATGTCTCGTTTTTGAAGATGGTGAAGCTGGAATTACTGGCGCAAAACAGGCTTCTATGAGTGTTGTAAAAGTTCGAGCTGATCACACTTTGGAAATTATACATGGGTATTGATTTAAGACTTATTTAACATAGTCTAAAAAAGCTATTGAACCAAGTAAGGTTCTAAAAAACACTTTACATCCTTGATAGCTTAGACAATGATTGGCGGTCTATTTTACTTTAAAAAATTGGAGCTTAAAATGTTAAAAATGGTCTTTTCTTTGAGTGTATTAGTCTCTTTAAATTTATTTGCAGCCAATGCTAATCAAAACTCCTACTCACAACAATTAAAGATCCTTGACGATGCCTCAAGCACCATATCCCTAATCCCTTCATACTCATCCTCGAGCTACTCCTCCAAGGGACAATTTACTGGTAGAACAATTTCACGTGAGATGAGTGGCCAAGACAATACCATTAAATTTGAAAAAGGAATTAATAGTGTTAGTTCTTTTAGTGTTCAAACTTTAATAGGTAATACAACTCTCACGCAAACCATAAATGGGACAAAAAGAGAATACAAATTCTCAGGCTTGGGTGATGTTACTTTCACATATAAAGCTTTACAGGCAAAAGAACTATCCAGCGTGATTTGGGGTGGGGACTTTAATCTTAGTTTAAAAAGTAATGAATTAGCAAGTACATCAGATTCAGGTAATTATGCTTCAGGCGGCCATTCAATTCGACCATTTGTAGGTTATGAATTCAAAAATGGAACTTTTGTAACGGGTGGTCTGATCTCTTACCAATTATTTGGGGATCGTGAATCAGTTTTTAAAGATAAAAATCCTGCTAATAATTTTTCAGAAACTACTACTGGTGGCAACATTCTTGAAGCGATAGCATTTACTGAAATGCATAAAACTAATTACAATTTTGGAGTGCTTGCAGGGGTTGAGTCAGAAAATGCTCACACTATTGAAAAAAATAATGTGCTGGATACTATGGACCCACGAACTTTTATTAAAGGAAATATCTACGGTAATATCGTGCTAAATAATGATCTCAGCTTCTCACCTACTTTAAAATACAGAACGCTGACTAGCAAAAATATCGATGGATATAAAATTAGTAAACAAGATGAGATGGAGTTATTTTTAGGACTGAATCTTAATTTATAACTTTCCTTATTGTTCGTAAAGCTCAAGGGGCAGTCCATCTGGGTCACTGAAAAATGTGTATTTTTTATTAGTGTACTCATCAATTTTAATGGGTTCCGTGAGTATATTATTTTGCTTCAAATAAGCCACCGAAGTATTGATATCATCCACTTCAAAAGCTAAATGTCTTAAGCCTTGAGCTTCGGGCCTTGTTTGCCTTGGGGGTGGATTAGGAAATGAAAATAATTCTACTTGATCTCCACTCGGCAGAGATAAATCTAATTTATAGGAATTCCTCTCGGCTCTAAAAACCTCATGGATCACTTCCAATCCCAAAATTTTGGTGTAGAAATATTTTGATCGATCATAGTCAGAACAAATTATAGCCACATGATGAAATGATTTTAGCCTCATTCCTAGTTCATCAATCGATTTCAAATGACCTCCCTTTAAACATATAACTATTAAGTTGTGTTAAATTAAATACCTAATCACTTCTTGTCTAGATAATATCATTTAAAAACCCTATTGAGGGTGTCGGAAATTATAACAGTCATTTAGAATATTAGTTTACAATATTAAGCTGACTTGTTAGTTATTGTGGCTTTTGTACTTGTTGAAATCTAAGGATATCGATTTAAAATTAATTTACCTGCTGTAAGGAGATCTTATGATACGACGAATTGGAATTTTTTTTCCTACAATTATTTTACTTTTAGCTGCATGTACAAAAAGTGGTGGTGGCGGAAGTGGCGGCAATGGTGGAAAAGAACCAGAAAAGAAACCGACAAATCGAGAAGAGGCCTTACAAAAACTTTCTCCAGAGCATCGAGCAAACTTTGAAACTTGGGTGTCAAATGTTGTAAAAGCCTGCGACTCTTCACAAGCCTTTGGTTTAAATAATGATAGACTAATAACAGAAAATGGAATCGACGGCTCTGTATTTCTGAAAAAAACCAATGGATCTGTTGTATTTTCTGATGGCAAAAGTTTTGCAATTATCAATAATTACAATACATTCTCTGGAACGAGTACCACTAAATCAGAAGAAACGAGCGATATAAATGGAAAAGGTTATACCATTTCAGCAGAAGCTAAACGAGAAGGCTCAAAGTGCGCTTTATATTTATTCGATCAAAAGATTTATGAAACTGAGATTTTTGAAAGCTTTGTAATTGGATCTGAGTTTGCACCAGGTAAAGAAGCTACGTCTAACTCTCCAATTCCAACTGTAAGAACCCTTGGAATTAACGGTTCTGCGGAAGTTGTACAACACGGATTTTTTTCGCTCCTTTCTCAAACTTTAAGACCAACAAATGACTCTCGATTATTTGTTGGACAAATTTTAGGTTTCACAAATGAACAATCTGAATCCTTACTCAAACTAAATAATTATTTTTCAGCCGCTGATGCTGCTGTTCGAATTGATGGTAATCCCACATCTGTTTGGAGCAATCAAGATGGAAATAATTTGATCTCACAATTTTCAATTTTAAAAGAAATTTTTGACGGTAATTTGAAAACTATAAGTCTTGAAATTCGATTACCAATTCCACATTTTGATTTTGCAGGTGTAAAAAATACCGCTGATAGTGGAACTTTTAAACTTATTGCACATGCCTCTCTAGTAAAGAACGATCAAAGATTCTTGTACTCACTTAAAGGATTAGAAAATAATGGTTTGACTGTTTTAAATCAAACTGAAGCAGAAACTTGCGCCAAAGATCGTTTAAATGCTTATCTTGGTTCAGTAGCTCAATTGAATGCTATCTCACCATCTGTTCAACTTTTATTAAACCCCTGTAAAACTCTTTTTTCTGAAATTGAAGAGACCTCTTATAAAAATGGATTTTTTAAATCCTTAATCCCTGTGCTATTTGCTCTAGTTACACCTTCAAATCAATTTCAATATGGCGGATGGGATTCTGTTTTAAGTCGACTAGTAAAGGAGATCTTAGCTGAAAACAAAGACATTTTTGCAGAATTAGATCCTTCAAATAAAACAAAAATAATTTCTTCAATATTTAAACATTTGGGGCCAATCAGAATTGGTTTTGAAGAATTTAAGAATCTAGAACAATTAAAAGAGGCAATCTATCAAATGGGTTTGGATTGGTCTTTTAAAGGAATGGACGTATCCGCCACTAAAATAAATTTGATCCTACAAACTGTGGATCATATTGCAATCGTATTTAAAGCCTCATCAGAACAACTGCTTCACAATCTTGCACAAAATCCCAATAGCGACCAACTCGTGTTTGCTATGGGTATTGATGACAAATATATAAATGAAGCCGTCAATGCTTTAAATCTTTCAAAGGAATTGAATTACACTTTATTTGAAACGGATGTTTTTAATCAAATCATTCAAAAGAAAGTAACACTAGAAGAGCTACAAAGTTTTAATAATCAATTTTCAATCATTAAATCTGAAGTTAGCAAGTACTCCTCACTTACTCCTGTCAAAGGTGATTTAGTACGTTTATCATTAAAATGGTTAAAAAAGGGAGAAGTCACTCAACAGGAACTCTCAAATATTTACTCAGCTATAAATAATACCCTTGATTCATTTAAGGAAAGCACTCAACAATTGATTCGGGATTTAGATCAATCTCTTGCAGGAAATAAAGAGGCACTCGAATATGCGAGGGGTTTCTCAGACACATATAAACAGATCGTTAATTCCATTGTTATAAATTCAAAAGCGGCAGAGTACGAAAGCTGGGGGCAAAATTTTTTAAACTCCCTTTTGCAAAAACGACCTTCCTTTTCTCAAATAGATCAATGGAATGAGATGTGGAATGCGATATTGACATTTATTAAAAATGAAAAAGCTCTCGTTGCTGGAGATTCTGGTGCCTTTCCTGAATGGAATCGCAAAGACGTCATAGAGGTAGCAATTAAAGAATCTTGGTCAGCTCAAAATTTTATATCATTTGTTGTCATCGCATCTGTTGCAACCGGTAAAAACACTTGTGAACAGTATAAAGACGCAAGTTCTCAGGCTAAATGTGTTGGCCTTGGATCCTTTAGTAAAGGACAGAAAAAGTTTTTTGATACAACTTACGCTGACCGCTACCGAAATCTTGCAATCGATTTCAATGGCTATTTAAGCAAACTTTCGGATTCTGATTGGACTAGCTTCAAGTGGACACTTGTTGAGGGATTTTTTGGAACTTGGGAGCCTATATGGTCAAAATGCGATAATAATATCTTCACCCAAAAAGCAAACACTCTCAAAAATCAGATGACCGCCATCATAAGTGAATCTGATACTTTCAAAAAATGGGATCTGGAAAGACAGATTAAAGAAACCCTTAATAATTGTAACTAAGAATTTGTAATTAATTAACTAGCCTGATTGAAAAATAATATCTTGGCTAGTTAATTTTCCAAAGAGTTGAAAATGATTGCAAATGACCTTATATAATTAAATTTTCTTAATTTAAATCTCCTTTAATTTACAAGACTATTGTCCAGGACAAAAAATCAAATAACTCATTTACCAATCAAACAATTTTAAATATTTTCTGCTACTTTTCAATTAGACAATTTTTGAAAAACTGAATTCAATAATATAAATTTAGCAATATCTCCAAATATATTTAATGTTTGCACAATATAGTTTGTTTTATATAGAATTACAGTAAAACTAATTTTTATTTATAAATAATAATTTTCTGAATAGACATATTGATCAAGAAAAAGTTTGTTTAAAAAATAAACTGTATTTTAAACACGATTTATTATAAACGAGGTAAAGAATGAATTTAAAATCTAAACACTTTCTAAGTATCTTTAGATTTGGGACAGCAATTCTGACCCTATTGGGAATGCTTTTTATTTCTACTCGTTGTTCGCACATAGATTCAAATCAATCTCAATATGAATTTAATCGACGACCTGCTTCTGATCTAATCCGAGTGGCAGAAGTGCCAGAAGGACTATCTGGAAATGACTCTGCAAATTTTTATCATTTAAGCGAAGGATCTGATGTTTACCCTTATGAATGGTTTGAAGCTTTACAAAGTATCAAGCACCAAGAAAAGCTAGAGTGGATGAAGGACCCAGTAAAAAGTGCTAAAAAATTAATTGGCATTTACGATCCTCAAAGACCAAGGTTTCATAAAGATTTAGATAAAAGATTTGGAATGTTGATCGATACTAGCAATCAAACTCTAAAAAGTAAAAACGGTAAAAAAGAAAAAACTTTTTTGATGAGCGAAATTGGATTATCAGTTACTTGGAGTGATCATCATCCAACAACCAGTGATGCTTTTTATGAAGATGAGGCAACTGAGGCATACACCAATAAAAAATATAATGGTGTTGAAAATTTTCAACACCTAAACAAGTCTTACTATAACGAGTCAAATTCTTTGCCTAGTTTATATCGAGAAATTGATTCACCAAAACACAAACTAAAATCGATTCGAATGGTTGGAATTAACTGTGCTATTTGCCATACTTCTGAACTAATAACCAAAAGTAATGAGAAAATTCGATTGGATGGGGGTTCTAATTTATTTAACGTCAGGGGATTTTTTGAAGATATGTCAAAATCGACCATCGCAATGTTATATAAGCAAGAATGGCTGGAAAAATTTTTAGAAAAGTTAAAAGTACCAGATGCTAAAGCAAAAGCAGAACTGGTCCATAAATATTTTATGGCCGAAGTTGGTAAAGCGACACGAGAACAGCACTTTAAAGAGGCTCTTAGAAATTCTGTGAATAATTGGGAAAATGAAAAATCAAAAAAAATTGGAATTCAATTACTTCAATTTCTAGATAACCATGATAATGGTGTTTCCGATGCTGCTGAAAAGATAAGAAATGCCATCCTAAATAAATTTATTTCTCTTGATAACAGCACCACCATAACCTTCTTATTAGCTAAAATGGGACGTAGAGAGCGACTCTATGATGCGCAAAATGCCATTTCTAATTCGTTAGAAAAACTACTACGTGTTACCTATGGATTTAGTGATAATGATAATATCGGCGTATTAAAAGCTAGAATGCATTATTTAGGTAATTTGTTAGTTGGTACTAATCCGACTTTACATGAAATCCCTGCAGGATATGCGAGGACAGATGCCTTTGGACGGATTGCTAACTTGGTTCTACGTGAAGAAAATCCCATTAATTTAACAGGACAAGTTTCATTCCCTTGGATTTGGGGTATAAAGTATATGGCCATGCTTCACTATAATGCCAATACCAACTCTGTTATTTTGCGAAATACAGGCCAGGCACAAGGCGTTGGTGCTTTAATTATTGATAATGATTTTAACTCTACAGTTAATATTTATAATCTTAATCGCCTGGAACATCTTGTTCATAAAATTAAATACCCGCAATGGACTAAATTATTTACCAATGTACAAGCTTTAAAAACTGATTTTTATGTTGATCAAGAAAAAGCGGCACGTGGAAAATATATTTATGAACAGAAATGCCAAACCTGTCATGAATCTAATAAATTTGTTGGTCCCAATGATAACCCTAAAGATAATAAACTCCGTTATTTTAAAGAGTTTCCATTAGATCTCATAGGTACCGATAAAACAGTTGCTATCAACGCCACAGAACCTGTACCAAGCACACCATCAGGTAATATGGTTCCTTTTGAAAAAGCTATTTTACAATCCGTTCAAAGCATTAAACAGAAATATTATGACACGTACTCTGTAAAAGATGATTATGGATATGTCGTGACCAAAAAGGATCAAGAAGACATGGAATTTAGGGAACTAAGAGGACCAGAGTTCTTTCGTGATACGGTTAATGGGTTTAAAAAAGAAAAACTAAAAGAATTTGGAATCGAACTCAAATACGGCGACACCAATGAAGGCCAGGGCTATAAAGCTCGACATCTTTCTTCTGTTTGGGCAACAGGACCATTTCTTCATAATGGCTCAGTTCCAACCATTTGGGATCTTTTGCAACCCAGCGAAAAGCGTCCAAAGTATTTCAATGTTAAATCCAGAGAATTTGATCCGATCAAATTGGGATATAAAAATGACAGAAATCCAAATCTAGAATGTGAAAATGATGAAATTGAATGTTTTGATACAACTCCAAAGGGCACAATCACAACCAATATGAACACCGGACATGAAGGAATACTGATTCGAATTAATAATAATGGTGAGGAAATTAAATTTGATTTTGGAACAAACATGGAAGAAAAAGACAAATGGGCTCTTATTGAATATCTTAAAGTTCTTCCTCCAGATCCTGAATATGATTGGAAAGATCGAAGCATCGAAGACGCTATTAAATCTAAAATAGAATAGGAATTGATGATAGGGAATACTTTTCAAAAAGCTCGTCAAGTAAAGTCACTAAACCAAATAATTATTTTCTATAAATGCTTTTAATTGATTCTTAGACCTAATAAGGATTGGCACACAATTAGCAATAGCCCTTTTATAGAAGAGTTACGGGGCGCCAATCCCAAATAATAATCTCAATCTCAAAGGATCAAAAGAATGAAAGTACAAAAATGGAGTCTTCTAAATTTAACTGGACTATTGGCTCTTGTGACAGTTCTTTGTTTGGGTTGCGCTAAAGACAAAAAGAGTAGCTCACCAACACCGGCAGCTGTACCACCTCCCGTTGGAGGTGCTTATATGCAACCAGGTTGTCCTCCTGGTGGATATCCACCAGGAACAGCTCCTCAACCAGGAATGCCACCCTGCCAAGCTCAAGGAAATATTGGAGTGCCTCCACAACCTTATCCAAATAGCGGCTACCAATATGGCGCAGGTTATTGCCCACAAGGTCAAATTTATACTGCTTACAATTGTCTTCCTATTGCAGGATGTCCGGCTAACCAAGGAATGTATAATAATACCTGTGTACCAGCCATGGTGATAAATCAAAATGGTTTGCCAAATGGTTACTCCTACCAAAATGGTTACTGGGGTAGTAGCTATAACGGTTACCCTTATTATAATGGTGGTTATAATAACAATAGTTATTATTCAGGAGGCTATCCGTATTATTATTCTTCTTATGGATACCCTTATAGCCAAAATTTAGGACTTGGGTTCTCTCTTTGGATCAGATAATTACTGACTAGTTTAAATGAAGGAATGACTTAACCATTGATTCTCTCTGGCTATTTTTTGCAGAGAGAGTTCTGTCTCAAAAAGCTCATCTCCTTCAGTAGAACAACTCACAGCTAATTTAATTAACTGCGAACTCATAATTAAAGGTACATCTCCCATAGTATTTCCGACACAAAGTATCGGAGCAACCCCTTGAGTCTTTTCGAGTAAAGCTTGAGACTTACCTTCTTTCCATGTAATTACTCCTGAGATTTCATCAGTTATTAAACCATTGTGCACTTTAGTTTCAACACCTATGACATCATCATAATGCAATCCAAGAAGTTGTACAAAAGGCTCTACCGCCCATTTTACAGATGCTGTAACAACAAATACACGGACTCCCCTTGAGCGCAACCACTGGATTAATTTCAATTGAGCAGGAAAAATGGGCCAGTGGTTCTGTTTTTTAAGACATTCATGAGCCCATAAGCGGACCTGACTTAATTTATGATCTTTATTAATTTGAGCCAACCAAAGATAGGCCCCATATGGATCTCGTTCCTTCCAGTCGAGATAATGGTTCCAAGGATCGTCAGGAAGGTTTTTCAAACCCGAACTTTTTATTTGATGCTTAAAAAATGTTTCTCCTGCATCTATATTCCAAAGAGTACCATCCGCATCAAAAGCTGCATAAAAAGGAGATGTTTGATTTTTAATATGCGAATCAATTTCTTGTTCAATATATTTCAATAGATCCATGTTGAATTCTTTATAACCCGCTTCATTTAATATCATAAATTAATTCCTTCTCAGGTTGTTTCATTTTTGCAACATTCATTTCGGAGTCGCCCAATTGAAAATAGACGTGGCATCCGAAGCTCAAATCGAATGTATGCATACTTCCTATACGGTGAAGTAAGAGCAATTTAAGCTCAACTGCGAAGTATTTTTTCAATATTGCGACACCGACTCATTAACTATTTTAAATATAAGATTTACTTTTACAATAACATTCTGTTTGTATAGCCTTTCAATTATAGACATCAACAAATTTGAACTAAAATAAACCGCGTGTTTGATTAGAGTTCGGATTCGTCACTGTCACGAAACTACTTTCGGTTACATTGAAACTATGGCAAAGTAGACTTTGGAGTACCAATAATGATGGGTAATTTTTTAGGCGCTACGGTTGAAAATATTGATGAAATTCTCTTTTACGAAAATAATAAAATTAAAGAAATCCATTCATCAGAGATAGAGCAAAGCATGATTCGATGGAACAGTCGCTGGAGACAGGAGTCACTCGAACATTATCTCAAATTGGGCTGGAGTTTTATACTTCGAGATAATGAAGTGTCCAATCCACACTCCACTGATGGAGTGCTTTTGGGTTATTTTTTAGCACAACCACTCCTCTTCTTAGATGGTCAAACCCAAAGTCTTTGGATTGAACATATTAGCTATATTAATCTTTCAGCACGAGATCAACTCTGTGAATTTGCCTATAAACTGTCTCGAGAAAAACATTTTCAAAAAGTTTATTTTCCGTCACAAGGATCTGTGTTGAACTCCGTGAATATTTTAAAAGCAACACCCTGGATTCCTGAGGTCGTTCAAGTTTTCACAACAAAGGTGTCAACATGAAAGTTTTTTCCTACATCACTCGAAATGAAAATATCTCAAAACTAAAACATAATAAATTTGATTTAGTTGTAATTGGTGGTGGAATCCTAGGCGCAGGCATTGCACGCGATGCAGCTACTAGAGGGATGAAAGTGGCTCTTATCGAAAAATCCGACTTTGCCTCTGGTACAAGTTCTCGCTCAAGCAAACTGATCCATGGCGGCATTCGTTACCTTGAAAATCTAGAATTCAATCTGGTTTTTGAAGCTTTAAATGAACGAGAAAAATTATATGAACTGGCTCCACATCTTGTTCATCCTTTGAGATTTCTCTTACCTATTTATAAGAATTCAAGAGTAGGATTTTTTAAAATGGGCTTAGGAATGTGGTTGTATGATATTTTATCATTATTCCAAAGTCCTCCCCATGAAAAATTAACTGCTAAAGAAACCTTAGAAAGAATGCCTTGGCTCAAAAAAGAAGACTTAGTCGGAAGTTATATTTATTCAGATGCCTATATGGATGATGATCGTTTAACTCTCGAAACGATCCGATCAGCTCACGAACAAGGGGCCGTGGTCGCCAATTATATTAATGCTGCTGGAGCCATCTTTGATTCTACAGGAAAAGTGATCGGGATTAAAGCACATGAAGTTTATCCACTTCACCCGAGCTTACCTCACAATCATGAATTTACAATTCATGGAACTCATATCATAAGTTGCGTAGGACCCTGGACTGATGAGGTTGGTCCATTACTTGAGAAGAATTGGAAAAAATGTCTCCGACCTACCAAAGGAATTCATCTTACCATTGCCAAAGATCGTCTTCCTCTAGAAGAGGCCGTTGTGATGGCAGTCGATAAAGAAAATCGGATTGTCTTTGGAATACCTCGACATGAAATGATTATCATTGGAACAACAGATACTGATTTTAAAGATAACCCCGATAACGTTGTTGCAAATAAAGAAGACGTTGATTATTTATTAAAAATTGCCAACGAATATTTTCCAGGAGCCAATTTAGTTGAGAATGATATTATTGCTACTTACGCAGGTGTGAGACCACTCGTACATGATGGTGCACAAACTGAAAGTAAAACAAGTCGTGAACATAAGATTCTATCAACCGAGCATGGTGTTACATTTATAATGGGCGGTAAGTACACCACTTATCGATTAATCTCAGAACAGGCTGTAGAAGAAGTTCTCAAATATTTTTCAAAAGAAAGTCAGGTTTCTTTCTCTTTTGGAAAAACAGAGGTGCCACTCAATTCTTATTGCTCTACCGAAAATTACCAAAGAGCTTTAAATCTTTGTGACTACTGGAGTCGAACTTATCATCTTGCCGCTGACGAAATTTTTAAATTAGCACTTCGCCACGGAATGGAAACTGAATCACTGCTTCAAATGAGTTTTCAAAAAAGTTACTCCCGAATTGAAATGGAATTACTCCATGCAATACATCAAACAATGTGTTTTAATCTTTTAGATTTTTATACTCGTCGCTACCCCTTTTTTCTCTCTGAACCTAACCATGGTTTAGAGTGGTTAGATGTCCTTGGAATTTTAGCACAAAGTGAACTTGATTGGTCTGATCAAGAGCTAGAAAATCAAAAACTTAGTGTAAAAAAGCACATCCAAAGGGAGTTACACTGGAAAGCTCATTGAGATTTTTCTGATTTAAATACTGTCTTAAATTTGTGCAAAATAATATATTGTTTATAAAATAAGCATCTCTTTGAATTGACTCTTGAATTCAAGCGCCCTAGAGTCATCCCTTAAAAACTTCTTTATGTGATGAAATGGGATGCACTAAATGGGAATGTTTGATAAATTTTCAGATTATTTTGCAAATGATATCGCGATCGATCTTGGTACTGCGAATACCCTTGTTTATGCTAAAGGACGTGGAATAATTCTTAACGAACCTTCAGTTGTCGCAGTTCAAAAACATCATCGTGGACTTCAAAATCGAGTTTTGGCTGTAGGTAAAGAAGCCAAGGAGATGCTAGGTCGTACACCTGGCAGCATCGTTGCCATAAGACCCATTAAAGATGGTGTCATTGCAGATTTCGAAGTCACTCAATCTATGCTTAAGTATTTTATTCAAAAATCCATGGGCGGTAGAAAAAGTTTTATTCGACCTCGCATTATTATTTGCGTGCCCTATGGCATTACTCAAGTGGAGAAACGCGCTGTTAAAGAGTCAGCACAGTCTGCTGGAGCAAGAGAAGTTTATTTAATTGAAGAACCCATGGCTGCGGCCATTGGTGCAGGCCTACCCATCACAGAACCCAGTGGTAATATGGTGGTGGATATGGGAGGAGGCACAACAGGTGTCGCTGTCATATCTTTGGGAGGTATTGTTTATTGTAAATCTATTAAAGTGGCCGGTGATAAATTTGATGAAGCCATTGTAAATTATGTTCGTCGGCAGTTCAATTTACTTATTGGAGAGCGAACAGCTGAAAATATTAAAATTCAAATCGGCAATGCCTATCCATTTGAAGAAGAGCGAATGATGGAAATTAAGGGTCGAGATCTTGTTGCCGGAGCTCCAAAAACTATTGAAATAACAAGCTCTCAGGTGAATGATGCATTGATGGATCCTCTTTCTGAAGTCGTCGATGCCGTTCGTACAGCATTAGAAAAAACTCCTCCCGAATTAGCCTCTGATATTGTTGATAATGGGATTGTTCTTACTGGAGGAGGCGCTATGTTAGCTAATCTCGATGTCCTACTGAGAGAAAGAACAGGGCTTCCTGTATCCATTGCAGAAGACCCTTTAACTTGTGTGGTTATTGGTTCTGGTAAAGTGCTTGATGAGTTGGATCTTCTCAGAACTTTAACTGTAGACTAAAAGGCATTAAAAAAATGTTAGAAGAGTTAATTAGTACGTGTGCTTTATTTTATTTTTTAATAACTCTAGATGATAAAATTGCTACTGATGCGACCATTCGAACTCTTAGGCTTTTTAAACAAAACAATAAGTTAAAGATCCAATCAGCTCAAAATGAAAATTTCAAAAATTCCTCTGAGATGGAATCACTAATCAAATTATGTTTACAAGAATGGCATCAAATACGAATTCATTTTCGCAAAGAACGAATTCAAATTATCAATACAAAATCTCTTCATTGGCCGGAACACATTGATCTTAATCCTTGGAAGGAATTTCAAAAAAATGCACCGGAGAAAGAGCTGGTCGCTGTAACTCTAGTGCATGTATTAGGTATTTCTGAATCGCTTCTGGCCCGATGCTTAAATCAAAGCGAAGGAACCATTCGTTATAGAGTAGGCAATGGACTGGCCTTATTAGGTCAAATGAATAGACCTAATATAAGCTCTCTTCAATTTTCATAAAAATGACTTTAACGAAAGGGATGAGATGATCAAAAAGGAATCTAGCTTTGAACTCCGAAATCCTAAAAAAAGAGACCTTAGTCCTTTTATGGCAGAACAATTTCTTTATGATTATGTCACAAAAAAACTAGATCCAAAGAGAGAAAAGGCTGTTAAAGAAGCTCTTGAGAGTTCCCCAGTACTCGCCAAAGCACTAGATGATATTATATATGGGATGACTTACTGTCATCATTTGCAAAAAACCAGCCTATCTCAAGAACTACTCAGTAAGCTCAATGCACCTCAAAACTGGAAATCAAAGGCCAAGCAATTTTTAAATCCTCGCTCTTGGAACAAAAGTTTACCTTGGGCTTTTGAAGCTGTTACAATTAGCTTAATCGTATTTATTCTATCTTATTCTATTCCATGGCTTAAATTAATTACACTCGTTAAAGAAAAAACAAAACACCGATTATTGATTTCTGAAATCCCAAAAGACACCACCTATAATTCACTCACTGAATCTTCTAAAACTGGTCCAGAAATTTTTGCAAAAGAATACCATTCAGTAGCCGAGCTTCGAGCAGTCAATCCTGATTTTACTGCCAATAAATTAGGAGCAGCTCTACCTAGGTTAGGAGCCAGTATTGAGCACCACTCCTTAAAAAAGTCTTCCCATGGTATTATCACTCCATTCTTTAGAATTAGCATTCCCAGAAACCAAACAGAAGCCTTGTTGGCAGAGTTGAAAACCCAAGGACAGTTGACCTGGATTACTCCTCCATCAGAGAATGAAAATGGGAGTATTATCTTTGGAATGGAGCTTTGGTTGATACAACAAGAACCACGAAAAGTAAAAGCACCATCTAAAGATTCAATTGAAGAATGAATCAAATAGTTAAGTCAAATCCTAAAAGATCTTTAAGATCAATATTAGCGCTTTGGTTTTTATCATTCGCAATTGTACCTATCATTTTTTTAACATTTTACTCTCAACAAAAATTTCAGCAAACTATTGATAACGAATTGGTCCTAAGATTAAAAGGAAATTCCTCTGAAATTCAGGTTATTTTAAAAGAATACCAAAAAGTTCTTTCACAGCAACAACTCAATTATGTCAAAAATTCAAAATTACACACCTTTTTAATAAGCAAGAATTTTAGTGGTATTAATGATTTAATAAATGATTGGCAACAAGAATCCACCGCCTCTGGTATGACTGTTTACTCTCAAAACGGAGAGCTGATTTCTGAAACCAAAAGCAGTCCCATCAAAAACGAATCGAATGAAAAAAGTTCAGGTGCTATAAAAAAAATAACACTTCATGATAAAATTCGATCACAATTAATTCGAAAACAAATCCTCTATCTTCCTGATCACACTATACCTCAAATATTAAATTTAACTTTGATTTCGCCTGTTTATTCAAATCAGAATCTTGTTGGTTATTTTAAACAATCACTCACCCTCGATTCTTCGTTTCTTAAAAAAATTAGTGAACGAATGCAAATTCAAGCCATATTACTTGAACCAAATGGTCGGATTATTGTTGGATCACATCCTGATTTTCTTTTATACAAAACAGATTTTTTCACGGAATACCTAAATATTCCTAAATTAAAGTCCTTAACCCTTTCTCTAAGAGGAGAACCCTATGGTTTTATTTTTTCAAAAATTTCATGGGGAGATTCTAATTTTCAAATAGCACTGGCTGTATCAAAAAAAGAATCCAATAGTGCTGTTGATAATCTCAGGACTGCTTATTACACAGTAGTGATGATTATGTTTGTAGTTTTAGCGTTGTTTGTTTTGGCTGCATCAAATTTAGTTTTACGACCGCTTTCTGAACTGATTGAAGCCATTCAAGATATACATCTGGGTGAAAACATAATAGAATTACCGATTAAAAGTGATAATGAAATTGGTCAACTCACGACATCTTTTAATGATTTAAGTCGACGGATACTCTCAGCACAAAACGAATTAAAAAATAAAATTAAAGAACTTGAATCAGCAAATTCTCATCTTAAAGAAACACAAACTCAACTTGTACAATCTGCGAAACTAGCAAGCCTGGGTCAACTCGTTGCAGGTGTTGCGCATGAACTAAATAACCCCATTGGATTTATTTTTTCCAATATGTCTCATTTACGTGAGTATTCAGATCACTTACTACAACTCATTGACGTTGCAGAAAAAGATCCATCCCAATTATCCACCTTAAAGGAAAAATTGGATCTTGATTATATTCGAAAGGATTTACCGAGACTCATTACGAGTTGTGAAGATGGGGCCAAGAGAACCAAAGATATTGTTATTGGTTTACGAAATTTTTCTAGACTTGAAGAAAAATCTTATAAATCCGTAGATATTCACCAATCCTTGGATACAACACTTAGTTTACTAAGTAGTGAGTTTAAGAATCGCATTGAAATCAAAAAGGAATATGGAAATATTCCTCCAGTTACCTGTAATCAAAATCAAATCAATCAAGTTTTTATGAATATTTTATCCAATGCATTTCAAGCAATTAAAAATCAAGGAACTGTTTGGATTAGTACAAAACTAGCTAATAAATCACTCGATTCACTCACGCCTAGCGTGAGCATTTCAATTCAAGATACAGGCCCAGGTGTGGCTCCTGATGTTCTACAAAAAATATTTGATCCCTTTTTTACAACAAAAGGAGTCGGGCAAGGAACGGGACTTGGTCTGGCGATTTCCTATGGAATTATAAACGCCCATGGAGGTTCAATCAAGGTGACTTCCAAAGTTGACTCCGGCACTGAATTTGTAATAACACTCCCTATTGAACCACCTAAAGATGCACAGCAAGAGTAAATATGAAACAAATCTCTATTATTTATATTTTTATTTGTTTCGTTATTTTTATAAATTTTCAATTTACTTTTGCTGCAACGACCATTACCACAACCGCCGTAACAGTTAAACAAGCACTTCCCCTAACAAAATCTAAGAAAACAAAGAGTAAAAACGTAAAAAAGAAAATATCTGATCCTCCACTCTTTGTCGGACCACCAAAACCACCAAAAGAAGACATTGCCGAAATTCTTTATCCCGATGAATTTGGAGATAAAGTTTCACAAGCTGTTGTTGGCTTGGCAAATCGAATTGATTCTTTCTTTGGAGCAGAACGAAGTGATGATGAAAAAAATGGAAGCACATTAAGAATTGTTCCCTCATATATTATGTATGAACATCAAAAAGCAGTGGCGGAATTAGGTATCAACCTCAATTTAAAACTTTTAAATTTAGAGTCCAAAGCTAAAAAATTAGAAAAAGCTATCAGAGATGAGTTCGTGGAATCATCGAATGAAAAAAAGGAGAATCTACCTAAATCAAAAAAAAATCAACCTGTACTCACTGAAGATGATTGGCATTATAACTTTGAAAGTAAATTAGCCAGTCGTCCTGCAATTTATTACTCTGGAAAATTAAGAGCACGAAAAAATTATACGGGAACAGTTCTCCTTCATCACTTTGCCTTTAGTGCTGGCTGGGATACTGACGATCAATGGTCTCAAAAAACAAGTTTGTTTTCTGATAAAGCTCTTAATGAACTTTTACTTTTTCGATTTGGTAATGAAATCAATTGGCTTATTACAGATCAATTATTTCAAACTACTCATGGTCCAAGTTTAATTCATACTATCAATAAATATAATTTTATCTCTTATAACTTTAGACTTTTATTTCAAAACGAAAAAAACAGGCTAATGCATTATAGTACTACATATAGTATCAACTATCGACATGGTACTCCGTCTCAAAGAATTTTTATTGATTTAATACCAGCTTATACTTATTCCAAAGATGACTACTTTTCGGAAATTAAAAGCTTTGAAATTCGATTTGAATACTTTTTTGGAGATTTATAATAATTTAATAAATATGTTTTAATTTTAGTAATTTGTAAAATTGAATTCCTACTTTTGAAACCTCAAAAGAAACGGCCGTGACCTTTAATCCATTTTTCACTGCATCTTTTAAAAGTTTAGCATATTTAGGGTCAATAGATTCAGCAGGTTCAAAGTGATCGACATCTGTTCTTTGAACGATAAATAATATTTCAGCAGTAAATCCTCGCTTAATCAAACCTCCCAATTCCTCAATGTGTTTTTGACCACGTTCTGTAATGGCATCGGGAAACTGAGCCATTTCTTCGATCTTTAAAGTGACATTCTTAATTTCGACAAAATGTACCGGATAATGTTTTTTAAAATCCTCATATTTCCATTTTTTAACTTCAGTTCTTTTTGAACTCCAAAGTGCTAAATCAATGCGAGACTGTTCACTAATTTTTACTTCGGGCTGATAAGAATCAAATTCTATCCAATGCGGCAAAATTTTATTTTGAAATAATTCAACCGCTAATTTATTGGGCCATGATGTATTAACTCCAACCCAATGATTATTGGCTTTTACAGCCTCTAGAGTGAATTGCAGTTTCCTGGTTGGATCTGATACTTTTGAAATAAGGCAGTCACTTCCAGGCTCGCTGCAACCCTTCATACTCCCAGTATTGGGGACATGAGCTATCACAACTTGACCCTCTAGTTCCACATCAGCAAAAAATCTTTTGTATCTCTTAATGAGTTTACCTTGAAGCAAGTGGTTTTGAAATTCCATGAATAGGTCCTCGCTTTTGACTCTCGTGGAGTTTTAATAAAAAATCATTTTGTGAAATTAATTGTGCTCCAAAACTTTCAGTTATAGGAGTTACCATTTGAACATCTATCCATTCTATTCCTAATGATTGCAAGTGATTTACTAACTGCCACAACGCCCATTTTGAAGCATTTGATTTTTTATAGAACATACTTTCTGCACTAAAAATATTATTAACGAAAACTCCATAAATGCCACCAATTAACTCTTCACCTTCCCAAACTTCAAGACTGTGGGCATAGTTTGCTGCATGGAATTTTTCATAACTTAAAATCATTTGATCATTAATCCAAGTACCGCTTTGGCCTACTCGAGGCACAATAGCACAAGCCCTAATAACACTAGAAAAATCTTGATCCCAGGTGTAACGCCATTTTTTTTTATTTACATATTTACGAAGGCTTCTTGGAACATGAAAATTTTTAAATTCTAAAATACCTCGTTCCCATGGACAAAACCATAAAATAGGGAGACCTTCATGGGGCCAGGGAAAAATTCCTTGGCTATAAGCAGACAATAGTATCTCCACAGATAAATCACCTCCCATTGCAACGATTCCTTCTTCATTGGCTTGTGAAGGATGAGGAAATACATTTTTATTCATTATATAACTCCATATTCTTCAATAAAAACTTAGTGTTACCTACAAATTCTCAACTCGTTTTAAAAGCACATCTATTTAAAATTTTGATTTAACTGATGTAACATATTAAAATTAGACCTACAATGCATGCCTTAATCTAAATTAATTTAATTTAGATTAATTAAGATTCTCTTACTCAGTACTGTCAAAAATAATGACATCTATCATTTTAATATGGATTCATATATTTTACATTCATTAAGTAAAGTCCTAAAAATATGACTTTGTATTCCATTTTTTGTAAAACTAAGACTGTGATTGTTAGAAAATCGCCCACATGAAGCATTGGTAAAATAGTTCAATTAAGGAGTTATTTGTGATTAAAACGACAACTTCAATTCTTACTTTAAATGCTTTATTTTCAATTACATTAATGGCAAAACCTCATCCAAATACTATAGAAAGTATCTCCAAACGTATATGTCCAGCTGACACTGAATGGAGAGGGTTAAATCCTAAAACGCAAGATTGTGAATTGCTAGATCTTGAAATTCCTATTATTCGTACTCCTAAAAAAATTAAATCGGTTCATGCTTTTATTAGAAGTGGTTATTTACAGGAAAATCAATCTGTCCCGTTCAAAGGGAATATAATTTACTACGAAGGCTTAGGTGATTCAATGCTAAATCATGAACCACTATTCCAACAACTCACCCAGAGTGGTTTTCGAGTCATTGCTTTTGATTATATGGGACAAGGTGGTTCTAGTGGTACAATGAATAACACTCGAATTGCGAATATTCGCTTTGTAGGAAATCATATTTGGAATCGGTATGCCCGTGACTTAAAACATTTTCCTAAACATACCATTATTGGATGGTCAACAGGTGGACTTGCAGCCTATGCTCAGTCCATTGAAGAGCAGCACATTGATAATCTTGTTCTCATTGCACCTGGAATTGTTCCTAACCTCGTAATTGGTGAATGGAGTCTCAAACCATTTGAAATAGCAAAAATTACAGTTCAAACTCTGACCACAGCTGTGTATTCAAACTCTATAAAAGATCCACATATTGATCCCATTAAGCCAACAAGTCCCCTCGAAGTTCCTTTATTTGCGACAAATTTAATTACAAGTTCTCTGTATTATAGAACACAAAATATGAAAGACGACGTAAAGGGTTTTGTATTACTTTCGGGAAATGACGATACCTACGTTGATGCTGAAGAAACAAAAAAAGTTCTTGACCACAACGCCCCTAATCTAAAATATCAACAATATTCTGGTGCACTTCATGAAATAGATAATGAAACAGAGTCACAAGCTAGTCCTATTGGACCCAAGGCTCGTACCGATATTTTACAATTTTTACTTTCTCTTTAAGTTAAATATCATTTCTCATTACTCGCCAGTTAACTATTATACTATCCGTGTACAAAAAATTGATGACCGTAATATTAAGTGTCTTTAGTTTCCATTTTTTGTACACTCAGCCTATTCTTTAATTCATCAGAAAATTCAATTTAAATATGTTATATAACGGAGATCCATCTCCTTTATTGTTTTAATTAGCTATGATTATAAATTTATTCTGGCTAGTTATATTTCCAATAAATAAGGGGGTGATTTAAAATCACCCCCTTATATGAAAATACTGACTAAAGGGAAATATTTTCATATAAGGGCAATAAATTGAGAACTAACAACCTGCAACTTTACGATATTAAAATACGCTATTAACAATCCGCAAAATAGTATATGACTTTAGTGGTAAAATCGTCGCATTAACAATTCAAGAATCCCAACGCGCTTCTTGCCGAGCAAAAGGAGATCTTTTCTATGGAATCGAACCCAAAATCTCGAATGGCTAAACCTGAATGGCTCAAAGTTCGTGCCCCCTCAGGTGGGGAGTATCATAAGATCAAAGGTATGCTTACCTCATTAGGGCTTGCAACAGTTTGCCAAGAAGCTCGGTGCCCTAATATTGGAGAATGTTGGGGTGGTGGCACAGCCACTTTTATGCTCATGGGAGAAGTTTGTACTCGAGGCTGCAAATTTTGTGCAGTGAAAACCGGAAACCCACGTGGAAAAATCGATGATTTAGAGCCGGAAAAAGTGGGTTATTCCATCTCTCAAATGGATTTAGAATACGTAGTACTAACTAGTGTTGATCGGGATGATCTCCCTGATCAAGGAGCTCATCATTTTGCCCGAACCATTCAAACAATCAAAAAGTTCTCACCTCGTCTGATCGTAGAAGTTCTTACACCTGATTTTAGAGGTGAGAGACCACTCATTGATATTCTCACTGAAGCAAAACCTGACGTTTTTGCTCACAATGTAGAAACTGTAGAACGTTTACAAAAAAAAGTAAGAGATCCACGGGCCGGCTATGCTCAATCATTGGGCGTTTTGAGCGCTGTAAAAGAGAAAGACCCCTCACGATATACTAAAACCTCCATCATGCTTGGCCTTGGTGAAGAAGAAAGTGAAGTTTTGCAAACACTTAAAGATTTAAGATCTATTGACTGTGATGTGATTACTTTCGGACAATATTTACAGCCGACAGAAAGGCATCTGAAGGTCGAAAAATACATTTCGCCCGAAGAGTTTCAAAGATGGCAAGCAGTAGCCGAAAGCATGGGATTTCTCTATGTGGCTTCTGGTCCACTCGTGCGAAGCTCCTACCGTGCCGGTGAGTTTTTCATGAAAGGTATTATCAATAAAAATAGACTAAAAGAACTACAAGAACAGGAGCAACAAGATGTCAGTAGAAGTTAAGCTTCCCGAAATTGGTGAAGGGGTTACCGAGGGTGAATTAATTCGATGGCTTGTCAAAGTAGGTGATCTTGTCAAAGCAGATCAATCCATCGCCGAAGTCATGACAGATAAGGCAACGGTAGAAGTCCCAACTCCTACTGCAGGAACTGTAAAAGCTCTCAAAGCTAAAGAAGGTGATGTCATCAAGGTTGAACAAGTTATGATCGAGCTTGAGACTAATAACGGAATGGCAACAAAGGCCGCAGGTGCATCTGCTAGCCCATCTTCTGCTGCAAGCAAGCCACAACATTCAACAACAGCAGCACCATCCTCTCCTGCTAAAACACCAGGTACTCCTGCCTCATTAACATCCCCTGCAACTACGCAAGTCATGTCTATGAGTTCAGTTGGAACAACCTCGATGAAATCTTCTGGTGGTGACGACTTGAATCTTCTTCCTCCTGCAGAATTGAGCACTCTAGCAACTCCGGCTACCCGTCGCCTTGCACGAGAACTCAATGTTGATATTAATCACCTTAAAGGTACAGGGCTGGCAGGAAGAGTCACTCGAGAAGATGTACTCAATAATCAAGGTGGTGTCACTGTAGCTGCGCCCACTAAATCTCCAAGTGTCACTATTCCTCGCTTAGCATATCAAGGCCCAATGGGAGCCATTGAAGAGCGTGTTCCTTTACGTGGCATTCGAAAGAAAATTGCAGAGAATTTACAAATGGCAAAACACATCATTCCTCATTTTACTTTGATGGATGAAGCTAATGTCAATCAACTCGTAGTATTACGTGATAGTCTTAAAAGCTTAGCTGAAAAAGAAGGGACTAAGATCACATACTTACCATTTGTTATAAAAGCATTAATTGCTACAATGAGACACTTTCCACAGTTTAATGCTTCTATTGATGATGCGGCTCAAGAAATTGTTTACAAAAAATACTTTAATATTGGTTTTGCGGCAGATACTCCAAATGGTTTAGTTGTACCTGTGATTAAAAATGCAGATCAGAAAACAATTATCGAAATTAGCAAAGAAATCATCGACCTCTCTAAGCGAGCTCGCGAGGGAAAATTAAAACCGGAAGAAATGAAAAGCGCAACAATTACCATCACAAATATAGGATCTGTTGGTGGAACCTATGCTACACCCATTATCAATCATCCCGAAGTTGCCATTCTTGGAATGTATAAAATTCAAGATAAGGTCGTTGTAGAAAATGGTGAATTCAAAGCAATAAAGGCTATGAATTATACCATCACAGCTGATCACCGGCTCATTGATGGAGCCGTTGCTGCTAATTTTTTGAAAGCTTTCTTACAAAGAATTGAACAACCTGGAGTATTAATGGCTGATATGATTTAGTTAAACATCAATGACGCTTATTTAAATTAAGAAGTTGAAATTAAAGAATAAAATGTAAATTAAATTCTTACTAAACAATTTTAGTAATAGTTAAAAAGAGGTTAGCGTGTCTTCACAAAACTTTGATATTGTCGTTGTTGGATCTGGACCTGGTGGTTACGTTGCGGCCATTCGTGCCGCTCAATTGGGATTTAAAACTGCCATTGTCGAAAGAGAGGCTCTCGGTGGGGTACGCATTAATATGAGAAGCATTCCATCAAAAGCGATGATTTCTGCCAGTCATTTTTTACATCGCGCTCAACATGATGCACCTGAAATGGGCTTTGAAATTCCCGGTCCAATTAAAGTAAATATGAAAAAATTATTTACTTGGAAAGAAAGCGTCGTAACTAAAATGTCCGGTGGTGTTGGACAGCTTCTCAAGGGTAATGGTGTCACAATCATTAGCGGTGAAGCTAGCTTTAAAACAAATAAAGATTTAGTCATCACCTCCAAAGAAGGAACTCAATCTGTCACGGCTTCCAAATTTATTTTGGCCACTGGTTCAAGACCCATTGAAATCCCAGGCTTTCCCTTTGATGAAAAAACAATTCTTTCCTCTACAGGTGCGCTGGCCCTTGATTCCATTCCTAAAAAACTCATCGTTATCGGCGGTGGTTACATTGGATTAGAAATTGGTAGCTATCTCGCAAAATTAGGAACTGAAGTTACTGTGGTTGAATTTAATTCCAGCCTACTAGCTGGAGTGGTCGATAGTGAATGCGCTCAAGTTGTTAGTCGTCGTTTAAAGAAAAATGGCATCACTGTTTTGTTAAACGCTAAAGCCAAAAGTCAAAAGCGAACGGGCTCTTCCATTGAAGTCACTATCGATGTTCAAGGAAAGGATCAAGTTCTTACCTGCGATAAGCTACTCGTAACAGTCGGTCGACGACCCAATTCCGATCAAGCAAACCTCAAAGGGATTGGGCTTGCTATTGATGAAAAAGGTTTTGTTAAAACCAACCCACAACGACAAACAAGTCTACCGCACATCTACGCCATTGGTGACTTAGTAGGACAACCAATGCTCGCACACAAAGCCAGTCATGAAGGTGTTATGGTTGCTGAAGTGCTAAAAGGTATTAACCGTGTATTTGACGCCAAAGTTATTCCAGCTGTTGTATTTACCGATCCTGAAATTGCTTCTGCCGGAATGACAGAGGATGAAGCTAAATCAAAAGGTCACAAAAACTTATTAGTTTCAAAGTTTCCCTTTGGAGCCAATGGGCGAGCCGTTTCAATGATGGAAACTGATGGTTTTGTTAAAATGATTGCTGATGCTGAAACCCATATCGTTTTAGGCATACATATTGTTGGCCCCGAAGCTAGCAATCTCATATCAGAAGCGGCTCTTGCTATCGAAATGGCCGCACGACTAGAAGATATAGCATTAACCATCCATCCTCACCCTACACTGGGAGAAACAATGATGGAAGCAGCCGAAGCCACTTTAGGCCACGCCATTCACATCATTCAAAAACCTCTAATATCTGCAAGTAAAACAACGAGTGGAGTTCATCCTTAATGGATTTGGTTTTTGAAAACTGGGGCCTCATTGACTACAATGTGGCCCTTAGCAATCAAGAGACGCTTGTTGAGTTAGTACAACAAAAACAAAAACCTCCCACCATTATATTCTGCACACACACACCTCTCGTCACCAAGGGACGAGCGACTCAAGCTGGTGATATAACTCAATGGGAAGGCCCCATCTATGAAATCAATCGCGGGGGACGAGCCACATATCACGGCCCCAACCAGTTGATGATTTATCCTATAATACCACTTCAAGAATCATCTTCAGAGCGCAGATCTATGGATGTGGGATCTTTTTTGCGTCAATTTGAATTAGCTTTAGTGGACATGTTAAATGATTTAGGAATCCATGCACATGGCAAAAGCTTTCAAATAAAAAAAACTGACAATAAAAATGATTCAAATTTATTTATTTCTAAAGCGACGAATGAGGAAACTGGTGTTTGGGTTGGTAAACACAAAGTGGCGTCCCTCGGCTTATCAATCAGACGCTGGGTCACTTTTCATGGTGCTGCACTCAATGTGGAATACGATCCAAAGGCTTTTCAGGGAATTAAACCCTGTGGGTTTAGCCCTTCTATTATGACAAGCATCGAAGAACTCCTCGGTTCACCTCCGAATCGCAATCAAATTATAAATCAACTTCAAATTCATTTGCAGAAACGCTTATGAATTGTAAACAATATTAATTTATTATGACTTTTCAATAAGTTACCGCAACTATTCATAAAAACTATATTGAGTATGCGAGTTCTTTATTGATCAATATTCTTAGATCAGCAGACATAAATTTTCTTACTGATGTTCCGCTAATTGTCACCAGTGATTATAAGTTTTACATTTTTACATATCTAGAATTGTAAAATAGACATTCTAGGTTTAATGTCTCATTCGCATTAAATAATTTTTGTTGATAAATAATATCAATTAAACAAATACAAAGGAGTATTTATGAAAAAATTAGCTTTATTGGTAACTGTTGGTCTTATGTCTGTTGCTATTAACACTCACGCGTGCAACGTAGCCCCAAAAGGCACTTGCTTTGTTGAAGAAACAAATGAATATGTTGCTGCAGATAAATTTTTCAGTCTTGTTTCTGAAAAAGCAGCTCAAAGAGGAGTAACTTGCACAGTGGGACGAGTAAAAGGTGAACAATCAGGTCGTATATATGATACTACTGGTAGAAGACTTGAAAAAGACATGGGTTGTTTATCTCATAAAGAGATTAAGCAAGTACAAAGCATGTATAATCTTACTGGTGATTGTAAGAAATATACTTGCAAAGAAATTTAATATTTTTTTGTTTTTATGATTTAAAAGGCCAATCATTATAAATGATTGGCCTTTTAGTTTTAATAAAGCATTTAATTATAATTTTAAATATGACCTACGTAAAACGAGTCCATTGAGTCCATTGAGTCCATTATGCATTTGTATTTATACTTATTTATTTGAGCTACTATTATTTGCTTCCTGTAAAGCATTTATAAAATCAGATTCAAACATACTATTCATATCTCCTCATTTTTAAGTTTAATAAACATGTAGTTAAAAAATTGTATTGAAGATTTTTAGCGTTATAATAGTCATTGATTCTAAATTTGAGATTATAATAATAACGTCGTCTAAAAGTTCTACAATACATTTTTTTTGTTAAACCTTTAAAATGAATTCAGCTGTTAATATAACTGACACTCAATTAAATATAAATATTGCTTAGCTCTCTTTTTAATTATTTTTAACAGTGGTATAATAATGATATCGGGGGTATTGATGAAACAATTAACTGTTAAATTTAAACGACTACTAACTTTATTTGTTGCATGGGTATTTTCGACTTTATTTTTATTTCAAAATTGTTCCTCCAAGTATAATTTATCACTTGAAGGTAATGGTGCCAAAACAAAAGAACAATCAGTAATACCCCCCGGAGAACCCATTACTCTAATTCCAAATCCTTCAGAAGTAAATATTAAGCTCGTTACTAAAATGAACTATGAAACAAGAAAGGATCTTAAAGAAATAGTAAATAACGTTATCACTAGTTTAGGTTCATTAATTAATAGTGGTGAATAATTTTAAGTTATTCACCATCAAGTAAAGTCGATAATTTTAAATCAACGCATGGCAAATCTAATTTTGATAAAACAATAGATTCCAGTGATGCGATAGTTTTTAAACCCGATCTCGATTATGTTGGATCTGATAATTTTGATTTTTATATTTTATTGAAAATAAATGACATTTATCATTTGATAACAACAGTTCATACTGAAGTTGAAATTAGTGACTGTACTAAATCACGTCTTGCGATTTGGTCTGATTTCAATAATGATGGCAAAGCAGATGGTGCTCTTCCTCTAGGTTATATTTCATCTTATCATGGAACTATTTCTGCCGTTGAAAATTATAACTATTTCAGTGATTCTGCACATACCATTGTAGGTCCTCCTCCTATTGGCTTTGAAAGCCATGTTTTCTCCTATCAGCCCGATAATTCCGATGGTATTTATTTATTTTTTTACTTTAATATTGATGCCGGTGGTTCTGGCGATAATATCGTTAATTGGGACATTACAACTAAAAGAAATTTGTTGATGGATTCAGTTACGGTTTCTGATGATCCTAATTCCAGTTTAGGCGCTGAATTACAAAAAGTCTCACAGGATCAAATATTAGATACTAGTTATTATCAAGGTCGATTCCACTATTGGCATAATACTGATGGAGGTGTTATTGGTCCTTTCAAGGGAACAAATTTTGAAATTGCTGTGAATGTTTTGAATTCAGGCGATCTCAATAAAGCATCATTCTTTTCGAGTGATAACCAGGTATTTTCATTGACCGATCAAAATAATAATCTAAGTTCATTTATTGTAAGTTTTGATTCTACGTCTTCGTGCCAATAAAACGAATAATCAATCATTTTAAGAAAATACAAATAGCATCTCTACTAATTGTATTTTGTATTACACAAAACATTTATGAAAAACTGAATTGGTTCACATCACAGATGTTTATAAATGAATCTAGTTAAATAATGATGATATTAATGAATCATTAAAAAATGGATTTAAAGTACTAATCCGTAACTAAATAAATTAGAGAAGTAATTTTGATACTGAGTATTACTTACTTTTTTCAATTGATATAGCGAATTTTTTAACTCCACCTTGCTTCACAGAGTCCATTACAGAGACGACCTTACCGTGAGGGACATCTTTATCAGCAGAAATGATAGCTTGAATTTCAGGGTTTTTTTGTACTTCGGCTTGAGCCGCAGCTTGAATGCCACCCAGATCTGTTTCTTTGTTATTTAAAAAAATACGACCATCACCTGACATTGTAATTGTAAATGGTGTTTTTTCTGCGCTGTCCCCACTTGAAGCTTTTGGGAGATTTACCGTAATACTTGGCTTCATAATCAAAGGTGCCGTTACCATAAAAATAATTAATACCACTAAAATAATATCAACTAAGGGTACGACATTAATATCTGAAATAGCCCCATCATCATTTTTCCATTTAGATGAACTCATTGACTCATCCTCTTCTTATAAACCACGTTTTTTTGCCATAGAAAGACAAAGCTCTTTAACAAGATCAAGATTCTGAAGAATCCCTTTCGCTTTCTTTGAAAAATAATTATATGCAAGCACCGCAGGAATTGCTACAAATAGACCTGCAGCCGTTGCCACCAAAGCTGAAGAAATACCGGCCATTACTGTTTGTTGACCTGCCTCTGAAGTTACAGACAAATCATGAAACGCCTTCATAATACCCATCACGGTTCCTAATAAACCAATATAGGGAGCGTTGGATCCTATAGTTGCCATAAAATTTAAGTAACGTTCTAATTCAGGCTTTTCCACAAGAAAAAGTGAATTAAAAAATTCTTCTAATCCTTTAGAGCCAGATTCTTTAACATGTTTCAATCCGTAATTTAATGCCCTTCCCTCAATAGAAGTCACATCTTTACTTAATTCTTCTACAATTTCATAATTTTGACTACCTAAAGCAATTTTAATTTTATCTCTAATTTTTCCACTCTGTAAGCCTATAGATCTGAGTACTACAAAGCGCTCCAATATTAATGCTATACTTATTATACTAAGGGCAACCAAAAGCCAAAGTACAAATTGATCACCAACCTGGGCTACTGCTAAGAAACGCTCTGTTAACATAATCACTACCCTCCACAATAATGTTTGGACTTTACAATTATTTCTGGCTCAAGTGATAAGGTCAAGATATCATCCAAGTATGCACCTCGGTATAAATTTATATCTACTAGCTTTATTTATTTTTAGTATTTGCTCCTGCCAAAGAGAATCAACAGGATCAAATTCAGCCTTGGTAATTGCCATTGAAGGACTCTCTGGAACTTCTTTCTCCTGTCATCCATTTGAGGAGTCAGAAAGGTCTGGGTTTCAAATTTTGTGTAATGATGCCGTTCGATTTACTCACGCCTATACAACCTCTCCACTGACTCAAGCCGGTATAGGCTCTATCCTGACTGGCGTCGCTCCACTCGCTAATGGATTGCGAGATAATGGACGTTCATTTTTGCAAGCAAAAATGAGAACACTAGCAGAAGATTTATTTACTAACGGTACAAATACTTTTTTTATCGTATCAGCACCTACAATAAAAAGATTCTCAAGACTCCATCAAGGGTTTGAAATTTTTCATGATGACTATGAATTCAATAATAAAACATTTTATCGACCAATTTCAGATTCCATCAAATTAATTAAATCTTGGTTAAGTTCAGAGGTAAAAGGTAAATCTTACTTTTCAATCATCCACGTTTCAGACTTACTTTTTCCTCAAGTAATTACACAAACAGAGCTTCTTGAGCCCAGACCACGAGGATTTGATGGCCAATTAGAAGAGGTTGATGAAAATTTATTTTCATTGTTTAGTCATTTAAAAAAAAATAAAATATGGGATAAAAGTTATATTATTCTTTTAGGTCTAAATGGGCTCACTAATCTTTCAAGAGTACATGAACTCCCAGGAACAAATTTATATTCAGAAAATGTTTCAATTCCCTTATTTATTAAACCTCCAAAAGGAAGAGAAGAAATACCACATCAGTGGAAAATTGATTCACATGTTAGTTTGCAAGATGTTGGCGCAACACTCTTTGATATTTTTAATATAAAAAATCAATCTCTTTCAAATGTTACCGAATCAATACTTAAAGGTGTAAGCCTTGTTCCATTAATTAAAGGAAAAAGTGATTCAAAATTTATAAATAAATCAGTTTTTATCGAATCCTCTTGGGGCACTTGGTTTTCGAATACCTCCCCAAGGTATTCCGTTCGAAATGATCAATGGCTCGTTATATTTGATAAAAAACCACTTATCTATAATACAGTTTCAGATCGCAATGAGTTTAATAAAGTTTCAACTAAAGATTCTTCATATAAAATAACTTTAAATAGATTTGAAGAATATTTAAAGGGACTCGATTACCTTCCATTTGAAGGTGTTGACACAAGTATAAATGATGAGATTTTATTTTCTCAATATATTCTAGAAAACGAAGGTCAATCTAGCTTAAATATCATTGATGATTTTCAACCACATATTCAAGATAGTGCCATTTCAGAAAATTTTCAGTTTCTTGTTATAGATCAACTACTTCATCAAAAAAATTGGGGTCAAATTGAAAAATTTAATCAATCATGGAACAACTCGATTGTTAATCAAATTATTAATTTAAAAGAAAATGTATACTTCCCATTCAATGATACAGATCCCTGTCTCAATTTATTTAACTCACGTATTAATAATAACAATTTTAGTGTACAAAGAGTCTGTGAAAATAAGAATTTTATCCTCTTGTCTGATTTCTTCAAAGCAGATTTTGATAAGAATGATGTTCAAGTTGATCAAATCATTAACATTATACGAAATTACGATTTACAACTAAAAATTATTTATTTTGATCTTTCAAAAGGAGGTATCGTCTTAGGAGCCAATACTTCAAAATTAAAAGAAATTATAACCTATAAATTAATATTAAATCTGCCAAAATACCAAAAGGATTTTCAATTTTTAGAACGCAAACTTAATAGTTACTAGATAACTTTTTTCAAAGTTTAATCAATGATCATAGATTTTCGCTCAATCGCTCACAAAAGAAAAAACCCGAAGTTTCCTTCGGGTTTTCTATTATTAGTTTTAAAAATTTATTTTAACTAATAAATTTAGATTACATCATGTCCATGCCGCCGCCCATTCCGGGAGCGCCACGTCCTGCACCAGATGCATCTTCTTTTTTAGGAGCTTCTGCAATCATAGTTTCAGTTGTAAGCATTAGAGAGGCAACAGAAGCTGCATTCTCAAGAGCACAACGAACAACTTTTACTGGATCGATTACACCATCTTTTACAAGATCTGTGTATTCATCAGAATAAGCATTGTAACCGTAGCCAGCTGCTTTATTTTGAACAACTCGATCAAGAACAATTGCTCCATCAAGCCCAGCGTTCGCTGCGATTTGACGAATTGGCTCTTCGCAAGCTCTTTTAATGATCATTGCGCCTGCGGCTTCATCTTCAGCAAATTTTGTCTTATCAATTTTCATTGAAGCTCTTACAAGGGCTGTACCACCACCTGCAACGATACCTTCTTCAACCGCTGCACGAGTAGCGTTTAAAGCATCTTCTACACGAGCTTTTTTCTCTTTCATTTCCACTTCAGAAGGAGCTCCAACGTGAACAACAGCGACTCCACCAGAAAGTTTTGCTAAACGCTCTTTAAGCTTTTCTTTGTCATAATCAGAAGTTGTTTCTTCAACTTGACCTTTGATTTGAGCAATACGAGCTTGTATGTCTGCTTTTTTACCAGAACCATCAATAACTGTAGTGTTGTCTTTGTCAGTAACAATCCGTTTAGCAACTCCAAGATCTGCAATTGTTGCTTGTTCTAATTTACGACCTAATTCTTCACTGATAACTTTTGCACCAGTTAGAATTGCAATATCTTCTAGCATAGCTTTTCTTCTGTCGCCGAAACCAGGAGCTTTAACGGCACAAACGTGAAGGATTCCACGAAGTTTGTTTACAACTAAAGTTGCTAGAGCTTCGCCTTCAACATCTTCTGCAATGATCAAAAGAGGACGATTTTGTTTAGCTACAGACTCAAGAATTGTAACCATATCTTTCATTGAGCTAATTTTTTTATCATAAACAAGAATATATGCATTTTCTAATACTGTTTCCATTCTCTCATGATTGGTAACAAAGTAAGGAGAAAGGTAACCACGATCAAATTGCATTCCTTCAACCACTTCAAGTTCATCTGTAGCAGATTTACTTTCTTCAATTGTGATCACGCCTTCACGACCAACTTTTTCCATAGCATCAGATAGCATTTCACCGATTTTTTTATCGTTGTTGGCAGAAATTGAACCAACTTGTGCAATTTCAGAAGAACCTTTGATTGGCTTTGACATTGCTTTTAACTCAGCTACAACCATTTCAACTGCCTTATCAATACCACGCTTTACAGACATTGGATTGTGACCAGCAGAAACAATTTTAGCGCCTTCACGGAAAATAGCTTGTGCTAAAACCGTCGCAGTAGTTGTTCCATCACCAGCATCATCATTTGTTTTGCTAGCAACTTCTTTTACCATTTGTGCGCCCATGTTTTCGAATTTATTTTCTAATTCGATTTCTTTTGCAACAGTTACACCATCTTTTGTAATCAATGGAGAACCGAAAGATTTTTCGATTACTACGTTGCGACCTTTAGGTCCAAGAGTAACTCTCACTGCATTTGCCAGAGCATTAACACCCTTAAGGATGTGTCCTCTTGCTTCTTCACTAAAACGAAGTTCTTTAGCCATTTTTTATCTCCTTGAATAATTTAAAATCGATATCCGATTTAATAATTTTATTTTTTATGTAATTAAATTTTTATAATTAATGAACGATTCCTAAAACATCTTCTTCGCGCATCATTAAATATTCTTCGCCATTAAGTTTCAATTCAGTTCCTGCGTATTTACTGAAAAGAATGCGATCACCTACTTTGATTTCTAGAGGAAGAACTTTTCCATCTTCTAGAACCCTACCTTTTCCTGCAGCAACCACTTCGCCTTTTTGAGGCTTTTCTTTTGCTGTATCTGGAATGAACAAACCACCTGGAGTTTTATCTTCCTCAGTAGTACGTCTAACTAAAATACGATCGTGCAATGGACGAACGCCAACTTCTTTATTACCCATTAAGTACCTCCTTAAATTAGGTTTTTTATTATTTTGTTTAAATCTTCAAAAGCTTTATGCTTAGTTAAGTTTCATTTTGTTAAAGTTCTGAAGTTTTTAGCCACCGAGTAGCTTTTAATATATAGACTCCAGTTCCTTAATTAATAACTAATCAGAAAAAGCTAACAAAAGATTTATAGTTTCTTATTAAAAGAACGACAAGACTTACATTGATGTTTCATAAAATATTGTCAAGATCGGTAGAAAAATATTCTTACACTTTAATTTAATAAAACACCCTCAGTGATATTAACACTATGCGCTAAATATCGTGATTTTGACCTTTTCATAACTTGGTTTCTATATTGTAAAAATCTCGTACTGTTCAACATGATAGGCAGGCTCTACTTTAAATGCTACTGATTTACTCATCTTTTTCTCAATGGTGTCGAGCAATACAGCTTCTACCTCATAAATCCAATCTACGACTTCACGGTGACAATGGACGACGACATTTCCTCTTTGATGACGATAGGTCATTAAATCTCGTTCCAGTTCCAAAAATATCTCATGGGCTACGGTAGACTTCTTTTTAACATAACCCTTACCATCACAATAAGAACAGGGGTTGCAGAGAGTTTTTATCAAGCTTGGTCGTGTTCTTTTTCGTGTCATTTCTACTAAACCAAGTGAAGACATAGAAACCACGTGGGTTCTCGCGCGATCTTTATGTAGTTCTTCAGTGAGATGAGCCATTACTTTGTCTTTGTGAGATTGTTTTTCCATATCTATAAAATCGATAATTATAATCCCACCACAATTTCTAATTCTTAATTGGTGAGCGATTTCTTTAACCGCTTCAAGGTTAGTTTTTAATATTGTATCTTCTAAATCTTTTTTTCCAACATATCGACCCGTATTAATATCAATGACAACAAGGGCTTCGGCCTCATCAATGACGATATAACCTCCCGATTTAAGCCAGATTTTTCGATCCAATGAACGAGATATTTCAAGATCGATATCGTAGAGATCAAACAAGGGACGCTGATCTTGATACAAAACGACGTTTTGTTTGTACTTTGGCATAAGTTGGCCCACAAATTTAGTGACCTTACGATAAACTTCTTCATCATCAACATAAACACTAACAACATCTTCATTTAGCATATCTCTTAAGGCTTGCAGCTCTACATCCATTTCAGAGTGAACAATGCCTGGGTTTTTTTTCTTTTCAGCCGCTTTCAAAATGTCTTTGCTCAAACGATCCAGATACTCAATATCATTACGTAAACTTTCATCTGGTGCACCTTCTCCTGCTGTTCTTACAATAACCCCGCCCGAAGGGTTTATTTTCGAGACAAGATCCCGTAAGCGATCTCTTTCACTTTCTACTTCAATTCTGCGACTCACTCCGATATGTTTCACTTCAGGTAAATACACAACAAATCGACCTGCCAATGAAATTTGCATGGTAATTCGAGCGCCTTTGGTACCTATGGGATCTTTTGCAACCTGCACCAGAATCAATTGCCCTTCGCGTATTAAATCTTGAATTGGAGGATATTTACTCGAATCTGCAGAGGGCTGCTCATCCGTATCTCCATCACCTTCGCCTACGGGTTTCTCTTCCTCGAGGCTTCCACCATCTGCTTGAATATCGCCCACATATAAAAAAGCCGCTTTTTCTAGTCCAATGTCCACGAAGGCCGCTTGCATTCCTGGAAGCACACGACTGACTTTCCCTTTGTAAATAGACCCAACTAAAGTGGGGGACGTTTTTCTTTCAATCTTGAGGTCAGTTAAGATCCCACTTTCAAGGTAGGCCACTCTGGTTTCCTGTGCTTTTATATTGATTAAAATTTCAGCTGGCACTGATCACTCCTACTCGATTATAGTCTTATAAGACAAGGGAGTCATTTCTCCCATTTTACTTTGCGTGAAACAATCTATATCACTCTTATTTTGAATTAGCTAGACTCAGCTTTACAGAGTTTTTTCCGATAAACTGGTATGGCAGTTATCGATGATTTATTGAGATTAATGATTGAACATAAAGCTTCTGATCTCCATATCACAAGTGGCGCACCTCCGTATTTGAGGGTCCACGGCGATATGAGAGCTGTTAACTACCGTGAACTTTCAAATCAAGATGTTCAAGGTATTCTTTTTGAAATCCTTACTGATAAACAAAAAAAATCCTTTGTTGAAAAATGGGAACTTGATTTTGCATACAGTGTTTCTGGTCTAGCTCGTTTTAGGGGTAATATTTTCATGCAAAGAAAAGGCCTTGCGGGGGTTTTTAGGGTTATTCCTGAGAAAATATTAACGGCGCAAGATCTCAATCTTCCACCTGCTATTATTGATTTGATTGAATGCGATCGAGGATTAGTGTTGGTAACAGGTCCAACAGGATCAGGTAAATCAACAACATTAGCTGCACTTATCAATCATCTCAATGCCACTCGAGAAGCACATATAATTACTATTGAAGATCCCATTGAATTTATTCATCCCAATATTAAATCCCTCATCAATCAGCGAGAATTAGGGAGTCATACTAAATCTTTTGCCAATGCCTTGAAAGCTTCACTCAGAGAAGACCCGGATATTATCTTAGTGGGTGAGCTAAGAGATTTAGAAACTATCTCCCTAGCCATCACTGCGGCAGAAACAGGCCATCTGGTTTTTGGAACACTTCACACTAATAGTGCCGGCAAGACCATCGATCGTTTAATTGATGTGTTTCCTGGAGATCAGCAAGATCAGATTCGAGCGATGTTAGCAGAAAGCTTAAGAGGAGTTGTGGCGCAATCTTTGTTTGCTCGCACCGATAAACCCGGGCGAATCGCTGCTTACGAAATCATGAGAAACACTCGCGCCATCGCCAGTCTTATTCGTGAAAAGAAAACATATCAAATAGCTTCGCAAATTCAAATGGGTGCTAAATATGGAATGATTCTCTTTGAAAAATCATTATCAGAGTTAGTTAAACGCGGAGTAATTCATAAAAAAGAAATGGATGTTTTCTTTGGCCACACCGAAGAAAAAGCTTCTTAGGATTTTTTGATTAATAATCAATTTATAGCTAGGGCTACTGTTGTAATGTAATGATTTTTCGTGATTAAACAGTCCTATTATTTATCATTATCTTTTATCATAAACTTTAAAGGTTAGACCGACTTTAGAAGGAAAAGCCCCAGGAAACTGAAGCGCCATTTATAGATTGAGGTTTTTTGATATCAGGTATGAAGGCCAAATTGAGAGTTCCGCCATGATCTAAGGTCGAGAGAGTGGTCTCTTGTTGTTCTAATGAATCTCTGGTCACATAAATAGAACCCAACACAATTCCTAAAACGCCACCAACGGCGACATTCGAAAGATGATCTTGAGGCTTATCATAAAAACTCAAGGTACTGATGCCTAGAACCGCCCCACCCAAACTGCTCAAGAGAATTTTAGCTACTTGTGATTTAACGGAAGGAGCTTCTACACGAGAACCCGTTTGCGCATAACTCTTTGAACTCAGAAGATTAATTTGTGTTAATAGTAAGCCCAAAAGAAAAAAATTCATTATTTGCTTATTGAACATTAGCTACTCCTTGAACTCTTGTAGAGTTTATGATGATGTCAGATCGTTTTTATGAATGCTAGAATATTTTCTAGTATTTTTTAAATCTTGGAGATCTTGCCCATGGTGACAACTAAAATATTAAATTTAGCCCCTTACATCGAACATACTTTGCTGAAACCAGAAACCACTAGTCATCAGATTGAAAATTTATGCGCTGAAGCCATTAAATACTCTTTTAAGGGCGTTTGTGTAAATTCAAGTTATGTCTCATTGGCAGCTTCGAAATTAAAGGGTACTCCAGTATTACTTGTTTCGGTGGTTGGATTCCCCCTTGGTGCTTGCCTGAGTGAAGCTAAGGCATTTGAAGCTCAATTAGCTGCCAATAATGGTGCTCAGGAAATTGATATGGTCATTAACATTGGTGCAGCCAAAGAAAAAAAGTGGAATTTTCTAGAGCAAGATATCAACGTTGTGGTTAAGTCTGTGGAAATCCCTGTTAAAGTAATTCTTGAAACAGGTTTTCTTGATGCTGAAGAAATTAAAAAAGTCTGCCAAGCTGCAGAGTCTGCTGGAGCCCTTTTCGTTAAAACGTGCACAGGATTTTCTCCTGGCTCTGCAACTGTGGATCATGTCAAACTGATGCGCTCGACAGTTTCAAAACATATTGGTATCAAAGCTAGTGGTGGAATCAAAACAGTTGAACAAGCCATTGCCTTAATTGAAGCTGGTGCTTCTCGACTTGGAACGAGTTCTGGGGTGCAACTTGTTACAAACCAAAACGTGCCTATCCATTCCTATTGACAATAAAAAGTTGAACCTTTCTGGAGCATAAACCATGTCACTTCCTTTTTTACCGGTAGAAATTATAAAAAAAACACGGGATAAAATTCCGCTCACAAATAATGAGATCAAAGAATTTATTGCTGGTTACACTAAAGGCGAAATTCCTGATTATCAAATCAGCGCTTGGCTTATGGCGGTTGTTCTCAGGGGGCTCACGAGTCAAGAAACTTATGCGCTGACAAAAGCCATGTTACATTCAGGGACTATAATTGATCTTAAATCCATTGCAAAAACTAAAGTCGACAAACACTCCACGGGAGGAATTGGTGACAAGGCCAGTTTGATTCTGGGCCCTATCGTTGCGGCCTGCGGAATTGTTGTACCTATGATGTCAGGACGTGGCCTGGGACACACTGGTGGAACGCTTGATAAACTTGAAAGTATCCCTGGTTTTAATACTCAACTCGATCATGAAACATTTAAAAAAATACTCCTCCAGTATGGAATTTGTTTTATTGGTCAAACAAAAGATATTTGCCCTGCAGATAAAAAAATGTACTCGCTCCGAGATGTAACAGGTACCGTGGAAAGCCTTGAACTCATCTCCGCCTCAATTATGTCTAAGAAGCTCGCCGAAGATTTAGACGGACTGGTCTTGGATGTTAAATTCGGAAGCGGCGCCTTTATGAAAACTCTAGAATCAGCAAAAGCATTGGCGCAATCACTTCAAACTATTGGAAAAAATGATGGCAAAAAAGTTACTGCACTACTAACAAATATGAATCAACCTCTAGGTGCTTTTATTGGAAATTCCCTTGAAATTTTTGAATGTCTTGAAATTTTATCAGGAAAAACATTAATCAACAAAGTAGGAAGAGATTTATACGAAGACACCCGAGAGTTAAGTCTCACTCTTGCTGCTCATATGATTTATCTTGGTGGAAAAGCCATCGACATTCAGACTGCTCATCAATTGGCTGAGGACGCCCTTACAAGTGGAAAAGCACTTCGCCTTTTTGAAGACGTTTGTACTGCTCAAGGTGGTGATCTTAAAAAGCTTTCAAAAGCGACTTATGCCATCGATGTCAATGCCCACTCCAGTGGATATCTAGTTGGCATCAACGGAGAAGCCGTTGGAATGTTAGGAATCAAGCTTGGTGCCGGGCGAGCAAAGCTTAACGATAGTATCACATCAACGGCTGGATTAAAAATTCATTTCAAAGTAGGAGATTTAGTTACCGACAATGATATTCTTTGGACCCTTTATGGGGAATCAATAGAATTACTTAATTCTATTAAAGATGAACTTCTAAAGACTGTTGTTATTGAAAAGAATAAACCAATGCCATTTGAACTTATTAAAGAAGTTCTGTATTAATTAGTCGGTATCGCGACATCGACATAATTACATGTCATTTTGTTATCATTGACCAGCTCGAATGATTTTTTTGATAAGTTAATTTGTTTTACTGAGTCTAAAAGTACTAATTTGAATGAGGGAGAATGTATTTATGCTAATGGAAAAACTCAAACAAACTGTTTCTTTTATACAATCTCGAAGTTCATTAAAGCCTGAGGTTGGAATTATTTTAGGTTCAGGATTAGGACGTTTTTCTTCACAAATTCAAATCGAAACAACAATCCCTTATAATGAAATTCCTCATTTTAGTGTACCAAGTGTTGAGGGTCATCATGGCCAACTCCTACTAGGACATGTTGGAAAAACACCTGTTGTTTGTCTCCAGGGTCGAATCCATTATTATGAAGGTCACCCTATGGATTCTGTCGTCTATCCCACTCGAACGCTTGCTTCCTTGGGTATCAAAACCTTATTTGTCACCAATGCAGCGGGCGGTGTTCAATCAGTCATGGAGCCCGGCGATCTCATGATTATCACCGATCACATTAACTTAATGGGTGTCAATCCTTTGATTGGTCCCAATGAAAAAGCACTTGGTCCTCGTTTTCCTGATATGACGGAAGCTTATAATCTCGAGCTACAAGGTAAAATGGAACAACTTCTTCGTACTCATAAAATTCGTTATCATAAAGGTGTGTATTGTGCTCTCACCGGACCAACCTATGAAACTCCTGCAGAAGTAAATCATGTTAAGATTATTGGGGGCTCCGCTGTAGGTATGAGTACTGTACCAGAAGTAATCGTGGCAAATCACATGGGCCTCAAGGTCTGCGGTATAAGTTGCATTACCAATAAAGCTGCTGGAATTTCTAAACACAAACTCTCTCATGAGGAAGTAACAGAAACTGCCAAAAAAGTTGAAACGCAATTTGCCGCTTTTGTAAAAGATTTTATCTCATCACTCACGATTGGTTAGTGTAATATTTCAAATATTTGCTACTAACATAACATTGACCTACTCATTTGACTCATAATGAGTCGCTCTATTAAACAACATCGATGTTATTAATTGGGTAATCCCTTGATAAATGGGTAATAAATGGGTAATATTAAGTATGGGTTCTTTTTCACCAACATATATTAAACAACTC
>Ga0154020_10000586_pt1 | contig 44229 bp, 38 predicted proteins | sample Klosneuvirus_201_FD_109709 | JGI IMG/M metagenome (GOLD analysis project Ga0154020, IMG submission 109709) | Active sludge microbial communities from wastewater, Klosterneuburg, Austria - Klosneuvirus_20160825_MG | ecosystem: Engineered > WWTP > Aerobic digester > Activated sludge | place... | reverse complement strand
GTCTTCGACGATGGCGACGCCAAACTCATCAAATACCTGGCGACTCACAAGCACATGAGTCCGTTCCGTCACATGCAATTTACGTTTGTTCTGCACACGTCGGAAGTCGTTTGCCGGCAGCTCTACAAGCATCAGGTGGGCTGTGGCTATACCTCAGGAGAGTTTCGCGAGTCGGCGACCGTGTGGAATGAAATTTCCGGGCGGTATGTGGAATTCCCCCCTGAATTTCACCAGGTGGAAAAATTCCGCAAACAGCATAAGTCAAATAAACAGGCCTCCGTTGCCGATGAAATCATTGACCAGAATGACAAGGCCCTGAAGATTTATCAGGAGTCGCTGGCGGCGAGTTTTGCGGCCTATCAAAAACTTCTCGATCTCGGTGCCTGCCGTGAGCAGGCACGCATGGTCCTGCCGGTAAGCTTCATGAACACCCTGACATGGACCGCCTCTCTCGAAGCGGTTGCGAATTTTATCAAGCTGCGCGACCACGACGGTGCGCAACTTGAGATCCGTAAGATCGCCCTCGCGATCCATGATCTGGTGGCTGCGATCTGTCCTGTATCGGTCGCGGCCCTTTTAGCTCCGCGACATTAAGGGGTCGTCAGGTTATTTATTTCAATCGTTACGGGGCGTTGCGCCTAACCACGCCATCCTGGTCCCCGGGTGCGGTGGTCTATTCCTTCGACGGGGAGACTTTATTCGTTACATATCGGTTTGTTAGAGTCCTCTCCGCGGCGAAGTGCCTGCTGTCCGCCTGATCAATTGCCAGGGCAAATCGCCGGGTCCAGATTCCCAAGCCACTGCAGTTCTTCGGCAATTGGCGTGGAGGTCTCTGCCGTCCCCTTTCTTGCTAGATCAAAACCAAACAAAAAATGCTGAGCCTTTAGCGTCACCAGACCTTAACGATCGATAGCGATAAACGGGGGGAACGATGAACAAGAATTTCTACGTCTGCGTCTTGGTTATGGCTGTTGTGGGTGGTTGCTCCGGAGCTAGTTTTGAAGGGGGGGCAACACAGGCAGGTAAAAGCATGAACGCGCAGCCAAAAAGCGCAGGGAAGAGCAGACCGGCTCCCGACGTGTCTGAACCTGACGACGTTGAACCGACGATCCAGCAGGAATATACCAGCGCTGCAAAGGTAGAGGAGCCAGGGATAGTACAGGTACCAACAGCTGTCGTACTTCCAGCCGATCATTGTGAAGTTGATCGTGGAAAAATACGGGTGGTTTTAACCTTCGATAACTCAAGCTCCAATTCAAGAGAGACTTTCCAGGCGATGAATAATGGCGCAAATCACTTCGCGAAAAAATTGGCGGATTTTACTGCAGTTAAAGGCAATCCTCTCGTTCGCCTTGCTGTGGTCCGGATGGACGACCCTTCCAAAAACAAGGGAGCTCAAACAGGACCCAGGCGATGGTTCAATATTGATCAGGCGAATATGTCGGCGGTTGCCGAGGAAATGCAATGGGGTACCACAAAAGGGCACAATACCTATTTTGACGAAACCTTTATGAGGGCTCGCGAGCTCTTTGAAGAAGAAAAAGCGAAGGCTGACAAAACAAACGAAAGAAACTTTGTGATCTTCTTTACCGATGGCGGAGCTGAGCGAGAGGGTGGCAGTGACGCGCTGACGGAAGCATTGGCGTCAAAATATGGTGCTGCTGTTTATACGATTGGAACTGATGGCGATGAAGGGGCCGATTTATTGGCGCAATTGGCAAAGCCACGGACCGGCATCGTATCACCAGGTCATGTTGGCAAATTTTTTCCGACAAAATCCGGAAATGACATAACGAATGCGTTCGATGAAATCTTCAAGAAGGCTGAAGTCAAGCTTTGCAAGGAGTGATTTGGAATGGATTGATTTGCGTCAGATCCCGAGCGTGGAACGACGTTTAGCCAAAAGGTCTTCATAAAGCTTCTGCATATCCAGGGACAAAAAACTACGTTGGATGAGGTTTGACCATGATGGGAATGATCTTGTGAATGTATTCATCACATCAGAGATTGTTGCATCATTTAACCCAAGCCGTTCCCGTCCCCAATGGTCGACCAGCAGCTTGCGGGTGAGATTCTTTTGTTTTCCACCCAATGGCAGGGCGATCTCGACGGGATCGCGCAGAACGATTGAAGTATTTAGGAAGTCGTAGGCAGGAGCGAGCGCTACGATCCCCTTGCGGGACAACAGCGAGTAGTTTTTAAGGTGCATATCTTCGTTGCCGACGAGGTAGTTGAACACGACGCGCTGATACAATTTTAATTTCTCGATAACGGGAAAGGTGCAGTAATCATCGATGATAGGTACGAGCCGTTCCATGCTGAAGTCGTATTTGGTGTCACGCGTTCGCCCCGCCAGCTGCGCGAAGTCCTCGAGCGGAAGCTTATCTGCGTGGCTGACCCGATCGAAACGATGAATGAAGTAGGTCAAGCTCCGGTCTTGTGCATAGATAAGTCCATGCATAGGTACTTCAATGCCGCAAAGTTCTGCCAGGCGCATGGTGAGGTCTTCATTTTCCGGCAGATGCGGATAAAGAGGAGACTGCGGCTTGAGGATATAGCGGCCTTGCATGTCAACGATTACGAAACGACCTTTGTTCGCTTCCAGCCTGGCGCTTAGCTTTGGTTGGACTCCCTGGACGGACATCCGTCCTGCACGCAAAGCGGCTTCCCGCCTCAGCTCTTCCGCGCTAAATGGCAGCGGTTCGAGTGATGCCAGCTTAGGGGAAAGCCGGCGTAGTCCGTCGCGCGAATAGTCACCGTCGCACGGTTCATAAGTGATTGGGCACTTATTCACCGATGACCTCTTCGACTGTCACAGCGCCGACCAGGTCACCACCGACAGCGACGAGCTGCTGAAACAGATCGTCCTTGTCGATTTTCCGTTGACGCAGCAATCCCTCCAGTTGCACGCCCTCGGGCAATAATCCGTCAAAAAAAGGGGGGAACGTATCATATTGGTAGCTGCGCTCAGAAAGAGGCATCGTCAGAGACGCAGGAACCCCCGTATAATCTTCCCGGTAGGTAAACCGATATCTGTGCCCCTTGACGATCTCTTCCAACAATCCGGCATCAATATTGTGAACCAGGACCTTAGCTCTGCGCATGGCGCTCTCGCTCATATGCGGCCATCAATGGGCTATCGAAAGCAACTTTGATATTGAGAATTTCAAGGATGCGGCTGATTGTATTCAAGCGTGGTTGTTTGTTCTTATGCTCGAGGTCGAAGACAGCGGTCTTGCCAATGCCGGCCAATTTGGCGAGCTGTGCTTGCGTCAATCCACTTTTTTTGCGATGGAATTGGACGATCTGTCCCAGATCCTCGAATCCTGAAGTTACGGTCTTTTTGCTAATTTTTGAGCTCAAAGCCACCTCAAAGCCACCTCAAAGCCACCTCAAAGCCACCTCAAAGCCACCTCAAAGCCAATTTAATCCCGAATAAATACCGCTATAGCAGTATTTATTGCTGCTTTTTCTTGATTTCACCGCGCTAGTCGATCCAACTGGGGTAAATTTACCGCTTTAGTGGTAAAAAATCAATACCGAGCTCGGCATCTTGAATGTGTCAGAAGGCCAAGTACCGAGAAGGGCTCTGCCTTATTGGCGGGACTGGCAAAGCCACATGATGCGTTACCAACGCCAATTCACCGCCGGCGTCGGCGGTATCGTCAGCACTGGAGGTACCTTGGGCGCCCCAAGTGGTTGTGCCGGAGTTACCTTGGGCGCCCCAAGTGGTTGTGCCGGAGTTACCTTGGGCGCCCCAAGTGGTTGTGCCGGAGGTACCTTGGGCGCCCCAAGTAGATAGTGACCTGGAGCGGCTGGTGGTGGCTGTATGGGTTTTACCGCTTCGGCTCTTTATTCCAATAGGCACTTCACTATTAAACGCCCGTAATGTCCCCCTTTTTTCCCACCTCGGGCTCCTGCAGGCGGTGAGGGTACGTGAGGATTTGGAACTGGTTTCACCGGTTGGCTTCTAACCTGCCGAATTGATTGAGGAGATGATTTCACTGCTGTGCCGTAGCGTGTCGATGTTTCGGCGAGACAAAATTTTTTGTCCGGTGATTTTATCTGCTTATCAGGACTGCAGGGACCAGGGGGGGGCAGGAAGGATCCTTGCATAGAGTATGGGGTTCAGGAAATTCGCGAGGTCCAGGAAGATTTCGAAGTCCGGGCTTTTTACAACGGGGAAAACCATGCGTCCACAAACCATACGCTCGCAAACCAAGGGTCCATTAATCAGCTCGCGGATGCGCAGAGTGGTGATTGCCAGCGTCCTTGGAGGATGGGTCGTGGCGGCAACCGGATGTGGCAACGAGTCGGTACCCAAGACCCCCGGCCCCGGGCGGATCAAGCCCCTGGGTGCAACCTCTGAAGCGGATGCGACACCGGACAGCCTCGGCTCGGATCCGGTCAACCCTCTCGAAAACATCCAGGGCAATATCCTCGATGCGACCTACAACCTCAGCATCAAAGCGGGATTCCTGCAGGTTTGTAAAGGCACGCTCAATATCAAGGTGAACGCCAGTGTCGCCACCGGCGGTGGCGCAGGCGGAGGGCTGCCGTTTCAAATGCCTGATTCGTGTCTTTCCTGTATGGGAGCGAAAATCGATATCAGCAAATTTTTGCAGTCCATGGGCGGTAGCGTTGGATCGACCTCGGGGCCACCACCGGCTGCTGCCGACGTGATACACATTCAGGACGGAGTGATTGGAATTAAAGATATGGGAGGCGTTAAATTCTCACCGGCACGCCCCATCTTGCCGTCATTTATGGCGCTAAAGCCCGAGGAATTGCGGAATCTGAACACTTCATGGAATACGACGATGGCCAACACCATTTCGGGCGAGTCGGGTAGTGGCATCTTTTATTCAAAAGTCGTCGAATCCGACCAACCCTATCAGTCGCCGGATATGGGTTATACCTTCAAGAAAAGCCTCAAATTCGAGACGACCTATAGTGGCTTCGACTCGGTCAAAGGCAAGTCACAGAGCATGCTGCTCGACAAGATGGGCATGGTGGTCTCCATCGATCCTCTGGCTTTTCCGCGTATCTTTGTCGAGTTAAATGCCGGCAAAATGCGGGCGGAAATGCAGCAAAGCGGACAGAGCATCAACCTCGACCAGCTGGAAAGCGCTCAGTGTGGCGTGAACTCCGGGTTCACAAAATTTATGATGGGCATCTTTAATGACCCGCAGAAATTGCAGCAGATACAGGGCCTGCTTGGGGGCAGCACCGGAGGCACGGGCAGCCCGATGGCCGTGATTGGCAAGCTGGTCATGGATGCCATCATCAACCGCACGACCATCGTCGTCGCCGGAGACCTCGTGAAAATGGAAGGGCTCGATACCAGTAAGTAATTTGGGATTCCTTGGTGGGAAGCCAGCAACATTCTTGACACTGTCGAGCCATTGCACACTTTTATCGTTGCTTATGCGAATGAATACGCATGGTTAAATCGGGCCCGGAACTTGAATAGCCTATGGGACTATGACCACGATCGCCCCAAAAATCTCAACGTATCCCGGCACCGGGTCTGGTGTTTTGAAGGTTATCGTTGTGTTGACGCTGATGATGCCCGGGCTGTTTGCCTGTGGTGCTAAGCAGGACACCCTCGGGGCACTTGATGCCGATGGCAGTTTCGATGTTGGTGGGGCGGGCGCGACGTCACGATCGGCTCTATTTTTGAAAATTGCGGATGCGCCGGAAAACCTGGGTCTGCCTGATGGCTACCGGATCTGGCTCGCCGCCGGGGAAGATCTCGTCCCACAGACCGTCCGTTTATGTGTCGGCGACGTCGCCGCATGCCGCCTTGCCGGTGCGACTTACGTCACGACCAAACCGGTGCAAAGTGGCGCTAAGACCATGTACGTGTCCGATCAGCCCCTGAACCTTTCGGCGAATCTGATGCTCACTGCCGTCGCCCAAACCGTCGCAGGCAGCCGGATTATCCAGAAAACCGTAAAAGTCACGCCGGCAGGAACCTCTACACAGCCCCTGGCTCCGGTGTCGCCCTTGCAGCCGGTGTCGCCCTTGCAGCCTGTTTCACCGCAACCTCTGGCGAATGCTGATTGTTACAAAGGGGAGCCGCTGATCTGCGAGACTGAGAAATTAATCGTTGAATACACCAACGCCTATCGGCAGCAGAGTGGCAGGCAGCCGGTAGCACATCACGCCAAACTCGCCTTTGTCTCGCGGGACTGGTCGGAAAAGATGGCGAAACAGTATGGTATGGGGCACACGGGGTTTTCCGAAGGGTGGCGCACGAAAGTTTATATCGCCGAGTTTGGCAGCATGGGAGCGCTGCGGATCTCCGCGGAAAACGTCGCCATGTCCGGTTATGATCTAAGCGACGCCCCGCGGATTGCCCGTCATTTCGCCGACATGTGGTGGAACAGCCCCGGCCATAAAGCCAATATGCTCGGAAATCACGGGGTTCTCGGTGCCGGGGTCTACCAAAAAGGCCGCAGCTGGTACGCGACGCAGATTTTCGGCCGCGAATAACTTGTCGTAACCCTGCCAATTGCGATAATCATTCTTCGATGATGACACCGCCTGGAACATTGCCCGCGACGCCCGGGGTAAATTTTATAAAATGGCTCGGCAAAGTCCCCCCGTTCGCGGCGATAGCAGCGATGGCGCTTGGGATTGCGGGGCTTTTGGGGTGGTTCCTGCGGATACAACTCCTGCTTTACTTCATTCCCGGCCACTCGCCGATCCAATTCAATGGAGCTCTTGCCCTGCTGTGTATAGGGATCACCCTCAGGTGGCCGCGTCGGGCACAGGTGGGCCAAAGGGCGCCAGTTGTTGGAGCCGCGGCTCTTGTTTTTCTGATGGGACTGGCGACCTGGCTGGAATACCAGTTCGACATGGACCTGGGGATAGATCTGGTTTTCTTCAAACCTTACGACATCGACGGCATTGCCTCCAACGGGCGAATGGCTCCTAATGCGGCCGTTTGTTTTGCCTTGCTTGGACTTGTTGGGCTCGTTATGCAGCTGCCGGAAAAGGTCTGGAGGCAGAGTTTGCTTCTTTCTCTTTTTGTCTCGGTTTCCTTTGGTGTCGGGGCCCTGGCTTTTTTTGGGTATGTGTCCGGAGTCGCACCTGCCTATAGCTGGGGACCGGTCACGCGCCTCGCCCTCCCGCTTGCCATCGGAATTCCCCTGGTCAGCACTGGTCAACTAATCCAGATCTGGGATCTGGGATCCCGTGCCAATGTCGAGCGATCCCCTCGTGTCGCCTTTCCGGTGACGCTTGGACTTGTGATTGTTGCGGTGGGTTTTGCCCGAATTCTGGAGGCAGAACTGGGCTTCACCTCGGTGACGCTGCCGGCACTGATCATCGGCCTCGTGGTCTCGGGTGTCGTCGGCACTCTGATCTATTTCGCCCAAGCGCTTATGGGCAGTCACGAGCGGATGGTTACCACGTATAAGACCCTCGCCAAGCAGACGATTGCGCTTGAACGAACCAATAAGGAATTGGAACGCTTCGCTTACATCAGTGCCCACGACCTGCAGGAACCCTTGCGGACCATCGGAAGCTATACACAGGTGCTGCAGGCGAAGTATGTTCCGCAGCTCGACTCTCAAGGGAAGGATTACCTGAAAAAAATTACCGATGGGGTGCGGCATCTGGAAGAATTGCTGACGGATGTCATGACCTATACAAGTCTATCCAAGGCTCGACTTTTTCGCGAGACGGTCAATTTCGACGACTTGATGGCGCGCCTCCGATCGGACTATGCCAAGCGATTTATAGAGTCGGGCGCAAAGCTGGAGGCCTCGCCATTACCGGAACTTCAGGGGAATAGTGTTCTGTTCCGGCAGGTATTTGCCGCGCTGGTCGATAATGCGCTTAAATTTCGCGGTGACGCACCACCGGTCATCACAATATCCGCCGTAAAATCAGGATCGATGTGGGAATATTCCGTGCGGGACAACGGAATTGGCATTGATCCGAAGTATCACGAGCAGATTTTTGAGATGTTTAAGCGGTTGCAGGGACGGCACGTTCACGAAGGAACCGGCCTCGGACTTGCCATTGTGAAGAAAATCGTCGAGTCCTACGGTGGCACCATCCGCGTGTCCAGCGAACCCGGTGCCGGGGCGACGTTTGTCTTTACGATTCCTGCCGACCCGCACGAAACGCATCATCCATAATCAGACTTCCACAAATTTGGCTGAGAAGTGTCGGAGGGCTGGAAGCTCCTCGATGATCTTCAGTGGCCGCAACGATGATCTTTCAGCATAGAGTTCCGCACAGGCCTCACCCACATAGTCGATGTGGCTTTGGGTGTAGACGCGCCGGGGAATCGCCAGACGGACTAATTCCATAGGCGGGTGAATGGTTTTGCCTGTCTTGGGGTCAGTTTTACCAAACATCACCGATCCTATCTCCACGCCGCGGATTCCGGCATGGCGGTAGAGGCCGCACACGAGCGCCTGACCCGGAAAGCTGGCGGCAGGAATATGTGGCGCAAAGGCAGCGGCATCGATGTAAATGGCGTGACCGCCCGGAGGCTGCACGATTTTAACGCCGGCGGCCGTAAGTTTTTCGCCAAGATAGGCAACGCTGCGCAGGCGGTAGGTGAGGTAGTCTTCTTCGAGGATTTCCTGAAACCCCTGCGCCATGGCCTCAAGGTCCCTGCCGGCGAGGCCGCCATAGGTAGTGAATCCTTCGGTAAGAATGAGCAGGTTTTGCGTCTGTTCTGCCAGACGGGAATCGTTCATCAGCAGGACGCCACCGATATTTACGAGTGCGTCTTTTTTGGCACTGATCGTCGCACCGTCGGCGAGCGAAAACATTTCCTGGGCAATGGCGCGCACGGTGCGGTGGCCCTGTCCTGGCTCCCGTTGCTTGATCATAAAGGCATTTTCAGCGAATCTGCAGGCATCGAGAAATAGCGGTATTTTATATTTGTCGCAGATCTTGCGGATGACCTTGATGTTTTCAAGGCTGACTGGCTGGCCGCCACCGCTGTTGTTGGTGACGGTGATCATGCACGCGGGAATGCGCGATGGACCCACTTCATTGATCAAGGATTCAAGCTTGACCGGATCGAGGTTGCCTTTGAACGGGTGAAGGCTTTCGGGCTTTTTGCCCTCGTCGATGACGAGGTCCAGAGCTTGCGCGCCGGTGTGTTCGATATTCGCGCGTGTCGTGTCAAAGTGATTGTTGTTCGGAAAGACTTTATCGGGACCACCGAGGAGCTGAAAAAGCAGACGCTCGCTGGCGCGTCCCTGATGGGTAGGAAAGACGTGCTTCATGCCGGTAAGTTCTTTTAGCACGCTCTCGAACCTATACCAGCTGCGCGCTCCGGCGTAGGATTCATCGCCGCGCATCATGCCGGCCCACTGCTCAGCACTCATGGCTGAGGTGCCGCTGTCAGTCAGGAGGTCGATGATGACGTCCTCGGCCGGCAGGAGGAAGGCATTGTAATGGGCTTTTTTGAGCGCAGCCTCGCGTTGTTCGCGGGTGGTCATCTTGATGGGTTCAACCATCTTAATTCTAAACGGCTCAATAATCGTCTTCATCCGTGCTCCCTTGTTGGTGCTGGAGAGACGAGTTTAGCGAAAGGGGCTTGCCTGTCAATGCATTCAGGAGGCTTGCCGCTGGGTGGCGCCCACGATAGTGCCACCGGTCAGATGGGTGAGCTCGGCAAACATCAGGGCGCCATCGTTAGCGGAATTGCTGCGGAAGGCAAGCCCATGCAGGTGCTCCTCCCCGTCGCTCATGCTCCAGCGGACTTCCAGTTCGAGCCCGTTTTTGAGCAGGGACGCAAATTGCCGGCGCACGGACTCGTGCGGCGAGTTGATGTCGATGCGGATGCGGATTTTTGTACCCCGCGCCAGCAGGACCGGTAGGGTCAGACCCAGGCCCCCTTGAGAGACATTGAGCAAAGAGCTCGGGCCAAAGTCAGTTTCAATTTCAATCCCAAGATCGGATTCGGGCTGGATGCGTGGTGAATGACGTATCAGGCCCGTGATCCGCCGAAAGTCTTCAAGGGCTTTACTCTGACGACGTGACCGGCGATCGAGAGGATCGCATTCGAAAACCTGCTGAAAGTCCGACTCGTGTTTGACTTGAATCAGACGGCGCCGCATCGTCGAGGGCCATTTTCCCAAGGCGTCGAGTTTGGTCGCCGTTAAAGGACCGATCATGATGGAGTTTATTTCGCATGCCTCTTCGAGGCGTTTAGCGAAGTTGACGCCGTGACCGAAGATGGTGGTGGTATTCGCCGTGCCCGCATCCAGTGATCCGAAGACGATTTGATCTGTATTGATCCCGATGCGAAGCGGGAAAATCGGCACATGCTGGGCGTCTGCCTCCAGTATTCGAACGAAGTTTTCGGACTGAATCTGCAAAGCGCAGCGTAGTGCCTGATTCGCCTGGTTGGTGTTTTCTCGTCCATCGGCACTGCTGTCGTCAAAAACGGCAAGCATGCCGTCACCAAAGGTCTTATCGACCCAGCCGCCATATTGGGTCACCAACTGCGAGGTATGACCAAGAAAAGCCTGTAAATGCTTGAAAACTAATGCATCGGGGAATTCTTCGCTAACTTTTGAAAAGGCGACGATATCGATGAAAACGACTGTGGCCTCGCGTTCACCTGCCGTGACACGCCGCAGTCTCCGTCGCCGCTGCGACAGAAACGATTTCAGCCACGCAAATAACAATGGTGCCTCCAGACTTCCTGTTTTCCTATCGGCTTTTTTTGGGAATTCTTTAACCATTTCTGGTTTCGCCCGGGGAAAACAGGGGGTTTTAACGAGGCGGATCAGGGGCGCGCAGCGGCTGTGCGACCTCGCTTTTCGTCCACGCCCAAGTTGAGCAGGAATCCCAGGATAAAAAAGGAGGAGCAAAAGAGCATGGCGTTTTCGAGGCTGAACACCCTCTGCAAGAAACCAAAGGTGATCGTCGCGGTGACGGCAGCCATCTTGCCCGCAAGCCCCCAGAAGCCATAAAATTCCCCCGATCGCTCCGGCGGCGAGAACAGACCCACCAGCGCTCGCGCCGAAGACTGGGTTGCACCCAGGCAAAATCCGGCGAAGTTACCGACCATAATAAACATGAGCTTTGGATCCACCTCAAACACCGCTGACAAGGGCTTTACAAAATAGATCAGCACGATCGTAGTGATCCAGATGACCAAAGTGATGTTGATCGACCGCAGCGCACCGATGCGGTCCTGCAAAAATCCGAAGGAAAATGCCCCGGCAGCAGCGGTTAATTGCAGGCCGACGAAAAAGATGGTTTGCCACTTTCCTTCGATGCCGATGACTTGTTTGCCGTATAAAGCCGCAAAGCTGATGACGATCGCCAGACCTCCCTGAAAGAAAAAGAATGAAGTGAGAAACCGCGTCAGATCGCGGAAGTGACGCAAATTGCGAAATGTGGCGCCAAGTTCTTTATAGGAATTAATGATGGCCTGTCTGAGGTTTGTCGTATGACTCAAGGCGACGGTTGGTTCCCGCACAAATAGAAAGGTCGGAACGGCAAAGACAATAAAAAAGGCAGCGGTGAGAGGTCCGACCAGGCGCAGACTTTCATAGTGTTGTGACTCGTAGACCAGGCCGGTGGCCGACTGCACGAGAATGATCGACAGCAGGCCACCGAAATATCCCATGCCCCACGCAAGTCCGGAAATCTTGCCGATATTTTTGGGCGTTGAAATATGGGGTAAGAATGAGGAGATGAAATTTTCGGAAAGCGAAAAGCCCAGATTGGAAATGATGATGAGCGCCGCCGCAGCCTCCACATCTCCCTGGCGGATGAAGTAAAGGGCGGCAGTCGCACCCGAGCAAAGGGCCACGCTCAGGGCCAGAAATTTTTTGCGGGCACTACTGACATCGGACATTGCGCCAAACAAAGGGGAGAGGACCGCCGCGAGAAAAGCGGCCGTTGAGACCACCGCTGCCCATAGGAAATTGCCCCATGAGTATTTGTCCGCGGTGCCGGCGTCCGGGCCGACGATGAGCCCGGCAAAAATGCTGTTGAAAGCGACGGTAATAATAATGGTGGTGTAGGCCGAATTCGCGACGTCAAACATCGCCCACCCAAAGACTTCACGCCGTCTGACCATGCGGTGGCCTCACGATTAAAAGATGAAGGTCCGGTACACGGGATTCCCTGGTGCCAAGTATACTGCTGCAGTTTAATTTAATTCAATAGTTACGGATGTTTGTGTAGATTTGCGCCGGTCAGCATCAAGCGAAACCCAAAGAAAAATTAAAATTTTATTAAATTTGGGCAAAAAGTCGTTGCAGTGACGGCTGGTTGGGATATAACTGGCCGGTCAGTCAAAATGCTGTGCATCAGGGGGACTCATATGAAAGCAGGGGTAACGACAATCCAGGATCTGATAGCCGCTAAGCTTCGCCTTGCCGGTTGCGTTGGCTTTTCCTTGTTGGCGATCTCCTGTGGAGCGACGGGACCCGATGCGAGTGACCTGAAGCACGATGCAGATGCGCCCATCCGCAATAGCGAAGTTTCCAACTGGGCATTGGTTTCTGATGCCGAGTACAAGACCTATATTTCGCCGCTTCTGGGGCTTGGCGACAATTTCCTTGCCGACAGCCACGAAATTTCCGTGCGGTCGCAATTTTGGGTTGACGCCATCGACAGTAATTTGCGCCGGCGCTATCCCGCGAAGCTGGCCAATGTGCCTAAACCCGTCGCGAGGATTATTTCTAACCCCAGCGTCAACGCCTTCATCGCTCCGGTACCGGTGTGTGTGAATGCGACGGTGAAACTGGGGTCTGGCACTGGGTCCCAGGTAGAGACGATTTATTTCGACCAAGGCAGCGGTGGATTTGGTTCCTGGCCTGCGCAGTATGACTGCCGGGATGAGGGGCAGACCAGCACGGAAGTCCTCAGTGGGCTGGTTAAGTCCTTTAATGCTGCCAACCGGACCAATTGCAAGTTGACGCTGACCACCGAGCGCGGCGTTTCGACTGTTGCCGCTGACAGTGGGTGCTCACGTGATTCAGATGTCGCTGGAGTCGGACGGGCCAAGCGACTGGCATTTATGCGAACCGCTGCGGTCGTCAATATCTATACCGGTCTGTTGACGGCGATGGAAACGGAAGAGAGCTTCATCGGCGTCATCGCCCATGAGCTGGGCCATTATTACCGATCCCACATTACGACGGACGACGATTTTTACGGGTTCTTTTATGAGATGTCCGAGCACAACGATGATCACCGCCCGGTCCGGGGAAATGCGGCCATTCAGGCACTCGGCCAAAAGGCGCAACTGGCGAGCCGGGCCATTGGCGGCACGTCGTCCTATTTCAAATCAGTGTCGGCCCAGAAATTCAGCTCAAAAGTCTATCTGGGTATCGGATCGTTCGCACAGGACACCTGCGCGGCGGGGACCTGTCCGGCTGCGTGCACCGAGTTGGTTACATTCATGAGCGGCGAGGCTCACCAATCAGCGACAGCAATGTTCCCCTTCCGGGATCTGTCTGCAGCCGGACGTCAAAGTTACGCGACGTTCGAGACTAAGGCGACCGCCTGCCTTGGCGCGGTGGCGATGTCGACGACGACCTGGGACAAACTTCTTCGTAAGGTTGCCGTGCCGACCTGGCCCGCATGGATTGACCGCGGCAATTACCGCGAGACGATCAATAAGATTCAGGGAGGGATCATACAGTTCCTTCCCCGCAGTACTCCTGCTGGAACGTCGACTGTTGCCGATGCCTTTGCCGCGATGACGAAAGACCTGAATGCGGTTGAAGCAAGATCAATCATCGATCTGAAAACTGCTTTCGACAAGCGCATTGGTCAATACACTGCCGAACAGGAGGCTGACGATGCGTCGGCTGAATGGTTGACTCATCTGCACATCGACCCCAAATTTGCGGGTGACACGCAGATGGATCTCGGCAAATGGATCGCGTCTAAAGGCGCGGACAAATCGATGCCACTGGATATCGGGTATGTCGAGTGTGAACGGGTTCGCAAAAACGGCTGGCGTCGTGAAGACGGCGCTTACCAGTATATCGCCATCGGCGACTACGATGAGGTTCATCACGGATTCTGCTACCGGGCGTTCAACGTCGACCGCGAGATTAAAGCTCATTCCTATCGTGTGGATCCCGCAGGCGCACGTCCTCAGCCAGGTGGCCCCTCATGGGCGCGCCTGAAAGAGCTGGCTGAGCAGGCGACCGAAGCAGCGGCTCCTGCTCCGATCGATAACTCGGCAGCTGCGATCTTGCGGAAATTGCAAGGTCGTCAATGTCCGCTGGCGCCGGTTCTGGTCAGAAAATAGCAATTTTTCGACATCATCAAAATCATCATCCGCGACCTTATGTTCCACAAAAGGTCGCGGTGACTTTTTCAGCTGCCGACGGTGGCGAGGTATAAGGCGAGTCAAAGTCGCGGTCCTCTCCGCGGTCGCCGTCTCCACCAGGCTCACCGCGCACCTTAGCCAAACTTTGGAAGGGGGAACGTATTCGTGCCAGCAGGGCTGTCAGCGAAGTGAGGTCTTCACCACCGCTCGCTGTCACCTCGCTCAATACTTTCTGGACCAGGTGATTTCTGGGGATGTAGAGGGGATTTGCCGCCTCTAATCGCAAGGCCAGCAGGCGGGTGTGTTCGGCATTGTGAATATCAGTGCCCTCGCGCCGCAGGCGCTGCATCCATTTGGTGTGCCATGCCTTTGGCCAAACATCGCCCCTGAGGGAGACCGCAGTCGGCAGCAACCGGAAGGCGTTGGTGTAGTCCGATCGCCCTGCTTGCAGGTGCGAAAGAAATTCCTCAAAGAGTGCGGTGTCGTCGGCGTCATCGTCGACCGCAAACGGGCCGGTAAGTCCGAGTTTGGCGCGGGCTCCAGCCAGCCAATGTTGCCGGTACAGTGTTTGAAACTGCCCGAGAACAGGTGCGATGCAACTCGCGTCGTCATCCCATAACGGTGCCATGGCATCTGCAAGACGTTCCAGGTTCCAGTGCAATATTTTAGGCTGGTTGCCGTAAGCGTAGCGGCCATCGTGATCGATCGAGCTGAACACCGCGTTCGCGTCAAATTCATCTAAAAATGCGCAGGGGCCGAAATCGATGGATTCACCCGCGATGGAGGTATTGTCCGTGTTCATGACCCCATGGATAAACCCAACGTGCATCCAGCGCGCAACCAATGCAGCCTGACGACTGACGATGCGGCTGAAAAAAGTGATGTAGCGTTCTGGTGCCGGCAATGAGGCGAGATCAGAGTCGTGACGTTGCAAAGCATAGTCAGCAAGGAGGTTCACCGCGTTGGGGAGACCGAATCGCTTACCAAAGGCGGCGGCATATTCAAAGGTTCCGACGCGAAGGTGGCTCGCGGCCGTGCGCGTCATCACCGCTCCGGGTTCTTCTGATTGTCGGTAAATGGTCTCACCGGTCAGTGCAACGGCGAGGGTGCGGGTACACGGTATCCCCAATGCATGTAGCCCTTCGCTGATGATGTACTCTCGCAGCATTGGCGCTAAAGCCGCTTTGCCATCGCCCCGGCGGGAAAATGCCGTAGGTCCTGATCCTTTTAGGTGGATGTCGACGCGTTGGCCTGTGGGAGTCAGATGCTCTCCCAATAGCAACGCTCGACCATCGCCAAGCATCGTGAAGTAGCCGAACTGATGCCCCGCATAGGCCTGGGCAATGGGCAGGGCCCCCGGGGGCGGATCCAGGCCACAAAAAAGTCGGCCCAGTGAGCCCCCGGTGACCATTCGGTCATTCGCAGAGTCCCCCGCCGGTGAATCAGGTCCTATGGAAACAAGTCCGAGTGAACGAGCAAGGGGGGTGTTGAATATGATGAGCCGGGGCCCCGGAACCGGTGCGGCCTTGGCCGGCTCAAAAAAGAAAGCCGGCAGGCGGGAATAGGAATGGTCAAATCTCCAACCGATGTCACTCATCATATGAAACTAAAGAACTTCATGTGAACATGATCTAAGAACTGGTCCTGCCTCGCGGCAGGGAACGGCCAGGTACAAGGCACTGCCGCGCGGCTGAACGGACTATTTGACCCTGATCACATGGGCCATGGCCGATACATACAGGCGGTCTCCGAGCACGCTGATGTTCCGGAAACCAACAAGAGCATCCGGACCGTAGAAATAGCCGCTTTGCCCGAATTCAGTATCCAGGTGGCCGTTTTCCCGGAAACGCATCAGGGTCCCGGCTGGGCTGCCAGCGGGCGCGCCACTTAATGGAGCGCCTTCGTTTTTGAACACCGCGTAAATCCGATAATCAGGCGCGACTGCCAGCCCAACGATCCTTCCGGTTTTGGCAGATAAACCGGTATTAGCCGCAAAGTCAGGGGCCAGGCTGCCATCGGGGTTTAGCCTGAGAAGCAAAGGCGTGTTAGTCGAGCCATTGAATCCATGCCCAGCGATCAGCAAGGCCCCATTTGGCAGAGGGGTGGCTGTGTTTGGGTAAAACCAGGTGATTTCAGGTGGCAAGGTGAAGGCTGCAGTTGTCGTGACGGACCCGTTTGCCGCGAAGGTCACGAGATGTACTTTCGCCAGGTCGGTCGATGCTTTGGTCATCAGCGTGACGATCTGACCCTGACTATTCAGAGTTGCAGCTGCCACTTCGCTGAACCTTGGATCTTCAACTCGCCCCTGAGTTCCAAATGTTGCAAGGGGAGCGCCGCTTGCGTCGTAGGCCAGCATGGTGGCGACGCGAGTAAGACCCGAATATCCAGCCATGAGAAGAGATCCATCAGCCTTCAAAATCAGCTGGCTGTACCTGCCGTTCTGATCCGAGGTGAGCAGTCCGTCGCTTGCAAAACCTGTATCAACGCTGCCGTTCGGGTTGAACCGGATGACGTAGGTATAATTTCCACCGTAAGTACCCTTGCACATGACAAGGATTTTTCCGTCGCTCTGAATTGCGACGGCGACAGGCTCGAGTTTTCGCCCTGCAGGCAAAATATAAGTCACCTCTCCATTCGTGCCAAAGCCTGCTGCGAGTGCGCCCAGACCATCGACTTTCTTAACGTAGATTCCGCCACCACTGGCTTTTGTCGCAACGACCAGCGTTGCTGAGGCAGGATTGGTACCAGAAAGTTTAAAATCAATACCATTCAATGAAGACGAAAAGACGCCCGACAGGGCCAGGGTTCCGGCAGAACCGAAGTCGGTATCCAGTATTCCCTGGATTTCGACTCTTGAGGGCGAAAGGCTGCACACGAAGGCAGTGTTGGTCGCTTCAGTGTCGTCGAGCTGTGAATTGCGATTTGCGTCCAGCCCGGAAAGTATTTTCAGGCCACCGTAAGAGCAGTTTAAACCTGGATCTTCCTGTACGGTCCGGATCAGGGAGTTGAGGCCGCTGGTGCCGTCTTGCCCAGTGGCACCATCAGCTCCGGTGTCCCCTTTATCACCCTTATCACCCTGGTCGCCCTTATCTCCGGCGTTCCCTTTATCTCCCTTATCTCCGGTGTCCCCTTTATCACCCTTATCACCCTGGTCGCCCTTATCTCCGGCGTTCCCTTTATCACCCCTATCTCCTTTGTCACCCTTATCTCCGGCGGCTCCGCGCAGGTCTACTTCCTGATAGCTGCCATCCATCGCGCACACCACGAATATTTTGGAGGCGGCGATAAAGTAAACATAACCGAGATTTTTGCTTTCGCATTTCGGCAGGTCTTTTTCTTCCGCGATGTGCAACACATTTCCGGAATACAGATCGCCGGGCCTGGCGTCCATTGTGGTCGTGGGGGCTTGTTTGGTGGAGCTGTCTTTCGCCTCAGGTTTACAACCGCCATGAATGAAGACCGAAACGGCAAATACGACAAAGAAAGATGGAATTCGCTTTGCGGACATCAAGATGCTCCTTTGAGCTGTGTTATCGACCTTCGATATTTTTAATAAAGTAATAGACTGTCTGTATGACCGGCACGTCCACGCCGAGGCGTTCCGCATAGTGGTAGATCGCTCCGGCAAGCCACTGATTCTCAGTCACGTTGCCCTTGACGATGTCGACGGCGAGAGACGGCATATGGTCGCCCCCCTGGGATAGGTACGCCATGGCTTCCTGCAAAAATTCCGGACCAAAATCAAAACCAAGATGGGCACCGACCCGCGCTCCTTCACGCACAATCTCCTGAACCATGCGGTGGAGATCCGGTCGCTGCATCACTTCACGCATCGTCAGTCTCGTGATGGCACAGACGGTCCCGAGGGCGGTGTTTAAAATCGCTTTGCGAAAGGCCTCCTGGCGGTAATTTTCCGACAGGTTCACCGCAATACCCGCTTGATTTAAAGCCTGTCCAAGACGCTGGTCGGCACCCCCAGCGCCTGAATTTGCCGAAAGAATATCAGCAAACTTGAACTTCACGTCGACGCCACCTGTCGTGGTGAGGTTACAGCCGACGTTCAGGATCATCCTCAACGCATGTGCTTCGCCGAAATGGTGTACGAAGACTTCTTCAACATCGATGCCGTTCTGGCACGAAACGAAAACCGGCTTTTCCGCACCAATACAATTCGTAAATTGGTGGGCGAGTCGGGAGTTCTCAGCGGCCTTCGTGCAGATCAGGACGTAATCCAGAGATCCATGAAGAAAAGCGCCTGGTTCGTGAAATGTTTGCGCTGCCGCGCCTGTAGCTGTGATGAGGCCAGTAACGTTGACAGGTTTAGCGCGCAAATTTATCGCGTCACCTTCGTTGCGACAGAGCAAAGTCACGTGGTGGCCGGATTGAGCCAGGACCGCGACAAAGAGGCGGCCGATCGGACCGCTTCCAACAATACCAATCCGCAGGGGATCGAGTTTCTTTTGCCCGCTGGCATTCATACGCGGCGATCATCTCCTGCTGTTGGGTCCGTGGCCGTGGCGATCGATGTCATGGGCGTCACCGACACCGTAGCGGGAGTCACCGACACCGTAGCGGGAGTCCAGCTGATCGCTATCGGTGCCGCACCGCGCACGACAGCCATCGGCGCGGCCTCCAGTCCGTAAGGTTCAAGCAGGGCCTGGGCGATATCGAGATGGTAGTTTTGCTCGGTGGAAGGTGTCAGCAACGGCGTCGCCTCGGGGAGCCGTACAGAAATGACCAGTATGGCACGCGCCGGCGTGAGGCGCATCCGGAACGCCAGCATCGGTTCGATACTAAATTTTTCGATCCAGCGGGAATCAAAGGCCGCGAGGCAGATGTGGTAGAGGGTCGACGTCCAGACGGAAGCGGGCAGTTTGGGAATGGCAGCCGATTCGGCTTCACCCAGGTAATCGGCAATATTGAGGGGCGCGAGCTTCGCATCCATTTTCATGAGGCGCTGGAGTCCTGTTGTGATGTCCTTCCAGCTTGCGACGGATTCCTCGGAGGGATTTCTGTGCGAAAGTTTGTCCCACATCGAAGCGACTTCAGCTGTGTGCTCCACGCTTTGAACAAGCTTTTGGGCATGCATCGCTGCGCTAAGCGATAAATCAGTGATGGCCTGGGAGGTCGATTGCAGATCGTTGATCTCGTCGTCAAGCGCCGATTTCTCCGGGGTGGACCCGGCTGTCTCAGCAAGTGAACGGATGAACTTTCGTGCCCCGCGTTCACGCAGTCCGGAAACCCAGCGATCGGCCAATCGAACTAATTGGCGTGACTCGTGCCGAAGCCCCGAGGACAAGATGCTTTGTAAATCCTCAAAGGCGTCGTGTATGTCATGGACGTGGGCAGCAAAAGCGCGGGTTGTTCTTTTGAGTTGCTCTCCAAGGGTGTTTAGTTCCGATAACTCTGCCAAACGGTGGCGGCAACGCAAAAGAAGGTCGTCTCGTTCGGCAAGAAGCGCGCTGATCTCTTCGCGCTCCTTTTCGACGACATGCTTTTTGTCGGCGAGGCGATCGAGGAATGACGACAGCTGATCCTTGAGGTCCTTAAATTCAGGGCGCCACAAGAGCGAGGTCGACAAGGGGTTGGCGTCCGTGCCGCTTTTTAATGGGTCTGAAGAGAGTTCGCTAACCCAGTCTGAAAATGTCGCAAACTCCGTCTTGAGGCGATGCAGGTGGCGCTTTTGACGCAGCCAGCCAAAGAAAAGCAGCCCAATCGCGGTGATGATGGTCAATGTTTGCAGCCGCCGTGCAGTCTCGGCAACGACGGGCTGAGCTACCCAGGGAACGAAGCGGGCAGCGGTCGCCACCATGGCGATGGTCGGCTGACCGGTGCTGTCAGTCCCTTCCGTACTGATCACTTTTTTAGAGGGCAGGGGATCCCCAGGAGGTGTGATCAAAACTCCGGCTACGTTTGCGGCAGATCTAAGTTCGCTTTGGATGGAAAGCCATTGGTCACTTAGGTTGACCGCTCCCATGACTTTATAGGGCCCCTTGGGCGCTTCACCGAACACAAAAGTCAAAGATAGGACCGCAGTCTGATCGGCAGGATTTTTTGACCAGACGAATTGACCCGTTGCGGCTGTATCACAGGAGCCGGGTAGACTGGTGCGCTGGTGCACGCGCGCAAGTGATTTGCACTGCGCGTCAAAAATCTCCAGTTGCTCCAATTCTCCCACGCGCAATCGACTTTGCAGGGCCTGGGTTACCGAATTGGAATATCCCCAATTCATATTTTGCAGCAACAGCTTGTCACTGGTGACGTCGTGCATCATCAGAGCGAGTTGCTGCCGCGTGTCGGCAATGGCCAACGTAAAGGCTTTTGATGCCCCGGTCAGATCGGCGCGCGTCTTCCTGGAATATTCGCGGAGTGTGCTGAACCCCTGGCTCGCAAGCAACGCCAAACAAGCGAGTCCCAAAATTAAAGTCTGAGACAAGGCGAGTCTGCGCATCGCTGCTGGTTTTAAACCCTTAATTAGTCGCATTTTATGCCGTTATTTCCGCTTTTTTTTGATTCTACTCGGTGAGTTAACTGGAATCAAAGGTGAAATATTGGGCACTTGACTTCTATTGCAAGTGAATTTTTTTATTAAAAAATATTAACAATCATAAAAAAAATTGATTTTATAATAAAAGTTTTATAAAGTAACAAATGGTGTGGGTGAGAAAGGCACCCCCTCGCCCAAAAGCCGGGTGTGATTCAGAAACGGATATTGCTGTTGAAGTTGTGACATTCAAACGGAGTTGATGCAGGAGTAGAACACATGACTAAGTATTTTTTGACGACCATTCCGCTGGTCGTCTCGACTGGTATTTTTAGTGGCTGCGGGCTCGAAAAGCAAATGCGCTCGTCGCAGCGGACGTTCCCCGCCCAATACGTGGAAGGAAGTTTCGTCATAGAAACTGCCAACGATGATGCAGGCACCCTGAAAGCTGCGGGGCAAGAGGTCGCCGGCGCTCTCGGATGTCAGGCGAATGATCCGGAAAAAATAAATTGGAGCAACCAGGCCGGGATCACAGGCGTATCGAGCGAAAGCCTCGAGAAGACCTGGAATCTGCGTTTTGAGGGCTGCGATTTTTCCCGCGACGGGACCGAGTCCATTCTGGAGAAGCTGGGTGCATCCAGTGGAGTGGTTAGCGTGGAAGCCGAGGCGATCGCCGCCGCATCACCGATCAATGAAAACGATCGGTTCAAGGGGCAACAGACCTATCTGACGTTTATCGAGCGCGATGCCGCCTGTAACCTGATTCCCCGGCAAGAGGACGTAAAGCCGATTGTCGTGGCGGTCATCGATACTGGTGTCGATATCGATCACCCGGATTTGAAGGATGCCCTTTATCGTGATTCCAGCGGCCAGGTGATCGGTGCTAATTTCGTCGGGTCAGGTGCGGCCATGCCACATGATGATCAATTTGACGATCAAAACGGCCATGGTACCCACGTTGCCGGCCTTGTGGCAGCTACGTCCGGCAATCGGGAAGGTATCGCGGGAGTCGCGGCCTGTGCCCCGGTTAAGATCATGCCGATCCGGGTTCTTGGTGCCAGTGGATCGGGGTCGTCGGTGGAAATTGAACGCGGTGTGAAATGGGCCGTGGATCATGGCGCTGACATTCTCAATCTTTCGCTTGGTTATACGGCGACGACCTACAGCCGCGAGGAGGTCAGCCGGCCTGTTTATGATCTCGCTGCCAGACGCAATGTGATTGTGTTTGCTGCAGCTGGAAACGACAGTCTGGTCAACGGATCTTCCGCCGGAGGTGGCTTTCGGTATGGCTTGCCGGCTGCTTATAAAAACGTGCTGGGTGTCGCAGCCACGGACAACTCCGGAAGTCTGACTGGATTTTCCAACCGCGGTGACCGTGTCGATATCGCGACCCCCGGTGCAAAACTCCTTAGTACTTTTATGGGGGGGGACTACAGATCACTGAGTGGAACCTCGATGGCATCACCCGTTGCCGCAGGGATTTATGCATTGGCCCTCAGTGCCGCGCGGACGGGTGACATGGCTGAATCTGCCGGAGGCCGACTGGATTTTGAGACGGTGTCCGGTCTTCTTGCTGACTCTTCGATTCCGGGATCTTCACTCAATCGGAGCGATGTTCGTGCGGGAGGCGTGCTCGATGCCAAAGTGCTCGTTGCTGCAACAGTCGAGCGTTATGGTCGTTCGATTTCGCCGACTCAGCCGGATGTTGTTGCACCGCAGCCGGATGTTGTTGCACCGCAGCCGGATGTTGTTGCACCGCAGCCGCAAAATCTCACGTTCGCCGGAATCACGGAAGGCCAGCGTTTGAATGGGCCTTTGAAGATTTCGCTTACGCACCTGCCTTCCGCGACCAAATCCATTTACGTGGCCTGGGCGGGATCGATCTTCACGAGTATGCGCGTGGAGCAGGGAGCGACGGCGGTAGAAGATCGTGATCGCTGGTACCTGTGGGGCAGCGGTCAATTGACGGCCTATGCCGTAGATGCCAAGGGGCGCGTCCTCAGTAAGGTCTCGATCTCCTTGCGGGGATTCTAAAAGACAGAAGGGTTATTTTTCCTGGACGAGTTCCACCAGCAGGCCGCCGGTGGACTCCGGGTGGACAAAGGCGATGGATGTCTGGTGTGCACCGGGGCGCGGCTCCGCATCGATCATACGCACGCCTTCGGCGGTGCAATGTGCAATGGCGGCTGCAACGTTGTCCACCGTAATGGCGACGTGGTGAATTCCGGAGCCTTTTTTTTCCAGGTATTTAGTAATTGGCCCTTGGGTGCCCGGCTCGCCTTCGAGTATCTCGAGGCGGGCGGGATCCGGGGCCCTGCCACCAGAAGAGGTCGAGCAATACATGATGGTGTTGGTATGCTGGCTCCTGACCAGCTCTTCCCCGAAAAAAGGGAGCTTCAACACTGTTCCGAAAAACCACCGGGCCTTGGCAACATCTTTAGGAGCAAGCCCCAGATGATTTATGCCAAGAGCCCTGAACGGTGTGGAGGGGGGATTTTCCACGGTCTTTCCCGCTTAAGCTTCGATGCCCGCAGCGTCAATCGCCGTTTTCAGATCTTTTTTCTGCTGTGGCTTCAGAATGTTTTTGCTGTTGTAGAGTTCGGCAAGCGACGTCTTGGCGTTCGCAGTAATATTTGCGTACTCACCGCCGTCCAGTTCATTGAACTTTTTCATGAGTTTAACGAACACTTCGTCGCGGTCGATATCTGCACCGGTGGACCACTTGCCCTTGCGCAGTGCGTTCGTAGCCAAAGCCACGATACGGCTGAAGCGGGCACCATTCGTACCGGAGCGGCGTGATTTGCCGGCACGTCCCTTGGCGCGAAGACGGGTGAGGAGTTCGTCGTAGGTGAAGGCGAAGTTTGATTCAACTTCCTTCACGCCCAGCGGAGTTTCCTGGACCGAGGTCCATACAATATTCAGAGTGTCTCCGGGTCGCAGTTGAACCGATGCCATTTTACTTCCCTCCAAAATCCCAATGAGTCCGTTAGAAATTCAATTTATTATGCAAAGCCATGGTATTCAACCTGTTGGCGGCAACAATAAACGCAATACTTGCGCACTTCGTTATATAGATGAACCCCCGGACTATACTTATGTCACAAAGGTATTTCCATCTATAAAACGCTCGACGCCGGCAACAAATTTCAAAATGGCGTCCGCTGCTACTGCCAATTTGGTCATTACTTATTAAACGTTGTAATGCTTGTCAATAAAAAACAACAAAACGCATCCAATATATTACTAATTGAATTTTTTTAATCTTATTAAGATTGGGTTCTTAGAATAGGGAAAAATCATTGTTATATTGAGTTATTAGCAATTTGTGTGCTGGGTAATTGTGGTAGATTGGGGTGGCAGGGGAAGCGTCGCGCCTGGCGGCAATCTTTTTTTTTGGAGTGGGGAGAGGGCTTTTCACCATGGGCACCGGCGGGTGGCGATGGCTAAAAATCCTACTGATTTTTGCCATCCTGGTCGTCATACAGATGCGCCTTGTCTGGATGCAATTGCGTGATTTTCGTGTTCAATCGAACCCCCGCACTGAGATGTCCATGGATTTTCTGGATCGCTTTCGGGCGGTGACCTGCCTGCGCAGCTCGCCCTGGGGGCTGGCTCCCATGGCGCCGCAGCTGCTGTCAGATTCGACCCCTTTTCCTGCCGAGTCGCGTAGTGCCGCGGCGACTGTGATGACTCAGTCCCCGGGTGTCACCCTTTTGCTCGGGGGCTTTTTCTGCAAGGGTGAGCGTATCGCTGATCAGTCATGGATAAAGGTGAATCAGTGGATTTTTGTCGCTTCGGTTGTCTTGTCGGCTCTTGCAGCACGGATCCTGGCCCGGTCCTGGACTCTGGCCCTCTTTGCCGCGGCGACTTTGATGACCCGTGGGTCACTTTTGACGGGAATCGGAGATTTTGGGGCGGATAATTACCTGATGTTAGCTTACGCAACCTGGTTCGCGGCGACGGTCCATTTTTTAAGGTCTGGCTCTGGCGTGGCTTTTTTAGTTTGCGGGATTTCTTTGATTGCAGGCGCCATATTTGACCCGGTGATGGTTGTTCTCGGACTGGCACTGCCAATTTTCTTGATGGGAGCATGGCTGGCGAGGCCCAACCTGGTCCGGCCGTTGATGCAGCAGGTGCGCATGCGAATGCGGGTTATGAGACAGCGGGCGGCCTGGGCGCGGCAATACGTTTTGGCTTCACCTGCACCCCAGGCGGAAGCAACGGATAGTATGTTCTGGAGTTACCTTGCCGCGGCGCGTCGCTTCGTTGGATTGGAAGCGCCGGGTGGGGTCGAACCCATCTCCTGGCGGCGACGCTACGACCGGGGAGGCTTGTTTAAGCCTGCGGAAGTTCCGTTCCTGATATGGGCACTGCCGGACCGGACCGGGCGTTTGCGGTGGCGGCCTCTCTGGCTGGCTGGAGGCGCTCTCCTGCTGGTCCTCGTGAGTGCGGCAGGGGGGCTGTTGGCTTATCGTTGGCTTGCCGGGGAAGCCGGCTATCCGTTGCGGTCAACAGCCTTGAATCTATGGGCGAACGGTGTACCGTTTGAGGGGTGGGATCAGCGCTGGTATTTCGAAGTGTTCACGGCATTTGATATTCACCTGCTCGTGAGTCTTGGCGTGACGTTGTGGGCGGCAACGCAGTCTCCGGCCCATGGACTCACTGGTTATTTCGAGGCGGTCTGGGTGTTTTTGATTTCCCTGGTTCTTATTATCGGCGCGGCGCTGGTCCTGGATTTGTTTGATGCGCGGATGTTGAGTGGCGCGTTTCCCTGGCTGGGTAGTGGCAAATTGTTTTCGCATCGGCAGGTTTTGGTTTGGGTGCAGCCGGTGCTTCTGATGATGGGTGTCACCGGTGCATACAACATGCTCAAGGTCATTGACACCAGAGTTAAAGTTAAACGTTGAATCGCTTGCGATGCGGGAGTTGAGCTGATGCGGGTCGACATGTTCGGTTTGTTGGGGATCCCTTTTTTAATGAGCGTGGTGATCGCCGCAGGTTGTACCAAGGTTAAAACTGGTCCGAAGGAGCCCGTGTCGGTCCCGGCAGAAATACCTGAGAAAACTCCGGTGAAAATAGCCGAGCCACGTCTCCCTCTCCCTGACCCCTGTGTCGTCTTTGGAAAAATGCCAGGTGAACCCCCGCAGACCGTACCGGGAATTGGAGTTGTTGTTACACGCATGTCAAAACCCTGCGTCACGCGCGACGGACACCGCGGTTACCTGGAAAACTCAACCTGGATGGCGATGGGGTTTCCCTGCACCGGAGCTGAAGGCCGCGTCGACTGGAAGGGCACTAACTACCTGCGCCCAAAAATGGCTTCATTTATCGTGTCTACTGATTGTGGTATGGCTCCCAGCGAACCCAAAGAGGTTGCAACGGGAGTAGCGGCAGCCTTCGGATTCCCGGCGTCGGTAACGTTGCTCGCTTATAATCCTTTTGTGGTTCAATATTGGGAAGTGCCTGTGCTCAGCGAAGCCGACACGGGGTTTACCGTCGATTTGCGCACCAATGAAGCTGTTGAAAAGGTCTGGCCAAAGCTTGTAAAAGGAGAGCCCCTGCACGTCCGTCTTGTTGGACGGGAGAACGCCTGGGTACCAGTTGACAACATCTACATCATCGAGGCAGAGCTTTTGGTCACGCAGAAAAATCGCTTTAAACTGCGGGTGACGGACGTCAAAGTACTCGACCAGGAAAGCAAAGAACAGCTCAAAAGCCGTTGTGAGGCCCTGCGTCCTCGCCGAAATTGCATGAATGTCTTCTAATAAAGAAAATTCCTCGGCGTGGGGACAAAAGGACACGCAATACTTTTTCGAGCTGACCCCCGATCGAATCTTAGATGCTGTTGAATCTGTCGGGATCCGTTGCACGGGCCGCAGCCTCGCCCTGAACAGCATGGAAAACCGGGTCTACGAAGTTGAAGTCGAGGTGGAAGACCGCTCGCGATTGAAAAGTCCGAGTGAGGCGTTTCGAATCGTAAAATTCTATCGACCCGGACGTTGGAGTGCTGCGCAGATTCAAGAGGAGCATCAGTTTCTCGTCGACCTGCAGGAAAACGAAATTCCCGTGGTAGCTCCGCTGCCTTTTGCCGATGGGTCAACCCTTAAAAAAATTCCCGATGCGAACATCTGGTACACGGTCTTTCCGAAAATAGGAGGGCGTTCGCCGGAGGAGTTGGACAGGGAACAGCTGGAACGAGTCGGTCGGCTTCTCGCACGGCTGCACAATGTTGGCGCAGTGCGTACGGCGACACACCGGGTTGCGATAAATCCTGATACCTACGGGCGGTCCAATCTGCAGTATCTGCTAGAGCACCGTATGATCCCCGCAGAAATAGAAGGAGCATACGCTGATGTCGTGAAGCAGATCTGTGATTTCAGCGAGCCTTGGTTTGTCGAGGCCGAGTCCCAAAGGATTCACGGCGACTGCCATTTCGGCAATTTGCTTTGGGGTCCTTCCGGGCCCTTTTGGGTGGATTTTGACGACATGGTTCGGGGGCCGTGTGTGCAGGATGTGTGGTTGATCATGCCGGGGCGCGATGAATACGCGCGGGAGCAGCTTGGGATCATGCTGGATGCTTATGATCAGATGCGCCCATTTGATCGCAGAACTCTGCGCCTTATAGAGCCTCTCCGGGCTCTGCGGTTTGTCCATTTTAGCGCCTGGATCGCGCGGCGTTGGGCTGATCCGGCGTTTCCGCGGGTATTTTCCCATTTTGGCACCCAACGGTATTGGCAGGAGCAGCTGCAGGACCTGCAGGAGCAGCTGAGACTTATTCAGGGTGTGGGGTCGTGGGGGGATTTCTGACCAGTACCACAGCCCAGTTTGGCTTAGATGGTGAAGCACTCCCGGATTGATTCTGGCGACGAGGCGTGGCTTTGATGCGGAGGCCGCTGAGCGTGGTCCATGAGCAATCGTCATCCGCAACCTGACGACTCGCAATACCTTCGGAAATTGTGGATGCCACGATGGCGATCGATTCTCGTTGCGCTGGAAACTTCCGCGAAAGAACTTTTTCCGCGTCGGTCATATTGAGTATGAGTGCCTGCAGTTCAGCGCACCGGCGCGCGTCGACTTCATGACGCCAGTCGCTGGCGATCGCGCCGGCGGTCTCAAGCAGGTGATTGGTGCCACGGGCGACCATAGCTGTCGTTGTGGTGATGGCTACAATGACCAATGTGTTGGTTAAAAAACCCTCCAGAAACAAGCCCTCCCATAACTGGTCTGTAAACGCCAGCGCTGCCGTATTTTGTATGCACCACCGAGTCTAAAGAAACGGTAGGCTAGGTAATGTGCTCCTCACCAATATTTAGAATGGTCCCGATCTTTTTTAGGACGTCATCAAGGGTTTCCTGCGAAACCACCCCTAATTTTTGTCCTAATCTCTTCGTAGAGATGCATCGAATTTGAAAGCAGTCCACGCACGAGGGCTTAGACAGACCGGTGGCCGTATTTGGGTGCGGGATCTGCGCAAACAACTTTGGTGGGCGTTGAGCTTTGTGGTCAGTAATCGGGATAACGATCATTGATTCCCAGGGATGACCTTCTCCCACTAAGACCAAACAGGGGCGAGTTTTTGACTTCTCACCACCTTTTGTTGGGGGCAAATTTACCAACACAATATCAGCTGTCTTGATCGTCAAAGTCCTCTCCCTCGATCCCCTCAAGCAACACATCTGGCTTGACCTCAGCAAGTTATAGTATGCCGATCTTAAACAGGGGAATGTAGGGGCATCCGCGATCCGGCGCAGATGCTGTTTACCGACCCGAATCCGGGCCATCGCTTAGTGAGCGACGTCCGATCCTTCGGTGATGTCTGGAGAGAGCTGTTGCTGCGGTTGCGATTGCTGCTGTTGGGGGAGGATCTGGTCTCCCTGAGGAATCGGAGCCGGAGGCGGAGATTGACGGCGGGCGATTCCCATCCGCTGCTGGAGGCGTTCCAGACCGCGGCGAAGGGTTACGTCTTCGGGGGCAAGGTCCAGGGCCCGCACCCAGGATTTTTCCGCGAGAGCAAAATTCTGAAGTTTAACTAACACAGTCCCCTTCATTTTATGCAGTTGTGGGCTGTTTGGGTAAAACCCCAGCATGTTATTGAGTTCAATCAAGGCGTATTCGTATTTTCGGTTTTTGTAGAGAGAATTTATTTTGGCGATATTCAACGTATAGCTGGGCGACTGGGTCGGTCCACCTTTAGCTCCGACGCCGAACGCGCCGTCCATCATTGCGGTGTCTCCCGGCAATCGGTTTTCCACACGGGGAAGGGCAGAGACAATTTCCCGGTCTGTGGATGCCGGATTGGCGATGTCTTTTGGTTTGTTGGCCAGGCCATCGGGTGCTCCTTCGCCAACTGCTTCCATGGCCGCGAGGGGAATCATGATGTCGTAGTCTCGCGCTGCACCGGGAATTTCAATCGAGTATTCCGCATTTCCGGTCGATGATTTGATGACAAAACGATCTTCACCTTTGTCGCGTCCGATTGGCTTGGATTCGTCCACGAAAGGATAGGCGATCGTGCCGTGAAGAATATTTTGCGTCGCCTCGTCGGTCTGCGTCGCGCAGCCTCCGGCAAGGATAGCCACGACAGCGCCAGTCAAGACATCAGAAATTGAGGGAAAGCGTGATATCACCGCCGGCGCCTCCCTTGGTCTTCATCTCTTCGCCTTTTACCGAAATGTTCGAAGATCCAACATATATCAAACCAATAGTAGCGGTGAAGCGCCTGCCGAAGAAGATATCCCATCCGACGCGGGCGCTGGTCGCGAGGTAGCCCGTTGACATGAGGCCGCCGAGGCCCGCGTGGAGGCCATGGCGTACTTGATTATAGCTTTCGATTGGTCCAAGAAAAATATGTCCATAGGTTCCGTAAAGACCGAGAGCGGTCTTATAAGGGTCGGGTGTGATTTCGGTGCTTTCGCTTGAAGAGGTCGTGGAGGAAGTCTTGGTCCCGGTTCCAGGATAGGCTTTAAGCACTGATGAAGTAGCTACGGCTACCGAAAGCATCAGGCCAAATTCTGACCGGCGGTTGTCGAACTTTTCCGACCCTCGGAAATTGGCGAACAAGAAGCTTTTGTCTTTTGCTTCGCCTCCGACATTTGGAAGATAGCCGCCGCCCAATCCGACCAGGAACCTATATTCCGGATCATAATCCTCGCCCGGGCGGGATTTGGCGACCTGGCTGTAGTCAATGGCTAGTTTTTGGTAGCGTGATTTGATGGTCTCGCTGTTGTAAGTGCGGGCCCATACCATTTCCTTTGTGCCTGTATCGAACACGCTGAATGCAAGCACCATGTGCGTGGAATGATAGACGAGGACGACATCCATAAAGGTATCGATCCCCAACTGGGTCGCTGCCTGCTCCATGCGCGCCAGATTCGTCGTGGGAGAGGTAATCATCAGTTTGCCTTCGACCAGAGTCGAGGTGCGGGTCTTGCATGGAATGCAATTGATCAGGCGAACGCGGGAGTTTTCCCGTATGCGTTCAGAAACCAAAAGTTCAACATACTCTTCGTAGCTGCGCGGCAAGGCGTCAGACACTTCGACCTTGCGGACCGATACATTTTTGAGTCCTTTGATCTGGCCCATTTTTACGTCGTATCCAAATTCTGCCAATAACTCGTCAAGGACTTCGTGAAAGCGCCGCACCTGCGTGGACGAAGATGTCTTGAGGGCATCTGCAGCGGCTGCCTGATCCGGGGTGGGCTTGGTCGACTTCTGAACTTCCGGTGCGTTTTGATCCTGTTCCTGTGTTGCGACCTCTTCCCATTCATCACCAGCCCCGTCAGCGCAGGCTGCAGATTGCGGAAAGAATGTCACCGATGCAAATGCCATAGACAGGGCAGCAGCTAATAATGATGGCGACATTTTTTTGTGCGCAGAACAGTTGATACGAAGATCCTCCACAGGCAGGGATGAATATTCCCCTGCGATGTTATTCGGATGGAAAGCGGCAGTGCTTTAATCCCCGAGGAGGGGGTCGGCGGCCTCGGTGACCGGAGCCGGTCCTGCTGGCTTGCTGGTGGAGGAAGCGGGGGTGATGGCGTTAAGCGGCCGTATTTTCAGTGGTGGACCCATGATTTCGAGATTACGCCCAAAATACTCCCTTGAAGAAGCACGGTAGCGGGCCCGCAGGTAGGTAAAATAAGTGTTCCCGGTGAGAGTGGCGTCGAGCCCGCGCGCGAGCACCCACAGTTGGCGCATGCCATTGAAGAAAGTCGGCGCCTGTTGGTCAAGCATCGGGCCGCCCTGCTCCAGCTGGCTGTCGAGTTTGGCCATGAGATTGAAAAAACACCAGTGATAGGCTTCGGGATCTTTACTGACGGCCTCGGCCATCGGCTGTTGTGTTTTGGCCAGATCGTCCTGGTTTGTTGCCTCAAGGGCTACCGAGGTGACCATGTCCTGACATACAGCGATGCGGCCGGGTGGGGTTTGGGTAGCGGTCATCAACAGGGCTCGGGTATCCCAGGCCGTTGCGGTTTTAGGCAGGGGATATTTACCTTGCCGCATATATCCGGCAGAAACGTTTTCATCTGAGTCCGATTCGTCGTCATCATCACTAGCCTCAAGCTGCTGCTGCGCTGAGGACTCTTTTTGGTCGCTGGTAGAGGTGCATGCTGATTGGGCAAGTAAAAACAAAGGCCCAAAAGTGGAAACAAAAAGTCTGAGGGTGTTTGTTACTCTTTTAGTACCAGCCAGCCACGCCGAGACCGCCCCAATAAAAATATTTCTCTTTTCCCGCTTGCCCGCCGGCAAAAGCGTTGAATCCAAGAGCTCCGTAATGGATGCTGATGTAACGGAATTCCATCCACAGTCCGGTTCCGTCGAGGCCGAATTTCTTCGAGTTAAGATCCTCGGATAATTTTTTTTCATCCCGCGAGGCATCTCCAATGCGGCTTTGCGCTGCGATGCCCGATGTAACGAGCCAGCCATGCCGGACGTGGAGCTGATTTTTTTCGGCGTCGCCGTCACGTGGCGAATCTCCCAACGTATCTCTCAGGGTGTCAAACTTGCCTAGTCCCACCATCGGACCGAAATAAAGAAAACCAAAGCGTCCGGGAATTTTTTCGTAGACACCTGAACCTGAAAAGGGTGCCAGGCGAATGCCCCACCAAAACTGAGCTTTGTTGGCGGGCTCGTTTTTGTTTCCACGCATAAAAAACTGAAAATGATTGGTCAAATCAAGGCTGTAATGGTCGCGCTTGCCGCTCACTTTTATTCCGGGACGGACGAGGGAAACCTCCATAAACATGTGCATCGGGCGTTCTTTTTGCTCCTCAGCAATGAGGGCTTTTTCTTTCTGTTCCGACCGCGAAGGTTCCGGAGGCTGGAGCTTCTTTTCCCGTTGTTCCCTTAGTTGTTTCTTTCTTCTGAGGTCGCTTTCACCAAAATCTTCGCCTTCGGGCAGCCGGCGCTGCGGCGGAGGGGCGGGCTTTGGATTCCCGGGGAGCTCAATATGTGTTTTGTCTCCGCGGGGGGGATTCGATTGACTCTGGGCAAAAACTACCGGGCCGCAGTGAACAACCAGCCACGAGGCAGACAAGAAAACCAAGGCGACGCATGGGTTTGCCGGGAATTTTCTGCCCATTTTTTGCATTGCCATCCTTGGCTAAAATAAATGTAGCCCACGCAAATGCGCTAAAACACCAGCACTGAAATCCGGCTTACTTTTCGCACTATATATTTTCCAGATCCTCATAGAAACAAGCTTAACAGGACTCCAAACAATGGCCATTCTCAAAATCAAAGAGACTCAGATTAATGCGGCCGATCCGCTTCTGCGTGAGGACCCTTTCGAGCTGTTTACGTTGGAACAATACGATCCCCCCCGACCGCACGCCGTCAACATACCTTCGCCACTGCCCGCGAAATCATTCCGGCAGAGGTGGGTTCCCGGTCGTTGGGCTGGTCTTCTGTTCAGCACTGCGATTGCGGTTGCTGCCGGGATGACGACCTGGCACCTGCTGCGGACCGAGGCGCCAGATGCCGAAAAGCCCTATGCCTATTTTGAAATTCGCGTGATTGACGCCAACGGGCACCCCGTTGCCGGGGCTGTTGTTCGCAACGGCGGAAGAAAAGTCGGCACCACTGATAGTTTTGGCGAGTGGCGCCGCTATATGAAAGTGACGCTGGGAAGCACCGTTTCCCTCGGGTTTAACAAGAAAACGACCCACGAAAGTCTCGCTGCGATTAAAAACTTTGCTGTTCCTGCCACGCTTCCTGAGGAAAAAGACCTGGGGATTAAGGGAACGGTTCAGGTGCTGCGCGAGGCAGAGTTCCTGGCAGTCAACGATCTGCCGGCGGCTGCCGGACAGCGGGTTCAACCACCTACGGGAAATCCCACTCCGGCCGAGATCATTGCTGCGTCTTCACCCGCGCAAAAGATCAGCAACGAATACAGCGCGGTAAGCATCAGCGCTGATCCGACTTCGGTCGATACCCCTGCTACCGATGCAGTCGCAGAGGCCATGCGCAAGCGGGCGGGAGAATTGGGTCTGGCTGTGACTGCCGACGCCCGATGGAAGGTGACCGTGAAAGGTCTGCAGAGTAAACCCGGTCAAACAGCTTCGGGTGGGCTCTTTATGGTGCGAAGTTCCGCCGGGGATGCATCTGTAAGTGGAGCGAACATAGACGGCGCAGACAAAAATGTGGCAAAGTTTCTGCGGAACTTCGAGAGCGACCCGATGACGTCGGCCCGGGGAGCGCTTTGGATACTTTCGATGCATATCCCGAAGGATTTTCCGGTATCCGGTCGCCCGGGATCGTGGACAGTGGGTGAGAGTACGTCTGCACGGGCACTATTCCCGTTGGCACCTGGAAAAACGCTGGTGTCGTCGACGGGACGGATATTTACTGTATCCAACGAGGCCATTATGGTCGGGGCGAAGAAATCCTTTGTGCTGAACCCCCCGGATATCAAACCATGTGCCGAGGACACGTCGATCTGTTCCCTTTACAGTCCTGGAATCGCCGCGGTTCCGCCCCTTGCCGCCTGGCAAAGGCTTCAGCTACGCGCTGTTGGGCTTCAAAGACCGGACACGGAAATTTTCGTCTCTGGCTACGCCGCAACCCCGGTTGGACGTGATGTTTGGGAGTTTTGGGGAGGTGCAGGCTTACCCGCTAACGTTACGGTGGTTGTTGACGGCAGGTTGACTCACCGTACAAAAATCACGCCCAAATCAGGGGCGGCGGTCCAGCTGTTTGTTCCCGCCATGGGCGTCTCGCGCCGGTAATTGATTTTGATTGAAAAAATTCAGTGTGTTAACCTCCGTTCACTATAGTCTGGAAGACGGAGGACTCCTATCATGGCAAAGACGGACGTACTGATTACCGGAGCACTCCATGAGTCAGCCCTGGCTGGCTTTACGCAAAACCCCCAGCTCAAGGTTCGCTATCACCCCGATTGCCGCAGAGAAGAGCTCCTGAAATTACTACCGGGAACGCAGGTGTTGGTGACGCGGAGCGAGACCGACGTCGACCGGGAAGTCATTTTGCACGCTCCCGAGTTGAAGGTGATTGCCAGGGCCGCTGTCGGTGTCGGCAACATCGACATCCCGTTTGCCACGGAAAAAGGCATTCTGGTCATCAACTGTCCCGGCAAGAACACTAACTCCGCTGCGGAGCTCACTCTGGCACTCCTTCTGGCTATGGTGCGGAATGTTCCGCAAGCCCATGCAACGATGAAAGGCGGTGGTTGGGACCGCCATACATTTACGGGCAGAGAGCTCAAAGGTAAGCGCATAGGTATTGTCGGGCTGGGAAATGTTGGACATCGGGTCGCTAAATTTGCGCGGGGACTCGACATGGAAGTGTTTGCTTATGACCCTTATGTCGCGCCAGCGGTATTTGAGCGAAACGGTGCCCGTGCGGTTTCTGATTTGCGTGAGCTCGCCGCAACAGTGGATGTCCTCACGGTCCACGTTCCTCTAAATAAAGAAACTAAAGGAATGGTCGATGGCGACGTACTCGACGCCATGCCGGGTGGAAGCTGGGTGGTCAACGCCGCACGCGGCGGAGTCATCGTAGAGCGTGACCTCGTGGTGCGTCTGAACAGCGGCCAGATCGCCGGAGCTGCACTGGATACCTGGGAAAGCGAGCCGAAGCCCTTACCGGAGCTTTTACAGCATGCAAAGGTCTGGGCCACACCCCATATCGGAGCCTCGACGGTCGAAGCGCAGATTGCCATAGGGGCGACGATCGTCGAACAGGTGCATAAGGCGCTTGATGGTGGGGTAGTGGACTATCCGGTCAATCTTCCCGCCGTTGGTGTCATCGACAATCCGTTGCTGAAGGCCTATGCGGTTCTTGCCGAGAAACTGGGGGCATTGATCGGGCAAATCATTGATTTTAATCCCGGCCGCGTCGAGCTCAGTTACCGTGGCAATCTCGCAAACCTTGATCATGCGATCGTCAGGCTCAGTCTGATGAAAGGCTATGCGAATCAGGTCGTGGATGAATGGGTATCTTTTGTGAATGTAGAGTCGCTGTTTGGACGTCTGGGTATCGAGGTCGCCGAAAAACAGGAGCCTGATTTTCAAAGTTACAAATCGGCCGTTAAGGTCCGCGTGACAGCGCCACAGGGAAAGATTCTGACCGTGGGCGGCGTGGTGTTTGACGATCAGTATGTGCGGATCTCGCTGATCAACGATTTTTACTTTGAATTGGAACCCTCGGGATCCCTCCTCATTGTGGAGAATAATGATCGTCCCGGTGTTGTCGGCGATTTAGGGCATTTTTTAGCCAAGAATGGTGTTAACATTGACTCATTCGAACTCAGTCGTAACCGCAAAGGTGGCAGGGCAATGGCCCTGATCAAGTTTGACGGTGATGCCGCGGCCATTGACATCGCAGCCATGGAAGCGATTGCAAACGTCAACACGGTTAAAGCCGTTACGCTTTAAATACGGGTTAAAATCAGGCCAGGCGGGAGGATTCATGAGCGACAACGCTGCCTCTACAGGTGTGAAAATTATCTATTCGGTTCCCGCATCCGCGCCGCGGGTGGTTTTTATCCCTATCCTGCGTCTTTGGATGCTGGCGGGGCTGCTGGGGTTGCTGATGCTCTGGTCCGGGGTGAGCGCCTGGCTGCTTTTTGCGCGATTTGACCTCGACCTGCAAAACCTTTCTCAATTATTTACCGGAGAGGCAGTGTCTGCCGAAACTCCTGATGTAAGGCTTCCCGAAGCCGACGCGCCGCGTGCACCCGCTGCGGCGATGGTGCCCGATTCGGGCACGGTTCCTCTCGCCGCTGACGCCCCTCCGGCGATCACGCAGGTCAACGCGTCGACCCCGGCCACTGACCTCGTGTTGCCCGAAGGTCAGATTAGCCCGCTTGGAGGCGCTGGAATTGAACTCGATCTTCTTCAGTTGAAATGGAACGGAGAAGCGGCACAGGTCAGCTTTGCGGTGATCAATGTGGCAGATAAGCTGCTTAGCGGGCGAATTTATGCAAGGGCGGTTTTTGAACGGACTGATGGCACCAGCGAAAACATCGTCGTTCGGACTTTTCCCGCCGGGCTCTCTGCCCTGCATGGCGATGCAGAGACTCCCGATCTCGCCGCGCTTGCCGATGGCCTTTCCTATTCGACTCGCAGGAGAGTAATGAAATCCATAGACTTCGACATGTCGGGTGAATCGGCGATGACGTCACTTGATCTGTATTTTGTCGGTGACGACGGAGATCTTCAGGCGAGGTTCCGGTTTCCATAACGCAGGTTTGGTCTGGGCTGTCGGTTTTCCGCCGCGAAGGGCCCGATGGCGGGTTCCGTTGCACCGTTAGGTGGTGTTCGATAGTTCCCTTTTGCGGCCGTCAGATAGCATTCAACCAGAATGTCGCTGATCACCGGTGCTGTTGCCGGTGTGACAATTTCCGGACGAGTTCCCGAGAGAACCCGCCCGAAAAAGTCGAGCAGCGACATAGTCATTTTTCGTTCTTTCCGCGCAGGCACCACGTGCGTCAATCCCCCACTTGCCCGTTTGATGATGTGGATCGGCTGGTTGCGCGCTCTACTTAAGTGATTTGCTCACAAAAGCGACTCAATGACCGTCCGTAATTCTTTGACCGCCGGAGTCAAAATATCGTCACCGGTATTTTGGCAGTGGATGGTCAGAGCGCCTTTTTCCAAGGTGATGTTAGGTGTATCGGCGGTCAGAAGGATGGTCAGAGCCTGGACTTTTTCACCAAGGGCCTCGCGGCCGAGGGGGTCGCCGGCAATCGAATCGAGTGTCTGATGCAGACCGGTGAGCAGTTTTTTCAGCGTAAATTTTGCCTGGTCGGATGGCGGCAAGTCGGCAAAGTTCACTTGGTGATCTATTTTTAAGTTGTGGCTGGCGGCAAAGTTTGAAGCCCAGGTGTTCATCTGGGATTCGATCTGCATCTTTGTGGGAGCTTCTCCGGAATGCTGCTCGTTAATCGTACCAAACGCAAGCAAATGAACATTTTCGCTGACGATGTGCATGGTGACGCTGGCGATCACATGCCCCGGAATATAAGTAAGATCTGCTGCGGAACCCCCGACATTCGACTGAAGCAGCAATACGGGGTGGTCATGACGGTTTGTTGTTTGATAGGCGACGAATTCTCCCGACAACCCCGCTCCTGTGCCGAGCCAGGCCGTTAAGCGCGGCATTGGTTTCTTATCCGCAGCTGCAGCGGACTTTTCTCGCTCAAGGTGTTTAAGAAGTGAATCCACGTTTACGGGAGGCAGCTTTTTGATCGAATTGGTGAGGCTCATCTGATTTTTCTCTCCATGAAATCGGCGATGTAGAAAATCCGGCGCAAGAATATTTTAGTATAGCCGAGGTTGGGTGAGGAGGATCTGCTGATGTTGAAGTCCCGATTGGCCAAAACGGTTGAGTTTATTGCCCGGTTTACCTGCATTTTACTAAATATTTTATTTTTTGTTGGTGTATCGGGCTGTTCTTCTACCGAGACTTCGGGGCCATCTCTTAAGAAGCGCGAGCCATCGTCTGAGGTTGAGTTAGAACTGCGGGACCATCCCCCAGTCGATCCCATGAAGGACCTGGGAAGCTATACGGTCTCACGCAAGATCAGTATGTTCTATCGGCTTGATCTCAAAAAAGACAATTTTTGGGCTCCTTCTCTTGCTGCGACGTTTAAGAGCCACGAGGGACAAATGCGCGCCTGCTATATGGAGCGCCTTAACATTCAGCCTGCTCTGAAGGGCGCTATCTCACTTTCTTTCCGCCTTGATCGAGGAGAATCCACCGCCAGGGACCTCAAGCGTGTGGGGGGAAACATCACGGACAATGTGCTGGTCGATTGTTTAAGAAAAAGGGTCATGGAGATTCCACTCAATCCTCCGCGTCGAATGCGCGGTTTGATCACATGGGAGTTTGGGGTTATCGAGGGGGTTGCGAAAAAGTGACTGGCTTCCTTCTAATCAGGTCTTTGAGAATGCCGCGCAAGTCCTCTTAAACACTCTCAAAAAACATCATAATTAAAAATTTTTCAGAAATGAAGCGGCGGATCCGATAGGGATCCTGTGTGCAGGTTTGGAGGACATCCTTTTGACTCATATTCAACCGAACATTCGCCTTGCTCCATCTTTGTCGTTTTTACTCATCTTTATTTTGTCGGGAGTCACGGCATCGTGTGGGGCAATGATGAAGCAGGTGGCAGATCGGCGAAGTGATGGCGTCGACCAACTGACTGCCGGGAACGCATCAGGACAGAAAAAGGAGGCTGATGCGACTTCTGCCAGCCCTTCCCCTACACCCGTCGGAAACCCTTCCAATATAAACCCGTCTGGTGGCCCGGTTTCGAATGATCCTTCTGTATATCTAACTGACGTCAAAAAATCATTTGAGGCGACGCGACCGCTGTTAAAAGCCCCTTACGAACTGATTTCGAAGGTCGAACCCCTCCAACTGCAGTTGAAGTGGCCCGAGAGTGTGGATGCGGCGAAAATGACTGCAGATAAGAAAAAGCGCCTTTCCTTACTGCACAGCTACTTTACCTGCGTCAAAAGTATCGCTGCCGGTCTTTCGGCAGCCGCAGATGATAGCCTTGCGAAAGGCTGTGAGTCGCTGGTTGATCCTGCCTCCGGATATTGGTCGGCGGAGATGAAAGAGTTCGCTAAGTTAGAAAAAATCGTTCTGCCATCGGCCCTACTTATTTATTCGCGCTTTTCTGACCCAACACCTATGACCCCGGACCAAAGGAAAAAAATTGCCGAAGCGACGATGGCTGTGACCGGGCCAAGTCCGACGACTTATTTTTCCGGGGTGAAGAATTCTGCGGACGACGAAGCGATGAACCTGACCCGATCTTTGCGGTATGTAAAAGTACAACTGGCTACGGCTATTGCCAACTCCCAAACAACAGTCACCCAGTTTAAGGATTTCTTTTTTACCGGGACGACTCCAGACTTTGCCGCAGCAGGTTTTGACTCACGCATCAAAGGATTGAGTTCGTGGTTTTTTCTGAGCAGGAATGCTGAGAACACGGGGTACACCTGTGAGCCGCTCCCTATTGCGACGACCATTTCGCATATTAAATCCTATTATGAGCCTGATCATTTCTTTTTTCTGGATGATTGGTGGGGTGGGTGTCCGGAACTGCGCAAGATTAGTTTCCTGCGTCCCATGTTAAAGGAATTAAGGCGCGCCTATCCGGGGATGATGCTCGGTTTTTATGCATTTTGGCCTAAGCGGGACTTTTGGACGATCTTGTCGGACCCTTCCTCCCAAAAGTACAAAGACTGGCAAAAAGAAAACGATACCAACGGTGATGAGTTGGCGGAATTTATCGATGTTATCTACACCTCCAACTACGTTCTGCACACTGCAAGCGTTGATGTTACGGCCACCGGTGTGCAGGATCCTGGGATGGTCAATTGGAAGGGGTTTGCCAAGGGGCAGATCGCAGAGGCATGGCGTCTGTCAGCGCGCCATCACAATCAGGCCGTCATGGCTTTTTTGTGGGCGCAGTATCACCCTAACGGCGATAACAACCCTCTTGGCTATCAATTTATGAGTGGGGACATCTATGGTGAGTCAGTCAGGCATGTCATCGCCCAAAAAACTGATGGGGTGGTTCACTGGAACTATTCTCAAGCGTGGGACCCCGCTTTTGATGCTGCTAATGACGGCAGCATCAGCTGGTATGAGGCAACATTAAAAGTCATGTCAGACATGACGCCGAAGCCTTAGGCCATTTTGAGTCACAAAATGGGGAGCTGAGCCCCATTATCTGCTAAACTCAATCCGCACAACACCCAGCGGAGAGCAGATGATTCAATTCAAAATTAACGGCCAGCAAGCAGAAGTTGAACTCGATAGTGCTATGCCGATCCTGTGGGTCCTGCGCGACGAATTGAAATTGACCGGGACGAAGTTTGGCTGTGGCAAGGGCCTCTGTGGCGCCTGCACTGTGCACCTTGACGGGGTGGCCGTGCGCAGCTGTAGCACCCCACTTTCTGAGGCGGCGGGTAAATCCATCACGACCATTGAAGGCCTTGGAGCAGAAGGTGCGCTTCATCCTGTTCAGGCCGCATGGATTGAGCATAATGTTCCACAGTGCGGATATTGCCAGTGTGGTCAGATCATGACCGCTGCGGCTTTTCTCAAGCATGCGACCAGCCCCAGCGAAACAGAAATAGATGCTGCCATGTCGGGTAATCTATGTCGCTGCGGCACTTACCCACGAATTCGCAAAGCCATGCAGCAGCTGGCGGCGAGGGACACGAAATGAGCGGATCGGGAAGCCTCACCCCGGGGACTGAGACCTTGTCGCGTCGGGAATTTTTGGCGAGAGGTAGTGCCACAACCGGCGTGTTAATCGTCGCGCTGCATATTCCACTGCCCTTAAACGCTGGCAGGAGGTCTGGTGATGCGATGGCAGCCGGAGCTGCCGGAGGCGAGGGAAACGCTGAGAATCTGTTTGAAGCGAATGCATGGTTGAAGATTTCGGCGACCGGGACCTTCATCTTTGTTCTGGACCGTTCGGAAATGGGCCAGGGGGTGATGACCGCCCTGCCAATGCTGTTTGGTGAGGAGTTCGATCTCGATCCAAGGCGTTTTAGCATCGAACAGGCCCCGGCAGACCGGCGCTACGACAACCCCGATCTTAGCCTTCAGGTTACTGGCGGGAGCACAAGTGTGCACGCCTCATGGGGGCCGTTGCGTCAGGCCGGTGCGGATTTGCGCCTGCGATTCGTTAAAGCGGCGGCCCGGCAATGGGGCGTTCAGGTGGCGCAGTGCCGCACGGAAAATGGTGAGGTTATCACAGGGGCAGGGTCTACTGAAAAACGTCTGACTTATGGAGCACTCGTTGAGAAGGTTCGGACAGAAGAAGCCGATGATGCGCCCTTAAAGAGTCCGGCGGAATACCGTTACATCGGCAGGGATTTTCCACGGCTGGAAAATCTTGCAAAAGTCACGGGTACTGCTGTTTTTGGTATAGATGTCGTTCCCAACGACGTCAAAATCGCGGTTCTTATCAGGCCGCCGCGTCTCGGTGCCAAAGTAAAAAGTTTTGAAACGAAAGACGCTGCAGTCATGGCGGGCGTCGAAAAAATATTTTCGATGCCCGATAGGGATGCTATCGCCGTGGTGGGGCGAAGCTACTGGCATGTCAGTGAAGCGGCGGCAAAGGTTGTCGTCGAATGGAGCGACGGTCATGCCGAGCTGGATAGTGAAGCATTGCGTGAGCAATTTTCTGCGGCGATTAAAAAAGGAACCAAGAAAGCCGCCAAATCCGGCAATATCGACGATGCGCTGGTGAATGCACCACTCATCATAGAGGAAGAATATGAGCTTCCTTTTCTGGCCCATGGGACTATGGAGCCCCAGAATTGCACGGCTTTCGTGAGCAGTGATCGCTGCGAAGTGTGGGCGCCGACCCAGTCACCGGCACTTGCCCATGCGGTAGCGCTTAGAGAAACTGGATTGACGGCTTCACAGGTATTGATTCACACGACTTTACTCGGAGGCGGATTTGGACGTCGCCTGGCGCAGGACTATGTGCGGGAGGCGGTTCAGGTCGCGAAAATTGTGAAGGGTACGGTAAAGGTTGTTTGGTCCCGGGAAGATGACATGAGGCATTCACCTTATCGTCCGGCGTCGCTTCATCGTCTACGGGGTGCAGTCGATAACGGTGGAAAAATCATCGCGTGGGAGCATCGCATAGGCAGTCAGTCAATCCTGGCGCAGCTGACGCCGGAATGGGCGCCCGCAATGATGCCCGGTTGGGTGCCGGGGTTTGTGAAAAAAGCGGCTGGCAGCATCGCCGGTTGGGCCATGAGCGGACGATCGATTGATGACACCGCCGTCGAGGGGGCGAAAGAAATCCCCTATGGGGTTGGTGCATTTTATGTCGGCCATGCTCATGTCGAGCCGGGGATTCCGGTTGGATTTTGGCGATCGGTAGGTCATTCCTATACCGGCTTTGTCGTGGAGTCGTTTGTCGATGAACTCGCACACAAAGCTGGTGAAGATCCGTTAATATTCCGGCGGCGTCATCTCAAGCCCGGAAGTCGTGAGAGCGTGGTGATGGATCTGGTGGCGGAGAAATCCGGCTGGGGAAAGCCACTGCCAGCGGGAACAGCACGGGGACTGGCTCAACACGGGTCGTTCAGAAGCTATGCCGCGATTGTGGCGGAGGTGCGGGTCGTCGGCGACAGGATTGAAATAGCCCGTGTTGTGGCTGCCATCGATTGTGGGCGGGTCATTAACCCCGACATGGTGAGGGCACAGATGGAAAGTGCGGTCATTTTTGGTCTCACCGCCGCGTTGCACAGTGAGATTTCTTTTAAAAAGGGTGCTGTGCAGCAAAGCAACTTTCACGACTATCCTCTACTGCGAATCAACGAAGCTCCTCAGATTGACGTTCACATAGTCCCGAGTGACCTCGATCCAACCGGAGTCGGTGAGCCCGGCGTTCCCCCGGTCGCCCCGGCGGTTGCGAATGCGATTTTTGCGGCAGTTGGAAAGCGGCTGAGGCGATTGCCGCTCAAATGGCCGACCTAGGAATCTATCCCAAAATAGTTGAAGTATGAATGCTTCCGGACCTTGACCCGCGGTAGCGGGCCAAGTGTCCGGTTTGTTATAAGAATGAGCGCATCCTTGGTAATCTTCTAATTACCAAAAAAAACAATCATAGAAGCAAGGATGCGCTATGAAACTAGATCTACTTTTCCCGTTTACCGGGTATTCCGTCAAGCATTTCAAGATCTATGACCATCCCGAAAAGCGTGTTCGGGTATTTCTCGACCGCAAAGATGATAAGCCATGCCTGTGCCATGTCTGCGGCACGCCAATGGCTCGTATCCATAGCCGGGACCGTTGCTGGGCTCATGATCTGGGTATTGCGGACTTCAAAACCACAGTCCATTTCAAAAGGTTTAAAGCTCGCTGCAGCCATTGCCGCAAGGTGCGGCTGGAGTCCGTGGATTTTCTTGCCAGTGAGACCTTGCACACGACTAAAAGACTTTCGATGTGGCTTGGCGCGATGTGCGAGTTTGCTGCCGTGTCACGTGTGGCGGAGTTTGCGTCGCTGCCAAAGCAGACACTCTGGCGTGCAGATCTTTTACGGATGCAGGAGTATTTTTCTAGCTACGAGATTCCGGCCTCCTCACACATTTCGGTCGATGAAGTTTATGCGAGAGCCTGGCACGGCGAGGATGAAAACAATTATGATCGGTACTTTACGCTGATTACCGATCTTGATGCCCACAAGGTCGTCTGGGTCGAGGAGTCACGCAGCAAGGCCGCGCTTGACCGCTACTTTCAGCGTATTGGAGAAGAAGGACGAAAACGAATCAAGGTAGTGGCCATCGACCAGCACGAGGAATATGTCAGGTCGATTGCTGAGCACGTCCCGCATGCGGCGACAGTGTTTGACCGGTTTCATTTAATGAAAACCTTTGAAGAAGCGGCAAATGAGACCCGAAAACGCCTCTTCAAAATGCTGCCTGGCAAAGATGTTAAGGAAATCGCCCGGGGGCGAAATCGATTTGTTTTCCTCAAAGCGGCGTCAAAGCGCACTGCCGGAGAGACGACATTGATGGAGACAATTCAGAAGAACCAGGCATTTTTGCACCTTGAACTCATCAAGGAGCGAATGATTTCTTTATTTAGCGAAATGACCGCAGATGAAGCTCGCACAGTCTTCGACGAAATAGGCTCCTGGATTGTCGAGGCGGGTTTTCCGGAACTCAAAAAATGGTGGGTCAATCTCAACAAGGTATGGGACACAGTCGCCAACTTCTTTAAATTCCGCGTCACAACCTCGTTATCCGAAGGCATCAACAACGTGGTCAAATCGATCAAACGCCGCGCGTTTGGCTTTCGCAACATGGATTACTTCCGCCTCAAGATCATGCAGGTCTGCGGGCTGATGAACAGCCAATACATGAACCAAACTGGCGGCTGGACACCGAAAGGGCTGGCATTGCTGGCTGATATCAAATGATTGAGGATTCAACTGATTTGGGAAAGAAGG
>Ga0154020_10000583_pt1 | contig 44414 bp, 77 predicted proteins | sample Klosneuvirus_201_FD_109709 | JGI IMG/M metagenome (GOLD analysis project Ga0154020, IMG submission 109709) | Active sludge microbial communities from wastewater, Klosterneuburg, Austria - Klosneuvirus_20160825_MG | ecosystem: Engineered > WWTP > Aerobic digester > Activated sludge | place... | reverse complement strand
GCCCGCCGAATGGCCGCTCCGGGCCGATGGCATGGTGCCGACCTCGGGCGTGGTCGTGAGTGCCTCGGGCCTGACCGGCGACGGCCTCCGCGGTTCGCTGAAGACGCTGATGACCGGCGAGCAGGTCCGCCCGGACTTCGTGCTCCTGGACGATCCCCAGACGCCGGAGAGCGCCCGCTCCCTCACGCAGAACGACAACCGGCTGAATCTCGTGTCGGCCGACGTGCTCGGCATGGCCGGGCCGGGCAAGGCGATGGCCGCGGTCATGCCGTGCACGGTGATCGAACGCGGCGACATGATCGACGAGGTCCTCGACCGCTCGAAGCATCCGCTATGGCGCGGCGAACGATCGGGGATGCTGCGATCGCTGCCGAAGCACCTGGCCAAGTGGGACGATTACTTCGCGGTCTACAGCCGGTGCGCCCAGCTCGAACCGCCCGACTTCACCGAATCGAACGCCCATTACCTCGCACATCGGGCCGTGCTCGACGAGGGGTGCGAAGCCGCATGGGAGTCCCGGAAGGAAGCCGGCGAAGTGAGTGCGATTCAGAGCGCCATGCACCTGTACTTCCGCGACCGCCGCGCGTTCATGTCCGAATACATGAACCGGCCGGAAGCGATGGAAGCGGCCGCGTCGCTCGCCTTGACCGCGGCCGAAGTCGAAGCGAAGGTGAGCAACCTTCCGCGGTACATCGCACCGCGCGACACGACGCGGTGCGTGGCGATGATCGACGTCGGCGGCGAACTGCTGTGGTGGACCGCCGTCGCCTGGAACGAGCGGTTCGGTGGGGCCGTGGTCGATTACGGCGTCTATCCCGAGCAGCGCCGCGACTACTTCTCCGGCAACGACCCACGGCTGGGGATGAGCCAGCTTCCGGCGAACGTCGGTCGCGGAGAAGAGGCCCGCATCTACGCCGGCCTCTCTGAAGTCACAGGCCTGATCCTCGGCCGCGGTTATCAGCACGAGGAGCTTGCCCAGGAGTTGCGGATCGAACGCTGCCTGATCGACGCGAACTGGGGGCCGATGACGGACGTGGTGTACGAGTTCTGCCGCCGCTCGCCTCATGCCGCGGTGCTAATGCCGAGTCACGGCAAGTTCATCGGGGCCAGCTCGAACCCGATGGGATCATGGCAGCCGCGCCCACACGAACGACCGGGCTGGAACTGGCGAATCTCCGCACCGACCTCCGGCCGCGGCCGGCACGTCACCTTCGATACGAACCACTGGAAGACGTTCGCGGCCGAGCGCATCCGCACCCCGGACGGCGGGGCCGGGTGCCTGCGGCTGTTTGCTGGCGAGCGCGGCCAGCACGCCCTGTTCGCCGATCACCTCTCCGCGGAATACCCGGTGAGTGTGGCCCGCGTCGGGGGGCGAACCGTCGAGGAGTGGAAGGCGTTGCCGAACCGCGATAACCACTGGCTCGACTGCCTTGTGGGGTGCTGTGTCGCGGCGTCGATTCAGGGCGTGAAGTGGAGCGCGGCCAGCGCTGCCGGGGCTCCGGTCAACGACGCCCAACCCGTCGCCGCCAAGCCCAAGAAGTCCCTCGCCGAGAAGTTGCGCGAGAAGCGCGGCGGGCTCGACGCCGACGGTCGGCCTGTGCTGTCGTGGAAGTGACCTCAACGTGAAAGGGGATGCCGATGATCGTTCCGAAGGCACCGGGCGAAGAGTTCGAGGTCGGCGACATGATCGGCCTCAACGCCGACGGGCAAGCGGTAAACCTCACGGCTCGCCGCATCATCTCGAAGCGTCTGGAGGCCGCGCCCATCAAGCCGCACGAAGGCGGCTATGTGATGGGCAAACCGTTCTTCATGGACTGCTTCGCCGGTGCCATCGGCGGCATCATGGAAAAGCTCTGGGTTGACGCCGCGAATGACGCGCTCGCGCCGCCGTCCGGCCCCATCGACTACAGCATCGGCATCGCCAGCATTGCCGAACCCGACGCCGACACCCCGCACATCGTGAACGGCTGACCCATGAACACCGAAACCGCTCTCATCGCGGGCATCTGTTCGCACCCGGACGACGACACCCCGCGGCTCGTCTACGCCGACTGGCTCGACGAAAATGGGCAGCCGGAACGTGCCGAGTTCATCCGGGTGCAGTGCGAGATTGCGAAACTGCCAGACTGCCTGTTCATCCCGATGGGACAGGAATTGCCGTGCCGGGCATCGGCGCGGCCGACCGTCATTTCGTGCCAACCTTGTAGGCGATTTGGCGAACTCGGCAAGCAGGAGCGGGAGTTGTGGGAATCGAATCGCCGAGAGTGGGAGATGTCGTTCCCCGGCACCGACCTCGGCCCCAATTCGCAACTGTGGTGGAAGCGTGGCTTCCCCGACGAAATGCAGGTCGCATGGCAGGCATGGGTTGACCGCGTGCAGTTCGCTTGCTGGCGTCCGGGGTGGTTCGGCGGGCCGTGCGATTGGTGCCTGCCTGGACACCATCGCGGCCAACCTCTCTCTGACTGCCCCACCTGCTACGGCACCGGCAGAATCACGCGCCCCTTCACCGGGGTCGAACAACCGGTACGGTTCGTCACTTGGACGGATCGCCCGCCGACCGGACAGGACGCGAATCATATGTGGATCGAGGGGATGCCTCGCGTGAACAAGAATGGGCACTACAGTATGCTTGGCCATGAGGTTGCCGTCGTGTGCGCTGAGCGAGTCTACTGGCCAGGCGTGCGGTTCAAGATGCCGGGCGAGCGGAACGTCACGACCGAAGAATTCCAGCGCATCACCGGCAGCACCATCAGCCGAGAGATGATGAGGGGCTACGGCATCACTGGTCGCTGACCGCCCCACATTTCCCGCCCACCAATTCCCCGCAATTTGACCCGCTCCCCCTGCGGTCCCCAAGATCGGGACGAACCGCAGGGGATGTTCCGTGCCCGACCTCACCGCCGAAGAGATCGCCGCTCGCGCTCTCAAGCCCGCAAAGGCCGCGGGTGACGGCCAGAGTGCGGAGCAAGTGCCGATCCCCGACCAGATCGCGGCCGCCAAGTTCGCGGCAGCGAACAGCCCGACCCCGCGCACGAGCGGCATCCGATTGATTCGGACTCTACCTCCGGGGACAACCGGATGCTGAGCTGGATCAAGCGGCAAATGGGCTACTCCACGACGCCATCGGCACCGCCGAAGGGCGCGAAGGGCGAGCCGCGACTTGCGCCGAAGTCGTCCTACGACGCGGCCAAGACGCACAAGGACAACACCCGCCACTGGTCCAACGCCGACGGGCTCAGCGCGAACGCGGGAAACAGCGCCGAGGTGCGCCGCATCCTCCGCAACCGCTCGCGGTACGAGGACGGGAACAACAGCTACGTCAACGGCCTGACCGGGGATCGCGCGAACGAGACCATCGGCACCGGCCCGCGGCTGCAACTCACGCTGCCGGAGCGGTTCGACGATCCCGATTTCCAGGTCGGCGTTGATGTGCGACCCGACCTGGCCCGCGCCGTCGAGCATCGGTTCAAGGGCTGGTGCGAGGCCATCGGCCTGCTCGACAAGCTGCTCGTGATGGACGAGTCGGACACCCGCGAAGGCGAGGTGTTCGCATTCCGGTTTGTGAACCCGAAGTCCCGCGACGCCGTGCAGCTCGACGTTCGGCTCTACGAAGCCGATCAGGTGGACACGCCGGACTTTGACTATTCGGCAGCGAACGCGGTGCCGGGCATCGTCTTCGACGAGTTTGGCAACCCGGAGTGGTACCACGTCCTCAAGTCGCACCCCGGCGACGCGACCGCGGGTTACTTCGGAGGCTTCGGCGGCCAACCTTACGAGAAGATTCCCGCGCGGCAGATGATCCATTGGTTTCGCCCGCGCCGTGCTGGGCAGGCCAGAGGAATCCCCGCGTTCACGAGTTCGCTGCCGCTCAATGCGATCCTGCGGCGCGTTACGCTGGCCTCGGCCCTGACAGCCGAGGCGCAGTCGCGCATCAACGCGGTGATCGAACAGGAGCACGCGCTGCCCGATTACTCCGGCACGGGGGCCGGCACGCAGCCCGACGACGGCGGCGAAGAGATTCAGTTCGCCGGCACGCACGCGATGGTGCTCAGTGCGGGACAGACGGCGAAGGCGCTGGCCGCAACCGCTCCGGGACCAGCGTACAGCAGCTTCAAGGGCGAAATCCTGACCGAAGCGGGGCGGCCGATCAACGCGCCGGGGAACATCTCCCGCGGCACTTCGGCCGACATGAACTATTCCTCGGGCCGGCTCGACATGCAGCAGTGGCAGCGCGCCATCCGCATCCGCCGCCGCCGCCTCGAACGGATCGTACTCGACTGGCTGTTCCGCGCGTGGGTCGCTGAGGCCGTGCTGATTCCGGGCTATCTCCCGGCCGGACTGCCGCCGCTCACCGAATGGCGTTGGAATTGGCGGTGGGATGCGTTCACGAGCATCGACCCGGTGAAGGACGCGACCGCCGCAACCGAACGGCTGGCGAATGGGACATCAACCCTGGACCGCGAGTGCGGCGACCTGGGCGAGGACTGGGAAGAAGTGCAGGACCAGCGGCTCATCGAAGAGGCCCGCGAAATCCGCCGCCGCAAGGAAATGAAGCTCGGGCCGAAGGCGGGCGCGGCGAAGCCCACCACAAAGCCGGCTCCGGTACCGGCCGACGGCAAAGACGAAGACGCCGCGGAGGATGCCGCCGATGAATGACGCGATCTTCGCCCCGGCGTTCGCGCGGCTCACCGACTGGCTCGGCGTCTGGGCCATGCGCGCCGAGGACGCCTTTGCGCTGCTGGCGACCGTCCGCGAAGCCGACTGGCCGACGCACCTGCGCGCCGCCGCGATGCGCGACGATCAGCCCGCACCGAAGGCCGAATCGTCCATCGCCATGATTCCGTCCGGCGACGGCAAGAGCACGGCGGTAATCCAGCTCGCCGGCACGCTGATGAAGGCGCGGAGCTCGTTCGGCGGCACGTCCACCGTGCAGGCCCGCCGCGATGTGCGCGCCGCCGCCCGCAACCCGGACGTGTCGGGCATCCTCCTGCACATCGACTCGCCCGGCGGAACCGTGGCGGGCACGAGCGACCTGGCCGCCGAGGTCAAGGCGGCGCGGCGGCTGAAGCCGGTGTACGCGCAGATCGAAGACCAGGCCACGAGCGCGGCCTACTGGGTCGCGGCGCAGGCGAGCAAGGTCTACGCCAACTCGACCACGGCGATGGCCGGCTCCATCGGAACGCTGCTCGCGGTGACGAAGGAAACGAGCGGCCGCGTCGCGGTGTTCGCCTCCGGGCCGCTGAAGGCTCCGGGCATGAGCGGCGAACTCACCGACGAACAGTCGGCCTACCTGCAAGGGCTCGTCAATGGCTGGCAGTCGGAGTTCGACGCCGCGGTGAAGGGCGGCCGTCGCCTCACGGACAAGCAGCTTTCGGCGGTCAACACCGGTGCGGCGTTCCTGGCTCGCACCGCCCAAGAGTTGAAGCTGATTGACGGGGTTCAGTCAGCGGAAGCCACGCTCGCAGAGCTGGCCGCATCGAAGTAATCGACCGTGTTCGCGGAGGCCCGCGCCGGGTGCGCGGCCCCGCATTTTCTCGAAGGGGTAAGGCATGGATTTCGACGCTTACGTGCGGTCGCTGGGCCTTGACCCCGTGGCCCTGATTCCCGAGCAGCAGACGGCCCTCGAAGCCGCGTGGCGCGCTTCGCTCCGGGCACCGATTCCCGTGCCGACGCCAGTGCCGAATCCGAACCCGCAGCCGAATCCCGTCACGCACGGCCGCACGCAGGCCGAGGTGGACCTGGAGAAGGCGACGCTCAACGCCGAGTCCGAGACGCGGCGGAAGGCCGACATCGTCGCACTGTGCCAGCGGTTCATGCTCGAAGCCCCGGACCGCGCCCGCCAGCTACAGGATTACGCGACGCTCGCCATCAACGGCGGCATGACCGCGGACCAGGCCGAGCTGCAGCTGCGTCGCCAGTCCTACGGCAACGGCCCGCTCGCGTTCTCGCCTTCGACGCCGAAGGTAGATGACAAGGTGATCGAGATCGCAGTCGCGCGCACGCTCGGCGTCAACCGCGAGGCGCTCGAAAAGGATTACACCGATCAGGCTCTTTCCGCTGCAGACCGCACCTTCCGCGGCGGGTGCGGTCTGCAGCGGCTGGTTGTGACGTGCGCCCGCGCCAACGGCTACCGCGACGCCAGCAGCGGCGACTTCGTCGGGATGCACAACTGCAAGCGGCTCCTCTCCGCGGCGTTCCGCACCGGCGGGGATGGCTGGGACGCGATGGCGACGAGCGGCTTCGGCCCCTCGACCTACGACCTTAGCGGCATCCTCTCGAACGTGATGAACAAGTCGATCCGCGACTACTTCAACGCCATCGAGCAGGTGTGGCGGCAGATCAGCGCCATCCGCCCGGTGAATGACTTCAAGCAGATCACCGGCTACGCACTCACCGGCGACCTCGACTACAAGGAAGTCGCGCCCGGCGGCGAGGTGAAGCACGGCACGCTCGGCGAGGAGACGTACACGAATCAGGCCAAGCTCTACGCCATCATGCTGGGCATCGACTATCAGCACCTTCGCAACGACGACATGAGCGCGTTCGCGGCCGTCAACAAGCGGCTGGGCCGCGGCGGCGCGACGAAGCTGAACAAGGTGTTCTGGCAGGCGCTGATGACGACGGTCGGCTCGTTCTGGTCCACGGGCAACGGCAACTACATCAACCACGCCGACTACGAGTTCACGCTCGACAAGCTCGCCAACGCACACGTCGCCTGGGAGATGCGCACCGACCCCAACGGTAATCCGATGGGGGATCGGGCCAAGTTCCTGCTGACGCCGAAGAAGTGGGAACTCGCCTCGCGCCGCTTCATGCGGTCCACGACGATCAGCGACGACAGCGGATCGGGCGACACGAACCAACTCGCGGGGATGTGGGAGCCGATCAGCTCGACGTATCTGTCGGATGCCACGCTGACCGGCTACTCGGTGGACGACTACTACCTGATCTCCGATCCGATGGACCTGGCCGTCATCGAAACCGTGTTCCTCGACGGGCAGGAGATCCCGACCATCGAGATGGCCGAACCGGACCTGTCGCACCTCGGCATCATGGTCCGCGGCGTCCACGCCTTCGGCGTCAACCGCCAAGAGAAGCGCGGCGGCTACCGCTTCAAGCAGACGGCCTGACCGAATCGCCGCGCCCGACGTTCGGGCGCGTCTCGTTCGCGCACGGATTCACACTCACTCTCGGAGGCGGTTCGATGGGGCAGGCGAACTACGTCAATTCGGGCGAAGTCATCGACTACACGCCGGTCGCCGCCAAGAGCGCCGGCGACGTGGTCGTGCAGAACGGCTACGCCGGCGTCGCGCCGGTGGACCTTCCGGCCGACGTGCTCGGCTCGCTGCGCGTCGGCGGCGCGCACGACTTCGTCAAGGTGACCGGCGCGATCAGCGCCGGCAACGCCGTGTACTGGGACGCCGACGCCGACCCCGTCAGCGGCACCGCCGGGACCGGTGCGGCCACGACGACGAGCAGCGGCAACACGTTCCTCGGCTGGGCAACGGAGGCTGCCGGTTCGAGTGACACCCGCGTCCGCGTTCAGATGGTCAAGGTTCTCACGCTGACGGCGCACCAGCCCCTCACGAACGCGATCGCTGATCCGGGCAACGGCGGCGCGATCCCGGTGACGGTGAGCGGCTACTGCCCCATCGTCACTGCCGGCTCCGAAACGCGCACCCTGGCGGTCCCGACGTTCATCGGCCAGGAGCTGCTGCTCTACATCAAGACCGACGGCGGCACCTGCGTCATCACGGTCGCCAGCGCGATCAACCAGACCGGGAACAACACGATCACGATGGCCGACGTGCGCGACGCGATCCGGCTCATCGCCATCGAATCCGGCTCGAACAAGGTGTGGCACGTCGTGAGCAACGACGGTGCGGCACTGTCCACGGTGTAACCTTCGATGGCGGCGGCGCGGTGAGCCCCTTCCCCGTTGAGCATTCGGAGTCACGACGATGCCGGAGACAGTGCGAATCACGACCTCGGCCGTGCTCAACGGCACCGACCGCTATCCGTCACTCCTGGAACTCACCGGGAACTCGTTGGAGCGGTCAACGCCGGAGATCGGCCCCGCGAAAGTCGGGCAACTCACGACGCGCACCGACGCGAATACCGGTGTGCTCACGATGGCGTCGGGGCACGGGTTCATCTCGACCGATGAGATTGACGTGTTTTGGTCGGGCGGGTCGCGGCGCAGCATGACCGCGACCGTCTCAGTGAACGCTGTCACGGTGGACGGCGGCAGCGGCGACGACCTGCCGACGAACCTCACCGCGATTACGGCGATGAAGCCGACCGACGTGCCGATGGTGATCGACGGCGACGAGATCGTGTTCCTCGGGATCAACTGCCCAAAGGCGGGCTATGCCGTGTTCCTCGACGACCAGGGCATGCCGGCCGAAATTGCGGCCGCGACGTTCGAGCTGGGCGCGAACGACGGCTACGTCTGGGGCGAGGGAAACGGCGTCACGAACCCGCTGGCCGGCGAGATCACAAGCGCCGTCCGCGTGTCGCACGGCGACTCGACGGCCGCGCGTGAGGTCAAGGTCACGGCCGTCTTCAACTGAGTCCGCGATGAACTTCTTCCAAGAGGGGCAGGCGTACCTCAACGAAGCGATGCAGGTCGCGGCCGGCGTCACGGTGACGTACACGCAGGGCGACATCGTCGCCGAACTCGCGGCCGAGCTGGGCCGCACGGCGTTCCGGCAGCAATCGCCATCACCGGGCGGCGCGGGGCTGATCTGGGGCGACCGGGATTACCTCATCACGGTCGCAGACTTCGCGGCCGTGGGCATCGCCGAGCCGCTCGACAGAGGCCGCATCGTGGAAGTGATTGACGGCCAGGAGTGCGTGTTCAGCGTGATGCGGCCAGACACCGGCGAGCCGGCCGTGCGCTACAGCGACAACACCCGCACGAAGTGGCGGATTCATTGCAAGCAGGTTCCGAAGGATGAGTGATGCCGCTGCTCACGCCGACGCTGACCCTGTGTGACAAGCTCGTCGCCGAACTGGCGGCAGCCTGGCTCCCGACCGGCAATGACGAAGTGCTGCGGGTCTACGAAGGGCCGCTGAAGCTGACGGAGTTGAAGGGCCGCAAGGTGTACGTCTTCCCGGACCAATACACCGCCGACCCGGCCGACCGCGAGACCGACCTTTACGCACACGGCCTCGTTGTCCTGACCGTGGAGCGATACCCGAGCAGCACGGGCGGAAAGCCGCCGGTCGCATGGGTCGATGAGCGGGTCGATTTCGTCTGGCAGCGGGTGTGGAACGGACTCGACTACAGCCGCGACGACGGGCTCTTGGAGTTCGACGGCCGCTCGGTTTGGACGGAATCCGTGGGACCGGCCGAAGTCTACGACGCCGACCGCTTGCAAGCCTTCGGCGTGTTCTGGTCCGAAGTGCCTTTTACCTTTCACGAGTTCTTGGGGTGACGCATGGCCGCTGAGGACACCGCAAAGGTCGGCATCAACGGGGCGGTGTACCGCAACGAGGGCACCGAAGGCTCGCCGACGTGGACCGAGATCAAGCGCGTCCGCAACGTGCAGCCGTCGTTCCCCTGGGACCTGGTGCTCGTGGACAGCCGCGAGACGCGGGCGAAGCAATATGTCCCGACGCAGGTGGACATCGGGGCGCAGCTCGAAGTCCGCGCGTCGAACGAGAACGCCGGCTACTTGGCGCTCTTCGACGCGCACGTCCTGCACGAGGAAATCGACCTGCTCATCCTCGACGGCAAGCTCACCGACGAAGGCGCTCGCGGCATCCGGGCGTCGTGGTACGTCTCGCTCACCGGTCAGACGCAGGGCGTCGGCGACGCGGTGTACTCCACGTTCGACCTCAAGCCCGGCGTCGCGTTCACCCCGAAGGCCATCGTCGTCGGCTCCGCGTCTGCGATCACCCCGACGGAGTTCTAACGGTGGACCTGTTCGCGGAGATCCGCAAGAGCTTCGTGGACACGGAGAAGGTCCGGGCCGCGATGCAGCGCGGGAAGAAGCGCGGCCTCTCGAAGTTCGGCGCTCATCTCCGCACCCGGTCGCGGTCCTCGATCAAGCGCCGCAAGAAGTCCAGTTCTCCGGGCCAGCCGCCGAGCGCCCACGCGAAGGGCAACAGCGGCCTCAAACTCATCTTCTTTGCCTGGGACGACAAGACGGAATCCGTCGTCGTCGGGCCGATCAGTTTCCAGTCGAAGCTCGTCGGCGAAGGCGTGGTGCCGAAGCTGCTCGAAACCGGCGGCGACGTGACGCGAACCGTGCCGGAGAAGCGGGCCGATGGACGAATCGCCAGCGACGCGCAGAAGGCCGCGTTCGCACGCAAGATCAAGGACGGCTCGATCGTGGTGCCCGACCGCCTGCGGAAGTCGATGACGTTCCACTATCCCGGCAACCCGTACATGGCCCCGGCCCTCGAAGCCGAAGCCCCCAACTTCCCGAAGCTCTTCGCCAATACCGTGCAGTGAGGAACCGATGCCGGCGACGAACGCATTCACCGACCTGAGCGGCCGCACCTGGACGCTCGAAATCACCACGGGCACGCTGAAGCGGCTCCGCGAGCAAGTCAGCATCGACCTCAAGTTGCTCATCAAGGACAAACTCGCCGCGCTCGTCGAACTGCTCGACGACCCCGAGCGCTTCGTTGGCGTGCTGTGGGTGCTCTGCGAATCGCAGGCGGCAAAGCTCAACCTGACCCCGGAGCAGTTCCCGGAGGGGTTCGGCGGCGCGACGCTCGAAGCCGCGGGCGCGGCATTCGTGGAGGCCGTCGCGCTTTTCTCCCCGAACCCGACCCGCGATCTCCTTCGGGCATGGGCGAAGAAGCACATGGAGATCGGGACGAAGACGGCGGCGATGGGAGTGACGCGGCTGGAGGGGATCGACCTCGACAAACTGCTGAACGACGCGATGAGGCGGGCGGACTCGAACGGCTTTGCTGGGAACTTGCCGCTGTTGCCGGCGTCGATCCCCGCCCCCTCACCCTCCGCGAATTAGTGTGGATGGTCAGCGCCCGCCGCCAATTCCTCGGCGAGCTGGCCGCGTGGCACGCATCGGCCATCATCGCGCACCTGCCCTTCACCGCACGGGCACTCGACCCGGCGACAATCAACCCGTACCGCCGCCGGTCGGCAGCACTTGCCCGCGTGGAAGCGTGGCAGGCAAAGCGGCGGATGCGGCTGACGGTGGACCGGAAGCACCGCGGGAAGGGGTGACGTATGGCGACCGGAGGAAGTGGAGGCGCAAGCTCGGGAGCCGTTCGCGCTGGCCGGGCATTTTTAGAAATCTTCGTCAACGACAATGCCGTATACCGCTCGCTCGACAAGCTCAGGGCGCACCTCCAAGGCGCGGGGGCGTTCATCGGCAAGATGGGTGCGGCGACCGGGGCGGCCGGTGCCGCCATCCTCGCGCCGCTCGTCGGCATGGCGAAGGTGTTCGCGGATGCGGGATCCGAACTCAAAGACATGAGCGACCGCACCGGCATCGCGGTTGAAAAGCTGCACGATCTCGAATTCGCCGCTGGCATGTCCGGCGCGTCCTTGCAGGACGTTGAGGCCAGCGTTCGCGCCATGCAAAAGGCGCTCGCCAAGGGCGGCGAGGAAGCCGAGGGGGCGAAGGGGGCGTGGGGCGAACTGGGGCTGAGCCTATCCGACCTGCGGGACATGAACCCCGAAGAGCAGTTCATCGCGCTCGCCGACGCCATTTCCAAGATCGAAGACCCCTCGAAGCGCGCCGCCCTGGCAATGCAGGTGTGGGGCAAGTCGGGCACGCAACTGCTGCCGATGCTCACGGACGGCAAGGCGGGGTTGGATGCGCTCTTCGCGCAGAACCGCCAGACTCGCGGCATCTTCACCGCCGCGGACGCCGAAGCCGCGTCCGCGCTCGGCGACTCGATCGACCTTTTGGAAATGCAGATCAAGGCCGTGCTCGCAACCATCGGCAGCGCGATCGCCGGGCCGCTGACCGAGTTCGCCGCCGCCATCACGCCCATCGTGAAGGGCATCATGGATTGGGCGAACCGGAATCAGGAAATCGTGGCGACTGTTGCGCTCGTCGCTGGCGGAATGGTCGGACTCGGCACCGCGGCGGCCGCGGTCGGCGGCGCAATGGTCGCGCTCGGTCCCGTCCTGGGCATGGTGGGATCGGCACTCGGGGCGCTTGTGTCGTGGCCCGGGCTCATCGCCGCCGGCCTGGGCGCGCTGTTCATCGCCGGAGGTGCGGCCGCTGGCTGGGCCGACGGACTCGGCAGCGCGTTCGACATCATCATGAGCCGATACCAAGAAGTGCTGAACATCTTCTCCGGCGGGGACGTGGTCGGAGGGTTTGCGGCCGCATGGTCGATGCTGTCGGACGCGGCCGACGCCGCACTTGCTCCCGTCCGCGAAACCATCGGCCAAGTCACGGAATGGATTCTCGGGAAGTGGAACGACCTCACTTCGATGCTGGGCAAGCTCTGGCAGGACTGGGGCGACGTGATCCTCGTCGCACTCGCACCCATCGCCGCCGCCGTACTGATTCCGATCGCGGCGGCCGCGCTGCAGATTTACCAAGCGTGGAAGCTGCTCAACAGCGAACTCGCGGCCGAGTCGTTGAAAGCCTACGTTGCCCAGCTTCAGGCGACATACGACATTGCTCTCGCCATCGGGCAGACGTGGGCCAGTATGCTCGGTACCGCGCCCATGATGCGGGAAGCGTTCGGGGCCGTGTTCGGCTACTTGGGGGATTCGCTCTCCGGCTTCGGCGACCTCATCGGCGACATCTTCGGCGACTTCAAGACCGCGTTCGGCGGCATCGTGGCCGCGGTGCAGAAGGGCGACTTCCAGGGCGCGTTCGAGATCGTGATGACGAGCCTCGAGCTCGCGTGGGCGAAGACGGTCAAGTTCCTCACCGAAGAGTGGGGCAAGTTCAAGGGCGTGTTCGTGGACGGGTGGGACAAACTCGCATCCGCGGCAATCGTCGCCTTCAAGAGCATTGGCCCTGAACTTGTGGAGTTCTTCCTGGGCACTTGGGAGAAGGTTCGCATCGCGTTCTTCGACATCCTCCGCGGCATCGTGACTGCGGCTCAGGATGTTCTGCGCCGGTTGCCGAGGGGCAACAAACTCGCGGCCGAACTCGACCCGATCAAGGGGCTCCTCGACACGGCGCAAATCTCCGGCACCGAGGAAATCCAAAAGAAGATCGGTGCGGCCAAAGACGAAAAGGCCGGCATCGCCGCCGACGAAGCGGCCAAGCTCGAAAAGAAGCTGGCCCCGCGGAAGGAGGCCCGCGACAAGGACGTGGCGGACGCTCAGTCGAAGGTTGACGAGGTGCAGGCCAAGATCGACAAGCTCGTGGCGTCTGCGAACGCCGCCGAGCCACCGGCCCCGGAACAGCCGGCCGCGCCGGTCGATCCGCTGGCCGCGACAATTGCCCGGCTCGAAGCCCAGCTCGGCACGGCCGGAATGGTGATGACCGACGCGATGATGAATCGCGCGAAGGACATCGAAGACGCCGCGAGCGCGGCTTACACGATGAGCCGCGGCACGTTCAACGCTGCTTCTGCTTCCCAACAGTTCGCGTTCGGCAACCGCTCGAAAGAGCAGGACGCGAAGGCGATGGCCAAGAACGTCGCCGCCATGCTCGGCAGCATCGTGAGGCAGGAAGATAAGTTCGACCAACTCATTGACGTGTGCGGCGAGTTCAGTGCCTTTAGCGGCTAACGAGAGGCATCATGGCAGTCACGATCATCGAGCGGCACAAGAGCCGGAAGCATACGGCCTCATGGTCGAACCCCAGCATCGAGTTCCTGCTCGCGGCCTGGGGCTCGATGGATGAGGCCGAAGTGTACGCCGCCGTCATCGCATACCTGCCGCTGACCTACTCGAACCTCACGCTGTTGATCGAATCAGTAGACGGTGATCCCCAGGGCGGCGGGGTGTGGTACTACACCGCGAAGTACGGCGTCGCCAAAGCTGGCACTCAGGCAGACGGCACGCCGCTCGAGGGCGTCGGCGGATCGGGCGGACCCACGACGCCGCCTCCGCTTCCGGCGACCGATGAGGCGCTCGGCCCGGAGTTCTCCGGCGACTTCAGCGGCGGCACGATCAAGCTCACAAAGGGCTACGAGATCGTCAGCTCTGAAGTGGCCCCGTCGATCATCGCCGGCGGCGACGGGCCGCCCGATTACGGCGGCGCGATCGGCGTGAACAAGGATTCGGTGGAAGGTGTCGAAGTCGCGTCGTCGCAGTTCTCTTGGCAGGTCACGAAGAAGTTCGCGTTCGTGACCCGCGACTACTGGCTCAGACTCAAGGACATGGTGAACACGGTCAACGATGCGGTGTGGTGGGGAGCCGGCAAGCGCGAGGTCCGGTTCGATGGACCGTCCATTCGGATCAGTTCCAACCTCGAAGCCGAGATCACCTTCAAGTTCACGGAACAAACGAGCGAGTACGACATCGTGCTCGGGCCGGACGGCGACCAGTTCACCATCGCCGAGAAGCTCGGCTGGGATTACCTCGACGTGGGCTTCGGCGCGGGCACGTCCGAGGGCTTCAAGGTCGAAGTGCCGAAGTACGCCTTCGTTCACCGCGTCTACCGCGAGAGCGACTTCAACGAACTGGAGATCGGATGACCGGCCAGCCCGCAACGCGCAGCACGCGGCAGGTGCAGCGCGAGACGTTCAACCAGCTGCTCGCCGCCGCGAACCGGCGCACGACCGGCAGCGGCCCGCTCTCCAACGGCCCCATCCCCCCGGCCGTCGGTTGCCTCGTGAAGTGGACCGGCGCAGCCCTGCCCGAGTTCAGCATCGTCGGCGTCGGCGATTCCGTGCTCGATCCCGACGACCGGCCGTTCGCCGCCGGCGACACGCCGATCTTCGAGGGCGCGGCCCCGGCACTCGGTGACGCCATCGCCATCACGCGAGAGCCGTGCCCGGCCGCGGGCGAGCGGCTACTGCGGGCCGTCCTGCTCGGCGTCGCCGAAGTCGATGTGGACGTGACCGACGCGGGGCACACGTTTGCGGCCGCCATCGTCGGCGACACGGCCAAGCTCGAAAGTGCCGCGTCCGGGCCGGTGCGCATCCTGCACAAGCCAGCGGGCACGGGAGTGGGGCGGTGCGTTGTGCTAGTAGGCCCAAAGCCCATTGCTGGCATCGACTACTACCGGAACAACGCCGGCCCGACCAATGTTTACACGCTCGCCGCTTCCAGCCAAGTCCTCACCGTTCCCATCGGCACCTATCTTGTCACGGCCACGATGAACGTCAGCTTCGCAGGCGGCGCAGCAATCGTTCATTTCGGAGTCGGTGTGTGCAATGAGGGGGCAACGCCGTCGTCACCGAAGATCGACACGACTCCCGCGCGTACCGACGGCGCTTCGGGCGCGTTTGTGACGGTCACGATTGTCCACATCGTTGAACCGGAGGAGTACGACGACGACGGTGGAACGCCGAATGTAGACATCAAAGTCTACAAGCGACAGACGACGGGGACGGGAACACTCTTCGATGTGGTTCAGTTCAACGCCGTTCGACTGGGGTGACCGAGTTCGCCCCGACTCGACTTGTGCGGTAGAATCCCACCATCAATGACAACGGCCGGGGTTGCCCCCGGCCGTCACACGAAAGATCACTTCTCGCCACTGGCAGCGCGCCAACGCTGCCGGTGGACACTTCTCCAATCATACCGCACGGGGCTTCGTCGGCATAGACCGGCGGCCCGGAGAGGTGCCCACATGATCGCAGTCTTGTGTGATCCGCTGACGAAGGCCATTGCCGATCTTCCCCACGAAGATCGCGTGTGGCTGATGGCGGCAACGGCCAGGGTGACGGACGCCAGCAGCCGCATCGTGCGGGACGTGGTGCTGATGGGGCGCTACATCGTGGCCGTCCGGCAGAAGCTGTCCGGCAGCGCCTTCCGCGAGTGGTGCGAAACGTACCTCCCATGCGGGATGACGACGGCGCGGAAGGCGGTCCAGTTGACGCGGCTCTTCCCGGCGGAATCGCTGTTCGAGGAATCGTCGTTCGGGGAGATGCCAGAGTGGGCCGAAAAGGCCGAGTTGTCCGCGCTGTACGTCGTGGCCCGGCCGAGTTGCCCGCCGAGCGTCCGGGATGAGGTTCTCAAGCTGGCCGAGCGTGGCGAGCGCGTGACGCGCGAGCGGGCGGTGAAACTGGTCCGCGCCGCGAGTAAGGCCGCGCCGCGAGCCGCCGCAGCACCGCCCGGCCTCGAACTCGCCCTCGACCGCCTCGACGAACTCGGCCAGTCGGGAGAGATGCACTTCACTGGCGACGCGAACGAGCCTGCGGCGCGGTCGATCAGCCTCACGTTCGGCGAGTACAAGCTCTTGCTCAACCGCCTCGCGCCGGAGCTGTACCGCGACTCCGCACCGCCCCCCAAGCCGAGCGGCCCGACCCCGCCGCCGGGCTCGCCGGCGAAGGTACTGCTCATGGCGGCGCGGGCCGCGGCCGGACTCTCGACCGACTCGCCGGACGACACCCGCGCCGACGACGATCACGCGCCGGTCTTCACCGCTCGGCCGGGCGGCGCGGGCCGCGTCTGCCCCTCGTGCGGACAGCGGCAGAAGCCCTCGCCCGTCGTCGCCGACGAGTGGAGCGAGTTGCACAGGGCTTGACGAATGGGCAAGGATGCTCGGCACCGATTCCGCAGGATCACCGGGGCCGAGCATGTCACTTCAGTACGGCGTCGCACTCCGCAACGCCCAACTCGACGCGATCGAATCGACCATCGGCACCGCGCCCAAGCTGCAGCTCCGCAGCGGCGCGCCCCCCGCGAACTGCGCGACCGCGGCGTCCGGCACGCTGCTGTGCGAGATGACGCTACCCAGCGACTGGCTTGCTGCCGCGTCGTCCGGGTCGAAGGCCAAGAGCGGGACGTGGAGCGGCACCGGCGATGCTGGGGCCGGCTCGAGAACCGCCGCGGCCCACTGGCGGCTGCTCGACTCGGCCGGCTCCGTCTGCCACGCGCAAGGCACCATCACCGTGACCGGCGGCGGCGGCGACTTGACGCTCGACAACACTTCGATTGCGTCCGGCCAAGCTGTCTCGATCAGCTCCTGGAGCTTCAGCGCCGCGAACTCGTGAGGCCCGCCGTGGACTTGTCCGCACTCCGCACCGAACTCACGACCGACCCGCTCCGCCGCGGCTATGCGGACATGGACGACGCGGTTGCGGCCGAGAGCCTCAACACGCCGAGCCGCGCCGTGCATCGCCCGCACCCGATGCTCATTGCGGAGATGCTCCCGCTCGTGAGTGACGCTGGCTTTGCCGCCGTGTTCGATCATCCGCGCTACACCGACTTCGCGGATGCCGTTCGGAAGCAGGACCGCGAATCTGTGGGGCAGTGGATTGGAGCGTTCCTCAAGCGTGGGCTCATCATCCCCACCGACGCCGCGGCACTGGCCGCGTACCTGGCACGCACGGACGAATCGACCGTGAGCCGCGCCGCGGAACTCGGGCTGGCCGAGGTCGGGGCCGGGCTCGTGGCGTCGGCTCGAAAGGCTGGTGTGTGATGGCCGACGTGAAGATTGCCTACGGCTCGTCTTCGGCCCTCACGATCACGCTGGCGTCGCTGTCGAGCGATTCGAGTTTGCTGGCGGGCCGCGAATCGGACGCCGTGGACAACACCTCGAACAAGTACCTCGATTACCTGCTCGCTGGGAAGATCACCACGGGCACCAGCCCAACCGCTGCGAAGCGGATCGAGGTTTGGGTGGTCGGGTTGATGGAGGACTCGACCTACCCGGACGTGTTCGACGGCACCGACAGCGCGGAGACCGCCACGAGCCGAGACATCCTCGCGGCCTGCGGTCGGTGCGTTGCCGCGATGCAGATTGACGCCACGAGCAACCGCACTTATTGGTTCGGACCGGTATCCGTGGCCAATGCGTTCGGCGGCGCACTTCCCAAGAAGTTCGTGGTGTTCGTCGTGCACGACACCGCCGTCGCGCTGCACGCGACCGGCTCGAACCACGCGGTCCACGTCACGCCCGTCTACAACACCGTGGCCTGATCCATGTCCCGCCGCCGCACGAACTACGGCCAGTCGAAGCCGCCGGCCGGGACGCCGACACTTCACCGGGACGTTCCGGGCTCGGCTGCGTGGTTGCTCAACGAGACGGGCGGTGCACTCGCCCGCGATTCGCGGGGCAACGACCACGGCGTGTTCGCCGGCACGACGCTGGTCCGCGAGCCGTCGCCCCGCGGCGGCTACGGAGCGATCAGCGGCTGGTCTTCGGCGTCCTACATCACGACGACGCGGACGCCGAAGACCGCTTACACGCTGGTCGCGCGGATCAAGACCCCGAGCGGAGGCGGCAGCGGCAACATCTTCAGTGCCGTCGGCACGGCCTACGTCCTGCACTACTTCAGCGGCAGCGGCCAGTTCCAGTTCTGGACCTCGACGGAATTCTGGAGCGGCACGAACATCGGCTCGGCACTCGCCGCGAACCGCTGGTACACAATGGCCTTCGTTCGTGAAGGCAACAGCATCACCAACGGCTACAAGCTCTACTACGACGGCATGCTGGCCGGGGCCGCGAACAGCGGTAGCCTCGCGGCCCCGTCGAATCCGTTCTGGGTCGGTGGGCGGTCGGACGGCTACGGACAGCCGTGGGACGGGCTGATCGACTGGGTGCAGTGGTACGAGCGAGCGCTGCCGGCAGCGGAAATTCAGCAGCTCCACCTCGACCCGTTCCGAGCCTGGGCACCGCCGGGGCCGCGATTCCTCTGGACGCCGGGACCGCCGCCGCCACCGCCGCCGCTGACGGGCGATGCGGCGCTGACGCAAGGCGCGGACACGCTCAGCGCGGCAGGCACTGTCGCCGTCGCTGGAGCCGCGGCGATCACCCAGGCGGGGCAGACGCTATCGGCGGCCGGGGCCATCGAGGTCGCCGGTGCCGCGGCACTGACTCAGACAGAAGACTCGCTCAGCAGCGCGGGGGCCGTGAGCGTCGCGGGCACGGCGGCGCTGACCCAAACTGCCGACAGCGTGAGCGGCGATGGGGCCGTTGCCGTGGCTGGTGCCGCCGCAGTCGCGCAGGCCGCCGACACCACGGCCGGAGCCGGAGAGGTTGCCGTGGTCGGGGCCGCATCCGTTTCGCAGGGAGCCGACGCGACCGCCGGTGCGGGAGCCGTCGGCGTCGCGGGGGCCTCCGCACTCGCGCAGGCCGCAGACACGGCCGCGGGAGCGGGCACGCTCACCATCACCGGCAGCTCGGTGGCGGCGCAGGCCGGCGACGTGACCAGCGGTGCGGGCACCGTGATGATCGGCGGGTCCGGCGTGCCGGTGCAGTCGAACGCGATCGCGGCGGCAGGGGCCGTACTGATCGTCGGATCGGCGGCACTGACGCAGGCCGGACAACTCACGATTGCGTCGGGCTCGACCCTGACAACGACAGTCGTTCGGCGGTTCCGCTGCGACGGCCGCGGCATCCCCAACCGATTCCCGGCTGACGGCTCGGCACGCGGCTTCCGCTGCGACGGCCGCGGCATCCCCAACCGATTCCCATGCAACGAGGCCGCACGATGAAGGCTCGCTCACCGCACCGCCTCGAATGCTTCGCCGGCGAAGACGTGCTGATCTACGGCACGCTCGCCGGATCGGAATCGCTCGTCGGCGCAACGCTCCGCTTCGTCGGCTGGAACGCGAGCGGCGTCATCGTCTGGGACAGCGCCGATGGCACCGGCGATGCCGAGGCCGAGGTCACGGACGCCAGCGCGCGGACCTACGAAGCGACTGTGCCGGCCGACTTCGCGGCCGGCGTCTACTCGTGGGAAGTGCTCCGCACGGACAGCGAAAAGCGATGGGTTCACGTCTGGGGCTTCCTCACCATCACCGGTGCGCCGCCGAACGCGGGCTGACCGCCGGTTTGATCCGGCCCCTTCTGCGGGCGCAAGATCGCACCACGCCGAACGCGACACGCACCGGAGGCCGGACTGATGCTGCTGTTTGCCGAGACCGAAGTCGCCGCCGGCGCATCCATGATTGCGTGCGCGATGGCCGCACTCAGCGGCCTGTTCGCTTGGCTCTCGCGGCGCGACCAACTCCTCAGCGACCGCGAGACGGCCCGCGACAAATTGGAGCACGACACCCGGATCGTACAGCAGGACGCCGAGATCGAATCGCTCAAGCAACAGCACGCGGACTGCGAGCGGAGTCACGCCGAGTTGAAAGCCGAGATCGCCCAGCTCCGCCGCCGCATCGACGACCTGACCGGCAACTACCGCACGTTGCCCCCGGCCGCGTGAGGTAGTGGCCCATGTCGTCCTGTCCGAACTGCGGCAAGCCGGTGCCGGCGAACGAGTGGCACGCCTACGGACGCCACGAGGGCTGCGCCTTCCCCAGCGACGAGTGCGTCGGCTTCACGATGCCGAGCGTGATGCGGTCGCGGGAACTGGGCCGCGAGCGGAAGGGGCAGCACGTTTCCGAGACGGATCGGCGATCGGGGAGCCACGACCGATGATCGACGCCATCGAAGACGCCGCGGTCGTGTTGCTTGCGGCGTGGCTCCTGTGGGCGTGGCTGGCGGACGATCCGCTGGGGATCAACGGCTGCTTTCGCGGAGAGTGAGCGTGGACGAAGAAGACGACTGCGGCGAGCCGATCCGCGCCCACCCGGCGTTCGGCTGGGGCCGTCTCGCCGTCGTGCTGGCCGCGCTGATGTTCGCCCGATGCCTGTGAGGGACACCATGCGGAGCCCGATCCGTGTACCGATGCTGGCGATTCTGCTGGTCGCGGCGACGGCAATGGCCGTCGAACCGCCCATCGTCAAGGTCGTGCCGAGCCCGCCGCCTGCGAAGTGGCAGGAGTTTCGCGCCGACGTGGGTCAGCGCATCTGGCTGAGCGCGGGCAAGCCGGCCGTCTGGGTGCTCGCCAACGAGGGTGCCGACGGCGATCTCGTCGTCGCCCCAAACGGCGGCGACCCCTCATTCGCGGCGTCGAAAGCCGGCCGCTACCACCTCGTCGCGTTCGTCGAGGGGCAGGAGCCGGCCCGCGTCGTCGTCGCGGTCGGCGACGCTCAGCCAGGCCCAGGTCCGAGCCCCGGACCCGACCCGCCGCCGGTTCCGCCCGGCCCGAAGGCCGACAAGCTCTGGCTCGTCGTGATCGAGGAGACCGGCGAGCGGACTCCGGCGGTCGCGAAGGTGCTCAACGACGGCGGTTACTGGTCCGGCATCATCATGCGCGGCCACAAGAACCGCTTCTACGACAAGGACTCCGCCGAAGCGAAGTCGCGCGGCTACGTCGCGCTGGTCGCGTCTCCGCAAAACGGCTTGCCGCCAGTGGGGGTGCCGGCGCTCATCCTGATCGACCAGGCCACGGGCAAGCCGCTGAAAGTGATGAGGCTCCCGGCCGACACTGCGGGGGTCGATGCGGCGATGAAGGAGGTGCTGAAGTGAGCGACGCGTTCATGCACGAGGGCTGCCCGGCAATCGTCGATGCCGGCGGCACCGTCCGCAAGCTCGGGGCCATCCCGCCGTCGCCGCTGCTGGCGAGTGCGTTCCCGCTCTTCGAGGATGCGGTGCCCTTGCTCACCGACGACCAGCTGCGGGCGTTCTGCGCCGGCAAGCCCAAGAGCGGCCGGCACCGCTTCGGCGACGACTGGATCAAGGACCAGGGGCAGTACGGCTCGTGCAACGGCTTCGCGTCGGCGGCGGCATTGGAGCGGGCGCGGGTGCGGCGCGGCCTGCCCCGCGTGCGGCTGTCCGGCGCGTCGGTGTACTCGTGCGTCAACGGCGGACGCGACCAGGGGTCGATCCCCGAAGACGCGATGCGGTCGATGCAGGACAAAGGCGCGGTGCCGGAGGACCGCGGCCCGCCGTCGAAGATTTACCCGTCGCAGTACAGCGCTGCGGACTGGGCCGAGGGCGCGCGGTTCAAGTCCGGCGAGTGCTACACGACCCGCTCGCGGCAGGCGCTCTACACCGGCCTCGCACTGGGTTACGACGGCGTGATTGCGGTCCACGCCGGCAACAACTTCATGCGGCTCGGCACGAATGGGATTGCGGGCGGCGACAGCGGGCCGGGCAACCACGCCGTGCTCGTGGACGACCTGGACGTGCTCGCGGACGGGCTGATCGTCATGGACTTCGCCAACTCGTGGAACCTGAGCTACGGCCAGCGCGGGCGAGCGTACCTGACATTCGAGCGGCACTGCGCCCAACCCGCCGGGTACTTCGCGTTTTACCTGATCCGATCCACCGCCGACGACCCGCAGGGCGACAACCCGCCCATCGTCGGTTGACCCCGGAATGCCCGGCCGGTGCGCCACGCGATTGGGAGAGGACGCGGACGCACCGGCCGGGCAGTTGTAGTGTTCGCCCTGTTCCCACGGAGACTCCTTATGCGTCGAATGATCCTGTCCGCTCTCGTGCTCGTGCTCTGTGCGAGCGCTGCCGAAGCCGGCCCGCTGCTCAACTTCCTGGAGCACCGCCGCGAGGCCCGCGCCGCTCGCCGCGGCGGGTGCCAGACGTGCCCGCAGCAGTCGTTCGCCCCGCAGTCCGGCAGCGTGCCCTACACGCTCACCGGCGGCAACTGTGCCAACGGCCAGTGCCCGATCCCGCAGGCGCTGCCGGGGAAGTAGCCACAAAGCCCACCCGCTGAAGCGGGTTGGCTTCAATCACCATCCTTTGGAGGACGACTGTGCATTATCGAAACGGCCGCGAGGCCAAGAACGGTGACAAGATTGTGTCGCTGGCCGGATACGGCAGCGGCCCGACCAGCATCAACGCGGTCGGCATCTTATTCGATGCGAAGCCGGGCAACGATCACTGCAACGGTAGCATCGCTTCGACCATCGGCGGCCCCGTCGTGGGTGCCTGCCTGTGCGACTGCCTGCACGCCGACGATGTAGCGGCAGTGTTCGCGGAGAAGGGGCTCGACAAGCGACCGGCCGGGAAGTGATCGAACAGGCGACCAACTGAAGATTCCGTTTTCTTTTAACGCTCGCCCAATCCTCGTGAAGGGAGGTGGTCCAGTGTCCGACGCCGTGGCCGAGCCCGTGGAGAGGTTCCGCATTCACCGCGACGCCGACGATCTGATCCGACGCCGGTTCGTCAACCGGGCTTCGCTGCGGCGTGGCGTCACCCGGCGGGAAGCCGGGGACTGGTACGACAACGAGTTGACCGTGGCCCAGATGGTCGCGGCAGCATCCGCCGTCGGGATGGCGCTGCCGGCCGTCGGCGGCCCGTTCGCCGACTGGCTGGCCAATGTGGACTGGGACAAGCTGTTCGAGTTCATCGTGAAGCTGATCGAGTTGTTCGGCAAATTCGCGTGACCGCCGTCGTGCTCCTGCTGTGCATGGAGGCTATGCTCGCGGACGACTACCGCATCCGCGAGCACGGCTCTGCCGTCGCCCTGCACCTCACCCGTACCCGTCCCGCGCGCTGCTCCGCACTCGCCATCGCCTTTCGGACGACCTCGTCAGCCGCGGCTCGCGCGGCCTTCACTTTCTTGATCTGAGGCATGTGCCTGTCGTGGAACTCTCGCAGGTCGGCCCCCGCGATCTGCTGCATGAGTTGTGCTGTGCTCATCGGAAGCACTTCGAGCAGTTCGTCGATCATCGCTTTCATCTCCGGGAAGACCCGGATTTGCACCGTCTCTTGTTCGCCCTCGCCTGCCTTCGGGCGTCCAGTCTTTGCCATGCGCGGCCTCAGCAACATTTCCATTATTTCAACTCCACAAGCTGTGACGGTTTCGCCGCTTCTGCAGATTCGTGCAGCTCTGGCAAAGATTTCTTGTTGACAGGTTGCAAAGATAGTGCATACACTTCCTTCGTAAAGTGATGAAACTTATTCGGGGAAAGTGATGACACCAGCTTCGGCCCCCGCACGGGAAGTCGAGACGACGACGGTGCGGTTTCTGAAATCCGTTGTCGAGAAGGCTGCAATCGTCGCGCGTCGCCGCGATGTGACCGTCGGCGACTACCTCACCGGCATTTTCGAGAAGACCCTCGACCGCGACTACCGCAAGGAAGTCGCCGCGATGAGCGCCGAACTCGGCGGCGAATCCTGACCGCACATCCGCACACGCCCGGCAGCCTCACCGCTGCCGGGCTGTCGCCGGGGGCGAGCGTGAGTGGGCGCTCGCGGGACTGTCGGCCGCTCGCGTTTATGGGCGAGGCGCGACGGCCGCAGTCCACCCGGCGAATCTTTCACCACGAACCGGAGCCGAAGTTATGCCATCACCGCCATGCCGCGTTTGTGGGAAGCCCGATGCGGTCATCTGCTACCCCGACGACCACTCGCAAACGATCTGCCCGGACTGCTGCCCCAAGGCCGAGCACGCCGACGGCGAGACGGGGCACCAGTTCGATTACGACCGGGCCGAGCGGCAGCATGAGTGCCGGTACTGCGGCATCCCAAAGAACTGCACCGAACACGCCTTCGACGACTGACACCCTGAACCGGAGCCGCCCATGAACCGCCCAGCCCGCTCACTCCCGCCGCTCTGTTGTGCGGCCCTCAACGTCCCGCTCGCCGCACTGCTGCCCGACCCCGGCGCGTGCCTGTTCGCCCTCACCTACTTCGCGGCCGTGAGTCTGGCCGCACTCGTGACCAAGTGACCGGAGCCGAGCCATGCCCGATCTCGACTTCAGCACGATCCGGCCGCACGCGGTCTACACGACCCGCGAGGTCGCGTCGCTGCTGCGGTACAGCGTCGAGCACGTCGTCGAGCTGATCGAGGCCGGCGCTCTGCCGGCCATGCCGCGGCTGATGCCGCGATCCCGCTACCGCATCCTCGGCTCGACGCTGCTCGCACTCGGCGGGGTCAGCGCGGCCGCTCCCGTTGAAAGTCCCGCGGCCCGCTCGAAGCGAGCCGCCGCCGACCTCGAAGCCATCCGCCGGATGAAGTGACCGCACCACTGGAGACCGCCCGTGAAGAAGGCCGACAAGTGCCGCCATTACAACGGCACCGCGAACGACACCTGCCGAGCCGGCATGAACTACGCCGACGTGCAGCTCGGCCACGGCACGCCGCAGTACAGCCTGCCGTGCTACGCCGCTGGCGACAACGGCCGCGGGCGCAATTGGAACACGCTCGGCGCGACCTGCGCGCAGTGCTCATTTCCGACGGCCGAAGAGCTGGCCGTCGAGGAAGCCGAGATGAAGGCGAGCATGGAGCGGCTTGGCAAGGCCCGCGCCGCCATCGTCGCGCACCTCGGCGGGCCGTGGAAGCGGGGCGTCGCCGGAGCAAGCGGCCGAATCGACTGCCCCGCGTGCGGCCAGCCGAAGGCCCTGGCGTTCTCGCGGTCGGGTTACAACGGCCACATTCACGCCAGCTGCTCGACGGCCGACTGCTGCTCTTGGATGGAATGACCGCCCCCAACCTCTTGCCCGGAGACTCACCTATGCCCGCGACCACTACCCGCCCGCTCATCCGCACCAACTTCGGCTCGCACCGCCGCGTGGTCGAAGTCTGCGCCTACGACTCGGCTCGACGGCTGGCGATGTGCAAGCTCAGCGACGGCACCTTTGAGCATCTCGGGTGCGACGAACTCGAAGCGCTCGACGCCGCCCGCAACTACCTCGACCTCGACCGCGCGCTGCGGGACGCGGCCCACGAAATCATCGAGTGACACCGCCCGGCGACAGGGCGAGAACGGGCCGCAGTAACAGCCGGCAAACTCCTACGCGGCAGTAGGCCCGCAGTCGTGCGTGAGGACAGAGAGCGCGAGGTCGTTGCGACATCCGACCTCATCCGGTCCAGCCGGCACGCGAAGTAACCGCGGGAACCGGCACAAGCGGGCGTGGTCCAACAGGAACGACGCAGCCGCATCAGCGGCCGAAACGCGGGTTCAAGGCCCGCCGCCTGCACTGACTCCATTACTAGCCCCGTCCCGACCCCACCGAGACGCCTCATGCCCCCACCAGTCGAAGCGGCCGACACCTGTACGGCCAGTCGTGCCCAGATCGCACTCTACTACCTCGGCCGCGCCCGTTGCCGATTGATCGACGCCAAGCCGTACCTCCTCGGCACCGACGCCGGTCGCAACTTCGACGGGCTGATCTCCGCGATGGAGAGCCGAATCGACCGCATCCGGCTGCACGGCCTGGGCGAGATTGAGTCCGCGACCATCGTCCACCGCGGCGAGCCGGTTGCGGTGCCGGTCGGTGCGGATGCCGACGTGCCCGCGTTCGTCGAGGGCTAGTCGCGCCGTTCTGATCCGGCCATCACCCCTACCACCCGAGGACGCCATGACGACCGAAGCCAACACGACCGACGAATTCAGCGACAAGGCCATCGTCCGGTACAACCCGAACGAGGCCGAGATCGCCAAGGTCAAGGACGAGTACGCGGCACTGATCGCCGACCCCGATTGCGCTCGGACGGCCGAGGGCATGGCTGCCGTCAAGGCCGCGTTGAAGCACGTCACCGCGATGCGGACCACGATCGAGAAGGCCCGCGTGGAAAAGAAGGACGCCGCCCTGAAGTACGGCCGGCTCGTGGACGGCGAGGCCAAGCGGCTGACGGGGCTCGTGCTGGAGATCGAGTGCCCGCTGAAGCGGGCCAAGGAAACCGTCGAGCGCGAGGCCGAGGAGCGGGCGCGGAAGAGCGTCGAGGAGCAGGAGCGGAAGGAGCGAGAAGAGGCCGCACGAAAGGCCGCCGCGGAAGAGGCCGCGCGTCGTGCCGAACGGGAGCGCGAGGAGGCCGAGCGGCAGGCTGAACGGCAACGGCTGGCCGAGGAGCGGGCGAAGTTCGAGGCCGAGCGGAGGGCCGAAGAGGAACGCCGCAGGGCCGAGCGCGAGGCGTTCGAGCGGGAGCAGGCCGCGGAGCGCGAACGGGCGCGTGCCGAGCGCGAAGCGGCCGAGGCAAAAGCCCGAGCCGAGCGTGAGGCCCACGAGGCCGAAGCCCGCCGCATCGCCGCGCTGCAGGCCGAGGAGCAGCGGAAGCTCGCCGAGGAGCGCCGGGCGGTTGAGGCCGAAGCCGCCCGCGTCCGGGCCGAGCGGGAGAAGGTCGAGCGCGCCGAGTTCGAGAAGAAGGCCCAGGAGGAGGCCGACCGCCGGGCGAAGGAGGACGCCGAGCGGAGGCTGAAGGAGGCCCAGGACCGCGAGGAGCGGCGGCAGCGGGAAGCGGCCGAACTGGCGAAGCGCCTCGCGGCCGAGGATGAGGAGCGGAAGCGACAGGAAGCGGCGGCCCGGCCGGACATCGAGAAGGTGCAGGCGTTCGGCGACCGCGTTGCCGAACTCATCGCCGAGGCCAACGCCGCCAAGCTCACGACTGCGAAGGCCCGCGAGTTCATCGGCCAGGTCCGCGCCGACCTGATGGAGATCACCGACCGCTGCAAGGCGTTCGGCAAGCCGGCCCGCCGTGCCGTGAGCGCTTGACCCTCGACCCACACCGGAGATTCCGATGCCCGATCCGACCGTCATCACCGACCCGCCCGCATCGCTGGTGCCCGACCGGCCCGCCGAACCCCTCGACCTGATCGCCCGCGCGATCGAGAAGGGGTTCGACACCGAACAGCTCGGCAAGCTGATGGACCTGCAGGAGCGGCACCAGCGGCAGCTTGCCGAGCGGGCCTATGCCGAGTCGATGAGCGCGGCCCAAGCGGCGATGCCGACCGTCGTGCGTGACGCCGAGAACACGCACACGAAGGCGCGGTACGCCCGGCTCGAAACGGTGAACCACGCCATCAAGCCGGTCTTCACGCGCTACGGGTTCTCCATCAGCTTCGACACCGAGCAGTCGCCGCTCGCCGAGCACATCCGCATCCGGGCCGACGTTTCGCACGCCGGCGGCTGCACGAAGAGTTACCGGGCGGACATCCCCCTCGACGGCGCGGGGTTCAAGGGCAACTCGAATAAGACGCCGACGCAGGCGACCGGCTCGACGTTCAGCTACGGCCGGCGCTACCTCACGCTGCTCATCTTCAACGTGACCGTGGCGAACGAGGACAACGACGGGAACCGCGAGGCCGAAGTCGTCACGCCGGAGCAGATCGCCGTCATCAACGACCTGCTCAAAGAGTGTGAGGAAGTCGGCAACCCGGTGAACTTCGGCCGGTTCCTGCACTGGCTCGGCGTTCAGCAGTTGGACGAACTGCCGGCCGGCGAGTTTGCGAAGGCCGTCAACGAGCTGAACGCCAAGCGGCGCGTGAAGAAGGCCGCAGCCCCCAACGGAGCCAAGTCGTGAATCGCAACGAAAAAAGCTATCGCATCCGGCAAATGCGACGCGACGCCCACCGGAACAAGAAGGCGGTTCCAACTGCGGAGGCGTTGGAAAAGCTCGCCGAGCTGGTTGCGTCCGACGGCATGAAGTGCCCAGCCTGCCGCCGGGCGATGAATTGGCTGTTCAAGGACGGGCGCAGCACGGTTGTCACTCTTCAGCACGACCGAAGCGGAGTGATTCGACTGATCTGCAAGGGCTGTAACTCGCGGCATCACCTGCACCCTGCCGACACCTTTTACGACCTGCCGGAAGGACACAAGAGGTGTCCGAGATGCGAAGCGGTGAAGCCTGTCGATGCGTTCTACCGGCTGGCCACCGGAGAGATCGTCTCCGCTTGTCGTGAGTGCGAAAGGCGGTCTCAGCTGGCTCGGTACCACAGAAGCCCGGAGGCCAAGCGTGCCAAGCACCAAGAGTGGCTGAAGGCGAATCGAGAGAAGGTCAAAGAACAGCGTCGCAAGTACCAGGAGTTAAACCGAGCCCGCCTCACCAAACAGGAGCGGCTTCGCCGCGAAAGGAAGAAGGCTTCATGAAGTTCCACGACGTTCAACAGGGCAGCGAAGAGTGGTTCCTTCTCCGTAAGGGCGTCCCGACCGCTTCGCGTTTCGACATGATCCTGACCGCGAAAACTTTGAAGCCGTCCACCCAGCAGGATGCACTGATCTGCAATCTGATTGGCGAGAAGCTGTCCCTCATCCCGCCGGAAGGCGTCGAGAACTTCACCAACCGGGCGATGGATTGGGGCCGGCACTGCGAGGAAGAGGCCCGCCGGTGGTACTGCCTCGAACGCAATGTGGACGTGACGAACGGCGGATTCTGCCTCACCGACGACGGCCGCTTCGGGGCCAGTCCGGACTCGCTCATCGACAGTGACGGCGGCTGCCTCGAACTCAAGTGTCCACAGGCCAACACGCAGGTGAAGTACCTGCTCACTGGCACGCTCCCGCCGGAGTACGCGGCGCAGTGCCACGGGCATCTCATCGTCACCGGCCGGAAGTATTGCGACTTCCTCAGCTATTCGCCGGGGCTGCCCCCGCTGCTCGTGCGAGTCGTGCCCGACGACTTCACGAAGCAGTTGCGCATCGCCCTCGAAGTGTTCCACGAGAAGTACGCCGCGACCCTGAAGCGGCTCGACCCCCGTTCGTGACCCCCTGACGGTGTGATCCATGTTGAGCCGGTGCCGTACCGGGATGCCGTGAGCGTGCGGTGGATGCCGATCGTGGGCATTGTGTTCGTCGGCTGGCGTCCGGCGGCACTCGCTCACTCATCGCTGGGAGCGTTGTGATGGGCGCGGCCAAGGAGAAGGTCGTCGAACTGGTGCGGTGTTCCGGATGCGGCCAGGACCGGCCCATCAAGGTCGTCGTCCACAACCGCAGTGCAGCGATCGGACAGGCCAGCGAACGGTCCTGCCTCCAATGCGCCCGCGGCCGTGATCCGAAGCCGACGATCTGCCGGCACTGCAAGAAGTGCAAGGTGAACCGGCCGCGTGGGCTGTGCTGGAACTGCTACTACCGGCCCGGCGTGAAGGAGCTGTACCCGTCCACGTCGATCTACGCGAATCGTGGCGTGGGCCTCGGTCAGCATCGCCGGACGCTGCCCGAGCCGACAACGGCCAGGCCGGGGACGGAAGAGAAAGTCGCCGTGCTCGAAGCGCGGGCCGAGGCCGGCGAGCAGTTGTTCCACCCGTGCGATGGGGGGGGTCTTAGATGGTGAGTTTCTTAGACGGCCCTGCCGCTGGTGTTGTGCTCGAACTGCACCGTGCCCCGGTGTTCCTGCGGGTGTTGCAGGACACTCGCGGACTCGACCAGTGGGATGCGTGCGATCAACTGATCGACACGCCGTGTGCCGACGAGATCGTGACGGTGTACGTCCGCATTGGCAAGGCCGGCTGGGTCCACATCGACTTCACCGACAAGGCCGGTCGTCGTCGCGGCGAGACCTATGCCACGGCCGAGTACCGGCTGCACGACGAGCAGCCGGCCGACGAGATCGTGCGGTCGCAATCCCGGTGGCGGGCTTGGGCCGAACTGGAGTGGGACCGGCTGAAGGCACAGCAAGTGGAGGCGAATCATGTCTGAGTTCGTGCGGGCCACGGTCAGGAGAAAGCCCTGCAAGAGCCTGGCGTTCTACGCCGCGTGGAACCGGGCTCACGGCCACTGTGCCGCCTGCGGGCGCGACGGCGGGGCGTTCGGACTCTCGACCCATCACATCGTCAAGCAAGGCCGGGCACATGAGGCAACCAATCTGCTGCGTTTGTGCGTCCATCCATGCCACGACCTGGCCGAGGGCCTGGACGTCCGCGGCCCGGCCATCGAGGGCATCATCCCTCCCGGCATCCGGGTCCGCAGCCCCGGCCCATTGCTCCCGAAGATCACCATCGGCATCGCCCTGTCGATGAAGCTCCGCTGCGACCCGTCGGAAGTGGACATGGCCCGGCTCCAAGAGCTGCGCGGGTCGCGGCTGCCGGGCGCTGAGCCGATCCCGGAGTTCTTCGAGCGGCTGTACCGCGCGAACCGAGCGGGAGCATCAGCATGAAGCCCGACGACGTGATCCCGATTGTGATTCAGGCCGAGGCCGCCGAACAGTTGGCACAGGAGGCCAACGCGCTCGGCCACACCCTGGCCATGAGCGAGCGGCAGAACCTCGCCACGGCCCGCAAGATCGGCGAGCTGTTGGTGAAGGCGAAGGCCCATGTCGAGCACGGCGATTGGACGGCGTTCTTGGAGAAGCGGTGCCTCGCGTTCTCGGTTCATATGGCCCGCCGTTACATGCGAATTCACCGGCACTGGGGCAAGGTGCAAAACGCCCGCGGGATCATGGAGGCGATCGAATCGCTCGCGGACGAGCCTGATGAAGCGGAGCCCAAAACGAGCGCGACGCTCGTTTTGTGCGACCGCTGCCGGCGGCTCGGCATCGCCCGGCCGGACTGCGAACAGTGTGCGGAAGCCCGTGAGGATCAACGAGATACGGGAGAGGGGCGGGCGTCCACGCGGCCCGGCAGCGGAGGCTCGGGGCGTGCCGGGGGAAGCGCCGGCACCACGCACCGCCCCTCTCCCCCGCCGCCAAACGAGGAGCGTCAAGCGGAACTCGATTGGGAGAACCGCCGCACCAACGACCTCCGCGTGCGGCAGGCGCTGCAGCGGTGCCGGAACGCGATCGAGGGGCTCGCCGAGGACTTCGACGTCTTACTCGAGCTCCGCGCCGCCGACATGCTCGAGCTTACCCGGCTACACGGCGTCCCGACCGACACCCGCGAGCACGAGTCGATGCCCATCGTGGACGGCCAGACGCGGCACACACTGGAGTGCGAGACGTACTCCCCGGCCCTTGAAGGGTTTGACCGGGTGTTCCGCGACCTGGCCGCGCGGGAGGTGGGACCGTGACGCTCCCGGAGCTCCGCGCGTTCGCCGACGACCCGTGCCGGCAGAACTCGCCGATCGCCGCCGCGGTGCGGGCGCTGTTCGCAGTGTGCGACGAGCAGCAGAAGCGGCTGCTCACCGCGGCCGACAACACGGCCGCATATGCGCGGCGGAAGATCGACCTGGACATCGCTCAGGCCGCGGTGAAGAGCCTCGGCCGCGAGAACGCCCGGCTGCGGGAACTGGCGCTGAAGCCGGCCGAATGGGAAGCGGAGGCCGCGTGAGTGCCGCCGAACTGATCGACCGCCTGACCGCCCTCGGCGCGCGGCTCGTGTGGAAGGCCGGCAAGCCGTCGCTGTGGACGCCGCCGGGGACTTCGGCCGAAGGACTGGCCGCAGCGCTGACCGAGCATCGCGGCGAAGTGCTGATGCACTTCGGCCGCGCGGAAGAGCCGACCGGCGAGCACAAGTGCGGCGAGTGCGGCCGGACGGTGTTCGTGTGGCGCGACGACATGGACATGGGGTATCAGGCGTGCTTTGCGAGCGGCGACTGCCGAGTGATGTGCCCGTTCTGGCGGCGCGGCCTGGGGCCGGACTGGATGCCGCGGGCACGCGAGTCGGAAGAGTGGTCGCGGCGGAAGAAAGCGGAGCATCGCGAGAAGGCCGAAGAACCGATCCCGGAGTGATGACCGTGGCACAAGACAGCAAGATCGAATGGTGCAAGGCGACGTTTAATCCGTGGGAAGGCTGCACAAAGGTCAGCCCCGGCTGTGCCAACTGCTACGCCGAGACGCGATCCAACCGCCTCAAGACATCCAAGTGGGGGCCGTCGGGCACGCGTGTCGTGCGAAGCGAATCGTACTGGCGAGAGCCGGTGAAGTGGAACAAGTCTGCCGCGTGCTCATGCGGCGAAGGGTTTCGCGGCACGCACTCGCCGTACTGCCCGCAAGCGGATCGGCCTCGCGCCTTCTGCGCGAGCTTGGCCGACGTGTTCGAGGACTGGCGCGGGCCGATGACACTCTCGAACGGCACCACGGCCACGATTCAGATTCCGGGCTTTGCCGAGCGGCCGATGCTCATGTCGGATGCCCGCGTCCGTCTGCTCCAGCTGATCTGCGACACGCCGAATCTCGACTGGCTCTTGCTCACGAAGCGGCCGCAGAACATTCAGCCGATGCTCCGGGACGCCTGGATGCAGTTGGATTCCGCTCGTGATCCGGACCCACGCAACAGCCGCCCATTTGTGATTCCGCCCAACATCTGGCTCGGCACCAGCGTGGAGAACCAAGCCGCTGCCGACGAGCGAATCCCGCACCTGCTGCGGACGCCGGCGGCAGTGCGATTCCTGTCGTGCGAGCCACTGTTGGGGCCGGTACGGCTCGACGCGGTGATGGGTACGCACCAAGACGGAACACCTTTCACTGCCGAGCGTCCGGCACCATGTAGCCGCCCCCACACCTTCGATGCACGATTCCGCGGGCTCCATTGGGTGATCGTCGGCGGTGAGAGCGGCCACGGCGCGCGGCCGTGCCGGGTGGAGTGGGTACGGTCGCTCGTGGAGCAGTGCAAGACGGCGGGTGTGGCGTGCTTCGTGAAGCAACTCGGATCGAACGCAACCGCCGGCTACTACGACGAATTCCGCGAAGAGTGGGAGAGCGGTCGCGGCAACGACTGGCCCGCGGCCCTCGACTGGAACTACCGCGACGGCCAGCCGCCCCTCACTGCCCGCGTCGCGCTGCCGCTGGCGAAGAAGGGCGGACTGCTGGAAGACATGCCCGCCGATCTCCGCGTCCGTGAATTCCCGGAGGTGCGATCGTGACCCGCGACGAACAGCGCAGGGCCTTCATCGCCGCACGCATGGACGAATTCACCGGGCTGTTGCTCCGCGCGTTCGCCGCGAGCCAGCAGCGGGTGGCGGCCGCGGTGCGTGCGAGCCAAGCCGCATCCGAGGTATCCAACCGGTTGATCTGCGAAAGCGATGCGGCGTGTGGCCGCGAGATGATCGAGCAGCAAAGGCGAGCCTCACTGCTGCTCCAATCGGTGTTCGACGAGCTGCTCCCGGCCCCGGTCGTGAAGCCCGAGGCCGAGCCGACGCGGAACGGCCAGCACACCACGCAGCAGCCCGCGAGGAAGACGGCATGACCACGGCCGAAGTGATGACCTGCATCCGCCGAGCTGTCGCCGCACACCAGGGCGACGACGCCGAGCTGTACGCGGCGCTCTGCGAAGAGGCCGAGCGCTGGCGGATGACGCTCGCCGACATCCGGCGGATGGAGACGGCGGCGGAACTGGACTTGGACCCCGAAGACCTTCCCCTGTTCTGAGGGCACCGACCATGTTGATGCGACTTCTGAGCCGCCTCTTCAGTTACGAAGAGATCAATGGGGGCAACCGCTGCCCAACATACCTGCACCGATGGACGCTGTTTCGTGCCTTCGGTTGCGGCGTCTACCTTCATCGGTTCGTTGCCGATGATTGGTCGCTCGACCTGCATGATCACCCGAAGCGGTTCGTGTCGATCGGCCTGGCCGGGGAGTACACGGAGCACACGCCGAAGAGAACGCGAATCTTTCGCGCCCCGTGGCTTCGGACTTTCCCTGCCTCACACGCTCACCGCATCACGCTGAGGCCCGGAGTTGAGTGCTGGACGCTCGTGATCGTCCTACGCGCTGCACGTCCGTGGGGCTTCTGGCACGCGGGGACGTGGATTCACTGGCGAGAGTACGTCAGAGGCAAGTTCGCCCACATCGCGGACCTGCGGGCCGTGTGTGCAGGAATCGTAGGGGGCGACCGCTGACGCCGTAGCGAACGAGACGTTGAAGACCTTCCCCTGTTCTGAGGACACCGATGAGCGACACCACTGCACCCCGCACCCGCAAGCCGGCCGACGCGCCGGCCCCCACGCTGACCCCGGCGGCTGAGGCCGAACCCAAGCCCGCAAAGCCGGCCAAGCCCCGCGCCCCCATCGACCCCGAGACGCAGGCCATGCGGCGGATCGAATCCGTGCTGCTCGGCTTGCAGGAGTCGGACCCGACCGCGCCAACCCGCGTGCTCGAATACCTGCTCGCCCGCCGCAAGTCGCGGGCGCTGTTCCCGAAGGCCGAGACCTATGAACACGCGGGGCCGTGACCATGAACACGCTCACCCACATTGCGGGCGTCACCTTAAATGTCTGCGGTCGGACGATCCAGCGATGCAGCCTGTGCGGGGCGAAACTCTGCGACAGCCTAAACACAGCCGCGTTACTGAACGGTGACGACGAAGACCCGAAGTTCCCGACGTGGCAAACGGGGAGACTCGTCCAAGTCGAGACGGGCAACCCGACGCGGTATTCGCTACTGCCTGACACGGACAAGTTACCCGATGACTCGTGTTTGGAGTTCGCATGATCGCCGACGCCGCGATAACCGAGACGTGCCCCCGCTGCCGCGGCTGGGTGTGGCACCGAACCGAGCCGTGCAACTGCCGGATGAACGGGGTGCCGAGCCCGGATCACCCCGACTACCTCAAGGCGCTCGGCAAGCGGCTGCGGGCGTGCCGCGAAGAGGCCGGGCTGTCGCTCGACAAACTCGCGGAGCGGGCGGGGATGAGCAAGACGGGGCTGTGGGAAATCGAGCAAGGGCACAACGAGCCGATGGCACGGACGGTGTACAAGCTCGCCATCGCGCTCGCGGTGACGACGGACTTCCTGCTGATGGTGTCGTGCTGAGGACGTTGTGATGCCGAGCGAACCGCAATGGCTGAAGGCCGCGCGAGCCGAGGGGCGAGTCCTCTCGGAGCGCACCGTCGCGCCGACGCTGCCGGGCGTGGAGGCCGCGGAGCCGGGGGCCACGTTCGCGGCGACGCTGCCGTGGCCGCCCACCACGAACCACTACTGGCGGTACTTCGTGCTCAACGACTGCGCGCGGATGGCGATGAGTTCGTTCGGCAAGAACTACCGCAAGGCGACGGTTGCGGCCGTGGGCACGGTGAAGTCGCTCACGGGGCCGCTCTGTCTGCATCTCGTGCTCTACCCGCCGAACAAGGCCCGGCTGGACTTGGACAACCGCATCAAGCCGCTGCTCGACGCGCTCACCGTGGCCGGTGTGTTCGCTGACGATTCGCAGGTGAAGGAGATTCACGCCCGGTTCGGCGCAGTCCGGCCGGGCGGCGCGGTCGCGGTGAAAATTGAGCCACTGACCGACGCAACCGACTGGGGCCGCATCCGAATCGAACGGGACAAGCTGCGGACGCTGGCTCTGGCGCTGCTCAATCGCTGCGGCGTGCAGAGTGACATCCTGACAGCACTGGCTGAACGAAGGAATCGCCATGAACGACACGGTTGAGGTCAACTGCCTGCGATGCAAGGCACCAATCCACGCGACGTTCGACCAGCTGCGCGCGGAGAACGACGACGGAACACCGCCGCCGTGTCCGAGGTGCTCGGCCGGCTTCGTTCGCAAGGTGGAACCGAGGCTCACCGCGGCCGATGTGATTCTGATTGCCGCAGCGGAACTCCACGCGATGCGGAAGCTGCACGGCGACCCGACCGAGTTTAGCGAATTCGAACTGACCGTTGCCGCATGGCGGCGATCGCCGGAGCGGTTTGGGCTGCGCGGATACACCGAGACGCACCCCGACCACAAGCGGGTTTACATGGAGATCGTGGGGCAGAAGCCATCGAGCCCCATCGTGCAGGGGTTCATGGCGAAGGTCCGGCCGAACTACTACCGGCTCACACCTGTCGGCGTGGTGCGAGCGGAGTTCCTCGTTGACCTGGCCAAGAGGAGACGGAAGTGAAGCTCACCAGCGTATCGACTGACCGCCCGGGGAACGCTCCCGGCGAAGGCCGCACGCTCTGCGAATCGCTCACACTGACGAGCGAAACGGGGCTCGACATGGTGGCACTGACCGCACTCCGCGATCTGCTGCACAGGGGCGCGACCGTGCGCGGGGCCGTGGAGCGGATCGCGGCGGCACCGCTGACACCCGAGGGAGGACGCGACACATGACGACGGCTGACCTGGACCGGCTCGCGGAATTGGAGCGAGCGGCTTCGCCGGGGGAGTGGCGCGCCGGACGGCCGGACATGGTTTCGTACCACGGCGGCACCGGCGATGGACCGTTCAAGAACGTGTACGTCGATGACCCGGACGGCGCGTTCCATCTCGGAGAGAGGGTTCCGGCAACCGTGTGCGAGGCCCGCGAAGCTCTGGGATGTGATTGTCGTAACAACGCCGCCTTCATAGCCGCCGCCCGCAACAGCTTCCGCGAACTGCTGGCGCTGGCGCGGAAGGGACTCGAACACCAGGGGGAGCGATGATCCCAGCAACGGTATCGCCATCGTACGGCACGATGATTCGCGCCGCCCGTCTCGGATGGGGGCTCAGTAGAAAGCACGGTGCGTTTATTCGCCTGTGCGATCTGGAAAACGACAGAATCGTTGTCGAACTTCATCCGACCAATTCGATTCCTAAGTACAAGACCGACACCGGTTATCACCGTGTCTGGTGGGAAAATCCAGAAATCCTGGAGCTGATTCCCTTTCTGAAGGGAGTGACTCGGATCAAGAAATTCATCCGTGTCACGGTTAACGACGTAGGGGAAATCCAATCGTGACCGCCCGCACCCCCATCCCCGGCCCGACCTTCCGCGCCGCGTACCGGCTGCCCGTCGGCACCGGGGATGACGACTGACCGCGAAACCGTGCTGGCGTGGTGCCGCGAGCGGTACGGCGCGAAGGCACCGACGGACACGCCGACAGCAGTGCAGTGGTGCATCGGCATCGCGGCGCAGAACGGCTATCTGAGGGAGGCGATGGGATGAGAAAGAGTGAACGCCGCCGACTCACTGCCGACGGGCTTCCGGTCGATGCCCGCGAGTACACGCCGGAGATGTGGGCGATCATTCACCGGCACTTGACCGCGATGCGAGAGGAACTGAGGGAAGAGTATGCGAGGCACTTACAAACTCGTGACGGCTCGGAAGCCGCATCGTTGTACGGAGCGGAGTTACCACGAAATCGCGGCGGGTGACGTGTACCTGTACGGTGCCTGCCCGCCGGAACACGAAGCGAACGGTTCGCGGAAGTGGTGGACGATTCGGGCGTGCCTGCGGTGTGCGGAAGTGTACATGATGCACACGAGCGACACGCGGAAACAACTGGAGGGGATGACATGCCGACCGACTACATCGAAGTCCGAGACGCCGGAAGTATCCGCATCGACGCCGTGCTGAAACTGGTGTGTGCATCGACCACGCACACCGGCCGCGTCTGCGGACAGGGCGGGCGCTACGAAGCGTCTGAGCCCGAGGAAGCGATTGCCGCCGCCCGCCAAGACGGTTGGACGTTCCGCAAGGAATACGCTCGCTGTCCTCGATGTGGCCGTGAAGGTGCATCGTTACGCACCGGGAGGAAGTGACATGCTCGGCAACGGATGGGAGCGACCGCCGGATGAGAGCGTTGTCATCTCCGAACAGCGCGACCGCTTACGTCAAGCCCTCACACGCATCTCGTCGTTCGCGGCGACGTGCCGCAGCGAGAACACACCGGAATGGATGGCGATGCTCGTCGATCACCTGAACCAGACGTGCGAGACGCTGAACGTACCGCAGCGTTTCACGATGGGCAAAGGCGAGATCGAGTGCGTTGACGGGGACCACGAAGACTACAGAGGATGACATGCACCATACATACCGATCAGCTTGCGACCAGTATCAGGATTGGGCGGCTGAAGCCGTTGACCAGTGGGACGGGCAATCGAACTTCGATTTAATCGAATCGATCCGTGAGAAGTTCGGGCAGTCCCGAGAGCAGTTCTACGCAGACACTTTTCGAGAACTTCGCATCAACCACAAATGGGAAGACTGATGCTCACCATCGGCTCACGAGTCTACTGGATCGGCTCCGACCGCCTCTGCTGGGGCGAGGTCGTGAACATCAACGCGACCCGCCACATTGACGGGAAGCCGCTACAGATCGTCGTGGATAGAGGCGACGAGTTCAGCATTCTCACGCCGAGCTACGGCCGGCTATCCGGAAACGGCTGTTGAAACACGGTCTTTGACATTTCACAGAAAAACCGGAAACGAGTGTTGACACAGCTCCCGGTCGGGGGTACTTGACTAAGGCACCTCTAAGGCTATAATGCTTCGGTCCCGAACACCGAGGTGCCTTATGCCGAAAGCCCCGGCCCGCTCGAAGCGGGCGGTCGTTGAGGCGGGTGAAGTCCACCCGAAAATCTACCGCTGGTTGCTGGCGAAGCGAATCCGCCAGCACACCAGAAAGGCCGAGTCGCTCGGCGTCCCCGGCTCGTTCACGGTGGACCAGTGGCTCTCGCTGGTCGCCCAGCACAGCGGGCGGTGCGTCCTGTGCGGGGCGTCGTCCGCCCTGACCATCGACCACATCATCCCCATGCCGGAGGGCGACAACTCCATCGACAACATCCAGCCCCTGTGCATGGCGTGCAACGCCGCAAAGGGGAACTGGGTCGGCCCCCGCCCGATTTTCGACAAGGTGCTGCACGTCGGCATCGACGCCGAAACCCTCGACCGTCTGGACGCCGTTGTTGCCGTCACCGGCCTGAGCCGGTCCGAGACGGTCAGGCAGGCCGTCGCCCTGTTCGTCGCCAGCAAGGAGGCCACCGCCAATGGCTAAGACCCCCAGGAAGCCCATGAGCGGCGGGGCGCGCATCAAGGCCAGCGGCAAGTCGCCCGTCCTGCTCGGCCTCCCCCCCGACCAGAAGGAGACGCTGCAACGGGCGGCGGGACTCGACGGCAGGCCGCTGACGCAATTCCTGATTTTCCACGGCCTTGCGGCGGCGAAAAAGATTCTCGAAAAAGCCGCGACTAAGGCTTGACTAAGGCCCACGTCGGGGGTACATTGTCCACAGTGGTTTCCGGTTTGTGAGACCTAGAACGAGGTCAAGAACATGGCGATGAAGCTCAATCCTGACGATGTTGTGACCATGACTCAGGTCATGGCCTGCAACGGTGATGTGCCGACGAACGTCGGTGGGTGGCGACTGAGCGAAGGGTACGCTGGCGGGACTCAGCGGATGAACGGCGTGCTGGGGGAGGTCGCACGGAGCGGTGACACGGTGTACGTCTGCGTTCGAGGGTGCCTCACCGTGCGACTGCCCAATACGCACCCCGACTATACACCCTCCGTGGGAACGGTGTGGGCATCCGTTCCGTCGCCCGAGGTGATTGACTGGCGGTACGTCCCCGTGGTCTACCACTCTCGTGACGGGTGGCGATTGAAGGGGGCTAAGGCGTAACACCGTGAACCTCCTCGACCTGCCGGACTACGACATCTCCCAGGTGGAACAATCCACCCGGGATTACCGGGTCCACGCCACCTACAAGCCCGAGCCCGACCGCTGTATTCACTGCGGCAAGGGGGTGCTGTTCGGCGGCAAGCTGTACCGCAGGTATTCCGGCGGCAGCGCGGTGAGTCGCTCAAGCTGATCCGGAAGTGCCTGAAGGCGGCAAAGGGGCCGCTGACGATGCGGGAGATCATCGCGGCATCGGGGGTCGGCTACAACTCGGCAACCTACACGCTGAAGAGCCGGCCGGACCTGTTCGAGAGCACGCCCGCGGGGCGATACCGCGGCTGCACGTTGTACGCATGGAGCCTGAAGGATGCCGACGCCGGAAGGGCTGATCCAGTTCGGCGCGGGAATGGCCGCGGCGCTGCTGCTATGGGCCGTGGCAAGGGCCGCTGACGAGTGGGGCGAACGGAAAGAGAAGTGACCGCTTTGATCGCAGGCCGGAGGCGTGACAGCCCGGCCTGTGTTGCACCGAGCCAGCCCGTGAACGACTGGCGCTGTCACCGCGGAGCCAAACCCGAACTCCCGCACGGCCGCCCGGACTCGCCATGTTGTGAGTCCTGATGAGTGTGTGGACTTGCTGGGTGACCGCGTGAACAAGGCCACGATGGGCAGCAACGGCCACTGAGCCGATCTGTCGTGGGGAAGGGGGATATGGGGGTAGGGGCTACCGCACAGTGTAGTCGGTGGAACCGACGAATCGAAAAGCCCCAGCAGTTGCAAAGGCGAGAAGAGCCCCAGAGAGGGAGTGAGTCGTGGAAGCACCAGCGATGAAGCCGGGGCCGCAGCCGTGGAATGCGGGAATCACTCCGGGGTTACGGCCTCAAGACGAGCCGGTGAGGCCCGACCCGGAGCAAGTGCTGGCCGAACTGACGGAACGGGTCGAGCGGTTGGAAGCCGCACTGTCACTGAGGGAGGGGACCGTGGGAACGACCAACTGGGTTAACGTCGAAGTCGAGTCGATCGTCGCCGCGACCGAGAAGGCGATCTACGTCCGCACGCCGGACGGCGAGGAAGTGTGGCTGCCCCGCTCGCAGTTGAGCGAGGGCGAGAAGTACCAAAAGGGCTGGACCGAACTCACGCTGTCGGTGACCGAGTTCATCGCGCGGGAGAAGGGTCTGAAGGGAGTTGGCTGATGCCGAGCATGATCGACGTGCGCTGTGCCGCCTGCGGAAGGCGATACGGCTTCTGTGGCGAGATGACCGACCAGCCGCCGTGCCCCAAGTGCGGACACCCGCCGGACAAGGCCGAGCTGGCAAAGGTGCAAGCGCAGATGGACGAGGCCGAACGGCTGATGCTCTTGCACCCCCGCAGTGCGAAACCGAGCGACCTGCAACGGCAGCGCGTGCAGGCCGGGCTCTCGCTGCGGCAGGCCGCGGGGCAGCTCGGGATCGAACCGCGGCTGCTGAGCGACCTGGAGAACGGCCGTACGCAACTGTCGGCCGAGCTCGCGCAGCAAATGGGCAAACTCTACCAGTGCGGGGAGGAAGGCTGATGTCCGAAGGCAACCTGTCGGAAATCTCCGGCACACCGCGGCGAGTACCGCTGCCCGAGGCCGGTGTCACCATCACCGTCGGCGAGCACACCGCGATCTACGCGAGCGCGGCCGAGGCGGTGCAGGCGCTATTCGCAGCGCTGCCCCGCAAGCAGCGGAAGATTCTGTGGTGGATGGAAACCCTGCGGCGGATCAACCAGGCCGAGGCCGGGATCGAGCCGAAGGGGAAGGCCGGTGAGAACGTGGTGCAGAGCGTGCGGGGGTAGTCTCGGCCTTCGGCGTCGCGCTCGCCGCGCGGCGGTCCACCAGCCGCCGGACCTCGCAGGTGAGGGAGAGCGGCGAGTCGAGCATGGCCAGGATCAGCGGCAAGTCGGACATGCACAAACGGACATGCGAACCGCGTGCCGGGTTCAGGGGGATCGGATGAGCAAGCCGAATCACTACGCGACCGATCCGCTCACCGCGGCCTGCCCACAGTGCAAGGCCCCCGCCGGCGAGCGGTGCAAGAACTACAAGGGCAAGGGCTGCGCCACGCATCGGCTGCGCTGGGCGGCCGCGAGCGAAGCCCCGGAAGGCCCGCTGGTGTGCCGCGTGCCGACCCCGGCCGAGCAAGAGCAGATGGCCCGCGACTTCCCCGAGTTCGTGAAGCCCATTGACCTGGACTTCGACGAGAGCACACCGCCGCCGCGCACCCGACCGCAAGGCCCGCCCGTGCCGCGGTTCGTGAAGCTGCCGCCGGGTGAAAGCGTGCTCGGTGCGTTCCGCGATTGGGACTACAAGGGCCGCATCCCGGAAGGCTCGGTGCTGTGTGATCTGGTGGGGAGCGGGCTGAAGGACGGCGTCAGCGGCTACGTCGTGGCCGCGATCCCGGAGACGGGGAGCCCCAACCTCGCCTTGCTCTTGGGCGGTGCCGGGCATCGCGTCCAGCCGCGGGCACTCGACGGGTACGAGGTGCGCGTGAACATCCGGCAGGAGTCGAAGTGGCTCGTTGTGTTCTCACCGAAGCTGGGCGGATAATGGCAGCGCTGCCGCTTTGACCGGCGGCCGAATCGAGAGGGCAAGGGGATGAAGCGGCGGAAGACTTACCGGATCAGCTACCCGGAACTCAGATTCTCCGACAGTCCGGAGCGAGGATACATGTTCGCCATCGACCCGCCGCACCCGACGCTTCGACCCGTTAACGGAGGACTCGGCTACCGGTCACTCAATGGGGCACTGGTAACGCGGGACAACTACGCGAACTCTCTTCGAGGTGATGGGCACATCGTCATCATCGAAGGCGAACCCACGAGGCCAGCATGAGCGAGCGAACCGAGTCGGCCTGCACCTGCATCATGTCCACAATCCCCGGCGAGTACGGTTCGTGCGAGGGGTGCAAGCGGAACCGGGAGAGCGACCCGGACGTGTGCCCCGGCGAGGTGGTTGAGGCCACGGCGAGCGCGAGAGACATACCCATCGGGCTCGCCGGTCGGCTCGTCGCCTATGCGTTCGGCTGCGCGCGATGCGAATGGCGGTTCGTGCTGACGCTCGACACGCCCGAGCGGTTCCGCCGCGACTTGATCCCCTCGGCGCATTGCAGGGTGCCGAGCGGCTTGGTGGGCGAACCCTCGTCGTACAACTGCGCCGCTGCCCGTCTGGACGCACATCGAACAGAGTGAGCCCGTCCGCGAACGCCTCGCATCCGCATTGACCGGGCGAACGCACCAACGCTCAGCTAAGTGACGCTAAGCTAAGAGTCGGAGCGGTTTACGGGAGGCGACAATGCAGGGATTGGCCGAGCAACTGGCTGAGCGAATTGCAGCCGGCGACGTAACTGCTTCGCGTGAAGTGCTCGACTTGCTCATCGCCATCGCCAAGAGGTTCGCACTGAGCAGCCCGACAGCCACAGTCCACGCACTCGTGGGAATTGCAAGCGGAGGCATGGTAGTCATTCACAAGGTCAAAGATTGGGAGTGGGCAATCGAGCGGATGGTCGGATCGAATGGCGGGGCGTGCAGACGAGCGATGATGAGCGAATGGGATGTGAAGCTGAGGGCCATGGCAAATGGCATCCAGTTGAGGGCCAAAGATTCCATCACCAGCTTTGGGCAGCTACGAGTCAGAACGTACAAGACAACCGATTGGAAGGCGGCCATTGTGCGGATGCAGCAGAAGGCCAACTTCGGATCGTGGAACGGACGATCAGATCCATGGACGCGATGGGCGTTGACGGTTGCCAAAAACACTAACCGGCGATGGGAGGGACGATACGCCAAAGGCCAAACTCGAAACGGTCAAGGCGAGCGAACTGAGGCTGCTGCTGGAGAAGCAGCAATACAGATGCGCGTACAGCGGACGCGGCCTAACGCCCGAAACCGCAAGCGTTGACCACATCACACCCATCTCTCGTGGCGGGTCGAACAGCCTCGACAACTTGGCCATCGTTCACCTCGAAGTGAACCTTGCAAAGTCTTCGATGACCCGCGAAGAGTTCGTCAGTATGTGCCGTGATGTGGTGGCTCAACATGGTGAGACAGCGGACATTATGACGGAAGTTGACGGGTCCCTCTTGACGCCGCATCACCTTTGACCCACCAGGGAACAGCCGGAAAACTTCACAGAGTTTGTTTCCCGATCAAACGGGCTGGAATCATGGCCAAGAAATCCGCGGCAACTCCCGACGACGACAACCCTTACGACCGCAAGCGCGAGTCGATGGCCGAGAAGTCGCGCGAGCAGTCCGCTGCCGGCCGCGAGATCGGAGCCATCCCGCCCATCGCCGATGTCGAGCGCCGTGGGAAATGTCGCGGTTCGCTGCGGCAGTTCTGCGAGACGTACAACCCGAAGGCGTTCGCCCTGGGCTGGAGCGTCGATCATCTGAAGGCCATCGCCCGCATCGAAGAGGCCGCGACCCTCGGCGCGCTGTACGCCTTCGCCATGGCGCGGGGCTCGGGCAAGACGACGCTCTGCCGGATGGCCGCGCTCTGGGCCGTGAGCTACGCGATCCGGCGGTACACGTTCGTCATCGGGGCCACGGAGGGGAAGGCTGCGGACACGCTCGACACGCTCCGCGTGCTGATCCGCTTCCTCGACGATTACGCGGCCGACTTCCCCGAGATCGCAT
>Ga0154020_10000582_pt1 | contig 44456 bp, 35 predicted proteins | sample Klosneuvirus_201_FD_109709 | JGI IMG/M metagenome (GOLD analysis project Ga0154020, IMG submission 109709) | Active sludge microbial communities from wastewater, Klosterneuburg, Austria - Klosneuvirus_20160825_MG | ecosystem: Engineered > WWTP > Aerobic digester > Activated sludge | place... | reverse complement strand
CTACATCAGCCTCGTGCGCTCGAACACCAAACACGAGATCGGTTTTTTGCAGGACTACCGCCGTATGAACGTGGCCATGACCCGCGCACGCATGATGCTGGTGGTCATTGGCGACTCCGCCACCATCGGGAGCAACAAATTTTATCAGGCATTTTTAGACTACTGCGCCGAGCGCGGAGAGTACAAGACGGGGTGGGAGTTTATGCGGTGATAAACTTCAGAATGTTTTTTTCAATCCGCGCCAGCGGGTTTTCCGACACATCCTTTTCAAACGCCCGCCCGGTCACCCGCTCGAACAGTTCGATGTAGCGCTCGGAAATTTCCGCCACGAAGGCATCGGGCATGTCGGGCATTTGCTGGCCGTCCTTGCCCTGAAACCCGTGCGCGATGAGCCATTCGCGCACAAACTCCTTGCTCAACTGGCGTTGTTTTTCGCCGCGTGCCTGGCGTTCGGCGTAGCCCTCGGCATAAAAATACCGGGAACTGTCGGGCGTGTGAATCTCATCCATGAGCAGTACCCGGCCGTCCTTTTTCCCGAACTCGTACTTGGTGTCCACCAGAATCAACCCCTGTCGGACAACCATTTCCGTACCCCGGCGGAACAGGGCACGGGTGTAGGCTTCCATCTGCGTGTAGTCTTCGGCAGACACGATGCCCTGCCGGAGGATTTCCTCCCGGGAAATATCCTCGTCGTGGCCTTCGTCGGCCTTGGTCGTGGGTGTGATGATCGGTTCGGGGAACGCGTCGTTTTCGCGCATGCCCTCGGGCATAGACACGCCGCAGAGCGTGCGCAATCCGGACGCGTAGGTGCGGGCGGCATGGCCGGCCAGGTAGCCTCGGATGACCATCTCAACGCGCAGCGGTTCGCAGCGGTGGCCGATGGCCACATTGGGATCGGGGGCTGCGAGGAGCCAGTTGGGGCAGATGTCGCGCGTGGCTTCGAGGAAGTGCGCGGCGATCTGGTTGAGCACGGCGCCTTTGTACGGGATGGCGCGCGGCAGCACGTGGTCGAAGGCCGAAATGCGGTCGGAAGCGACCATGACGAGGCGGTCGCCCACGGTGTACACGTCGCGGACCTTGCCGCGGTAAAAAGCCGTTTGGCCAGGCAGATGGAAGTATGTTTCGCGGATAGCGGGCATGGGTCGGGTCGGGTAGTTGTGTGCGGCAAAAGTATGGAGGATTGCGGTAAATCGCTTTGGCGCCCTGCCTGGTGTTTTCACCAGGCAGCTCTACGCGAGGTTGCTCGGTGAAAACAGCTATGGTATGCACACAGTTTCTGCTGGAATTCCGGTCTTGGGGCGATGCGAAGCTGCTGCTGTGATGTGTTGCGGAGCTGCTCATTTCACCACCGGCAACTCAAACCAAAACAAACTCCCTTTGCCGGACACCGACTCCAGCCCGATCTCGCCGCCCATTGCCCACACGAACTCCCGACTGATGGCAAGCCCCAAACCGGAGCCGTTGGATCCCGAGCCCGGCACCTGAAAAAACCGGTCGAAAATGCGGTTGTGAAACTCCTCGGGTATGCCCGACCCTTCGTCGCGCACGGCAAAACGCAGGCGGTTATTGGTTTCCACGGCAGAAATTCGCACCGTTTTGTTGCCGGGGCTATGGCGGATAGCATTTGCCAGCAAGTTAACCAGCACCCAAACGGCTTTATCTTCGTCGGCAAGGACTTCGACCGTTTCGGCAGGCATGCCGGCAATTTCAAGCGTCACTTTTTTGTCCTTTGCGAGTCCGAGCAACACCTGCTGCGCCGTTTCAATGATGTTCTTTGGCGCCACCGGAACGATGTTGAGTTGAATGTTGCCCGACTCGGCCTGGGCAATTTTAAGCAGTTCGCCGGTGATGGCCAAGAGCCGCCCGGCATCGTCGTCGAGCTGATGCAGGAGTTGTTGCTGTTCGTCGTTCAGTGTTCCCACCCGGGCGTCGCGAAGCAATTTCAAGCCCATTTTTATAGACGAAATAGGCGTTTTGAGCTCGTGCGAAATGGTGGCGATGAAATTGGTTTTTGCCATATCCTGCTCGCGAAAAGCCGTCACGTTTTTCAGCAGCAGCACATGCCCGATGTCTTGCGGCGCTTCGTTCTCGGCGCTGGAGGGCACAACAATGTCGAGGGCTTCGAGCAGAAAAAATGATTCCTTGCCGTCGGCAAAAATTTTGATCGGATCGGTTTCGGGGTACGAGAGGCGTTTGAGCAGCGCACGCAACAGATCGTTGGCAATCGCCACTTCCCGGGCATCCTTGCCGATCAATTTAGCGGCGGGCAGGTTCAGAAGGGCAAGCGCAGGTTGGTTGGCGAACAGGATGCCCAGATGTTCGTCGAGACCGATTACCGGATCGTGCATGGCGCCGATGATGGTTTCCAGTCGTTTTTTTTCAAACATGAGCCGCGCGAGGTTGGTATGCTCGTATGCGTCCAGTTTGGCGGCCAGAGCATTGAAAGCCGCCGTGAGTTCGCCGAATTCGTCGTGGCGTTCCAGGTGGATACGCTGCCGGTAGTTGCCACGGGCAATTTCCCGGATGCCTTCCGTCAGCCGCCGGATGGGGTCGGCGATGTAGCGCGGGAAATTGAGCAGAAAAACAAACCCGACAATCAGGCACATCGTAGCGATAATGCTCAACGCCGCATACGTTTGCTCGGCAGTATGCAGGGCCAGGGCGTTTTTTCGGTCAATAGCCCGCAGATTCAAATCGCCGATCAGCAACAGTTGTTCCCGGATGCGCAGCCGCGCGAGGCTGTCGGCAGGGTTGTTCCGCAAGCGCTCGAACTCCTGCCCGAGCAGCTCGGTAGCCTCGCCTTCGCCTTGCTCGGTGATGTTGCGGCGCTGCCGGTTCAGATAATGCTCAAATTTGGTTGCCGATGCCGGGTCGAATACCGGAGCGCTCAGTGCCTGTTGCATTTGCTGCACGTAGTCCAGCGATTGGTAATTTTCTTTTGAAATTTCGCCGGAATCGGTAGACAAGGTGTACACGCTGAACATGCCCAGGATGCTCACCACGACCAGCATGCCGAACAAAAGCACAAGGCCGAGCGCCAATTTAGTTTTTATAGTCATGACGGTAGATGATTGAATCAACTGAGAATGACGATGTCAATGTCGCGGTCTCCGAGGGTTTTGAGCAAGCGGTTGAACATGCCGGTGTTCCAGATAATTTGCCAAATGGACAGGTGCGGTTTGCCGAGGCAGACGGTAGTGATGTCCATCTCGACGGCTTTTTCGAGGATGGCTTCGGCAGCCGAGGCCCCTTCCACACGCAGCACTTCGGCGCCCGATTCGATGGCTAATTTGAAATGATTGAGCAGGTGCCGTTGGGCTGCCAGCGGAATTTTGTCCGGCGATTCGGCGGGTGTTTGCACGTACAATACCCACCAACGGGCATTGTAGTACCCGGCCAGCCGGGCAGTTTTGCGAATGACGTGCCGCGCCGTTCGTTCGTTGCTGCTGATGCAGGCCAGAATGCGCTCCGCCCGGCGGTCGGCAGGGCGCGTCACCTCGGTTTCCACCTTGCGCTCCACCTGGGTGGCCACCTCCTTGAGGGCCAGTTCGCGGAGCTGCAGGATTTTTTCCGGCTGAAAAAAATTGCGCAAAGCGATTTCCACTTTGTCGGGGGCATAAATTTTCCCCTCGCGCAGCCGGGTAATGAGCTCATCGGCAGTCAGGTCAATATTCACGACCTCGTCGGCAAACTGCAACACCCCATCGGGCACCCGTTCGCGCACATCCACGCCGGTGATCTGCGCGACAGATTCGTTCAGGCTTTCGAGGTGCTGGATGTTGACTGCTGAGATGACGTTGATCCCCGCCTCGAGGATGTCGCGCACGTCCTGCCAGCGCTTCTCGTTTTTGCTGCCCTCGATATTGGTGTGCGCCAGTTCGTCCACGAGCACCACTTCGGGATGGCGGGTCAGAATGGTGTTGAGGTCCATTTCATCCAGTTCCTTGCCCTTGTAAAACAGCGTGCGCCGCGGCAACACGGGCAAACCTTCCAGTAGGGCTGCCGTCTCGGCCCGGTTGTGCGTTTCGATGTATCCGACCAGCACATCCACGCCGTTCCGGCGCAGGGCGTGGGCTTCCTGCAACATCCGGTAGGTTTTGCCCACGCCCGCCGCCATGCCCACATACAACTTGAACTTGCCCCGCCGCGTGCGGCGGATCATGTCGAGGAATCGCTGGGCACTTTGTTCTTTTTCCATGAAGTGGTTCGTTTAAAACCAGATTGCCAGAGCCGTTGTCAATACGGCATTCGACTTGGTGGCCCGGCCGTCTGTATCCACAAATATCTCGTCCTTGCTGTCGAAAATCTTGCCTTCGATGCGCCAAACGGCGTTGTTATGGATTTTGATATCCAGGTTGGCCGACACGCCCAGGGTTTGAAACCCGTTTTCCGTGCCGGTACCGATGATGACGCCATGTTCGTCGCTGTAATATTCGACACGCGCCGCTATTGTCAGGCGATCGCTCGCTGCAAAACGCCCGATGAGTACCGGGCTGTACCAGAAATTCCGGTCTTCGCCCGCCACAGCGTTTTCTTCCAAACCGGCGTCGAGGCCGGCAATCAGCCCGAACTGGTCGGTGAGTTGGAAAATACCGTAAAAATTGTGGAACAAACGCAGGCGGCGGGTGTCGTCGGGCTGGTCGGTGCCGATGAAACTGCTGCTGTTCAGCGTCACGCGTGCCGAGGGGATGAACGTAACCTGCCAGCCTCCCGAAAGCAGGGAATTGCCGGGTACCCGGCGGATGCGTTGCCAGCCGTTGAGGGCCAGGGCACTGAACAGCCATTTGCCGTCGGGTGTCGTATAGGTCAATTTTGCGCCGGACTCGTAGTAGGGCGAGTTGTCGGCCAGTATGCTGCGTGTCAGTGTCCAGCAGTCTTTGCCGACGGCGCTCTCAAAGCCGATGTGCGAGGCGAAAATGCCGGCATCAAGCCAGAGGTTGGCAGTTTTGGAAAGCCGGACGCCTGCGTTGGCTTCGTACACGTTTTGCAGAGTGCCGGGTTCGGCGGCCAGGTTGGCGTTGGCGTAAGTGCCGGCCATAAGTGCCAGATTGCCGCGCATCCGCTGCGCCTGCACCGAAGCCCGCAAAAAAGCGATGTTGAGGGCAAACTCGTTGTGGCGGTTGTGCGCGTACACGAAGCCGGGCCGGTTGCCGTCGGCGGGTTGGTTGACGTCGAAACCGAAATAAGGCTCGGCGTAACCGGAAAACGTAAGGTTGATTCCCGAAGAATCTATTTGGGCGCGCAAGTGGTTGATTGCCAGAAGCGCAATACACAGGGGCAATATGATCTTTTTCATGATTTAAAAAATTTGAATCAATTTTAAAGGTGGCCTTATTTTAGTTTATCCAGTGCCAGATTCAGTTCCAGCACGTTCACACTCGAGGGGCCGAACAAACCGAGCAAGGGGCCGTTCGTATGCTCCGTTACCAGTGCGCGAACCCGCTCTTCAGAAAGTCCGCGTACGGCAGCAATACGGGATACCTGAATCAATGCGCCTTGCGGCGAAAGGTGCGGGTCGAGTCCGGAACCGGAGGCGGTTACCAGTTCGGCGGGCACCTGGCCGGCCCGTACCCTCGGATGGTGTACGAGGAACGTATCGAGCCGGGCCTGCACCGTAGCGAGGTAATCGGGGTTGCTCGGGCCTTTGTTCGAACCGCAGGAACCGGCGGCGTTGTACCCCACGGCTGAAGGCCGCGACCAGAAGTAGCGATCCTCCTCGAAGGTTTGGCCTACGCGAAAGTAACCAACTGTGCGGCCGTTAACTTGCACGGTTTCGCCCCTGCCGCTATTCGGAGCGGCAAACTTGCCGATGCCGAACATGGCCAGCGGATAAATCACGGCCAAAAGAACGATACAGCAAAGGGTCAGGATCAATGCGGGCAAAATATGCGATTTCATGTGTGTCTTGTTGTAAAAATGAAAAGGGATGGTTTAACGGGATTGGTTTCAAAAGAACATGGATACCAGCATATCAATCAACTTGATTCCCAAAAACGGCACGACAATGCCACCCAAACCATAAACAAACAGGTTGCGGCGCAGCAAGGCAGTCGCTCCGATCGGTTTGTATTCCACGCCTTTCAGGGCCAGCGGAATCAGGGCGGGGATAATCAGGGCGTTGAAAATAACTGCCGAGAGAATGGCCGAATCCGGCGAGTGGAGCCCCATGATGTTCAGGTGCTGCAAGGCCGGGATGCTCACCATAAACAACGCCGGGACGATGGCGAAATACTTGGCTACGTCGTTGGCAATGCTGAAGGTCGTCAGGGTGCCGCGGGTCATCAGCAATTGTTTGCCGATTTCCACAATCTCGATCAGTTTGGTGGGGTCGTTGTCCAGGTCCACCATATTGCCGGCTTCCTTGGCCGCCTGGGTGCCGCTGTTCATGGCCACCCCCACGTCGGCCTGAGCCAATGCCGGTGCGTCGTTGGTGCCGTCGCCCATCATGGCCACAAGTTTGCCCAGTTCCTGTTCGGCCCGGATGTAGTTCATTTTATCCTCCGGCTTGGCCTCGGCAATAAAATCGTCCACACCCGCCACATTGGCAATGTATTTGGCCGTCAGGGGATTGTCGCCGGTAACCATCACGGTTTTGACCCCCATGCGGCGCAAGCGCACGAAACGTTCCTGAATGCCCGGCTTGATGATGTCCTGCAGTTCGATGACGCCGATGACGCGTTCGTTCAAAGCCACTACGAGCGGCGTTCCGCCTTGTTTGGCGATTTCGGTCACCTGGTTTTCGGTCTCTTCCGGGAGCTCGTTGCCCGCTTTTTTGCATAAATCCCGAATAGCATCGAAAGCGCCCTTGCGGATGCGCGTGCCGTCGGGCAAATCCACGCCGCTACTCCGGGTTTCCGCACTGAATTTGATCAAACGCGCACCCTCGATACTAAGTCCCTGAGTCGCTTCCTTGCCCGCCAGTTCCACGATGGATTTCCCTTCAGGCGTATCGTCGGCTAAGGAAGAAAGCGCCGCATACCGGACAAAATCGGCTTCCTTGATCGGACGATCCGGGTAAAAATGCGTCGCCTTGCGATTACCGATCGTGATGGTACCGGTTTTGTCCAGCAGCAGCACATCCAGGTCGCCCGCCGTTTCCACGGCTTTACCGGATTTTGTGATGACATTGGCCCGCAAGGCCCGGTCCATGCCTGCTATGCCGATAGCCGACAACAAGCCGCCGATGGTGGTCGGGATCAAACACACGAACAGCGACACGTACGCCGCGATCGTAATCGGCGTATTGGCGTAGTCGGCAAATGGTTTGAGTGTGACGCACACAATGACAAAAACAAGTGTAAATCCTGCCAGCAGGATGGTCAGTGCGATTTCATTCGGTGTTTTCTGACGGCTTGCGCCTTCGACGAGGGCGATCATTTTGTCCAGAAAACTATCGCCCGGCTGTACGCTTACCTCCACCACAATGTGGTCGGACAATACTTTCGTACCTCCGGTGACGCTGGATTTGTCTCCTCCGGCTTCCCGGATCACCGGAGCGGATTCGCCGGTAATGGCGCTCTCGTCAATCGTCGCCAGGCCTTCGATAATTTCACCATCGGTCGGGATGATGTCCCCGGCTTCGCAGACGAAGCGGTCGCCGCGCTGGAGTGTGGCAGATGAAACGATCGAAATATTCCCGCCGGCGTCTAATTTTTTCGCCGGCGTGTCACTTCGGGTTTTGCGCAGGCTTTCGGCCTGGGCTTTGCCGCGCGCTTCGGCGAAGGCTTCGGCGAAGTTGGCAAACAACACGGTGAGCAACAGGAGCAGGAAAATGACAAAATTGTAGCCGGGATGGCCCAGCGTGGCAATATCGGCGCCGGAAAGCATGGACAATACAGTGACCACCAGCATGATCGCCGTGCCGATTTCCACGGTGAACATCACCGGGTTGCGGAACATCTGGCGCGGGTCGAGTTTTACGACCGACTGCAAGAGTGCCGAACGCACCAATTCAGGTTGGAATAACCCTTTTTTCTGTTTATGTTTCATGATCGAAAAAGCAGGTTGGATGGTTAACGGGAGGTTTTACATTGAAAAGAATTCGGCAATTGGTCCGAGGGCCAGCGCCGGGAAATACGACAGGGCCGTGAGGATGACAATCACGGAGAAGACCATGATGCCGAACGTGACCGTATCGGTTTTCAGCGTGCCGGCGCTTTCCGGGACATACTTTTTGGAGGCCAGTAATCCGGCAATCGCCACCGGCCCGATGATGGGAATAAACCGGCCCAGGATCAGGACAAAACCCGTGGAAATATTCCAGAACGGATTGTTGTCGCCAAGGCCTTCGAACCCCGAGCCGTTGTTGGCATTGGCCGACGTGTATTCGTACAACATCTCGGAAAAGCCGTGATACCCCGGGTTGTTGAGCCAGGGCAGGCTCGGGTCGTTTACCAGCGTCCAGGCAGCCATCGCCGTACCACCCATGATGAGCAGCGGGCTGAGCAGGGCGGTGAGCATGGCGATTTTCACTTCGCGCGCCTCCACTTTTTTGCCGAGGAACTCGGGGGTCCGGCCCACCATCAGTCCGGAAATGAAAACGGCGATGATGAGGTAGATGAAAAAGTTGAGGATACCCACGCCCACGCCGCCGTAAAACGCATTGACCATCATGGCCAGCAGTTCGTTCATGCCGGAAAGCGGCATGGTACTGTCGTGCATGGAGTTGACCGATCCGGTTGAGATGACGGTTGTGAGAATACTCCAGTAGGCGGAGGACGCGGCGCCAAAACGAATTTCTTTACCTTCCATGGCGCCGAGCTGCTGGTCAACACCCATGACCGCAATGGCCGGGTTGCCTTTCATCTCAAATATGATGTTCGGGATGACCAGCATTAAAAAACCGATCGTCATCACGCCCATGATCATCAGCGCCAGTTTCTTGCGGCGCATGTAAAAACCGAACGCGAAAACCATGGCGGCCGGGATGAGGAATTGCGCGAGCAATTCCAAAAGGTTTGTCACATAGTCCGGATTTTCAAGCGGGTGCGCCGAGTTGGCGCCGTAAAAACCGCCGCCGTTCGTGCCCAAATGTTTGATAGCCACGAATGGCGCCACCGGGCCGCGACTTACCTGAACGGTATCGCCTTCCAAATTCACGATCGTATCCTTGCCTTCGAAGGTCATCGGCGTGCCCTTGATCATCAGGATACCCGACACGACGATAGCCAACGGCAGCAGGATACGGGTGTTTGACTTCAGGAAATAATTGTAAAAATTGCCCAGAGCTTTTGTCTGTCGTTCCCGGAGTGCATTGAACAGCACTGCCGCTGCGGCCATACCCGTGGCGGCGCTGACAAAATGCAGGAACATCAGCCATAACTGCCCGAGGTAGCTCATTCCGGATTCGCCGCTGTAGTGCTGCAGGTTGCAGTTCACGACGAAAGATATGGTGGTGTTGAAGGCCAGATCGGGTGTCATGGAGGGGTTGCCGTCGGGATTGAGCGGCAGCCAGGCCATATTCATCAGGACGAACATGGTCATCAAAAACCACAGCAGGTTGATGGTCAGCAAGGCTTTGAGGTGCTCTACCCAGCTCATTTCACGGGTTGGGTCTATGCCGCTGACCCGAAAAAAAAGCCGTTCGACGGGGCCGAAAATGGGATCTGTCCACGTGCGCTCACCGCTGTAAACCCGTGCGATGTAGCGCCCCAAGGGCCACGCAAGGGCCAGTGTGCACAAAAATATGGCGACAACGCCTAAAAGTTCAGTATTCATTTTTTCAAAAAATAGAAAGGATGAAAAGTTGGATGAAGCCGTTTACGTCCTGGTGCTTAAAATTTTTCCGGTTTCAGCAAAACGTAAACGAGGTAGCCGAATACCAGCAGCGAAAGGATGAAGAGGAGAACCATGGAGGCGTGTTTTAAATTTTTTCAAAATAGTCGGTGGCTCGAAAGAACAGCCAGAAACAGATGAGCCCGGCTGCTACCAATAAAAGTGTCATTAGCATGATCGGTATGTTTTATTTTACAGTTTTGAGTTCTTGTCGTACGTCGTTTTGAAATTTTGATACAAAGGGAAACGACTATGAACAAAGCCGGCATGATCTGCGACATTGCAGCACTTGAGCCTGCGTACCCGGCTCATGCCAAATCCTGTTCCGCATCGGGCAAGAGCGAAAACGATCAACGGTAAGACGTTGAATGATAGTTGTTTAATTGTGATGCCCGGTGCTATGGTTCGGAACGGACCTGCCGGTACCCTTTCATTTTGGAAGGGTTGTTTTTCATTCTGAAAGGGGCGGCTGCCCGATTCCGAACTCCTCGATCTTTCGGTACAGGGTGGTAAGGCCAATGCCGAGCAGCCGGGCGGCCTCGGTTTTATTGCCGCCTGTTTGGTGTAGCACTTGCTGAATTTGCCGGTGCTCGGCGGAGGCTAAGGATGGGTCGGTTCCGGTTTTTGGCGGCATCTGAACTTCCGGCGGTAGCACGCCGACCTCCAGCGTATCCCCGTCGCAGAGGATGAGGGCGCGTTCCAGCACGTTTCGCAATTCGCGAATGTTGCCCTTCCAGGGGTAATTTTGGAGGCGTTCCAGAAACTGCACCGACAGGGCAGGTGTGTTGCGGCGGTTCATTTTGTGGGCAAAATATTGCACAAAGTGTTCGGCAAGGGCGGGTATATCGGCACGCCGCTCACGCAGGGCAGGCAGTAGAATGGTAAACACCGACAACCGGTAATACAGGTCTTGGCGGAAGTGTCCGGCTTCGCTTTCGGCAAGCAGGTCCCGGTTGGTGGCAGCGATCACGCGCACCTGCACGCGGGTGGGTTTGGTGTCGCCGACTTTCAGAAATTCGCCCGTTTCCAGCACGCGCAGGAGTTTGGCTTGCAAATCCGGCGGCATTTCACCGATCTCATCGAGGAAAAGCGTGCCGTGGTTGGCTTCTTCGAACAGGCCTTTTTTATCGCGTATGGCGCCGGTGAAACTGCCCGCCCGGTGGCCGAATAGTTCGCTCTCGAGGATTTCCTTGCCGAGTGCGCTGCAGTTGACGGCCACGAAAGGCTGGTCATGGCGCGTGGATGCGTGGTGTATCGCCTGCGCAAAGACTTCTTTTCCGGTGCCCGTTTCGCCTGTGAGCAACACCGTGGCATCGGTTGGGGCCACACGGCGTGCCAGGTCAATGGCAATGGTCAATACCTTCGAGTGTCCGATGATATTTTCAAACGCATACTTTTCCCCTACCTGATGTTCCAGTTGTCGAACGCGCTGTTGCAGCCGGGCTTTCTCCAGCGCCCGGCTGACGAGCGGCAGGATACGTTCCTGATCATCGCCCTTGGTCAGGTAGTCAAACGCCCCGTTTTTCATGGCTTGCACGCCGTCGGGGATGTTTCCGTAGGCGGTCAGGAGGATCACTTCGGTATCGGGGTGCAGTTTTTTAATGTTGCCGACCAGTTCCACGCCGTTGCCGTCGGGGAGTTTTACGTCGCAGAGCACCACCTGAAAATCGCCTTGCTCGAGCCGGCGCAAGCCTTCGCGTGCGGTAGCCGCTTCGGCAACCGTGTAGCCCTCCAGCCGCAGGATGCGGGCGAGCAAGCTCCGGAGGGAGGCTTCGTCGTCAATGACGAGGATGTTGGCAAGCACTTCGGGTGTGTTGGACATGAATAGAACCGGATGATTGTGCGCTGCGAAAGTACGGTGGCTTCCTCCAAAACGGGGGCTTCCACAATGTCCGATTTGTCGGCAACTACCGCAGAAAGTGGTTTTCATGGCAACTTTCCCCTACTTTTGTGAAAAATTTTCACGCCATGCAACAGGCAACTTTCACGATTACCGGCGCCGAGTTCAATCTCGAATTGATTGAAAAGATTAAGGGATTGTTTAACGGGAATGGAGAGGTAGAGATACAGATAACGATAAGACCCAAAAAAAGGGCGTTTTTGCGTAAAGAGACTCGGGAAGAATACTTTGCCAGGCTTGACCAATCCATCAAGGAAACAAGGGACGCAAATAATCTCATTGAATTTGAAAACGTGGATACGTTAGAATCGTTTGCCCTAAACCTGTATACGAAGTACAACCCGATAACATCTTGATTCATAGTTGTCATGGCTACTATGACGATTAGCCCACTCCTTTCAAAAACCAAAATTTGGCCGTAAAATGTCCTTGCTCACCCTCGGCTACTCCCCATGCCCCAACGACACCTTCATTTTCGACGCCCTCGTCCATGGAAAAGTGGACACGGAAGGTCTGGAATTTCAGGTAATTCTCGACGACGTGGAGGCGCTCAACCGGCACGCGTTCGCAGGTGACCTCGCCGTCACCAAACTGAGTTACCACGCCTTCGCGCACCTGACCGAGCGGTACATGCTGCTCGACGCCGGCAGCGCCCTGGGCAACAACTGCGGGCCCTTGCTGGTGGCCCGCGAACCGTTGACGGAGCAGCAGCTCATAGCCGGCCCCATTGCCATTCCCGGCAAGATGACGACGGCCAACTTCCTGCTCGGCATGGCCTACCCTGCTGCACAAAACAAGCGGGAAACACTGTTTTCCGACATTGAAAATGCCGTACTGCGCGGCGACGCAGCGGCCGGGCTGATTATTCACGAAAACCGGTTCACGTACCGGCAGAAGGGTCTGGTCAAACTCCTGGACCTCGGCGAGTATTGGGAAACCACCACCGGGCTGCCCATCCCGCTGGGCGGTATCGTCATCCGGCGCAACCTGCCCGAAGACGTCCGACACCGCGTCAACCGCGCCCTGCGGCGGAGCGTAGAGTACGCCTTTGCACATCCCGACGACGTGATGCCCTACGTGCGGGCACACGCTCAGGCCATGGACGACGCCGTGATGCGCGCACATATTGACCTGTACGTCACACCGTTTACGGTTGATTTGGGCACCGTCGGGCGATCGGCAGTCCGGCAAATGTTCCAAATTGCCCGCGACAAAGGCATCGCCCCCGAGTACCGGGAAGATTTTTTCATGGATTAAGAAAATAATGCATCTTTTGGCACAGTTTTGGAAAATGCCTGCCTTGTGTGTAAGTATTGTTTCAGAATTGAAAAATTCGGAGCGCGTGAAACGTCACGCGCTTTTTTTATGTGCCTATCTTTGCTGCGTTTCATGCTGAATGCCCAAACTGCGGGCCATTTTTTCATCAAAACAAAACCATAGATATGATTATTGGCGTACCAAAAGAGATCAAAACGAATGAAAACCGCGTGGCACTCACTCCCGCCGGCGCGTTGGAATTCACCAAGCGCGGACATACTGTGTACATAGAAACTACTGCCGGTGTCGGCAGCGGTTTTGAGGACGCAGACTATATGGAGGCCGGCGCAAAAATTATGCGCACCGCCGATGAAATCTGGGCTATTGCCGAGATGATCATGAAGGTAAAAGAGCCGATAGCCGAAGAGTATGGCCGTTGCCGGAAGGATCAACTGATCTTCACCTATTTTCACTTTGCTTCGAGTCAGGAACTGACGCACGCCATGATCAAAAGCGGCGCGGTGTGTCTGGCCTACGAAACGGTGGAAACCAAAGACCGCCAATTGCCCCTGCTCGTGCCGATGTCGGAAGTTGCCGGTCGCATGGCCGTTCAGGAAGGCGCCAAGTATTTGGAAAAACCCGTGAAAGGCCGCGGTGTGCTGCTCGGCGGTGTGCCGGGCGTAGAGCCGGGTAAAGTGCTGGTGCTCGGAGGCGGTGTCGTGGGTACGCAAGCCGCCAAAATGGCTGCCGGTCTCGGCGCCCAGGTGACCCTGCTCGACGTGAGTCTGGCCCGTTTGCGTTACCTGAGCGACATCATGCCCGCAAACGTAACCACGCTCTTCTCCAGCGAATACAACATCCGCCGTCTGGTGCAAACGCACGACCTGATCATAGGCGCCGTGCTGATCCCGGGCGCTATGGCTCCCAAACTGATCACGCGCGACATGCTGAAACTCATGCGCCCCGGCACCGTTGTCGTGGACGTGGCGGTGGATCAGGGCGGTTGTTTCGAAACAACCAAACCCACCACACACGACCACCCCACGTACATCATCGAGGACGTGGTGCACTACTGCGTGGCCAACATGCCGGGCGCCGTACCGTTTACATCCACCGTAGCCCTCACGAATGCTACGCTGCCGTACGCCCTTCAACTGGCCAACAAAGGCTGGGAGCGTGCCTGCCTCGAAAACCAGGAACTTTTCCTCGGCCTCAATGTGGTGAAAGGCAAAATCGTGTACAAAGGCGTAGCCGATGCATTCGGGCTGCCGTTCAACCGCCTGGAGGAGATTAGCTGATCATCACAACAGCAATAACCCCCAACGATTCGCTACATGAAGTACTTCGTCCTTGCCCTGAAGGCAGTTGTATTGGTCTTCCTGTTGTTGTTGTACAGCGGCGAGGTTGATATTACATGGCTGCTGGCAAAGTTGAAAAGCCGGTACCGGGAACCGATGCAATACTACATTGACGTCCTTTCCGGTATCGCTATTTTCCTGATCCTGCTCGACTTCGTGCAGTACACGGTGGTATGGTTTTACCGCCGCCGAACCAAACTGCGGGGAGAAGACAACTTCATTGTGGGGATCGGGCAGTTGTACTCCATCATTTTGGTGATCGGACTAACCGTGGGACTCTTGTCCCTGTTTCGCATTCAGATCAAAGAAGTACTGACCTCGCTGTCCATCATTTTTGCCGGATTGGTGCTGCTCACCAAAGACTATATTTCCAACGTGATCAACGGCATGATTATGACTTTTTCGGGCGAGCTCAGCATCGGCGACAACATTCGGATCGGGCAACACCGGGGCAAGATCGTAGACATTACGCTGCAAAATATCCACCTGATCAATGACGATGACGACGTGATCTACGTGCCCAACAACGTGGCGCTGATGACCGACATCGTGAACTACACCAGGCGTACCGTCAAGCGCACCAGCATTGATTTCGAAATTGACCTGAAATACTTAGTGACGGTGGAGGAACTGGAGCGCAACCTCGTGGAAACGCTCAAACCGTTTCAGGACCTGATTAAGGAAAACAGTTACTACTTGCGCGTAGCCGAGGTGAACCGGGGCAGCGTGACCATGAAATTTCAGTACATCCTCAACGAGCCGAACAAGGAACTGGAGCGTGCCATTCGCCGGAAGGTCGTGCGTCGTTTAGTCGAAATCATCAGCGGACGCGAAAAATTCGTGGACAACATCCCCGGCCTTCCGGAGGATTTTCCCGGACACGCATAAATTGGGTTACTGGTTTCTGGTTGGAAGGTTTCTGGTTGGAGTAGATTTGTGAAACCAGAAACCTTCCAACCAGAAACCAGTAACCTTCAAACCAGAAACCCATGTTATGAACCGCCTTCAGCACGAAACATCGCCCTACCTGTTGCAGCACGCTGAAAACCCCGTGGACTGGTACCCCTGGGCGCCCGAGGCGTTCGAGCGGGCGCGGGCAGAGAACAAACCTATCCTGGTCAGTATCGGATATTCCGCGTGCCACTGGTGTCACGTCATGGCGCACGAATCTTTCGAAAATCCCGATGTGGCGGCCTACATGAACGAGCGGTACGTCAACATAAAAGTGGACCGGGAGGAGCGCCCCGACGTGGACGCCATCTACATGGAAGCGTGTCAGATTTTGACCGGCGGCGGCGGATGGCCGCTCAATTGTTTTCTGACGCCGGAAGGCAAACCGTTTTATGCGGGCACGTACTACCCGCCGCGTCCGGCGCATAACCGGCCGTCGTGGCTTCAGGTATTGCAGCATTTGGCCGGCGTTTGGGAAACCAAACGTGAAACCGCATACGAACAAGCGGATAAACTTTTGGGCTATATCCAGCGCAACGACCATGTTTTTTTTGGAAAAACAGGAGAAGGAATTGCTCCGACACCGGGAGAATCACCTTACAGCCCGGCCTTGCTGGAGAACATTTTTTACCAAATGCGGGAACGCTTCGACCGGGCAGAGGGCGGCTTTGGCGGCGCACCCAAGTTTCCGTCCAGCATGGCCATCCAGTACCTGCTGCACTATCATTGGTTTACAGGTAACACGGAATCGCTTGAGCACGCGCTGTTTTCGCTGGACAAAATGATCCTGGGCGGCATTTACGACCAGATAGGCGGCGGGTTTGCCCGGTACGCCACCGACCGGGAATGGCTGGTACCGCACTTTGAAAAAATGCTGTATGACAACGCGTTGCTTGTATCGGTACTGGCCGATGCACACCTGCTGCTCGCCGCTGACGGCAGTTCGGAACGGGCGGTACATCGGGCGACGCTTTACCGGGAAACCATTGAGGACACGCTCGGTTTTGTGCAACGGGAAATGACCCATCCGAAAGGCGGGTTTTATGCCGCTTTGGACGCCGACTCGGAGGGAGTGGAGGGCAAATTTTATGTGTGGTCAAAAACGGAGATCGAACAGGTACTCGGCGATGATGCCGCACTTTTTTGTGCCTGCTACGATGTTTCAGCCGATGGCAACTGGGAACACACCAACATCCTGTGGCGCCCGCTTGCCCTCGATGAATATGCCGGTCGAAACGGATTGGATGCTGAAGCGCTGGCACAACAGATGTCGGAATGCCGGAAAAAACTTTTTCAGGAGCGTGCCGTGCGCGTACGGCCGGGTCTGGACGACAAAGTGCTCGCGGGATGGAACGGCCTGATGGCTTCGGCTTATGCCAGGGCGTACACCGCGCTCGGGCACGAGCATTACCGCGAAACCGCCGTGCGTACCATCGAATTTATCCTTGAAAATATGACCGCCGGCGTTGACGGACGTTTGTACCATACCTGGAAAAATGAACGGCTGCAGATCATGGCTGTTTTGGAAGATTATGCCTTTTTGATCGCCGCCTTGGTGGACATTTGGCAAATTTCGTTCAATTTCAAGTATTTAACATCCGCCAAAGCCTTCATGGAACAAGTATTTACCTACTTTCACGACGCGGAAACGGGGCTGTTCTTTTACACGGCAGCCGATCAAACGGACATCATTCTGCGGCGAAAAGACTTGTACGACAACGCGACACCATCGGGCAACAGCACCATGGCGCACAACCTGCAGCGGTTGGGCATTTTGCTCGATCGAAGCGACTGGCGCGAGCAGGCAACCCGGATGCTCGACAAAATGTATGCAACCGTGGAGCGTTATCCCTTGTCGTTCGAGCGATGGGCGTTGGCCGTCGCGTACGAGACGCATCCGTATCAGGAAATCGCGGTTGTCGGCGCCAATGCTTTTGAAAAAGCGAAAGCCGTCCGGCAACGATTTTTGCCTAACAGTGTGCTGGCTGCCGGTCTTGAGGAAAGTGCCACCATCCCATTGCTTTCAGGCAAATCAGGCGACCCGGATGCGTTGATTTACGTTTGCCATGACTATGTTTGCCAAAAACCCGTGCAAAGCCTGGAAGAGTTTGACCAACTGATTCGGAACATGTAACTACCATATTTCAGACACAACATGCCGAGACTACTTACACCTATATTAATAATATTACTCGCTTTGGGCCACTATACCTCGGTACAAGGCCAGCAAGCCCCCCAGTACAGCCTGTACATGCTCAATCCGTACGCCTACAACCCGGCATGCGCCGGATTGGGAAATACGTTGGTGGCTACCGGAGTTTACCGCCAGCAGTGGTCCAGTTTGTCGGGCGCCCCGGTGACACAGCATATCAACATACACTTGCCCCTTGCCATGCTGAATAGTGGAGTTGGACTCAAAGCGGAGAACGACGTGATCGGTGCGCACCGCGTCACACAGGTATTATTGAGCTACAGTTTTCAGCGCGAATTGGGACGCGAGGCGCTTTTGTCTATCGGCGCGAGTGGAGGCTTCCTGCAATACACGCTGGACGGCGCCAAGTTGCGCGCGCCGGAAGGCACGTACAACGAACCGGCCGGCATTTTTTTACACAATGACCCGTTTCTCCCGGAGGAAAATGTAAGCGCAGGGACCTTCGTCGCCGAAATCGGCCTGCATCTCCAGTGGAAAGACCTGGCCGTCGGGCTGGCCACCCAGCCCGTGTTTGCTCCGATACTGGAGACTGGAAATGCCGGGGGATTTAGCATTCGTCCGGAGCGGCATTACCTGCTGACGGCGTCCTATCAGATCGCCGTCGGGCGAGAGGCAACTGTGATTCCTTCACTTTTGCTCAAATCCGACATAATCGAGACTCAGACAGAAATTTCTGCCCTCGTTCGGTGGCGGGAAAATATTTTTGCCGGCGTTTCGTACAGGGGGATGCAGTCTTCCGTTCAGGATGCATTGGTTTTTATGGGAGGTTTGCGGTTGAACGACCGGACGATGTTGGCATATTCTTTTGATGTGCCGCTGTCTGATCTTGCCTCAACAAATAGGGGCAGCCATGAGCTATTGTTGCGCTACGAGCTGGGTAAGCCCATCGGCACGGCAAAACTCCCTCCAATTATCTACAACCCCAGGTTCCTTTAAAAGGTATAGGCTCCGCGGATTCGAGCGGATTTGCCGATTGCCAATGCTAGAACGTGGGCAATTTTGCCGATTCTCCAAAACGGAAAAAAAATTTGGTTGCTCATACCACTAAAAGTTAAAAGACCGTTTGGTTGCTGCTTGTTTGGAACTCGGGAAAAAGCAAAAGACCAATTTTGTTTGGGATTGTTTTTTGCATCAATTTTAATCTACTACCTTTACGTCCACTTTTTCCAAACAAACATTTATAAGTAGGAAAACACGGGTGTCACACATGAAAAAACTACGGAATTCGCTTCTGCTTTTACTCTTTTTTGCGGCTATTGCTGCATCCTGCGGCCGGAAAGAAACCGGCGATTTGGTTGGAGTACTTGACCGACCAAAATGGAAAGGTATCAACCCTTATGGTATGTTGTACGTGCCTTCCGGCACCCTGCACGTCGGTGTAGGTGACGAGGATGTCAGCAAACAATTGGTTGCTCGTCCCAAATCAATCTCGATCCAGGGATTCTTCATGGACGAAACGGAAATTACCAACAATGAGTATCGTCAGTTTGTCCAGTGGGTAATTGATTCGCTCGCTCACGACAAAATGGGCCACCACCTGGAAGACGACGCCGGCGATTTTGATCAGCCGCGTATTGACTGGGAACAGGAAATTGACTGGGAAGGCGCCGAAGGTGAAGACGCCGGCGACGGCAGCCTCGATGAACTTTACTACCCGGCCAACGAACGGTTTGCCGGCCGCAAAGAATTCGACGCCAGCAAATTTGTGTTCGAATTCCAATGGTACGATTGGCAGCGTGCGGCCCACGACCGTACCAGCAACCGAACGAGCCACATCCACAAGGAGAAGATATCTGTTTACCCGGACACCTTGTGCTGGGTGCGCGATTACGCTTATTCGTACAACGAGCCGATGACCCGGAACTACTTCTGGCACCCGGCATTCGACGACTACCCTGTCGTCGGCGTCAACTGGAAAATGGCAAAAGCATTCTGTTACTGGCGTGCCAAACTGTGGGATATGTACACCTCTGATGCCATTAATACGGAAGACTTCCGCCTCCCTACCGAACATGAATGGGAGTATGCAGCAAGGGGTGGCCGTGAAGGCGCTCCGTATCCGTGGGGTGCGTACTATACCCGCAACGCCAAAGGATGCCTACTGGCCAATTTCAAACCGGGCCGCGGTAACTATCCCGAAGATGGCGGACTTTACACCGTCAAAGCGGACGGTTACTACCCGAACGATTACGGCCTCTACTGCATGGCCGGCAACGTAGCGGAATGGACGGAAACGGCATTCTTCGAAAATTCCTATTCGTTCATGCACGACCTGAACCCTGATGTTCGCTACGATGCCAAACCGGAAGATCCGCAGACGGCCAAACGCAAAGTCATTCGTGGTGGCTCCTGGAAAGATGTGGCACACTTCCTGCAAACAGGTACGCGTTCCTGGGAATATCAGGACACGACCAAGTGCTACATCGGATTCCGCTGTGTACTTACATTCCTGGGTCGTTCTATCAACGATTTCTAAAAAAAACAACAGAGAATTGCCAAAGGGTACCGGACTTTTCAGCAGGTCGCAAAATCAAAAATATTATTTTGCTCCAATGCTGCATATCCTTCCCTTTGGCATTCTTGCATCATTTTCCTATCCAGTAAACCCCGTCCAGCCCGACCAAGGCATTGTCACGAAGCGCTTTTTTGGCATATTCAGGACAAAAGGCACTTCAATCACCCCCGTGGAGCAAAATTTTCTTCGGATATATTTTTTTCACGTTGTTACCTTTGTCGCTTCAATTCGCATCAATCAGTACCTTTTTAACTAATTCAAGTATTGTCAACCTTTTTGTCAACTGCTAAAAAGTTTTAAACAATGAGTGTCTTCAAGACTAAGTCTTTCAAGTACTTTAAAAACCTGATCATCGGTGTAGGTGCCGCCATCGTGTTATTGGGCGCCCTCTTCAAACTCGAAAGCTGGGAGTTCGCTTCCGAAATGCTCATCATTGGTTTGACCACGGAAGCTATCATCTTCCTTATGCTGGGTCTTCTTGGCCCTGAGCCGGACTACTACTGGCACAAACTGTACCCCGGCCTTGACGATTACAATTCGCGTATTCAGCCCCTCACCGCCGGCCCTAACCCGAATATGCCCGAAGTAGCTCCGCTGCACGGCGATGTCGTGGAACGCCAATTGGGTGGCATGCTGACCGAACTGCAATCCATGTCCAAAAGCCTCGGTGCCCTCAAAGCCCTGCAAGAGGTAGATTTCTCCGGTACGCAAGAGCAGGTCAAGTCCATGAGCAACTTCTACACCAAAATGAACGAAGCCATGTCCGATATGGCCAAGTCGGCTGAAGATGTTCGCGCATACAAAGATCAACTGTCTTCCTTGAACAAAAACCTCGGTTCACTCAATACCGTTTACGGCAATATGCTGACCGCCATGTCCAACATTGGCCGCCAGTAAGGTTGCACGTATTGGACGGTATTCGAGTACAAGCACTCCTTTTTCATTAATTTTAAAGACAAATCAATATGTCAATACCAAAGGAGCCGCGACAGCTGATGATCAACCTGATGTATCTGGTGTTGACCGCGCTGCTCGCGCTAAACGTATCTGCCGAGGTGATGAACGCTTTCTTTTCTCTTGACCGGGGCTTGAAAGGCAGCCGCGACATCGTGGAAAAAACGAGTGAAGCGGTGATGAAAAACATCGAAAAGCAAGCAGATGCCTATAAAACTGATTCTTCAGAGATATATCGCAACAATGCCAAACAAGCACTCGCGATAACTGCGGAGTTTACGGCATACATTGATGGCATACGCAAGCAATTGTTTGACAAAGCCGGTGGCCCTTCTAAAAACGACCCAGGTATCCCTAAGGACATTCGAAACAAGGATATTACCACTCGGATGTTCGTGTTAGGTGATGAAAAAACAGGGAAAGAAGGCCTTGGTTTTGAAGTGGAGCGTAAGATCAAAGAAACCCGCGAAAAATTGTTGGCTCTTGCCGATAATGACCCGGATGTCGTTGCTGGTTTGCCCCTTGACCTGGAACCCCTCCCTGCAGGATCCGACAAGAAGAACTGGGCCGACTTTAAGTTCCGCCAAATGCCGGTGGCTGCATGTTTCCCGATTCTGGGCAAAATTCAAAGTGATGCCAAAGCCTCTTCTTCGGCTGTACTCAACTACTGCTTGAAGAAAGTAGCCGGCGAAGACATCAAGTTTGATGCTTTCCAGCCTGCAATCAGCGCCCCAAAGGGCTATGTTATCGCAGGTGAAAAGTATGAGGCTGATATCTTCCTGAGCGCATACAGCACCAACGCCGACAACATCAGCATTTCAGTGGATGGCAGAGGGTTGCCCATCAAAGAAGGTGTCGCCAAGTATGAAACCGGAACCAGTTCCACCGGAACCAAGCCCTACAAGGTCAGCATCAACGTGAAAAACCCGCTCACCGGAGAAGTTAAAAACTACTCCAAAGAGTTCCAGTATGAAGTTGGCCAGCGTTCCTGCTCCGTGCAGTTGGATAAAATGAACGTGTTTTACATCGGTGTAGACAATCCAATCTCCGTATCTGCAGCAGGTGTGTCGTCCAACGACCTGAATGTGAGCGCCTCCGGCATCACGCTGACAAAAACCGGCAACGGCAAATACAACGTCCGCGGTGACAAACCGGGCGAAGCCACGATCACCCTTTCGGGCGGCGGACTTCCTCCCACCAAGTTCACCTACAAGGTCAAACGTATCCCCGACCCGATTCCGCTGCTCGGTGCCCAACGCTTCGAAAGCGCTATCCCGAACGGTACGTTTAAGGCCCAGGGCGGTGTAGCCGCGGTACTGGAAAACTTCGATTTCGACGCCAAGTGCGATGTCGCAGGCTTCACGGTCGCGTATCAGAAAAAACGCGCCGACGTGGTCGAAAAAACCAACGCAGGCGCCCGCTTCGGCTCCGATGTGAGCGATATGATCCGCAATGCCGCTCCTGGCGACGTGTACTACTTCCTTGACATCCGCGCTAAATGCCCCGGCGACATTGCCGCACGGAAATTGGGCGATCTGGTGTTCAAGATCCGGTAATAAATTCGTTTCAGCCGACGTTCAATGCTACGTCGGCTGAAACGCTTTGCAAAAACTACTACTAAACACTCACTTTCAATCATCCACGCGAACCATGCATACTTTCATTAAATGGGCTTGCCTCAGTCTGCTCTTTTTTATCACGGGAACCGCTCTCGTCGCGCAGGAATACGATGAAATCGGCGTAAAAACCGAAGTCAGCGAACCGGACGAATTCGGCGAAGCCCCCTTGGATGATGTGGTGAAAAAAGAAATTATGCTGGAGCGCAAAGTACTGCCCTACCAGCCCATCCGCGAAAGCGATATTTTTTGGGAAAAACGCGTCTGGCGCATCATTGACGTCCGCGAAAAAATGAACCTCCCCTTCGCCTATCCGGAAGAGCCTTTCTTCAAAATCCTTTCCGATGCAGCATCCAAAGGCGATATCCCGGTGTATTCCGTGGATGACGACAAGTTCACCAAACGCCTGAGCACCGACGACGTGCTTTCCATGCTTTCCAAAACGGACACCATCGTCACCTTCGACCCGGAAACGTACGAGGAAAAGGTCAAGATCGTTCGCAACGACATCAACCCTACCGATGTCAAGCGCTTCCGTATCAAGGAAATCTGGTTCTTCGACAAAGAAACTTCCACCATGCAGGTGCGTATCCTTGGTATTGCTCCGCTCATCAACGTGACCGACAGCGAAGGCAACTTCCGGTACGAAAAAGTGATGTTCTGGGTATACTACCCTCAAGTACGCGATCTGTTTGCACGCCACCGTGTCTACACCCTCGGCGGAAACACGAACGCTACCGTATCTTGGGAAGACCTCTTTGAAATGCGCTATTTCGCCAGTTTCATCATCAAGGAATCCAACGTGTACGACCGCCGTATCGAAGATTACGCCCGCGGCGTGGATGCCCTCTGGGAGTCCGACCGGATCAAAAACCACATTTTCAATTTCGAGCACGATTTGTGGCAGTATTAAGACCTGCCATTTTTCAAAAAAAAGAGCCGACGGGGTTAATACCGCCGGCTCTTTTTTTTGGTGTGTGAAAAAGTCAAAAAGTAGTCCAAAGCACCTTTAGTTGTTTTGTTTCGATCAGGATAAACCTTCCAGGTTTTAAAAACCTGGAAGGTTTTTTGTAATTAATCGAAAACAACTTCCGTAGCACCATACCCGTACTTCGCGTGGTACTCGTTTTTGAACCGACGAACATGCGGATGATGCTTCAGTTCCTGTGCGATGGCATCGCGCAATTTTCCCTCCCCTACCCCGTGAATGACAAAAATACGGGGCATACCCAGTCGAACCGCTTTTTCCAGAAAACGTTGGAAATGCTGCATTTGAATTCGCACAATTTCGGCTGGGCCGAGCCGGGCATAACCGTTGATCAGGTTCTCGATATGCAAATCAATCTCCGGCACAAACTGGGCAAACTCCTCCACATCAAACGCACGAAACGGGGAGGCGTTTCCATCCTGCGCGCGGCGCTTGTCCCGAAGCGCCTGCCGGGTATAGTCGAGCAGCCCCGATGCCTTTTTTTCAGCGGGCTGTTCGAAAGAATCGAGCAAGACAAACTGGTGCGCCAGCACATTCAAAATAGGCACGGTTTGCAGGTTGTTGAAAAACTGCTTGGGCCGAATCTTGACCTGCCGGGTGAGCGGCGCATCTAAGCCATCCGTTGTGATCCGACGAACCTCGATATCCACCTCGGGGTGATCGCTCAAGTCGTCGTACAGCAAATCACCCAGTTCGAGCACGGTCGTGGCAGGCAGTTTGCCCTCAACCAAAAAAATGGTCTTGACATCCGAAAACATCTCCACATCGAACAGAAACTCCGCTGCGGTATCGTTCAAGAGCCACGCCTTGTAGCGCGACACGGTACCGTCCCGGCCGGGCATCGGTTCGAAAACGAGCAGGATTCCTTTCGGCTTGAGGATGACGTATTGGCCTTTGATCTCCCTGCGCGGCGGCGGCGGCGGCACTGCCTCTTGTTTCCCTTTCACAAACTTGGCTCCCGCGAGCACCGGTTCCGAACCGGTGTCGCGAACCAAATCTTCTTCAAACGCCGGAATCTCCATGCTCGGGTCGCTAGTGAGACGCACCTGGAGCATATCACCACCCAGCTGAGCCGTGATGACACCGCGCTCTCCCGTAAATCTAAAAACAACCTTGGTTCCAATGGCAAACAACATAGTCCACACAACAAAGCGAATTTGGCGCTTCGTTGTAAAAGTACGTTTTGTAACCTTATTCGATAAAATTGGTTTCACTCTCCGTCAAAATCAATCCTGAATTTCACACAAGTCGCTCCTCACAAGGCTCTATGATCCGTCGTCGTTTTATCCAACAAACAGGCTTTACGTTGCTTGCATCTGCATTTTCCGCACCATCGGCCCTTGCCACTACCGCCGAAAACACGCTTCGCCGAAAACCCTTGCGCTTGCGCGACGGGAGTACCATTGGATTGATCGCCCCGGCAGGCCCGGCCTCCGATGAAAAAATTGCCAAAGCATTAGCCAACTTGAGCACACTTGGGTATCGCGTTCGTGAAGGCGCTGCACTGCGCGCCCGGCACGGATATTTAGCCGGCACTGATGCAGCGCGTCTGGCCGACCTGCACCGGGCGTTTTCCGACCCGGAGGTGGACGCAGTCTGGTGCGTCCGCGGCGGGTATGGCTGCACGCGGTTGCTGCCGGATATTGATTACGACCTCGTCCGCAAGCACCCGAAACCATTTATCGGGTACAGCGACGTGACCGCCTTGCACATCGCCATTGGACAAAAAACCGGACTCGTCACATTCCACGGCCCGGTGGCGGCTGCCGATTTTCCCGAAAATACACTCCGGCATTTCCACGCCGCGCTGACAAGTCCACAACCCGGTTACCTGATCCAGGCGCCTGACCCGGAAGCAGAAGTCTTACCCGACGAGGCGTATCTCCCGTTCACCATCGCGCCGGGTACGGCTCGCGGCCAACTGACCGGAGGCAACATTTCCGTCTTGACGGCACTTGCCGGAACGCCGTTCCAGCCCTCCTTCCGCGATAAAATTGTATTCCTCGAAGACGTAGGCGAACAGCCATACCGAATTGACCGCCTGCTGACGCAACTGCTCCAGGCTACCGACCTCAGCCGGGCCGCCGGCATTGCCCTCGGTGTTTTTGCAGAATGTACACCCAAAAACACCGAGTTCTCCTTTACGCTTCCCGAAACCCTGACAGATCGGCTGGGTACTCTGGGAATTCCCGTGGTGTACGGGCTGCCGTTCGGCCACGTCCCCCACCAGGCCACATTCCCTTACCAGATGGAGGCCGCGCTGGATGCCGACAATCGGACACTCACCCTGCTCGAACCCGGCGTTGAGTAGTTTTACCAAGTACCAATATGCCTACCAATACCGCACGCATTCTGGACGAACTGGCCCGCACCGGCATTGACCTGCTCCTGCGCGAGCCGTTCTATGCGCACGTGTTCGGAAGCCTGAACAAAGAGGTCGTGGGCAAAGGACATCCCGTGGATACCTTAGCCGTCGGACTGGGACGAAGCGCTCTAACCCTGTACGTGAATGCGGATTTTTGGGATCAGGTACTGACCCATCCCGGCCACCGTTTCGGCGTGGTCAAGCATGAAATGCTGCATCTTGTCTTCCGCCACCTGTTCGTTCAGGAGCCGTTCCTCGATCCGCTTCTGCTCAATGTGGCGTTCGATCTGGTTGTGAACCAATACGTGGAGCGCCCCCAACTCCCCGACGACAGCATTTTTCTCGAATCTTTTCCCGTTTTGGGTTTGCAGCCGGGTCAGACCTGGTTCTATTATTACAAAAAACTCGAAGACCTGCGTCAGGCACGCGGCGGACAGGCCTCCGGAACACCCGACCAGGAACTGCTCCACAACATTCGTTCGGATTCACACGGTTTGGAGCGTCACCAACCCTGGCGCGAGGTGCGTAGTCGCAGCGAACTGGAGCGCGATGCCGCCGAAATGCACCTCGACAGCCTGCTGCGCACCGCCCACCAACGCACCAGCGCCCACGCATGGGGGGCCATGCCCGGAGATGTGCGCGAGCTCCTGGAAAAACAACTGGCCCACCCGGCTCCGCTGCTGAACTGGCGGTTGGCGCTCCGCCTGTTTGCTGAAAGCGCCTCCAGAACACGTCTGAAAAACACCATCAAACGCCCCAGCAAACGATACGGTACCGTGCCCGGTGTGCGCGTGCGGCATCGGTGCCGCCTGCTTATCGCGTTGGATACCTCGGGCAGCATCGGACATGCCGACCTCACGCTGTTTTTTAACGAAGTGTTTCACCTGTGGCGAACAGGCGCCACAATCGAGATCATAGAGGCCGATACCAAGGTGTACCGCCAATACCCCTACCGCGGCACAGCCCCCGAAATGGTAACCGGACGCGGTGGCACCGACTTCAATGCAGCCCTCGAACACGCCAACCGCGAACGACCAGATGGCCTCATCTTTTTTACCGACGGCTATGCCGACAAACCCCGCGTACGCCCCAGCATACCTGTCCTGTGGGTGGTTACAGCCCGCGGTCTGGACCCCAAAATGTCGGCATGGGCCGGCTTGCCGGGGCGAAAAGTGAAAATGCGGTAGTTTAAAAATGATGAATGATGAATGATGAATGATGAATGATGAGTCTCGTAGGGCATTCATCATTCATCATTCATCATTCATCATTCATCATTCATCATTCATCATTCATCATTCATCATTCATCATTCATCATTTAAAAAAAGTGTCCAATTGCCGAAGCGCGGCATCGGCCATTTCCCAGGTAGGGCGCATGGCATCGGAGGAGGGCTGGCCGGCAAATACCGATTTTTCGCAAGCCTCCCACACGCGGGCAAGCATGTCCACGGTCGGTTGAGGCACCCCGCGTTCGGCAAGTTTTTCCCGCATGAGCTGTTCGGTGAGCGTAGTCGGTTCGGTATCCAGCCGAACGGCCACATAATTCTGGACGGCCTTCAGCAACTCATGGTAAAACAATTTGGGATCGTTTTGCTGAATAAGCCGCTGCACTTCCTGAAGGCGGCCGCGCAGGTGCCGCAAGTTGGGTTTGGCTCGTTCCGTGCCCATAATCGCGACAGGTTCCGAGGCATCACGTTTCTTTTTTCTGCGGAAAAACCAAACAACAAGGGCAGTCAAAATCGCGACTGATACACCCCAAAGCGCAACCGACCACAACCATTGCGCCGCTTGTTGCCACAGGACATCCAATGCCGGGCGCGGAGCAACGGGAACCTCAACGCTGTCCAACGGCGCGGGACTTTTCCCGTAGTTAGGGCCGGGTGTGACGGCAAGTTGAATGGGCTGCCCGGCATACAACGTCCGGTACCCGTTGCTATCGAGGTCGAATACAACCAACTCGGGCAACAAGGTGTACGCACCTGGTTTTTTCGGCAAAACCACGTACTCCAATTTGCCGGCGTGCACGAATTGCTCACCCGTTTCGTATTCCTCTTGCTCCAGGGCTTTGGGTTCGAATCCCTCCAGACCATCCGGCAGATCAAAGCGCGGGTTGGAGAAGCGTCGTGGGTCACCATTCCCCTCGATGGTTACGGTCAGGGTGAGCGCATCATCGGTGGTCAGGGAGGTTTTGTCGGCGGACACCGTCCAGGAATAAGCGCCTACTCCGCCGGAAAATTTGGCTGGTGCGGGTTCGGGCAGCGGGTTGACCGTGAGCGCAACAGGTTGCGTTTGCATCAACATCGGCACGGCGCCCAGCAGGGCTCGCAGCCCACCGCCCGACGGCTCCACCCCGAGCCGTACATGGGCAGGGCCGATGGGGAGTGTCCCGGTTTGTTGCGGAAAAAGCGACATCTCGTACAGGATGCGAACAGCGTATTTTTTGCCCCGGACGGTCTGGTATTGTACGCGGGTATCAAACCGCCGCCGTTCGCGCGTGAAAAAACCCTCGGGTTGCGGCAGCTCCAGGATATCGTACTCGGAAATACCGACCTGGGTATACAGTTTGACCTGATAAAGCACTTGTTGGCCTACCCAGGCAGTTTCCCGATCCAGTTCGGCGCTGAGGAGCACCCGCTCGTCCGAACCGGGCGCCGGCTTTTTGGGCTTGCCGGGTTTCGCCTTCCCGACGCGCACAACCAACGGCTGCGTGCGCAGGGTCTTGTTGGCCGTTTGCACCATAGCCGAACCGATGGTGTAGGTACCGGGCGGTCCGGCTTCCAGTTCGTAGGTCCAGGATTGCCGGTTGTACGATTTGCCGTTGACAAAACCAGCACTGCGCAGTTCCGAAGGCCCTGCCGTGACGCGAAGCCCTTTGAAATCCGGCGGCACAAACCGCTGTGCCGTGGCGTTTTTCAAGGAAAATACCACCTCAAAGCGGCTACCCTCGGCCACTTCTTTGCCCGGCCCTTCTGTCTCGAATACAATCGGGGTTTGGGCTGGCAGCAGGGTACTGCCAACAGCCAACAGCCAACAACCAACAGCCAGGAGTAGCGTGCGCATCAGTTTGTGCGTTTCGGTTTGTATTTGGCTTTTTCCAAAAACTGCTGCGCATCACGTTGGCTCAGCAGTTCCTTGATGGATGTTTCGGGGTATCGGCGCATGTAGGCTTTTACAATTTGCCAGCCGATCCAGTTACCCACTTCGCCGGGGGATTCCTGGAAAACAATATCGGTACTGGGGCTGGGCATCACGATTTTCTGGTTTTTGTTGTTCAGCGGCTGGTACAACACGTTCAAATCCAACAACCGTGCCCACAATTCCTGCTCATTGGCATAGCAGCCTTCGATCTGCGCCTGGGTGTAGCCCATCTTCGTGCTGTCGGGCACCTCGGGCAAAAGCAAGTCCATGACGTACAGGATTTTGCCGTTGTTCACCATGTAGTCCAGTATGTGCTCGCCCGGTGGCGGGCCGACGAGTCGGCTGGTCAGTGCGAGCGCCACCTTGGTGCTCATGAAGTTTTTGTCAAATTGCCGGCGCAGGTACTGCGGGAAATAGTCGGGGTTGTACCCGGAGAAGTTTTCCCCGAGAAACATGTCGAGTCCGATCATCACAAGGCTGTCGTTCACCGCGTATGCGTCGCCCACAAACTCGGTGACGGCGGTGACAAACTGCGGCACCGGCCGGTCGGGGAAGTAGTAGCGGTGGTAGCGCAGCAGTTGCTCCAGATCAGTACCCAGACGGGTTAGATCAGGGAAAGCAGCCTGGCAGGAATCGTGGAGCCGTTGTACTTGCGGGGCTGCCAAAAAGCCGGAGATAGCCTCGAGCGGCGTCTCGTTGGAATTTGTCTGGTCGTGCGCAATCTCGGCGACGAAAAATGGCAGAAACTCCGGGTAGGATTTCGCGAGTTGTTCCAGCCCCGTTTGCAAGTTGGCGGTATCGAGCGCGAACAAGTCCTGTTCAAAACGCTGAATTTTGACCTGAACGGAAATATGCGACACGTCCGGGTCGTTGCGGGAACTGTCAACGCCGCAACCACTAAACAAAACACTTGTCAACAACAAAATACCAACTGCGGGAACGGAAATAAACGGCTTGACCATAGTTCTACAAGAAAATTCTGCGATTTTAGCGCCGGGAAACGAGGGCAATGATATGCCTTTTCCCCGCGTAGCAGGATGTGGCACGGATAAACACGGATGTGACACGGATCAATACGGATCAATTCAAGTTAAAAATCCGTGTCTCATCCGTGTTTATCCGTGTCCGATCCCGCCACGCGAGGCTTCATTTTTACACCCCTATTTTAACACGCAAAAGAACAACAGGTTATGCGAAAAATTGCTTTAGCATTCGGCTTTTTATTGGCGCTTCAAACGATCACACACGCGCAGGGTGGCGTACGTGCCGGTTTTCAACTTTCACCCACCTGGACGTGGATGCGGACAGACGATAAATCCATCGAAGGGGTCGGCACCAACTGGGGACTGAAGCTTGGTTTCGAATTTGAATACCCAAACCTGAAACAAACGGATGATCTCGGCCTTGCTTTTGTAACCGGCATTGGGCTTGGCCTCAATCAGGGAGGTACGCTGCTCAGTAATCATCCGCAAGGCGTCTTTTGGCCGAAATCAGACCTGAGCACGCCCGTGCTGGACACCCTGCCACAAGGCGCCCGGCTGACCTACCACTTGTCTTATCTCGAATTTCCGGCCAACATTCGCATGCGAACCCCGTCCTTGGCAAGATTGGGCGACACCGATATGCGCCTCAACATTGATGGCGGCCTGCTCCTGGGCCTTCGGGTTTTTCGAGCAGTAGGCGATATTCGCGGAACGGCTCCCGTACAATCCGAAGATGAAGATATTGCCGAAGAGGTCGCCCGGTTTTCTATCGGGTGGAATCTGGGGGCTTCCATTGAGTTCGAGACCACAGGTGGCCTTTCTTTTGTCACAGGGCTCATGTACCAACAACAACTCACGGATATGACCAGCGACAACGGTTCGGTATTCGATACCAAAAACAACGCCTGGCGAAAGGAAGACTCCAACGGGTCATACAATATGCTGGTGTTACGACTGGCCATATACCTCTAACCCCTTACGACCACTTTTCAGACATACCTGACCGTTGTTGCCTCGAAACTCGAAACTCAAAACTCAAAACTCAAAACTGTACAAGTGGCCTTCGAAAATCCTGACCTTCTCTTTTTGCTCTGGGCGGCGCCCCTCCAGGCGTTCCTCCTGTGGGTGTACTGGCGCTGGCGGCAGCGCACGTTGCGACTTCTGGTAGCGCCGGAACTGGCGCAACGGCTGTTGCTGGGGTTTTCGGCAGGGCGGTTTTGGTTTAAAAATATCCTGTTCGGGCTTGCCCTGGTACTTTTGGTGCTGGCTATCGCCAACCCGCGGCAACTCGTGAAAAAAGCCGCCGAAGCCGGGCAGGGTGCCGACATCCTGCTGGCGCTCGATATTTCCCGGAGCATGTTGGCCCGTGATGTAGCGCCCAGCCGGCTGGAACAGGCCAAACTGTTTTCCCAAAAACTCCTGCACGCCCTGGAGGGCAACCGGATCGGGCTGATCTTTTTCGCAGGCGAGGCTTTTCCACAAATGCCGCTCTCGACCGATTACGACGCATTGACCGTTTTTTTGCAAAATGCCGGACCGGAGTTTATTGCCAACCAGGGCACGGCAACCACTTCGGCTATCGAATTGGCCGGCCGGATGTTCGAGTCCAATGCCGCTGCCGGCCGGGCGCTTGTCCTGATTTCCGACGGTGAAAATTTTGGAGAAAATGCCCTGACACAAGCCCAATCGGCCCGTGCTGCAGGCATGGCGCTTTACACCGTAGGCATCGGCACCGCAACGGGCGGCACCATCCCCCTGCCCGGCGGCGGCACCAAACGCGATGCAACAGGAAAAGTGGTACGCACCCGGATGGATGCTGTTTTCTTGCGCGAACTGGCCCGCGCCGGCGGCGGAGCCATGTACCTCGCTGCCGATGCGCCTGCGGTCAAAACCTTGGCCAACGACCTCGACCGCCTGCAAAAAACCGCAGTGGAATCCAAAGCAAAATCGGATTACGTCCTGTATTTCCAGTGGTTGCTGCTGCCCTGCCTGTTGCTGCTGCTGTTGGAACAGGTGCTTTGGTGGCGGCAAGGGAAGTGAATGATGAATGATGAATGATGAATGATGAATGATGAATGATGAATGATGAATGATGAGTACGATATATTTTCAACTGCTTAGCCCCGAAGGGGCGCCATATGCCAACTCGGGGCATAGCCCCGAGAGAGCCCCGAGTGAGAAGACCGGATCGAATCGAAAGCCCTGAAAGGGCGTAATAAGAATGCTTAATGTGGTCCAATGCCCAGCCACCCATTTTTTCATACCACCGAATGCTGAAACATACTGCAGTTATCGTGCTTATGCTGCAAGGTTTGAATACTGCCTTGCCCGCTCAATCTGCCCACGCGGAACGCCGTGCCGGCGACCGCCATTACCAAAACCGCGATTTTCAGCAGGCTGAAAACGCCTATTCGGAAGCTTCCGACGACCCGGTAGCCCACTACAACGCCGGCAACGCCGCCTTTCGACAAGGCAAATATGAGGCTGCCGTACATTGGTTTCAACAGGCTGCCGCGACCCCGTCCGCCGTGCAGCCCGATGCCTGGTTCAACCTCGGCAATGCCTGCATGCAACTGGGTAAGTTTCCGGAAGCCGTCAACGCGTACGAACGCAGTCTGCGCAAGGCGCCCAACCGAACCGACGCCAAAAAGAACCTGCAAATCGCGCGGAATAAACTGCGCGAACGGCAGGAACCGCCGCCGCCGCCGCCACAGCGCCCTCCCCCGCCGCCGCCGCCTCCACGCAACGACTACGTGGATCAGGCCCGGCAGCCACAAAGAAAGGAAATCCCCTCCGGCACCATGACTGCCTCCGCCGCGCGCCAGGTGCTCGACGGCACAATCGAACAGGAAGAAATCAAAAATGCCCGGCGGTACCGGGCACTACCGCCGGAGGCAAACCCGGGGCGGGTAAAAAAAGACTGGTAAGGAGACCCGCAGATAAAAATGATGCCGAAAAGATGCTTTGACAACCTGTACAGTTGGCTACATTTGCCCGTGCCGGAATAAAAGTTCAGGATTATTTTTCACTACAAAACGAAACATCTTTCGCATGAAAAACACATTGATCTCCTCCGCTATTACGCTTGTGGTTGGTTTTTTAGCCAATAAATTTCTACCTGCCGGCTCCGCTACCTGGGCCGTACCGCTTATCAGCGCTGTTGCAGGCGTACTTCTCAAACAAGGTCCGAAAGACGGCGCCACGTCCGGGGCCGTGGGTGGCGGCGTGCTCGGTATTTTGGCCAGTGTAATGGGCGACCCCAGTATCGGTGGTGTACTGAGCGGTGTGATGGGTGCTGACACGGCCAACGGTATGTTAGGTTCCCTGCTCGGCGGCGGCGTACTTGGCGGCGCCGGCGGCGGCATCGGCGGCTTCCTGCAAGGTATGCTCAACAAAACAAAATCGTAATTCGATACGACAATATCCTGCCTCCCCCGTTGGCTCCCGGCAGCCAACGGGGGAATAGTGATGAGCGATGAGTGATGAACGATGAGTTTTCGCACTCATCACTCATCACTCATCACTCATCAAAAAACGGGTTGTACTCTTTTTCGTGGCGTATTGTAGTGGAGGGGCCGTGTCCCGGGTACACGAGTGTTTCGCCCGGCAGGGTAAACAATTGGCTTCGGACACTTTCGATCAGGGTGTCATAGTCGCCGCCCGGCAGGTCGGTACGGCCGATGCTGCCCAGAAAAAGCACGTCGCCGGCCAGTACGAAGCCGGCATCGGGACAATAAAACGACAGGCTGGCAGGCGAATGACCGGGCGTAAAGCGAATTTCCATACGCGTATTGCCGAACTCAAGAATTTTGCCCGCTTCCAGGAAGCGCTCGGGCATCGGGGACGGTTCGGCATCGGGAATACCGTACATCCGGCAAACCTCCGGAAAGTGCGTCAGCAAGGGCAACTCATCGCGGTGCAGCTCAGGCAAAACACCCCAGGTCCGGTGTACATAAGCATTGCCGAAAACGTGGTCCAGGTGGGCATGTGTGTTGATAAGCCGAACCACGCGCAATTGATTTTCCTGAATAAAATCCCGCAGGACCGTACGCTCCTCGGCAGTATAACAACCCGGGTCGAACACGGCGCAGGCACCGGTTTCGTCGTACACCACGTAGGTGTTTTCTGCGAATGGACTGAACTCAAATTGGGCTACTTGTGTCATCTGCCCGCAAGGATAGCAATTTTCAATGCACCACCAGCCTTTTTTCCACCACGCCTTCCTTGGTTCGGACGCGCAAGGTGAAAATCCCCTTGCCCCAGCGTCGGGTATCCAGGCGGGTCGTGTGCACGCCTGTCGGCTTGTGCACCTCGATCAGCCGCCCGACGGCATCGAATACATCCACCTGCTCCAGTACCTGTCCGGCCGCAGCAATCCAGGCTTCTTCCGAGGCCGGGTTGGGGTAAAGCAGTGCCTGCACCTTGGGCGCCCCGGCTGAGGTGCCGGTGCTCGTTTCCTGAATGATCAGCCAAAGGGTATCCTTCACGCATCCGTCCATTTCGATGAGGTTTCCGGTCGGGTCAATAGCGCGAAGGCCATGTACCGGCATGACGAAAGGTATTCTGGCTGCACCAGAACGTTCGATTACATCAATGATAATGATGAAATCGGTGGCGAAATTGATTTTTGCAATACTGCCGAAACCCGATACCGGCTGTCCGTGCTTGCGGGCAAATCCAAGATCGAACTGCCGGCGGCTGTGAATGTCTTTGGGCAGGAGCAGGATGTCTGTAGGAAATCCGAAAAATGAATTCGTGCTGTACAGTACCTCCGGGTCGTGTTTCACGTAATCCGGGTAGGTAATCGCGAAAGCCAGTCCGTAGAGGTCGAGAGCCGGATTGGAAGGGCTGCCCACCATTACATCGGCGCTGATCTGTAGCGGTTGTGGGTTGTTGGGGTCAATGACGATGGAATCCGTAGCTATACGCAACCACACCTTGGGGGCATTGGCGGCAGACACGGCGCCGCTAATGGTGTCAATGGGGGCGTAGTTTAGTTCGATGGCGTTCCGGTCGAACTCGTTGACCAAGCCGTTTCCGTCGCAGTCTATATGTTTGAAATTGACACCGGCGGTGGTCGCCTGGTTCCAGTTTGCGGCAAATTGCGGCGTCCAGGCAGTCGTGGCGAATGGCCGAGGAGCGCCTGTTTTGGCGAAACCAAGGCCAAGGTGCATCAAGTCGTACACATTGGCCCGCTTGTCGCCGTTGGCGTCGCCGGGCAACACATAGTCCGTAACCAATGGGGCGTTGTCGGCAGCAAGGCTGTGGGTGTCGGTCACGAGCATTTCATCCACCGACGACACGCAGGAATTGTTTTTCCAAACAGTCAGGTTGGTGCGATACACACCGCTGTTGGGATAAAAGTGGTACACCACCGTGTCGGCAGGGCCGCCCGTCCACAGGGCTGTGCCGTCGCCGAAATCAATCTGAGCCGTGGAATAATAGCCGGAAGACAAATTCCGGAAGCGCACGGTGTACCCTTGGGCAGGGCTGCCGTCCATCACCGTTATGTCCAGATCGGCGCCGCAAGTGCCGGATGTAGGTGCCCCGCACTCGCCCGTCCACCACTTGGTGACGCCGGTAGCCATGGCTGCACATTCGTTGGTGTAAGTCACCCCGTTGCAGCCGCAAACGGGCGCGAAGAACGAGGGACAGATGGCGCCGGAATTGGCCATGGCCGAATTGACACAACCCACCGGAGCCACCGTGACCGCCTGGCAACGCGTGGTCGTGCACGTTGTTTGGCCGTCCGGATTTTCGACCTCGTACTGCGCGCAAATGTAGTAGGTACCCTCTCCGGGCAGGGTGGCCGTGAACTCGGATGTTTCGGCCAGTAGGACGTTGGTCTTATTGTTGAACCACTTGACGGACTTGAGCGAACCGGGGTTGGAGGAAGCCGGGACGACTTTCCCGTACAGTTTGGTGCCTACAGCGGTCACCACTACGTCGTATCCGCACCAGTTGGGGTTCTGCTGGCTGACAAACACCTCCTTGCACGTTTGTGCGGAGCAACCGTAGGCATCCGTCACCGTCAGGCAAACCGGAAAATAGCCTTCCTGCGCAAATGTGTGCTGTACCTCGTGGCCGTGTGCTGTGGTACCGTCGCCGAAGTCCCAGGAGCAATACTGCACCTGCGGATCGTACACGTCGGCAACAAAATTCAGTCGAAAGGCATTTTGCGAACTGACGGCGTGCCCGAACTGAGCAAAACAGGGCAGGGTGTCGGAAATGCAAGTGATCACCACCGGAGTGCCGTTCACAGAACATCCGGCCGGCAGGTTGCCGGGTTCGGACGAAAACCGGATTGTTTTGCCGCCAGGCAGGTCATCGGCGCCGGACACAGCTCGCAGGAGTTGCCCGTTGTCCAGATCAATGATCAGGGGTCCGCAGCCTGTAGTGGCCATGGCTACCCAGCCTACACGTTTGCACTGGGCTACAAGGGGAGTCTGACTTGCCCACGACAGACACACCAGTGCCACCAGCAGGATACGGCTCGAAAGCCGGAACGCAACGTATTCAAACAAGGGTACAAATGGACGCATAGCCGATCAGGTTTTTTCAAAAACGGTTCCACACGTCACAAAGGTTGAAATTTTAGGCAGTAAGTCAATAAACATTTTCATAAACTTGCCGGAAAAAAAAACAATGCAGCAGTACACACCCGCTTGAATTTCAAAAATTTAAAGCGCCAATTGGACCTAATCGAGTCAATCGGAACAATCGGAACAATCGAACCAATCCGCTCATGTTCAGCGACAAGTTACTTTCCCTCCTGGGCGCCTTTTCCAAATACGATCTGAACCGGTTCCGGAAGTTCGTACAGTCGCCCTATTTCAACGACCAGGAGGACGTGACACGCCTGTTCGAGGTGGTCAATGCGGCCATTCGGGAAGGCGAGGCGGCTGTGGCTGCCCTGGACAAGTCCGCCATTTGGGCGGCACTGTACCCCAAAAGCCCCATAGACGACGGACACCTGCGGCGCCTGGCCTCCGACCTCACCCTGCTGGCCCAACGCTACCTCGTGGAGGAATTGCGCCGGCAAGACCCCGTCACCGAGGCACTTGACTTGCAGCAGGCACTGGCGCAATACGACCTGCCCAAACACCTGGCCGGCGCCGAACGTGTTATCGAAAAACTACTCGGCCAAAGCGCGGGAAAATCTTCGGACTACTACTACGCGCAGTTCCGCCAAAACTGGAACGTGTTCCGGCGCGCGTCCAAATTAGTGGCCACCGCCGGCTACACGGATAAGTTGATGAGCGCTGATTTCCACCTCGAGTGTTTTTACCTCGCCCAAAAACTCAAACTCTACATCGAATGGCTGCTGTACCGGGGGTTCCGTGTCACCGAGCGCGAGGTACCTGTGGTGCCCGGTTTTTGGGAATACCTCGAGGACGAACGGTTTGCAACCGTACCGCTTATCCGAATTTTCCGAAAGGTGATCCGCAGTTTCACCGATTCGGAAAACGAGACGCATTTTGAAGGTCTGCTGAACGACCTCGATCAGTATGCGCCGGATATTGATCGTGCCGACTTGCGCGAGTGCTTTTTTATTGCCCAAAACTATTGCGCCCTCAAGATCAACCAAGGCAAAACGGCGTACTACTACCGGTATTTTGCCTTGATCAAAAACCTGGTGGACAAAGACTTGCTGCTCGAAAACGGCCAGGTACCCGAAGCCGTATTCAAAAACTTCATCACCGTCAGCCTTGGCGCCGGCGAATACGACTGGACGGAACAGTTCATCCGCCAGTACGCCGACTTCCTGCCCGCGCGCATCCGCGAAAATGCCCGGATGTTCAACCTCGCTTATGTGTTTTTTTACCAAAAAAACTACGACAAGGTGATCGAGTATCTGCGAGACGTGGAGTACAGCGATGTCGTGTACGCCCTCGGAGCCAAGTCCATGCTCCTGCGCACCTACTACGAACAGGGCGAATACCTCGCGCTCGATTCGCTCATAGACAGTTTTCGTATTTTCCTGCGCCGCAACAAGGTTATTTCCAAAAACCTCAAGCGCGAGTACATCAACTTCCTCGGTCTTGTGAAAAAACTCACCACCATTTCGGCGTACGACAAAAAAGTTATTGCCGACCTGCATCGCCGTGTAAGCCAGACCTCGTACTCGATGCCCAAAAACTGGCTGCTGAAAAAAATAGCGGAGATCGAAGATGGGAAACGGCGTTGATCCCACTTTCTCCCTCTATTATTGGGTAACAAAAGAACACAGCGTATGACACTTACTTCCCGCGCTTTTCCCCTGATTTTAATCTCGGTCCTTTTCAGCTCCCACGACTTGCCCGCGCAAGTATACTCCTGGGAAAAAACCGGCACGCCGTCCGGCGGCGGCAGTCTGGTACACGCAGGCAAACCGGGTAACCTGTTCGTCATGCTGGACCAAAACAACCTGTACCGATCCAACGACAACGGTAACTCCTGGCAAAAAATCGGCGATTTCCCCGAAAACATCTGGGCATGGCCCTTAACCGTCGGCAACGATGGCAACCTGTACGGCCGGCAGGGCAATATTCTGTTCCGCTCTGCCGACAACGGCGCCACCTGGCAGCCACTCTGCACACTCGAACACGAGTTCCTTTTCGCCTTTCCAACGGGCGAAATACTTGCCTGCAACCTCAGTTTTCAGATCAGGCGATCTACCGACGATGGCCAAACATGGACTACGGTACACGCCTCCACAAGCCGTATTAGCGGGTTTGCGTACAACCCGCTGAACGGGGACGCGTATGCCTGGCAAGACTACCCGGCAGCCGGCGAAAACGGCCGGGTGTGGCACTCATTGGATCAGGGCCTGACCTGGACGGTGCTGCTGGACACACTCGAACTGGATGTGAACCAAATCACTGTGTCGCCCAGCGGCGGCATATTTCTCGGTGCCGCCGGCGCAGTCTGGCGTTCTTTAGACAACGGCAATACCTGGACCGCACTTGATCCATACATAGCCGGCTCCTCCGAACCGGTAGATGTCGCCGTCTCAGCAAACGGACGACTTTTCGCGTATGATTACTTCCGCTCGTTTTTTTCCGACGATAACGGCGACTCTTGGCTCCCGCTTGCAGATGCTTCCGGAAATGCCTTTCGGGGGTTCGGCGCCACATCGGATGGGACGATTTTTGCCCAACGCCATCCCTCCGGCAGCCTGTATCGCTCCGGCGACAACGGGGCTACCTGGACCTTTTCCGCAGCAGGCATTCCGTTTCCGTATGTGCGCGAATGGATTTTTTTGGACGAAACACGCTTCCTTGTCCGGACAGGCGACGGCTTGTTTTACAGCGGAAACGACGGCGCCAACTGGACACTGATCTGGAACAATGTAGCTACTCCGGATAATCCGGCTCTTGCGGTTTCGCCCGCAGGCGACTGGTTCCTCTGGACAGGCTCGAACCTGATCCGCTTTGCCGACAGCGGCCAGACAAACCTCCTCCTGAACACCAGCTTCGCCGACCCGCAGCAGTTTCAGGGATTTTGGGTGCATCCGCAAACAGGCAATCTGTTTCTTGCACTGTTCAATGCCTTGTACCGCTCCGAAGATTCCGGCCAGACCTGGGCCATGATCGCCGCATTCGATACGGATAACCTGCTTTTCCTGCCCGACGGCAGCCTATTGTCCAACCAGCCCAATGGATTGTTCAAATCGGTGGATGCCGGCGAAACCTGGGCGCTTTTGTCGCCGCTGAGTATTGCACCAAAACCACCTGCTCTCGCGCCCGGTGGTGCGTTGTACGGCCTGAATACTCAGCCGGCGCTGCTGTTTTCGCCCGATCAGGGTCTCACCTGGGAGTCCAGCGCCATAGACTATCCCTACCCGTTCTCGACGCAGCCGGTGGTCAACAGCGCCGGCCACATGTTTATTCTGGATGCTTTTGCCGGCTACATCATCGGTTCGGTGGACGGCGGGCGCACGTTCAACCTGCTGCCCGGCACGCCTGCATTCCCCGGCGGGTATCCGCTCGCACTTGCACTCAGCCCGGCCCAACGCCTGTATCTGACGGTTGGCGGGCAGGGTGTTTTTCGCAGCGAAGCGCCCACTACGCACATCAAACTGCTCCGAGGCCGGGTATTCCACGATCTGGATGCCGGCTGCGAGTTTGCAGTACCCGACTCGCTTCTGGAGGGCTGGATCGTCCAGGCAACCCGTGGCAACGAAACAACCTTTGCCGTTTCTAGCAACAACGGCGAATACGTTTTGCCGGTTACGACGGGCACATACCAGATACAGGCTGTAGCTCCCAACCCCTATTGGCTGAGTTGCCAGGAATTGGTTAGTATCCCAAACGACACCCTAATCGGCGCCGTGGACTCCGCCGACCTCGGTGTGCAGACACTCACAATCTGCCCGTATGCCGAAGTACACCTGACTGCGCCGTTTCTGCGGCGTTGCTACCCCAATGCCGTACAGGCCTGGTACCAAAACGGCGGTACCCTTCCTGCGGAAGATGCTTATCTGGAAATTACCCTCGACGAGTACCTGAATTTCGATAGCGCTTCGTTGCCCGTTGCCGGGCAAAACGGCCGGACGTACCGATTCGAACTGGGTGATCTGTCCGTGGGCTCTCAAGGCTCGGCCATTATCACCTGTACCCCTTCCTGCACAGTCCCGGTCGGGTACATCCATTGCATCCGGGCGCGTATTTTTCCGGATTCACTGTGCCCGCCCTATACCGGCCCTCAGGTGCGTACTTCGGCGGAATGTCTCGGCGATTCCGTCCGATTGAGCATCGAAAATGTCGGAACAACCGATATGGATGCTCCGCTTGCATGGTATGTCATCAATCCGCAGGATTCAGTTCAGGCATTTTTTTCGGGTACGTTCCAATTGAATGCCGGGCAGACGTTTGCCACCGCGATCGCTTCCGGTTTACCCGAACTGTTTTTTTATGCCAAACAACCCGTTGCCTACCCGTTTGCCACGTTTTCGGCCACAAGCATTCAGGGTTGCGGTGTAGATATGATCCCGCTGTGCATCGTCAACGAGGATGAGGAAGGCCCGGCAAGCGATGTACTCTGCCGGCGAAACATCGGCTCCTTCGACCCGAATGACAAAACCGGTTTTCCGACCGGAATAACCGACCGGCACTACCTGGAACGCGGACAGCCGCTTGAATACCTCGTGCGTTTCCAGAATACCGGCACCGATACGGCTTTCCATGTTACCATTCGCGACACGTTGAGTCTTCTGCTTGATCCGGCAAGTGTTCGGCTGACGGGTTTCAGCCACCCTTGCCGGCTGCTTATCAGTCCGGCGGGTGTATTGCTTTTCAGTTTTGAAAATATTCTTCTGCCCGATTCCAACGTGAACGAACCGGCTTCGCACGGCTTCGTGCAGTTTAGCGTCGCACAGTCCGAAGGCAACTCGTTCGGCTCCGAAATTCGCAATTCAGCAGCGATTTATTTCGATTTCAACGATCCGGTGCGGACGAATATCACTTTGCACACCAACGGCATCCCGATTACCACGGCGCTCCTTCCCGAACCGGCACAAGCGTCGGGGCCGTGGATTTCGCCCAACCCGATGGGCGAATCGGCTTTGCTGCGCATGGATGAGAAACAAAGCGGCGCGAGCGATCAGTATGTGTTCGAACTGTTCGACACGCAAGGGCGGCAAGTGCTCGTGGCACCGTTTATTGGCCCACAAATGACCATTTTGCGAGGCGGCTTGTCCACAGGGGCGTATTTCTATGTGCTGAAAACTACAGATGGCCTCCCATTGGGCAGCGGAATTATTCTGCTGGATTGACTCATTTCCTCAATTTTGAGTTATTAAGCGTTCATTTTTTCTTCCGTTCCGGTACCTGCTGCAACTGCTCCGATACTCCGCGCACGATCAGCCACTGCCCCAGGAGGTACGTGGCCATGACCGCCACCCGCGAGCCTGCAAACGGATGTCCGAAGCGGGCGGTGGCGATGAGGCAATCTGACAACATAAACAGCAATGCCCCGGCAAACAGGCCCACGAATATGTCCTGCCGAACGTGGCCCCTCCAATTTACCACACCCAGCGTCATGGCGGTGATAATGGCGCCATACACGGCTACGGGAAATTGAAGCCCTTCCGGAATACCCGGCCAGAGCCAGGCTAAGAACCCAAGCAGAAAAAGTACAAACGGCGCCGACCAGTAGGGTTGCTTGCGCAGGTAACCGTTATTCAGGTTGACTTCCGATAAATACCCGCCGAGGTAGCAGGCTTGTGTGGTCAAAAAAGAACCCAGCCCCAGCAGGAAAAACAAGGCGTCGTATTCGCCTCCGGCAAACATCATAAAAATGTCGCCGAGTGTGGCAAATAACAGCCCGGCGAGCACCGTGTGCCGCAAAAATCGCCGGATACCGGGTGTGCGGCGCACAAACCAAAGGGCCAGCACGGGCATCAACAGGGGTTTGCTGTACAGGATAAGCGCGCGGTTGTCGAGGCCTTCGCCGACGAGTTCGAGCAGGGCCAGCAGCACAAATGCGCCAAGCCAGAGGATGGTATTTCGTTCCATGATGCAATGTTACGGCTTTGGTTCTTTGGCGCCAAACCGTGTGCAGCGCCAACCTGAAGCCGCATCGGGGACATGCACCGCAAGGAGCCTCACCCGTACAGTTCGTACAAAATCTGACTACGGTCGTAGCCGGATTTGATCAGCAGATTGGCTACGGCATCGTCAATCATGTTACCCCAGCCACAGAGGTAGAAGGCCACGTCGGGGCGTTTTTGGGCGTAGTACTCCAGGTAGATTTGATGCACATAGCCTTTGTAGCCACTCCAGTCCGGTTGGCGGGACAGGGCTATGTCGTACCGGAAGCCGGGCATGGTGCGGACGAGTTCCTCGAATTCGGCGCGGTACAGGATGTCGGCCTCGGTGCGGGCACCGAAAATGAGGTGGATGTCGCGGTGGGGTTTGCCGGTGTGCTGCAGGTCGCGCAGCATGCTCCGAAACGGCGCCACACCCGTGCCGGTGCAGATGAGCACCAGGTCTTTTTCGATGGTTTCCGGCAGGCAAAACGTGCCTTCGGGGCCTTTCCAGCGCAGCGTACTGCCTACCTGCACCTCGTCGAAGAGGTAGCGCGTGGCCAGCCCCTCGGGTGCGCGTACGATGCAAAGTTCCAGCAGGTTGGGGTCGTCGTCCGGGGCGCCGGCGATGGAATAACTGCGCCAGCGTTGCAGGCGTTTTTCGCCCACAGGCAGGTCCATGGTGATGAACTGCCCGGCGCGGAAATCCGGGCGCGGCACATCGGGCGTTTCCAGCCAAAAGCGGCGCACGTTCGGGCCGGCTTGTTCGATGCGGACGACGGTGCTTTGGTACCAGGTGGGCATGGGTCGTACGACGCGTTAATTCCCCTCCGGATTCCGGTCCGACGGATCAATCTCCGACTCGGGGAGAACTTCCGGTTGTACTTGGGGTGGTGGTTGGGGTACAGGCGGTGGTTGCAGTTCAGCCTGTGCGTCCGGCTGGGGCGGCGGCGGTGGAATATCCTGCTGTGCCGGCGGCAGAACCACAGGTTGCGGCGGAGCCGCCGGTTGCGTTTGTTGGTTTCCTGCAGCAGGTGTTGCCTGGGTCGGTGCCCCGTATTTTTTCAGGTATTCCTGTACGGCATCCTGGATGTTGTTGGCCATAGTTGCCTTATCGTTTTGGCGAGTCACCTCGGCCCATTTGCTGTTTTCGCCGGACATGATGCCTTCGGTGCGTGCCACCAGTTTGGAATAGGCGCCTTCGGCCGCCAGTCCGGTATAATCTCCGCTCTTGCTCATGAAGTACGAAAACTCCTGGCGCAGTTGCTCGGAGGTCACGCGGTAGTCTATGTAGTGCTCCTGGCTTTTGTACAGGGAGTTGAAGCCCTCGAGGATGGCGATGGCCACGCCCGCCGCGCCCACGAACAGTTTGATGGCGAGATCAAAAATCGGGTTGTTTGCACCGTCGCCGAAGTTCATACCGATGAGGCCGACCAGAAACGGTATGGATGCCGACAGAATAATAACCCACCGGCGGGAAGACTCCCATTGCCTTTTGAAATAACCGCTTTTTTTGTCGTACCAGGTAATCTGGTCGCCGAGGCGGTTGATCAAAAAGTTGCCGAAGTGCGGGGGCGCATCTTTGGTGTCGGCGAGGTAATCGCGCAGCATTTTGATGGGATCGTACCCGCCGGATTTGGAGGCGGGAGTTTCGGAGGTCGGCGTGACGGTCGAGATGGACATGGCGTTGCGAATGGTTGGTGCGAATAGTTGATTTCAGGTAACGGTTAGTCTGTGCCCCGGAACTCCGTTCCGGGGGTCATAATGCAGGGACATTTCGCCCGGAACGGAGTTCCGGGACACAGGCTAACCAGTTACGATTTCAGGCCGAAAAGGTAGTGTTTTTTACTTTCCGGTAATGCCCAAAAAATACACTGTAAAGCCCTTGCGCGGGTCGTTTGGCACCTCCGGTTCGTACATAATTTGGATGGAATT
>Ga0154020_10000581_pt1 | contig 44485 bp, 48 predicted proteins | sample Klosneuvirus_201_FD_109709 | JGI IMG/M metagenome (GOLD analysis project Ga0154020, IMG submission 109709) | Active sludge microbial communities from wastewater, Klosterneuburg, Austria - Klosneuvirus_20160825_MG | ecosystem: Engineered > WWTP > Aerobic digester > Activated sludge | place... | reverse complement strand
GAACTTTTGAAAACCCGCTGCTGCGGAGATTCAGTACCAGCAGGTCTTGTAGAACAAATTAAAGTTCAGATCAGTCAAAATCAACCTTCTTAATGGCGGGTAAAGCACTTATCTTTTCAGCTCCTTCGGGCTCGGGTAAAACTACCATCGTACAACACCTATTAAAAAATAATTCTGATTTAGGATTTTCAATTTCAGCGTCAACACGCGATAAGCGAGGCCGCACTGAAAAAGATGGAAAGGATTATCACTTTCTTACTCCTGAGCAGTTCAAACAAAAAATAGATCAAGATGAATTTATTGAGTGGGAGGAAGTTTATGCGGGTAATTTTTACGGCACATTAAAAACAGAAATAGACCGCATTTGGGAGGAAGGTAAAAATGTAATTTTTGATGTGGATGTAAAAGGCGGAATAAATCTGAAAAAATATTTTGGTGAGAAGGCCCTTGCAATATTTGTGAAAGTTCCCTCAATCGAAATCCTAAAGACCCGTTTGTTAGAGCGAGGAACCGAAAGTGATGAAAGTCTGTCGCGCAGGTTGTTTAAAGCAAAGTTTGAAATGACTTTCCAAGATAAGTTTGATGTAGTATTAGTAAATGAAGATTTGGAAAAATCCTTGAAGGAGGCGCAAAGCCTTTACGACACGTTTAATTCATAGTTCGACTAAATAAAAAGCTTTGAAAATAGGCCTCTTCTTTGGCTCCTTTAACCCAATACATATTGGGCACATGATCATCGCCAACATTATGGCCGAAAACACGGATCTGCAAAAAGTTTGGTTTGTAGTTTCACCACAAAATCCATTTAAGGAAAGCAAAGGACTGCTGCATGAGTTTGATCGGTATGATATGGTGAAAGCAGCCATTGCAGATAATTATAAATTAGAAGTTTCTGATGTAGAGTTTAATCTGCCAAAGCCAAGTTACACCACGCACACACTAGCGCATTTAACAGAAAAATTTCCAGGCAAAGAATTTAAAGTAATCATTGGTGAAGATAATCTTACCAATTTTGCTAAATGGAAAAATCACGATCACATTCTAAATAAATTTGGGCTTTACGTTTACCCAAGACCTAATGTAACAAATTCAGACCTCAAGCGTCATGCTAATGTTAGCATGATTGAAGCTCCCTTGCTGGACATTTCGGCTACGTACATTCGTCAATGCATTAAGAACAATAAATCCATTCGATACCTCGTTCCTGAACCGGTTGAAGCAATGATCCGACTAAAGAATTTTTACCGGTAATCTTCAAGTTGAGGACAACTTTAATGCAATAAGCTGCGTCTACAGAATAATGAAAATTGTTTTTACTCTCTTTTTATCTTTTATAGTATTAGCATCTTATGCTGGGGGTATCCGCGGTGTTATAAAGAGTGAGGATGCCGGGCCGCTTGCGTATGCAACCATTTTTGTAAAACAAACCTCAACAGGAAGTGCAACCGACTTTGAAGGAAAATATGAGGTTCAATTGGCACCCGGCAAGTATGATGTGCTGTTTCAATATCTTGGGTACGAAGCAGTAACCCGTGTAATAGATGTTGGTGCTGATTTTATTGAAATTAATCTTACCCTAAAGCAACAAGTAATTATTTTGCAGAATGTAATTGTGCGCGCTGGTAAGGAAGACCCTGCCTATACCATCATGCGCAAAGCAATCGCTAAAGCAAAATATCACACACAAGAGATTGATGCCTATTCGGCTAAGGTTTATATAAAAGGCAAAGGTCAATTAACAGATTATCCTTGGTTGGCTAAGAAGGCCTTGGAGAAAGAAGGAATTACCAAGGATCGCGTTTTTATTTCTGAATCAGTAAGCGAAATAAAATATACGCGACCGGCCAAGTTTGAAGAAAAGGTAATTGCCGTTTATACCAATGGCGATAGTAAAAACACATCTCCAAATTCATTTATTTTTGGTAGTTTTTATCAGCCTGAAATTGCTGAAACCATTTCGCCACTTTCACCAAAATCTTTTTCTTATTATCGGTTTGAATATGTTGGCTCATTCCATGATCGCGATTATGAAATCAGTAAAATAAAAGTTACCCCACGCTCACGAGGCGATAATGTTTTTGAAGGATTGATTTATATAGTAGAAGATTGGTGGAGTATCCATAGTTTGGATTTGAAAACAACTAAGATGGGAATCAATTTTAAGATCAATCAATTGTACACACCCATTGAAGATAAAGTCTGGTTGCCTGTGTCGCAACAATTTAAAGTGGATGGCAAGGTCTTTGGTTTTGAATTTGAAGGTCAGTATTTGGCAACCATGAAAGACTATTTGATAACACTTAACCCCGATCTTCAATTAGAGATGACAGTGATTGACGAAAAAGTTGAAAAAGAAGAAGCAAAAAAAATAGAGCAGACCTTTAGTAAGAAAGGCCAGGATTTACAGGAACGATTGAAGGAGGGGAAGGAAGTAACGCGCAAAGAATTAAAGCACTTGATTAAAGAGTACGAAAAGCAGGAGACCAGTGAAAAAGAAGAGCCTGAAGTAATTTCGGAATCTAAATATTCTGTAGATTCATTGGCCTATAAAAAAGATTCTACTTATTGGGTTGAGATGCGACCAACGCCACTAACTAAGGAAGAACAGCGGGGTTATCATCTTGATGATAGCCTTACTCAAGTGCAACGCAAGAAAGATGAAGGCGACACGCTTCGTAATTCAAGCAAAAGCAAAAAAGGATTTCAACCATGGGATATAATTATGGGTGATACGTATGGTATGGGAAAGACAGCTGACTTTAGAATTCATACACCTTACGGTGGATTCAATTCAGTGGAGGGATTCAACGCAATTTATCGCGTAAGTTTTTATAAACGTTGGGTAAAACGAGATTCACTAAATAAAGACAAGAGACCTCAAACCTCAAGATTGGAAATAAGTCCTATTGCGCGCTATGCCTTTGCGCGTGAGAAACTGACTGGAAAACTGCGCGTTGATTACAGAGCTAAGAAAGATCGTATTACGATTGAGGGCGGCAAGTATGTAGAACAGTTCAACTCAAATGAACCCATCCATCCGCTTGTAAATACAATTACATCGCTTTTAATGGGCGCTAGTTACATGAAAATTTACGAACGCAATTTTGTCGATTTAAATTATTCACATCGGTTCGATGACAAGTATACTTTTAGAACAAACTGGACCTGGGCAAGGCGATCGGAATTATTTAATAATAGTTCTTATACCTTTTTTAAATCTAATCGCGACCAATACACAAACAATGAGCCCGTCAATCTTGAATTACCCAGCACAAGTTTTAATCCTAACCGGGCTTTTATCGGTTCTGTTAGTTTGGATGCTCGCCCATGGCAAAAGTATCGCATTCGCAACGGTCGTAAAACGCGAGTGGATGGATCGTCACCACTACTTTCATTTTATTACAGAAAAGGATTTAAAGGCATAGCGGATAGTGAGGTTTCTTTTGATCAGATAGAAATTGGTTTTAAGGATGCTTTCAAAATGGGCATCCGTGGAAAATTGGATTTAGCATGGCAGGCCGGCACATTCTTTAATACCAGTCAAATGTATTTTATGGATTACAAACATTTTCTTGGTAACCTAACGCCTTTTGTAACAACCGATCCGGTAGGAAGTTATCGCCTGTTGGATTATTATAAGTACAGTACATCAAAAGAATATTTCTCGGCCAATGCACATTACCATTTTCGCAAGTTTTTGGTTACCCGATTTCCAATGGTGCGGGTAACGGGTATTACTGAAAATGTTTTTGTTAATTACCTGGCCACCACTTCTTCTAAAAATTATACAGAGATTGGCTACGGGATAGATGGTATTCTGCGCATCTTTAGATTAGAAGCCGCAGCGGCCTTTCAAAATGGTCAATACTTAAACTATGGCTTCCGTGTTGGAGTGGCCACCAGCATTACAATTAATTTTAACGATTAATCGACTTAGGTTGGTTAACGTCACAACGGTTCGCGAACTTTAGGCGATGGCTGTAACCTTAGATGAATTCTTATCTCTTCGAAATGAATTACCCGTGGTGGATGTTCGCTCGCAAGGAGAATTCCAAGAAGGTCATATCAGGAAAGCATTAAATATTCCCTTGCTCAATAATGAAGAGCGCATAGCTGTTGGCACAGATTATAAGCAGAAAGGTCAGCAAGAGGCTATCAAAACCGGATTTCGATTAGTGGGACCTCGCTTGGAAGAAATCATCAACGAAACCGAAAAGTTAATTCTAAATAGAGAGATGTTGGTGCATTGCTGGCGTGGGGGGATGCGTTCAAATAATTTTTGCCAGTTTGTTGGTATGGCCGGAATGAGAACCCAAGCCCTGAAGGGCGGCTATAAAGCCTATCGTCAGCGAGCGGTAGAATCATTTAAGCAACCTTTCAACTTTATTTTACTTACGGGTTGCACAGGTAGCGGTAAGAGTGAAGTGCTTCGATCTTTGAAAGCACAAGGCGAGCAGGTGTTAGACCTTGAAGGTTTAGCAAAACATAAGGGCTCCGCTTTTGGCGGATTACTTATGCCAGCACAGCCCACTACAGAACAATTTCAGAATGAATTGTTTGAAGAGATTTTATTGTTGGATCCAAACAAAAGAGTTTGGGTAGAGGACGAATCGATTGCAATTGGAAAAATTTTTCTGCCATCAGACTTTTGGAAAGGAATGAACAAATCACCGCTTGTTCAGATGGATGTTTCTAAAGAAGTTCGTGTGCAGCGATTAGTGGATGAGTATGGCCCTGCAGATCGAGATGAATTTTTAACCATCATGGGTAAGATAACAACTAAATTAGGAGGTCAGCATTATAATCACGCTAAGGAAAGATTGAGTGTGGGTGATATGCATACGACAATCGATATTTTATTAACCTATTACGATAAGGCATATCTCAAAAGTATTGACAAACGGAAACAGCAATTGAAATTTTCTTTGCCTTGGGATGGGAAAAGCGTAACTGATTTTTCTTCGAAACTAATTAAATACATAGGCACATAGAGAATACAAAACCTATGTTTCTATGTGTTTAAAAATAATATCTATGACTAAATCGTACTTAGATGATCTCACGTATCGAATAGTTGGAGCGGCTATTGAAGTCCATAAGAATGTAGGAGCAGGTCTTCTTGAAAGTGTTTATCATAGATGTTTAATGGAAGAATTTAAGCAACGTGGTATTCAATATCGCTCGGAACTTAATGTGCCTATTGATTATGAAGGAATTGATCTTGATGCTAATCTGCGTTGTGATTTTTTAGTTGAAGAGGCTATAGTAGTTGAGTTAAAAGCTGTTGACTTAATAGCTCATGTTTTTGAGGCACACTTACTCACTTACATGAAATTGTTAAAGAAACTCAAGGGGATTCTAATTAATTTAATTGTATTAATATTTTTAAAGAAGGTCAACAAACTTTTGTTAATGAGTACTATAGGCTATTGCCTGACTAAGTCTATGTGTACTATGTTTCTAATCTAAAATTTATGACAGAAATAAAACTCACTCAATACTCTCATGGCGCTGGTTGCGGATGTAAAATCTCACCGGCCGTGTTAGATACGATGCTTCATTCAGATTCACCGAAGGCGAAGTTTCCTAACCTATTAGTTGGCAATGATTCGAAAGATGATGCGGCAGTTTTTGATTTAGGGGATGGAACCTGCATTATCAGCACAACTGATTTTTTCATGCCTATTGTAGATGATCCTTTTACATTCGGCTCAATTGCATCGGTGAATGCCATCAGTGATGTGTATGCCATGGGTGGCGAACCCATTATGGCAATCGCTATTTTAGGTTGGCCTATTAATAAAATCCCCGCAGAGGTTGCTCAACGTGTATTGGAAGGAAGCAGAAAGATTTGTGCTGAAGCTGGAATACCCTTGGCGGGAGGACATAGTATAGATTGCCCCGAACCCGTTTTTGGTTTAGCAGTTTCAGGTAAGGTTAAGAAAGAGAACTTAAAAAGAAATGATACCGCTAAAGAAGGCTCTCTACTATATTTAACTAAGTCACTTGGTATTGGTATCACCACAACTGCGCAGAAAAAAGGTATTGTGAAAGATGAGCACTTGCAGATGGCTGTAAGTAGCATGTTAACATTAAATAAACTCGGTGCCGATTTTGGGCGCTTGCCTTATGTAAACGCGATGACTGATGTAACGGGCTTTGGGTTGTTAGGTCATCTTACGGAAGTATGCGAAGGCAGCGGACTATCTGCCGAGATAGATTTTAGTAAAGTACCAAAGTTTGATTTTTTAGATCAGTATGTTGCGCAAAAGTCAATGCCGGGGGGTACTCAGCGAAACTGGGAAAGCTATGGGCGTAAAATTAGTACGGTAACAGATATTCAAAAAGTTATTTTGGCTGATCCACAAACAAGTGGTGGGTTATTAGTTTCTGTGGATAAAGAATCAGGCAAAGAGTTTGAAGCTTTTTGCAAAGCAAAAGGACATACATTACAGGTTATCGGCAACATGATTCCAAAACAAGAACTTTGTATTTTAGTTAAGTAGCATGGATCTGGAAGAAGTTACACAATTATTCTGGCGGGCATCAGAAGATAGACTTGCCTGCCGCATATTGCTTTCGGGTGAACCATTGACGCGCACCGTGTGTCCATATGGCATTGCAAGCACATCTAAAAATCAGGTTGTGTTAGTTTGTTGGCAAACAGTAGGATTTACAAAAGCGGGTGGTAAGGAAGGTTATCGAAATCTACAACTTGACCGTGTAATCGAATTGGAAATTCTGGACTTGCATTTCGAACCTCAAAAGGATTTTAATCCGCAAGATGGCCAGTATAAAGATTGGGTGTATCATATTTAGTGTTTTATAACGTTTTTAAAAAAGCAGCTAAATAGTTGAACCTTTTTTAGGTTCGGGTGTACAGGGTATTAAAAAAACCTTCTATGAAATTTACCCTCGCACTACTTTGTATTTCCATTGGAGCTTCGGCTACAAACCCTGAAACGATTTTACCCAAAACAAAAGAACTAAAGCCGGTTTACTGGTATGCAACTCAGGAAACAGCATGGAGTGCGTTTGTAAGTAATAATCCTAAAAGCGCAGATGTTTGGTTGAACTATTATTCAGCCGCGCGTTATGCACAAGAAGATACACAGATTCTTGATGGGATTGTAAATCGAATGACTTTGGAAGTTCCGAATACTTATGAGTATCATCTAGTCAAGGGTTGGCACGGTGGGTTTACTACTGAGGCTGTTAGCGAACTCACCCAAGCGTATGAATTAAATCCGACAAATGCAGGTTCATATGGCTAAATGCTTCTAGCTAGTGAATTTCAGTTTGATGAACAGAAACGGTTGAGTTTTGGAAAGAAGATGTACGAAGCAGGACTGCTGCCAGCATGCTCTTAAATTATAGTTACAATGTTCTGATGTCTGTTGAAGGGTCAGTGTTATTTACAGAAGGAGATAACACCACACTACCTTTAATCGCATTACAAGATGTTTGGAAAGTTAGGCCTGATGTTACTATTCTTAATCTGGATATTGATCTGTTCTTTTCGTGTCAGCGATTTCCAAAATCAAATCAGCCCCATAAGCCATGGCTGGAGTTTGATAACCCGCTTTAAAATTTCCAGATAGAATTTTTTCTGCAATTAGTACAGAAGTTTTTGCAGTCAGCGTGTACCCACTTACGGTTTCTAATCTGCTTTCGGAAGCATTTCCTTTTTCATCCCAAACTTTTCCCCACAAAAAACTACGGCCACTTTCTCTTTTCTCATCACTTGGTCCGGGCTTTTGCTTATCAATTTTCTTTAACATAAAATTTTTAACCCAACCCATGCGCAGTAGCCAATTTATATAGCGTGTGCGCTTCGCATTTTTTATCATGCTTGCAGTTGCTCCGGTATAAACTTCAATGTTAGGAATAGCCGTGCTGCGCCAGGCAGTTGAAATATCTCCCCACGGAATACAAAGAGTTGATGTTTTGAAAGCACCAAAGTTCACCTCCATGCTTTTAGCGCCTAATGCCAAGTGCGTTAACTTTCCGTTAGTTCGAATTTGCCCGCCTTCGCCCATTCCTTCCGTCATGCTTTTCTTTGTGCCGCGCGATAACCCGCCTTTCGACATGGTAAAGGCAAGTTGTAAATGCATGGCTGAGGGCAATTGATTTTTTAAATGCAAGGCAAGACAATCAGAAGGCACAACATCGAAACCAGTACCGGGCATGATTGTGATTCCAGCAGATTTTCCTTTCTGATCGTAGCCCGCAAGTAATTCAAACACCTGATACTCTCCGGTGATATCGGTGTAATGAGTTTTAGTTTCTAAGCATGCATCGGCCATAGCCTTGGCAGTGTGGCGAAATGGCCCCGCACAATGAATAACTATTTTTCCTTTGGAGAGCAATGCCTTAAGGGCAGTTGCATCTGAAACATCAACTACTTCGAATGGAAACCCGGTTTCAGTGCTTTGTTTTTGGAGCGCATCCTTATTGCGACCGGCAAGAATTACATTCAGGTTTTTTGCTTTACATTCTTTGGTAATCAGTTGGCCCGTGTAGCCATAAGAGCCGTATAGAATTATTTTAGTATCCTGCACCTTACTTAATGTTTGTTCGTTCTACTTTTTCGACAAAATATTTTGTGTCACCTCGCCACGGGAAAGCCACGTAGCGTTTTACAAAGTACAGATTAACACGCTCACCGCTTAAAGATACTTCTTGCAATTTTTGAAGCACTTCGGTTTGATCGCCTTCGATTGAAAAATCAAAAGTTTCAAAGATTGGACTCACGCCTTTCAAAGCCCCAAATGAATCAAGACTTATCTTACCTTCATGAGTTTTAAAAAGCATTCCTTTCTCAGTAACGCGTAAAACCTTTCCGGCCATCACACCTTCCTCATAAACACCCCAGTATAGGAAACAAAGTGTTGCAATGCCAAGGAGTAAGGCAATTATGAGTACGCGTTTAACAAATTTTACTGTCGTGCGGGTTGTCTTCTGAATAAAGCTTTCTGATTCCATGCTTATTTCTTTTGGTTGAGCAAGTTACTCTTTCTATTCAATCTTAAATAGAAATAAAGGGCAATTGAAATCATTAAAAGTGAAATGAATTGGGAGTTTGAAAGAATATTGTCAATTAAGAAGCCGCGCTCAATATCTCCACGGAATAATTCCAGCACTCCACGTCCAGTAGCGTAAGCCATCAGGTAGATCAAAAAAATCTGACCATCAAATTTCTTTTTGGATTTTAAAAAATTTAACACAACTAATAAACTGAAAATAAATACGGCTTCATATAACTGAGTAGGATGAAGCGAAGTATTTAATGGTTCGGCTTGACAAACTGGATTTGTAAAGATCACACCCAAGAAACTGTCGGTAGGAATTCCGTAGCAACAACCAGCCATAAAGCAACCAATTCTTCCAAACCCATGAACGATGCAGGTTACCAAGGCCATGATATCCAACATGCCCAGTACTGGAATTTTAATTTTCTTAAAATACCACAGCATGGTTGGAATAGTGAGTAACAAAGAGCCGTAGAACACAAACCCACTGCCAGATATTAATTTTTTGGGATTGGTTAGATACAAGGCCGGATCCTCGAAAATCATAAAGAGCTTGCCACCAATAACACCAGCTAGTACTAGAAGAATAAAAAGATTATTGCTTTGATCGAAGCTAAGGCCGAATTGCTTTTTGCCCTGCCAGTACATGTATGCAAAACCAAGCAAAGCGCCTAGCGCAATGCAAAAACCGTAGGTGTAGATTGTTACAGAACCAACTTTAAATAGAATAGGATGCATAATTCAAATTGATAATTGACAATTTAAAATGAACAATGTCTTTAATTGTCAATTATGCATTATCAACGGTCAATTTAAACCGTCATTATTTCCGCTTCTTTCTTTTTCAAAAGCGCATCAATCTTCAAATTAAATTCATCGGTAAATTTTTGAACGGATTCTTCAGCGTTCTTAACATCATCTTCCGATACGCCCTTTATTTTTTTGAGCTGTTCGTTCGTGTCTTTGCGAATGCTTCGCACACTTACTTTACCGTGCTCACATTCCTGACTGGCTTGGCGCACCAATTGCTTTCTGCGCTCTTCAGTCATCATAGGGATGTTAATGATTATTTGCTGACCATCATTTTGAGGTGTGAGACCTAAGTTGGCGATCATGATTGCTTTTTCAATTTCCTGAATCAGACTTTTTTCCCACGGCTTAATAAACAACGTGCGCGCATCGGGTGAGGTAATAGATGAAATCTGATTGAGAGGGCTCATAGCTCCATAGTATGAAACCTGAATGCCATCCAGCATGGCCGGGTTTGCCTTGCCCGCGCGAATTTTTGCCAGCTCACTACCAACATGATTCAACGCTTTATTCATTTGATCTTGCGCTTCTTCCAGAAATAATTCAATCTCTTCCATACACTACATATTTACGAATGACGATTTTATATTTAAGATTTTAATGTTACCCTTCAGCTAATAAGGGTTCCGGCTTCTTCTCCCTTTGCTATTTTCAATAGGTTGCCTTTTTTGTTCATATCAAAAACGATAATCGGCAATTTGTTTTCCTGACAAAGTGTGAAGGCCGTCATATCCATAATATTTAATTTCTTTTGATACGCTTCCTGAAAGCTGAGGTTGGTGTAGCGAACTGCATCGGTAAACTTTTCAGGATCTTTATCATATACACCATCCACGCGCGTGCCTTTTAAAACAACACCCGCTTGCAATTCAATGGCACGTAAACTTGCGGTGGAGTCTGTTGTGAAATAGGGATTGCCGATGCCCGCTCCAAAAATTACAATCCTTCCTTTTTCAAGATGGCGAATCGCTCTCCGTCTGATAAAAGGTTCGCACACTTGTTCCATTTTTATTCCAGACATAAGGCGGGTATACATACCATGTCGTTCCAATGCGCTTTGCAAAGCCATCGCATTAATAACCGTTGCCAACATGCCCATATAATCTCCCTGAACGCGATCAATGCCCAACGCTTCGGCCTGGCCGCCTCTAAAAATATTGCCACCTCCAATTACAATTGCAAGTTCAACTCCTGCCTCTTTTACAGTTTTAATTTCTTCTGAATACTGCTCCAACACGGCCGGATCTATATGGCTGTTTTTGGAACCCATCAGCGCTTCACCGCTGAGTTTGAGGAGGATGCGTTTATATTTCATTTTTAGTAGTGGTCTGAAAATTTAAATCTCGCAAATATCGGCAGGTTTAGGCAATTTTCGAGGGGATTTTCGATTTTACGAAGATATGTTCTATCTAATTGTTTGTTTGATGAGTTGAATATGATTTAGGACTAAAACTCTATCAACACCTGACCCTTCTCAACACTATCACCCTTTTTCACTTTCACATTTTTAACAACACCTTCGCCTGGTGATTTTAAAATGTTTTCCATTTTCATGGCTTCGAGTATCAGTAGCGCATCGCCAGATTTTACGGTGTCGCCTGCTTTTATTTTCAAATCAATAATTAAACCGGGCATCGGTGCTTTTATAGAATTGACTTTACTGCTTGCAGCATTAGTCATCCCCATTTTTTCAAGCAGCAAATCAAACTTGTCTTTAAGGTTTACCGAATAATTTCTACCATTGATTTTAACCGTGATGGTTTTTGTTTCAACATCATTCTTAATCAGCTCCGCGCGATAACTTTTGTTTTTATATAAGATATGATAATATCCATCGGCAAGTTTAACAAGATCCCACGAATGTGGTTCGCCATTCATCAACCAACCCGATTCATCCGAATCAACTTCAAATACTTTATTGTTAACGGTAGCTTTGTGCATAATAAATTGTTCAACGATTGTAGTTTTTCAGAAACTAACATCCAGTATCCGTGGAGTGCATTGCAAAATAGATAAAGTCATCGTTACTTTGCCCTGTCATGAAAGAAAATCATGACGGGGGGTGCCAAATAATAGGGCTGAGATTATACCCATAGAACCTGATGCCGGTAATGCGGACGAAGGGAGGCAGTAAAAACACGTAAGTAAGGTACATTCCCCGATGTGCCTGCGGGTTAAACAAAAAATAAACATGTTAAAATTTATTGTGTGTGCAGCATTCAGTATGCTGTCGTGGAGCGCAACAGCGCAGGCGGTCATTCGCGGCTACGTCAAAGACAAACAAACCGGGCAAGCTCTTCCTGGAGCTACAGTTTCATTAACGGAATCTAATCGGGTACAAGTAACGGATGAGAATGGCTATTTCATGTTCGCACAATTGACCGATGGAAACTATGAGGCAGAGATTCGTTTTGTTGGTTACAAAACTTTGAATCAACAATTGGAAGCCAATCAATTGGGTTGGGTTTCAATTCAATTGGAAGAAGATGTGTTTATAACAGATCAAGTTATAGTATTGGCAACACGAGCCAATGAAAAAGGCGCCACTACCTTTACAACTATCAACAAAGCTGCGTTGCAAAAGCAAAACTTTGGGCAAGATCTTCCGCTAACTCTTAATTGGACACCCTCTTTAGTCACAACTTCCGATGCTGGCGCTGGTGTTGGCTATACAGGTTTGCGAATCCGCGGAAGCGATGCCACGCGCATTAATGTTACCATCAATGGAATTCCTGTAAACGATAGTGAAAGCCAAGGCGTGTTTTGGGTTAATACTCCGGATCTCGCAACATCCACGCAAAGTGTGCAGGTGCAACGCGGAGTTGGCACTTCTACAAACGGTGCAGGTGCTTTTGGCGCGAGCGTGAATATGCAAACGAATACTCGAAATGATCACGCTTCCGCAGATTTGATAAATTCATTTGGATCATTCGGTACGCAAAGACATACCGTTGCCTTTGGTACCGGACTGATAAACGACAAGTTTGTGTTTGATGGCAGGCTTTCACAAATTAATTCTGATGGCTATGTCGATCGCGCAAGCTCCGACTTGAAATCGTATTATTTGTCTGGTGGATATTATGGTAAGAAAACAATTGTGAAGGCCATTGTATTTGGGGGCAAAGAAATTACGTATCAAAGCTGGTATGGTGTGCCTGAGTCTCGATTGAAGAATGATACTAATGCCATGCTAGAAACCGCATCAGTTGAAGGCTGGAATCAGGAACAGACCGATAACCTGTTAACATCAGGGCGCACATTTAATATTTATACCTACAAGAATCAGGTTGATAATTATGCGCAAGATCATTATCAGCTTCATGTGTCGCATCGGTTTTCAGAATCGCTTACAGCAAATGGAGCATTGCATTATACGCATGGCCGCGGGTTTTATGAAGAGTACAAAATTGATGATGATTTTGATAAGTATGGATTGCCTAATGTTGTTATTGGTAATGAAACAATATCATCATCAGATATTATCCGTAGGCGCTGGCTCAACAATAACTTTTATGGAGTCACGTATTCTTTGAATTATGAGAAAGAAAAATTGAATTCAATTTTGGGTGGAGCGTGGAATCACTACGATGGCGATCACTTTGGTGAAATTGTTTGGGCACAAGTGTCTGCTGTGCCAAAGGATTATCAATATTATTTTAATAATGGCAAGAAAACAGATTTCACAATCTATTGGAAAAACAATTATCAATTAGCCGAAAAGCTAACTGGGTTTGTTGATCTGCAATACAGAGGTATTTCTTATAAGGCTTCAGGCAAAGAGAATAAGCAATTTGATTTTGCTGTTGATCAACAATTTAGTTTTTTCAATCCTAAGGTTGGCGCCACTTATGAAATCTCAACCGAGCAGCAAGCTTATGCTTCTTACAGCGTTGGTAATCGCGAACCTGTGCGCGATGATTTTATTAATGCCTTTGCGGGAACAACTCCTAAGCATGAAACCTTGCGCGACATAGAAGCAGGATGGCGATTCAGAAAGAATAATGTGATTCTTAACATTAACTATTATCTGATGGATTATAAAAATCAGCTAGTGCCTACAGGCAAGCTGAATGATGTAGGTGCTGCAATTCGCACGAACGTAAATGAGAGTTACCGCACCGGAGTTGAAGTTGAAGGAACGATTAGACTAAGTCCAAAATTAATCTGGAATGCAAACGTAACGCTCAGTCGGAATAAAATTAAAAACTTCAACGAAGTGATTTACGACTACGGAGCCAATTTTGATGAGTACAATGAAGTAGTAAGGACTTATTCAAACTCAGATATTTCTTTTTCGCCCAATGTGATTGCGGGATCGGGCTTGATGTTATCACCAATTAAAAATGTTGAGTTGGGATTGCTTACTAAGTATGTTGGAAAGCAATTTTTGGATAATACGTCAAATGATAGCCGCGGCATAGATTCTTATTTTATCAATGACTTACGTTTGTCTTATGTAGTAAAGCCTTCTTTTATGCGCGAACTATCGGTTAGCCTTCTTGCAAATAATATTTTTGATGTAGCTTATTCATCAAACGGCTATACCTATGGCTACCGAGGCGGGCTAGCCGAATACCGACAGAATTTTTACTATCCACAAGCAGGGAGAAATTATTTGATGATGCTAGCGCTGAGGTTTTAGCGCTAGTCACTGGATTCTGGTTACTCGTCACTCTTTACATATAGTTTTCTTCAACTATCTGGTGACTAGTATCCAGCATCCGGTTCTGATTATCTTTGCACCAATGGCCGCTAAAAAATACCAGCCTTTTACCCTTCGTGCACTCTTGCGCCTCACCCGGTTTTGGAATCTGGTAATTATTGGATTGGCTCAATATTTTGCCGCAGGTTTTCTTATTGATAAAAATCTTATTTGGGATTGGAGACTGTTAGTGCTGGCAACATCAACTGTAGTAATAGCCGCTGCTGGCTACATCATCAACGATTATTATGACATAAAAATTGATTTGATCAATAAGCCCGAGCGCGTTGTTATCGGTAAAAGCATCACCCGCAGGTACGCACTTTTCTTTCACAGTATACTACTGACGATTGGAGTAGGGCTTGGATTTTTCATTGGCTGGAAGATCGCGATCATTAATTTTTTCTCAGCTTTTTTACTCTGGTGGTACTCTAATAATTTAAAGCGTCAACCCTTCATTGGTAATTTTGTTGTTGCCTGGCTTACCAGCATTTCCATCCTGTTGGTGAATATCCTTTACTATTCAGATAATTCATTAGTTATTATCTACGCATTATTTGCCTTTTTTATGACCTTGATTCGTGAGATATTAAAGGATATGGAAGACTTGAAAGGCGATAATACATTTGGCTGCCGCACGTTGCCCATTGTGTGGGGAATTAGAAGGACGAAAATCGTAATCTATTTTTTGCTTGCGATGTTGTTTGCCTCAGTATTGCTTTTGAATGCAAAATTTATTCAACTGCCTTTCTATTATTTTTTGATTTTTCTTTTTGTGCCGCTGGGCTTCCTTCTTATTCGTTTGATTAGGGCAGATACCCGCAAGGATTTCTATTGGCTTAGTCAATGGTGCAAAATCATTATGCTTCTTGGTATTCTCAGCATGGTGTTTATTTAATTGAACTTACCATTACTAAAGGCGTCTGACTACTCTTTGCTTACGTGTACAGCGGTCTGACGCCTCTGGTATTGCGTAATTCCTGTTATTTAATTTCTTTTATTTGCACCCATGAATCAACCTGCCCGTTTGGCTATATTTCTTTCAGGTAATGGCTCCAATGCCGAAGCGATTTTTTCGCATTTCAAAAATCATCCTACCATTACGGTGGCTCTGGTTTTAAGTAACAATTCCGAAGCATTTGGATTACAACGCGCAAAAAATTTTGGCCTTAAAACTCATGTGTTTGATAGAAACCAATTCCACGAAAGTGAAGTGGTATTAAATTGGTTGAAAGAGGAGCAAGTTACACACATCGCTTTGGCCGGGTTTCTTTGGATGATTCCTCAAAATTTAATTCACGCGTATCCCAAACACATCATTAATATTCATCCGGCTTTATTGCCCAAGTTTGGAGGTAAGGGAATGTATGGGTCGAAAGTTCACGCTGCCGTTAAAGTGGCTGATGAAAAAGAAACGGGTATCACTTTACATGAAGTGAACGAGATATATGATGAGGGTAAAATAATTTTTCAAGCTAGTTGTGAAGTACTCCCAGAAGACACGCCTGAATCAATTGCTAAAAAAGTGCAAGCGCTTGAGCATGCGCACTATCCTGTTGAAATAGAGAAGTGGATTAATCAGTAATTATTTTTTATCTCTAACAATTGTTTCAAAGTCTTTCGCTTTAGGAAAATCTTCGAAGACTTGTTGAATGAAATTATCAGGGGTAGCTAATTTTCGCGCTAGCATATCAATCCAGGCGCCATCCATATTAATGATAGCACTCAATGTTCCATCTTCTTTGTAGAAATGATGCCGAACACTCCAACGGCTGAAGTCTGGAGTTGCTTTCGTTACCACAAGGTCAACTGTAATTTTATCCTCAAATTTTATCTCACGTTTAAAAAGAGCTTCTTCCCTGAAGAGAATCGGCCCCATTCGTAGTTCTTCAAACTTTAAATTGGTGAGGCCATGATCGGAGAAACACGCAATCCGCACAGTGGCTCCATAATCATAATAGGCCGAATGACGAAGGTGACGGTTCTGATCAATATCAGACCAACGAACTTGGATGGGGAGTGAATATTTTTCCATACTTTTTACAAACCGATCTTTTCACGCTTGGTCCAGACTTCATTTATGAGATCGCCTTTGCTGCTCTTGCCACTGTGATGCCAATCACCATCCTCAATAGAAAAATTAAATTCAAGACTTGCGCCTACGCGACTATTATCTCTGGAGAATACTTCAATGTTTTCGGTGTACTTGCCATCTGCAGTTGTGTAAGTGCCGCCACCAGTTCCAAAAAATTCTTTTGTTTCCACATTGTAAGCAATCCATTGAAAGCGTGTTCCGGAAAGTATCTTCATGGTTCTGCGAGCACCAGGTGTCATCTTTTGTAACTCATTATCAGTAACTCTACCAGTAATCAACCAGGCTCCAGCAAGGGCTCCAGGTTTGCCATCATCAATTCGGGTAAAAGTTTCATTACGCTCTTTTGTTTTGAAAGTTAGTTTATCTCCTTTCAAAGACACTTCTGATTTTTGCTCCGTTCCAATCATTTCTGGATTAATAGTATTGAATTCATGTATTTCAATAAATTGATTTTTTTCAACTCGCCAGGTTCCACCGAACGTGCCTATGTAAGCACCTGTTTTTTTATTGTAAGCCGATGCCGAAAAATATTTGCCCGCTACAATCATGACAATATGATTTTCATCCGGCCCACTTTGCCAGGCGCCTTCGAGATTAAACGATTGAGCGTTGCTTGAACCAATTGCAGTAAAAAGAAGACAGAGTAGTAAAGACGTTTTCATAGGATTGATGTTTCTATTTATTTTCCTAGTTTGAAATAGACAGGCAGAACCATAATTGATTTAACTGGTTTATTGTTGTATTGAGCTGCAATCCATTTTTTGCCCACAGAACGAATGCTATTCTCAGCTTCTTCATCACAGCCGCTCCCTATTCCCTTTATTGTTTTAACCTCTTCAATTTCTCCAGTTTTATTTACAAGAAACTTCACAAAAACTTTTCCTTGTATTCCATTTCGCCTGGCTTCTTTTGGATATTTGACATTGGCGCTGATATTTTTATAAAACGCTACTAGACCACCAGGAAAATCAGCAGAGGTTTGAGTGGTTGAATAAATAGTATCGGCCTTATTGGGCCTTATTTCATAAGAAACAACTATGCTCGAATCTTTTACAATCATGATCATTTGGTTTCCTGATTCATTTGTTTCCTTAATTGTACCAGAACTTCCAATCAATAATTCATCACCCGAATTTGACCAGTATTGTAAATACTTAATGTCTTTGTCTTTGTATAGCAGAAGTCGGCTTGGGTTACCATCTTCATTATAGAACTTAGCAAGTCCATCAAAAACTAAATCGGGTTTGATCGCTTTGCATTGCGCCTCCATTTGCAATTGATTGCCCATAGTATAGAAATCCTTAACAAGAAATTTTTGTCCTATTGACTCAATAGTTCGGTAGTATTTTGAATCTTTTTCAAACTTAACAGGTCTCCACTCAGCATCGAAAAACTCACGATTTATTTCTTTGGTCTGTGCGAAATTTTCTGTACATGATATTAATAGCAGGATTAGAATATGCCGGTAATTCTTCATTTAATTTCTTTAAGGAGTATTCACTTCATGAAAACCATCGCCAGAATTATCAGTCCAACTCATTGGATACTTTGAATCTAAAAACTCAAGTGAATCTTCCGTAAGAAAGAGTGGTCGGAAGGTATCTACCATTACTGCCAACTCATGCGTTTCTTTGGCCCCAATACTTTTTTCTACTGTGCCCGGATGTGGGCCATGTGGCAAACCACCTGGGTGTAAGGTAAATGACCCGCGCTCTATGCCTCTGCGACTCATAAAATTTCCTTCTGCATAATACAACACCTCATCACTATCAATGTTGCTATGATTGTAGGGAGCAGGAATTGCAAGCGGATGATAATCAAACAACCGCGGCACAAAAGAGCATATAACAAAGTTGTGCGCCTGAAAAGTTTGATGCACTGGCGGAGGTTGATGAATGCGCCCAGTAATTGGCTCAAAGTCGTGAATTGAAAAAGCATACGGCCATAGAAATCCATCCCAGCCAACTAAGTCAAGCGGACTGTAATCATACACGTATTGATGGAGGTAGCCTTGCTTTTTAATCTTCATCAAAAACTCACCCTTACTTGTATCAGTAATTAATTCATTGGGCGGACGAATGTCTCGTTCGCAATACGGTGAATGCTCACCCAACTGACCGAGTTGATTTCTATACCGCTTTACAGTTTCAACCGGTGAAGCAGATTCTACAATTAAAAGACGAAGCGGCCCGGCTTCAAATTCAAGTTTATAAATAACTGTGCGCGGAATTACTACGTAATCGCCTTGCTGAATTTCTAATTTACCAAACTGCGAAATGAGAACACCTTTTCCATCATGCACATAAATCACTTCGTCACCCTCAGCATTTTTATAGAAGTAATCCATCTTGCGCTTGGTTGGCGAACAGATGGAAATAGAACAATCATTATTGGCGAGTAGCACTTTGCGTGCCGCCAAATAATCATCTCCAGTTGTTGTAACTTTTGAAGTATTCAAGTGTGTTTGTCGCAAGGCGTAATCCTGAATTATTTTTGGCCCGTACTTTACAGGATCCTTAACTGCTTTGATCCGCGTTGGGGCATTGATATGATAGAGATTGGAATAAATTCCAGAGAACCCCTCGGAGCTTACTAATTCTTCCTTATATAAACTGCCATCAGGTTGACGAAATTGAGTATGTCGTTTATGAGGAATGTTTCCTAGTTTGTGGTAGTACATAGCGTTGAGTGGTCAGTAAAAAACTGTTTGGTGAAGGTACAAAAAAAGAACTCACCCTAAATAAATATAAGGGTGAGTTCCTTCGGTGCGGAAAGCTAATTACATCTTAGTACGATTAAGTTCCGGTATCCTGTCAAAGAGTTGAATCGCTTGCTGCAGTACTTCATTAGTTTCATTTATGATTGGATAGAAACTTTGATTATCCCACACATTGCGGGCGATCTCTGCTTTCAGATAAACCTGAAATATCCGTTTGTTTTTCTCAAGGTCTTTTGGTCGTGGTTCTATTTTATTTTTGACACCCATCACCACTATGCGACTTAGCATGGCATCGGTTACTTCAAAACTTTGTAAATAATTCTTGTATCCCTTTTCTTTCAATGTTGCTTGATTTTGTTCGGCAAACGTAAAGGCATATTCGCGAAGTATGTTGGCATTAAACAGTTGGTTAAAATACTTACTACTATGCGTAGTATCCAATGGCACAAAATAATCGGGCATAATGCCACCGCCACCATATACAGTTCGTCCATTGGTGGTTTCAAACTTTAATGAATCGTTAAAGTGAATACTATCGGCCGAAAAGAACTCGCCATGTTTATAGCGTTTGGAAATATCTTTATCATATTCATCAAGATCGAGATACGGTTTTTGTATTGAGCGCCCACTGGGTGTGTAGTATCTTGAAATAGTTAGTCTTACTTCAGAGCCATCATTCAATCTAAATGGTCGCTGCACTAATCCTTTTCCATACGATCTTCGGCCAACAATTAATGCCCGGTCATTGTCTTGCAAAGCACCAGCAACAATTTCGGAGGCCGAAGCACTGCTTTCATTTACTAAAATTATAAGATCGCCTCGCTCAAAATCACCCTCACCACTGGCAGAAAGATCCTCATCGTATTTTGTTTCTTGTCCTTTGGTGAAAACAATCCGTTCGCCTTTTTGAAGAAACTCATCGGCAATTCCCACTGCTTCGTCCAAATAACCACCCGGGTTTCCTTGTAGATCTAAAACCAATTTGGTCATACCTTCTTTTTTCAACTTGTCAATCGCTTGTTTAACTTCTTCATGCGTGGTTTGCGAAAAACGATTTACTTTAATGTAGCCGATTTCAGGCGTAGCCATATAGAAAGCATCAACAGAAAATTGAGGAATCTTATCGCGGATGATGGTAAACGTAATCGGTTCTTTGGTGTTGCTTCGCACAACTTCAATTTTAACCTCTGTTCCTTTTGGCCCCTTCAGTATTTTTGGAACTTCAGGGGTGGTTAAACCAATGCCGGCAATCAACTTATCGTCAACCTTTACAATTTTATCGCCCGAGCGAAGGCCTACCGATTCAGATGGCCCGCCACTAAGTGCAGCTACAACAACAAGCGTATCGTGAAAGATATTAAACTCAATGCCAATGCCTTCAAAATTTCCTCGCAGGTCTTCATTGGCGGCAATCTGATCTTTGGCTGAGATATAAGAAGAATGCGGATCTAACTTGCCCAGCATGTGTTGAATGGCATCTTCTACTAATTCGCCCGTTGGGGCCTCATCTACATATTCATTCTTAACCAGACTTAATACCTCTCTAAATTTTTGCACATCATTACTGATATCTCCATTTCCTGATTTATTTGTAAGACTGGCTCCAATTAATACTCCTGCCGCCAGGCCAATGCACAAAATCAATGGTAAACTGATCTGATACGATGAATTCTTCTGCTCTTCCATACTATTTCATTACGGTAATGGTTCTTTAACGCAACGCCAAATTAATTGTTAAGGTTAGATTTTCACTAAAAATGAGTTTACTATATTTACCAGATTGATGGAAAAAATTGCTTTAAGAAATCGTAGAATCGTTGAGTTGGTAGATCAGGAGAGCATTCGGGCGCATGTGCTGTTCTATTTTGGCATTAAATTTTACGAATATGCTGAAGAAACCCTAGAGCAGGTTTGCGAGCAAAAAGGCTTGAAAGTAGAGTCGGTTGTGCGCGAATTGGAGTCACCGGGTGCAAATTTTATAGAATCAGATCTACCCCTGATTAGCTATCCTATCGATTTGATTATCGAATATCTCAAGCATTCACATTATCTATTTGTAAAACATAAGTTACCTTATATAGGCAGATTGGTTGAAAGCTTTAAGGCTAATCATGAAGCATACAATCTGGTAGAACGCGATTTAAAAATCTTGTTTCCACTCTTTTTGGAAGACTTCATTCATCATATCTACGAGGAGGAAGACACATTGTTCAAATACATCCGGGTTTTAGGCCGGGCTTCCCGTGGTCATTTTAATCCTACCAAACTCTATAGCCAGATGGAGAAGCATTCGCTGCAAAAATGTGCTATGGAGCATGAAGTGCATGATGATGAAATGGAAGGGATTAGAAAGATAACAAAGAATTACTTGCTGGTTTCTGATGCTCCGTTGCATGTTAAAGTCATCTATTCTGAATTAATTCAGTTTGAAAAAAGTTTGCAGGTGCATGCGCGTGTTGAAAATGAAATCCTTTTTCCTAAAGCAATGGCTTTGGAAAATGAAGTGAAGAAAAAATTCTTCGAGCGAACAAAACTTAATTGAGGATTGCTCAAATCAGCCTATTCAGTTTTTGGAAATTTATAAACTTCATAAGAATAAGATGAGATTTGAATCATATCGACTTCAAGTAAAGTCAGTCATCCCATCTTCTTTGGAGATGGAGAATAGTGGGTGAGGTTATGGGAAGAATTCTTGCTATTGATTATGGTACAAAGCGCACCGGGCTTGCGGTAACGGATTCGTTGCGGATTATTGCAACCGCCCTGGATACCGTTGAGACAATTAAATTGATTGAGTTTTTAAAAAAATACTTCCAAAAAGAGACGGTCGATGAAGTGGTTATTGGAATGCCACGCCAATTAAATAATACAGATTCAACAACTGCACCCGCAGTTCGAAAATTTATTGAATCATTCGTAAAAGCGTTTCCCGGAAAACCTATTCAAACCATTGACGAGCGGTTTACCAGCTCCATTGCCCAACGCGCCATGATTGATGGTGGCATGAAAAAGAAGGATCGGCAAACAAAGGGCAATGTCGACAAGATTAGTGCAACCCTCATTTTGCAGGATTATCTCCAAATGAAGGGGCATTAGTGGCAAATTCCTAGTTAGAATTCTTAAAATTTATCCTTTGTGCCCTACCTTTGTGCATCAAAGTTTTAGCTGATGATTTATCCGATAATTGTTTATGGAGATGCTGTGTTGCGAAAACGCGCCACAGATATTAAAGAAGGAACTGATTTAACAGATTTAATTAAAGATATGTATGAAACCATGCATGCTGCGCATGGCATTGGTATTGCCGCTCCACAAATTGGCAAAAGCATTCGCCTTTTTGTAGTGGATGGAACCACCTTGGATGATGAACCTACATTGGTTGATTTCAAAAGGATTTTCGTTAACCCCACTATTCTTGATGAGACGGGCGATGAATGGGATTTTGAAGAAGGCTGTTTGAGTATTCCCAACATTCGTGAAGACATTGCACGTCCAGAAAAAGTCAGGATTAAATATTTTGATGAAAACTGGAAGGCACATGAAGAGGAGTTTGATGGCATGAAGGCGCGCATCATTCAGCATGAGTATGATCACCTGGAAGGTAAATTATTTATCGACTACCTGACCTCACTCAAAAAACGAATGATAAAAAGTAAGTTGGGCAATATCAGTAGGGGTATTGTAGATATTGACTATCGGATATTGGCACCATTGAAAAGATAATGTCGATTTTCTATCTTTAGTAAAAGTTAGAGAGGATATGCGGAATTTGACGTACAAGATTTTATTAACTAAAGAACCTGAAGGAGCCTACACCGCAACTGTACCGGCCTTGCCTGGATGCATCACTTACGGAGATAATATTGATCATGCGATTTCCATGGCCAAGGAGGCAATAGAAGTTTATATTGAACATCTTGAGGAGAAGGGTGAATCGATACCTGACGATAGTGAGACTTTAGAGTACTCGCTTAATCTCACCACAAATTGAGTTTCTCATCAAAAGACTTAATTGGAATTTTAAAGCAAAATGGATTCCAGTTTAAACGATCAAAGGGAAGTCATCATATCTACGAAAATCCAATTACGAATAAAATAACGGTTGTTCCTGTTCCTGGAAACAAGGATTTGCCAAAGGGCACGTATTATGGAATTCTAAAACAGGCTGGTTTAGATAAAAATTAGTAATGTTAATCGATTCTCGTCTTCCGGAAGTTGGTACTTCTATTTTCACGGTAATGTCGCGCATGGCTGCGGAAGAGGGAGCCATCAATCTATCACAGGGCTTTCCTGATTTTCCTGTTTCACAGGAATTAATTGAACTCATCTATAAGAATATGAAATCGGGGCATAATCAATATGCGCCAATGCCCGGAACGCCAGCATTAAGAAAATCAATTGCTGAGGTTATTCTTAAAACGTATCAACGCGAAGTTGATTTTGAAACTGAAATAACGATAACGGCAGGGGGAACGGAAGCACTCTTCTCGACCATAGCAGCTTTTGTAAAACATGGTGACGAAGTAATAGTATTTGACCCGGCCTATGATTCCTATGATCCATCTATTCGGTTAAATGGAGGCTTGCCGATTCATATTAAATTAAAACCACCGCATTTTGGCATTGATTGGGAAGAAGTGAAAAGTAAAATCACTGTTCGCACCCGCATGATTATGATTAATACTCCGCACAATCCAACGGGTGCAATCTTGTCGGAGGCTGATTTAAAAACGCTTGAACAAATTGCAGTTGCCAACAACCTCATTGTGTTAAGTGACGAAGTGTATGAACGAATCATTTTTGATAATCACCAACACCAAAGTGTATTAAAATTTCCAAAGCTTGCGGCACAAAGCGTGGCGGTGTTTTCATTTGGTAAAACATTTCATGCTACAGGCTGGAAAGTTGGCTATGCGGTTGCTCCTGAAACCCTCACGAAAGAAATCCGGAAGGCGCATCAATTTATTACGTTTAGTGTAAATACACCGGTTCAATTAGCGTTCGCTGAATATCTCACCAATCCCAACAATTATCTGGAGTTGGGAAATTTCTATCAGCGCAAGCGAAATTTATTTCTCGATCAAATAAAGGGTTCATCCTTTCAGCCACTTCCTTGCTTTGGCAGTTACTTTCAGCTTTTGTCCTACAACTCAGTGTTCGACAAAAATGAAATGGCTATGGCCGAATGGATGACTAAGGAGAAAAAACTTGCTCCTATTCCAGTTTCAGCATTTTATAAGGATAACTCCGATCATAAACTGCTGCGATTTTGCTTTGCGAAGGGTGAAGAAACCTTGGAAAAAGCAGCAGAAATCTTGCGAAAACTTTAACTGGTTTTTATTCCGCAAAGGGTTCAAAATCTGCCCTTGTATTGCTTTCTTTGCAGACCCGTTCGGGAATCATTATGCAGGATTTAAAAATCACCATTATTCAAGCAGATCTCCATTGGGAAGACATTGGCGCCAATCTGGCCATGTTTGAGGAGAAAATCTGGCAGATTGATGGGTCTACTGATGTAATTGTGCTTCCTGAAATGTTTACCACAGGCTTTACCATGAAAGCACCTAAGCTGGCGGAGCTCATGAATATGCGCACCTTCAAGTGGATGAAGCAAATGGCAGATCAAACCGGGGCGCTGATCTTGGGAAGTTTTATCTCAAATGTTCATGATCGGTTCTATAATCGTTTGCTTTGGATGGAGCCGGGCGGTAATTATAAGACTTATGACAAACGCCATCTGTTTCGCATGGCCGAGGAACATCAAGTCTATACATCGGGCGAGAGTCTTTTGATTGGCCATTGGAAAGGGTGGCGAATTTGCCCGTTGATATGTTACGATTTGCGTTTTCCTGTCTGGAGTCGCAATCGTTGGAATGCATCATTGAAAAAACCTTCGTACGATGTGCTAGTATATGTTGCTAACTGGCCGATGGTGCGTGGCAACGCTTGGGAGACTTTGCTTAAAGCTCGCGCTATTGAAAACTTGAGTTATACCGTTGGCGTTAACCGCGTTGGGTTGGATGGAAACGGTATTGAGTACAATGGCCACTCAGCGTTTATTGGGCCTAAGGGAGATTCTTTTTACTCGGTAGAAGGCGTGGAGGCAATTAAAACATTGGAGCTTAATGCGCATGCATTACAATCTTATCGCGATAAGTTTCCTGCTTTTATGGATGCCGATGATTTTTCAATCGAGGCCGAAGAATACGAAGAGCGTGATTCCTTCTCGGCTTAAGAGCCAGCAAACTCTTTAATCAAAATTTTTATTTTCTCAGCATCCGATTCTTTTCTGAATCTACTTTGAAGATGCTTGAATAATTTTTCGACTTGTTCATGATCTCCCGAAAGGATAACGCTATGAATTTTTTGATTTGTGCGAAGCAAATTGTTTAACAATTTTAGGGTAGAGCCAAAGGGTTCGGTGGGTTGTGCTTGAATAAAAATAAAGATAGAAGTAACCTGATCACATAGTCGGGAGACAATGTCAACCACTGAGCTATCCGATTGATTATCTATTTCGGCCCCTATCAAATCGTTGGATAGCGATGAGGCGTATGCAAGCAATGGCTTTTGATAGCCTGAATCTTGCCATTTGCTAAGTTCAAGTTGAAGAAAGAGTTTCAATGTTTCAGTTTTTGCAGGCTAAGGCGCAAAGAACGCAAAAAATATAAAGTATCTTTTTCTTTGTGAAACTTCATGAGTTTAGCGTCTTAGTGGTTTTCGAAATTTTTGAACCACTAAGGCCGAAGGCACTAAGAGACACTAAGAATTTTCTTTTTTATAGTTGATCGCTCCAAAAATTTTTCTTTGTGAAACTTCGTGTACGTTGTGTCTTCGTGGTTCTTTTTTGAACCACTAAGGCTCAAAGAGCCACTAAGATTTTACATTTAAACTTAGCGTTCTTTGCGCCTTTGCGTGCAACATTTTGCATTTTTGCCCATCAATCGAATAATATGTCTAAGAAAATCTCCCGTGCCCTCATCTCAGTTTTTTACAAAGACAATTTAGAACCAATCATTCATAAACTCGCCAAACAAGGCGTAGAGTTTGTCTCCACAGGAGGCACGCAGGACTTCATTGAAAAATTAGGGTATAAAGTAATTCCTGTAGAAACATTAACCGGTTATCCATCCATTTTTGGTGGTCGAGTTAAAACTCTGCATCCAGCTGTTTTTGGGGGAATTCTCTTTCGTAGAGATGATTCAACTGATTTGAAACAAGCTCAGGAATTTAAAATAGCACCTATTGATTTGGTGATTGTAGATCTCTATCCATTTGAAGAAACAGTTGCTAAAGGTGGAAGCGAGGAGGACATTGTAGAGAAAATTGATATTGGTGGAATTTCATTGATTCGTGCTGCGGCCAAAAACTTTAAAGATGTGTTGATTGTATCTGCCCGCACCCAATATCAACAATTGCTCGATTTACTCGAAGCAAAGAATTGCACTACAGATTTAGTAGACAGAAAGTTATTTGCAGCCCAAGCGTTTGATGTTACCTCACACTACGACTCTGCCATTTTTCAATACTTTAACTCAGAGCAGCAACTACCAAGTTTCAAAGCGAGTGTTCCACAAGGTAAAATTTTGCGTTATGGCGAAAATCCACATCAGCAAGGTGTATTTTATGGTGACCTCAATCGATTGTTTGATCAACTAAATGGCAAAGAACTTTCTTACAATAACCTGGTGGATGTAGATGCTGCCATTAATCTGGTTAAAGAGTTTGAAAATGAAACGGCTTTTGTAATTATAAAACACACCAATGCCTGTGGCGTGGCAATAGCAAAAGATGTTAAGCAAGCTTACTTAAAAGCATTTCAAGCCGATACGATTTCTGCGTTTGGTGGAGTGTTGGCAACCAATCAAAAAATTGATCTTGCGGCCGCAGAGGAAATCAATAAACTCTTCTTTGAGATTTTGATTGCCCCGGATTATGACACGGCCGCTCTTGATCTGCTTAAGTCAAAGAAGAATCGGATCATTTTAAAGCAGCAAGAGCCTTTAACTGCCAAAAAACAATTTAAGAGTTTACTCAATGGCGTTATTGAACAAGACATGGATCTTAAAACGGATTCGAAAGCCGATCTTAAAGTAGTTACCAAGCAGACTCCTTCTGCTGAAGAAATAGAGGCACTTCTTTTTGCAAGTAAGATTTGTAAGCATACTAAATCCAACACAATCATTTTGGCTGTTAATGGTCAGCTATTGGCAAGTGGAGTTGGACAAACCAGTCGTGTGGATGCGTTAAAGCAAGCTATTGAAAAGGCTGGTGCTTTCGGCTTTGACTTAAAAGGTTCCGTTATGGCCTCTGATGCCTTCTTCCCTTTTCCTGATTGTGTTGAGATTGCCGATCAGCATGGCATCAAGGCGGTCATTCAACCGGGTGGTTCAATCAAAGATCAAGATTCGATCAACTATTGTGATCAACATAAGATGGCAATGGTCTTTACGGGCACGCGTCACTTCAAGCATTAATACGCTGTAAGTTTTTTCGATTGATTGCATTTAAAATTCACCGGATTATTTCTGTAATTTCGTGCCTAACTTTTTACCTTAACGGGAACGAATGGGACTTTTTGATTTTTTTACTCAGGACATTGCTATCGACCTGGGCACCGCCAACACCTTAATCATTCACAAAGACAAAGTAGTAGTAGACGAGCCGTCTATTATTGCGTTGGATCGCGCCTCGGGCAAAGTACTTGCCATTGGCCGCGAAGCCATGCAAATGCATGAAAAGACTCATGATAACATAAAAACCATTCGACCTTTAAAGGAAGGTGTGATAGCCGATTTCCATGCGGCCGAGATGATGATCCGCGGTATGATCAAAATGATTGATACCGGCCGAAGACTTTTTCCACCTTCTTTGCGGATGGTAATTTGTATTCCATCAGCTATTACCGAAGTTGAGAAGCGTGCCGTGCGAGATTCGGCAGAGCACGCCAATGCGAAAGAAGTATATATGATTCATGAACCCATTGCAGCAGCGATTGGTATCGGTATTGATATTGAGCAGCCTGTGGGCAACATGATTGTGGATATTGGGGGCGGAACAACCGACATCGCTGTTATTGCCTTGTCAGGAATTGTTTGCGATCAATCAATTCGTATTGCCGGAGATACCTTTAATAGAGACATTCTTGATTACATGCGCAGGCAGCACAACTTGTTGATTGGTGAACGGTCTGCTGAGCGGGTAAAAATTGAAGTTGGCTCAGCCCTTACCGAATTAGATGATGGTCCAGATGATTACGAAATCCGTGGTCGCGATTTAATGACGGGTATTCCTAAAACAATTAAGATTTCATACTCAGAAGTTGCCTTTGCTTTAGATAAGTCGATTTCAAAATTAGAGGAGGCTGTTCTTAAAGCTCTTGAACTTTCACCGCCTGAATTATCAGCAGATATTTATGAGCGCGGAATTTACTTGACTGGTGGTGGCGCTATGCTTCGTGGATTGGACAAGCGACTTTCTTTAAAGACAAAACTACCGATTCATGTTGCCGATGATCCTTTACGCGCTGTGGTAAGAGGTACAGGTGCTACCTTGAAAAATCTTGATCATTTCAGAAAAATTTTGATGACCTAATGAATGGAGCGACTCATAAATTTTATTTACGAGTACCGGGCTTTTTTCACTTTTTTACTTCTTGAGTTATCTTGCGGGTGGTTGGTTGTGGAAAACAACCAATATCAAAGCACAAAATATTTTAATTCGTCCAATCGCTTAGCCGCGAACATACTGGGGTTCTCCCAAGGAGTTAGAGAATATTTTTCATTGCGCACAATCAATGAGGAGTTGGCAAAAGAAAATGCCGAGTTAAGAACCGATCTCGAAAAGATGCGTCAGGTTTCGGATAATTATAATCCGGTTACTAAAGATTCTGCCAAAGCCGATCAGTATGAGTATATAAGTGCTAAAGTAATAGCCAACTCAATTAACCTCTATAAGAACTTCATTACTATTAACCGTGGCTCTGCCGATGGAATTTTACCAGGCATGGCTGCTATTAGTAACGATGGTGCTGTTGGCAAAGTAAAATCTGTTTCAGAAAATTATTCAGTCCTAATTTCGTTGCTTAATGTAGATGAACAAATCTCCTGTGTAATCAAACGAACAAATCATTTTGGAAGTGTGCGTTGGGATGGGTTACACATGCGGTATTCTAATCTGCTTTTTATTCCACGCCACGCCACGCCTGTAGTTGGTGATTCAGTAATAACATCAGGCTATAATGCAGTTTTCCCGGAAGGAATTTTGGTTGGCGTTATTAGTCAGGCAAGCCTTAAAGAAGAAGCTAATTTTTGGGATATAAGAATAGAATTGTCTCAAGACTTTGGTCGCTTATCGTTTGTTGAAGTGATAAAAAGTCGATTGAAGAACGAAAAAGATTCACTTGAACACGTAACCATCGGAGAACCAAAATGAGTCGCTCGGGCATTGTACAATTTATTTTATTCTTTGTTTATGTGCTTCTGCAGGTGCTGTTGCTGCGCAATCTGGTGTTATTCAACTCGGCATTTTGTTTTCTTTACATCGCTTTCATCTTGCTGCTACCCATCGAGTGGAACTCATTAGTTCTAATGGTTATTGGTTTTTTTTTAGGATTCACCATTGATATTTTTTATGATAGTATGGGTTTGCACGCCATGGCAACTGTTTTGGTTGCTTATTTAAGAAATTATTGGATGGCCACCATTACTCCGCAAGGTGGCTACGACTCAGGTTCCTCGGCTACTATAGCATCCAATGGCCTACAATGGTTTATCGTTTACAGCTTGCCGTTGGTGTTTCTTCATCACCTGATTTTGTTTTTTGTGGAGGCATCCGGCTTTGCATTGTTTTGGTACACCATGCTAAAAATTGTAGCTAGTTTGTTGTTTACCATGACTATCATAATTTTGCTGCAGTATTTGTCACCGCAGGGCAGGCGCTTATGAATGAGGGAAGGAAAGACATACTACAGATTGTTTTTTTATTGATTGGATTAATCTTTCTAATCAAGCTATTCTTTATACAAGTATTGGATAACAAGTATGCGGATCTGGCAGATGGAAACGTAATTCTGCGCCAGGTAGAATACCCCTTTCGTGGTCTTATTTACGATCGTAATAATAAACTGATTGTTTTTAACTCGCCAGAGTTTGATCTGGAAGTAATTATAAAAGATGTAAAGCATTTTGATTCGGCTCGCTTTTGTAATGTGTTCGAAATTTCGCGCGAAGAATTGCGTAGTCGATTTAAAGAAATGAAAGCGAGAAGGGAATACTCTCAATTCAAGCCTACAATTTTCATGAATCAATTATCCAATATTGATTTCGCGAAAGTTCAGGATCACCTCGAAGCCTTTCCTGGTTTTTACATTCAAGCAAGAACTACTCGCTCATACGCTACTCCGGCTTTGGCCAACGCACTTGGCTATGTAAGCGAAATTAGTAAAGACCGTTTGGCGAAAGATGAAACAAAAATCTATAAGCAAGGCGACTATGTTGGACAAAGTGGAATAGAATCTTTTTATGAAGCTCAGCTTCGCGGTCAGCGTGGGGTGCGTTTTAAATTGCGAAATGTAAAAGGTATTGAAAAGGGTTCTTTTAAAAACGGATTGTACGACACTCTTTCCGTGCCTGGGCAAAATTTGACTACTAGTATTGATATTGATCTTCAGCAGTATGGAGAAATGCTGATGAAAGGAAAGTCTGGAAGTATTGTTGCCATTGAACCAGCCACAGGCGAAATTCTTTCATTGGTTTCAGGTCCTTCATACGATCCCAATCTTCTAACAGGAAAGAACTACAGTTCTAATTTTAGAAAGATAAGTATTGATTCGCTAAAACCACTTTTTAATAGGCCGCTCATGGCTCAATATAGGCCGGGGTCAATCTTTAAAATTGCTCAGGCAATGACCGCGCTTCAGGAAAAAGTAATTACGCCAGAAACAAGAATTCGGTGCGATAGAAGTATTATTAATTGCCATGGGGCTCATACCAATGAAGATTTGCGTGGAGCCATTGCAAATTCATGTAATCCATATTTTCGAGATGTGTTGAAAAGAATGCTTAACAAGGGAGTTGTTAATGATCCTTATGGAGATACACGTGTTGGTTTGGAAGAATGGGATAAGCACATCATGAGTTTTGGTTTTGGAAGAAAGTTGGGAATAGATCTTCCAAATGAGAAGGAAGGATTAGTGCCAACGCCCGCTTATTACGATCGGGCTTATCGGAGCCAAGCCTGGAAGTTTTCAAATATTTATTCATTGGCCATTGGTGAAGGTGAAAATCTTGTTGTACCCATTCAAATGGCAAACTTTGCGGCAACCATTGCCAATCGCGGATTTTTTTATACTCCACATTTAGTAAAAGGAATTGGTGAAGACAGAAATCCTTTACCACAATATAAGGACCGCCATTATACAACCATCGATTCTTCATACTTCATTATAGCTGTAGATGCCATGCAAAAAGTTGTGGAGGAAGGCACGGGTCAATACCGCGCCAGATTGGCGGATGTAATTGTGTGCGGCAAAACAGGAACAGTTCAAAACGCACCACCTCTGTTTGATCACTCCGTATTTATTGCCTTCGCTCCCCGCGATAATCCAAAAATTGCTATCTCAGTTTATGTGGAAGATGCGGGGCAGGGTGCGCGCGCAGCCGCATCCATTGCTAGTTTGATGATTGAAAAATATTTATTTGGTCAAACCAAACGTCCGAATATCGAGCAATACGTACTTGCCGGAAAATTTGAATGAGAAATGAAGCCGACATATCAGGGAAGTTAGATTGGGCAACCATGGCGCTATATGCAGTGCTAGTAGCATTAGGTTGGATTAATATATATGCAGCCGTATACGATGAAACGGCCAACCAAACAATCTGGGATCTTTCACTCAACTCGGGTCGTCAGCTTATGTTCATTGCTGCATCATTAGTAATTATCCTAATGATCATCATTGTTGACATGCGTTTCTACGAAACGTTTGCTTACCTGTTTTATGGAATTATTTTATTCGTACTGCTTCTGGTTCCGCTTATTGGTAAAGAGGTGGGTGGTAATAAATCGTGGATAGGCATTGGTTCGTTTGGTGTTCAACCCTCAGAGTTTGCCAAGTTTGTAACAGCACTTGCCGTTGCCAAGTTTATGGGCTCAGTTGGTTTTAGAATGGATAATAATCGTAACCAAATGATTTTGTTTGGTATGATATTTCTGCCGCTGGCATTAATTCTTTTGCAAAAGGATTTTGGTACAGCTATCGTATTTACCGCATTTGTATTTGTGTTCTATCGTGAAGGTATGTCACCGTTTATTATTATCGTTGGCGTTTCGGCAGCGGCCATTGCCATACTCACGTTGATTGTTAAAAACCAATGGTATTTGCATGGGGCTATATTAATCGTGCTTGCTGCGTTGATTTTTTTTGGAAGGCGCAAAGCAAAACGTATTATGGCGTTAACGGCTGGCGCGCTAGTGTTGATGGTGACGATTGAAAGTTTTGATTATATCGTTAACAATGTTCTTCCAATTCGCCATAAAAAAAGGCTTGAAGCGTTGGTCGATCCAGATTTTGACCCAATGGGAATTAACTGGAATGTAACACAATCCAAAATTGCTATTGGTAGTGGTGGCTTTATGGGGAAAGGATTTTTAAAAGGCACCCAAACTAAATTTGATTTTGTGCCCGAGCAGAGTACAGATTTTATTTTTTGTACGATAGGTGAGGAGCATGGGTGGTTGGGCAGTTTTGTTGTTATCGGACTTTTTATGGCGCTTCTCTTACGAGTTGTTTTTATTGCGGAACGGCAAAAAAGTAAATTTTCAAGAGCGTATGGGTATGCGGTTGCCAGTATTTTCTTTTTCCACTTTGCCATTAATATTGGAATGACGATTGGCCTTTTCCCAGTTATAGGAATTCCTCTTCCATTTTTTAGTTATGGTGGATCTTCACTATGGAGCTTTACAATTCTGCTTTTTATTCTCCTTAAACTGGATGCGCACCGAGGTCAGGTACTACAAAGAATTTGATTGCTTAGCTAAACCGCTTCTGAACAATCTCAATAAACTCTTCATACTCTTCACTTTCTTTATCCCAATCCGGATAGCCATCATCTAAAAACCTGTTTGCTTGGTTTAGATTATCAAACCGATCAAGCTTATCGATTGCTTCGGTAAAAATTTCAAAATCACCATGAAACAGAATTTTGGTAAACATAAATTTCTGGTTGATGGTAAGGCTTTCCTTTAAACGAGTAACTTTTTGATTTGCCAGATTATCCGCTAAGGTTGGTTTCGGAGTAGCTATTGGCTGATGCATTGGCTTGCTCTCCACTAAGACTTCTTTCTTTACTTCAATTGTGGGAGTGGTTTTGATAGCGGGTTGAACTGTTGGTTGGCTTGATTTGACTTCGTAAAAACTTTCAATGTTAACGGGACTTAATTTATTAAACGCGGTCAGGTAGGGGTCAAAATCCTCAGGCGTAAAATTTACTTCCTCGAGAATATGATCTAATAATGCGAATGCTTCCTTTCCGGAAATAACGTCTAAGTTTCGGGTGCTTAAATGTTCAACTAACTTTTCTAATGGGGCACGATTTACTTTAATGTATTTTACTTTTTCCTTCAGGGCTTTCAAATAAAGAAACTCACTATCCTTATTGTCTAAAGTATCGGAATAGAAATCATAAGGAGCTAATATCAGATATAGCGTTTGACTAACGCCTTTCTTCAACAGCGGCAAAAAATTAGCTTTGTTAATGAGTATATGATTGCTAACCGTATTTTGATATTGAGCCAACGCTTCGGTAACAGCCTTATTCTCATAATCAAAGTATGGGCTTTTCATTTTTTCGCTTTCCTTTTTCCAGGCACTTAATAAATCATTAATTACAAATAGGTTTACCTGCTTGATTTCACAGAGGGAAAGTATTTCGGGACCGCTAATTTTTTCATTCTTAGAAAAGAATGAGTCTGCCAATTGATTGGCAAATTGGATTGCGTATTGATCGACTGCCTTTAAACTAATCTTTTCGTCCATGAGTTACTATTTTGTATTCTTGTTTAATCAAAACGCGCCAAGGAACACCTTGTTGTATGGTAAAGATAGTGATTGAAAATTTGGCTCAAAAGGAAGTGGTGGCTATTGGTTTAGGAACATCCGTTTTAAAACTGATTCAGGCTAACTACATTGATTGGATGCACGCCTGTGGTGGGAAGGGACGATGTACTACCTGCAAGTTTGAGATTGTGGAAGGTGGTGATCAACTGGGTCCCATAACAGGAGCCGAACTTGGCTACCGGATCAAAGGCGAACTTGGCGTGAAAGAAAGGCTGGCCTGCCAGGCTACCGTATTGGGGGAATGCATAATTCGAATTCCAGATGAAAACAAACTGCCACACATAACTTACACGGACTAAAACCATTTAAATTTTGGACGATTTCACCATTAGTAAATCTTAACTTGCAATATGTTCATTGAACCCCAACTCGGCAGAAGCAACAACCCAGGAAAGAGCGGATGGATTGAAGTGATTTGTGGTTGTATGTTTTCGGGAAAAACCGAAGAACTGATCCGTAGATTGAACCGGGCATTAATTGCAAAACAAAAGGTCGAGATTTTTAAACCTACAACTGACACCCGTTATCACCATCAAAAAATTGTCTCGCACAGCGAGCGGGAAATCAGATCAACTCCAGTAAACTTTGCCAATGATATTATTTTGCTGGCCGGTGATTGTGATGTGGTAGGTATTGATGAGGCCCAGTTTTTTGATGAAGCTATTGTGGATGTTTGTAATAAACTAGCAAATATTGGTAAGCGTGTGATTGTTGCTGGGTTGGATATGGACTTTGAAGGCAAACCCTTTGGGCCAATGCCAAACTTGCTGGCTGTTGCCGAATACGTAACTAAGGTCCATGCCATCTGCGCACAAACTGGTGAACTTGCCTCTTTCTCGTACCGACTTAATGAGAATGATTCGAAAGTGATGTTGGGTGAAAAAGATTTGTATGAAGCACGCAGCCGCCAGGCGTTTGTTTCAGAAATGCAGAAACGGAAAAAGTAAGTGCTCCATAAAACCAAAGGTGTTGTTTTTCGATTTACCAAGTATGGAGAAACATCCATCATTGTAAATATTTTTACAGAGCTGTTTGGGTTGCAAAGCTATATTGTCAATGGTGTTCGTAGCAGTTCCAAAAGAAGTAAGATCGCATTGTTTCAACCGCTCACGCTGCTTGACCTGGTTGTGTACCATAAAGAGAATGCAAACATTTTGCGTATTAAGGAAGTAAAGTGTTACCAACCTTATCAAACCATAACAAGTGATATTCGAAAGTCTGCTATCGCGATGTTTATCGTTGAAGTTTTAAATAAATCAGTAAAAGAGCAAAGCCACGCTGGCGAGATTCATGATTTTGTTGCTAATTCTTTAATGGCTTTGGATAAATTACAAAAACCCGAAAATTTTCATCTACTGTTTTTATTGGGTCTGAGTAAGCATCTTGGCTTTGGCCCTAATTTATCGGAGGAGGTGTTGAGTGGGCATTGGATGAATGATTCAGATGAAGAGGTGTTAAAACAATTAATGAAATCGGATTTTGATTCTTCAATTGTGATTACCAATGCTCAACGGCAAACCTTGCTAACAAGCTTGCTTAGGTTTTATGCAAACCAAGTTGATAATTTCGGTGAGATGAGATCGTTGGCTGTGCTTCGCGAAATTCAATAACCTAAGCAGCAACAGCTACTTGCACTTCTTTGCGAACAGGCTTTGAACTGAGCATTTTCAATTGCCGTGCATGCGCGGCAACAGCGCCAAAGAAAGTATCTTTTGATTTATAAGGTAACCCAAATTCATTGGCAGTTTGTTCTACTATTTTTGAAATATTGCGATAGTGAACGTGGCAGATGTTTGGGAATAAGTGATGCTCAACTTGATAATTCAATCCGCCTACATACCAGGAAAACAATTTTTCGCGATGGCCAAAGTTTGTTGTTGTGCGCAACTGATGGATAGCCCAATTGTTTTCCAGGTTGCCCTGATCATCGGGCATAGGATATTCTGTTCCCTCAACCACATGTGCCGGTTGAAAAATCATGGCAAGAATAAACCCACCGATGTAATGCATGACTAAAAATCCAATTAGCGCTTGGCCGAATGAGATGTGTAATAGCCACATGGGTATTACAAAAATGTAAGTAAAGTATATAATCTTGGTGCCAATCATAAGGGCCCATTCTTGCGTTGCGTTTGCTCGTTGTTTTTTTACAAAACCTTCGCGTTGATATTTAAACAACCGGTCAAAGTCTTTTACGACTACCCAAACCAATGTCATAAGCCCATAAAAAAACCAGGCATAGTAATGTTGAAATTTGTGAAGCGGTATCCACTTTGAGTCCGGAGCCATGCGCAAGATTCCGCGCGGACTAATGTCTTCATCTACTTCGTGAATGTTTGTGTAGGTATGATGTAACACGTTGTGTTGAACTTTCCAGTTAAAGGCATGCCCACCAACTAAATTAAGGGAGAGACCAAGTAAATTATTTAACCAAGGCTTTGATGAATAGGCTCCATGGTTAGCATCATGCATAACGGAAAGGCCAATGCCGGCAAGGCCAAATCCCATCAACACATAAAGCCCTAACATGATCCCAAAGTTTGTACTAATACCACTGATTAAAAGAAAGTAGGGAATCAGGTAAAGTGAAAACATGAAAATAGTTTTGATAACCATTTCACGATTAGCTGTTTTTTCTATTTCGTTTGTTTTGAAATATCCATTCACTCGCTGACTAAGCGTTATGAAAAAATCTTTTTGGTGGGTGGCAAACTTTAAATTCTGACTAACGCTCATAATACGGTGATTACTTCAATTTAACTTGTGAGACATTATTTTGTTTACATGAACTCACCTTTTGTGATACTATAATTTTGGTAAGATATGGATTCTAGACCGGATAACAGATGGTAGAGTAAAAAACAGGATAAATGGCAAGTTTTTGATAGAAGAGGTTGTTATAACTCAGCGATAATGGTCTTACCTCCTTTGGTGATATCACCAACCTTTACAGATACTTTGGCAGTAAGCGGTAGAAAGATATCGACACGCGAGCCAAATTTAATAAATCCAAACTCATCGCCTTGTTCCAACTGTTGACCTTCTTTTATATACCACTTTATTCTTCTTGCAAGCGCACCGGCAATTTGGCGAAAAAGAATTTCGGTGCCGTTGCTCATTTTAGTGACAATCGTTGTGCGTTCATTCTCAGTACTTGATTTAGGGTGCCAGGCTACCAAATATTTTCCAGGATGGTAGGTGCAATAAGAAACTGTTCCTGATACGGGCATGCGATTTACGTGAACGTTGATGGGCGACATGAAAATTGAAATTTGTTTTCTTCTGGATTTCAGATATTCAAATTCATCAGTTTCTTCAATCACTACTACTTTTCCATCGGCAGGAGCAAGCACTTGGTTTTCATTTTTAGTTACTTGAAAAACAGGAATACGGAAAAATTGTAAAATGATAAGATAGAAGCCAATGCTTGCTATAATCAAAATAGTATGTAGAATAGAAAGCTCAGGAAAGAAATAGGAAATGACCCAATTAAGTCCGAATAGAATAACTAATAGAACAAATAGTAAGGTGCGCCCTTCGCGATGTATAGTCATGTTAAACAATAAATATTTAAGGTGGCAAAGTTCAGCATTTTATCCTGAAATCTGAAGGTTCTGATGCAGGATACCTGTTGCTTGCTTTATAGGGTTTACCAATACAAGCAGTTACCGAATACCAATTGCATTTTAATACCCGCCTCTGAACTTATACGTTTTAGCAACCTTATCAATCGCTACCATGTAAGCAGCAATGCGCAACGACACTTTATATTGTATAGAAGTATTGTAAACGTTGATGAAGGCATCCTTCATAATCCGATCGCTTCTACGATTTACGCGTTCAGCGGTCCACTTATAACCCAATCGGTTTTGTACCCATTCAAAGTAAGATACAGTTACACCACCGGCATTGGCCAAAATGTCGGGCACTACGCTAATTCCTTTTTCAAAAATAATATTGTCGGCCTTGGAAGAAGTTGGTCCATTGGCACCTTCTACAATCAACCTGGCTTGAATCTTTCCAGCGTTTGAACTGGTAATCACATCTTCGGTTGCCGCTGGTACCAGCACATCAACATTAAGCGTAAGTAAATCACCGCCCGCAATTTTTTGAACTTCGGCATAGCCTTCTAATGAGCCTTTATTCTTATCGCGATAAGCGATTGCAGAATCTATATCAATACCATTTTCATTGTAGTAAGCCCCTGAAATATCGCTCACCGCAACTACTTTTAGTCCGCGTTCGGCAAGCAATCGTGCAGCCCATGAGCCCACGTTACCAAAACCCTGTACCGCACACGTTGCCTTGTAAGGGTTGATTTTCAATTTCTCCATAGCAGCTAAAGCAGAAACCATTACTCCGCGCCCCGTTGCTTCAGTTCTTCCCAATGATCCACCCATTACAATTGGCTTTCCGGTAACAACGGCAGAAACTGTCATGCCTTTATTTCTTGAATATTGATCCATCAACCAAGCCATTTCGCGTGGGCCAGTGCCCATATCAGGTGCAGGAATATCTTGGTCAGGACCAAAAACACCCATCATAGCTTGTGTATAAGAACGCATTAAGCGCTCAATTTCTCCGGCACTCATTTCGCGTGGGTTACAGGTAACACCCCCTTTACCGCCTCCATAAGGAATATCAACTACAGCACACTTCCAGGTCATCCAGGCTGCAAGAGCTTTTACTTCATCCAGATTTACATGCGGATCGAATCGGATTCCACCCTTTGAAGGTCCTAAAATGGTTGAATGAATAACCCGATAGCCTTCAAACACCTTTATGCTGCCATCATCCATGGTTACAGGTAACGATACAATCACTTGCTTGGCCGGTGATTTAAGTACGTTGTAGATTTCATCTTCTAATCCAAGAATTTTTGAGGCGGTTTGAAAACGCGACATCATTGCTTCAAAAGGATTTTCCTTGTCAAGAAGCGGAGCAGGTTCTATGTATGCCATATTAAGTTTGTTGAATTTTTCAGTTTATAACGAGGACTTTAAATCAAGTAAAAAGTTGTTTTTGGGCCGTTAAATCGGTTGCAAAGATATAGAAATTCATTATTCCCGTAAGGTGATATGGTACGAAAAACTTATCAGTAGATTTAATTCCTTAAAAGGCGCTTTACAGGATTTTGTATCTCTGAAATACCCTTTAACAAAATAATGTCCGTCATTATTAAAAATAAAATTTATAATCACCCATTTAGCAAAATATGATTATTCAATTAAACGACATTTCTAAAAACTTTGACAGAAATTATGTTCTCAATAATATTGATTTTGAAATTAACAGGGGAGAGATAGCGGGCATTATAGGGCCTAATGGATCTGGGAAAACAACTTTGCTTAACATCATTATGGGTTTAGTAAAGCAAAACTCTGGAACCATTTTTTATTCAGATAAAAATCAAATTAACGCGGCTGTGTCAAGAAAAGGTTTTTTTGGTGACATGACAGTTGAAAAAAATCTATTGTTATATGCCAATCTCAATAACCAATCAAGCTTAGAGGTTAATCGTGTGTTAAACCTATTTGAAATTGATTTTAGGAATAAAAAGTTTAGTGAATTGTCAGCCGGAATGAAACAGAGAGTTTCTTTAGCTAAGGTGTTTATGGGTGATTATAATTTAGTTTTATTAGATGAGCCTACCAATCATTTAGATATTGATTCTATAATGAATCTTAGGTCAGCTATACAGGTCAGGCAAAACTCCGGAACTGCGTTCTTAATTGCGAGCCATATCCTTACCGAATTAGAGAGACTGTGTGATTACATTCTATTTATAAGGGAAGGAAAGATCGTAAAACGCCATTCAATGAATGAAATATCAACTGATTATCTGAGTTTAGAGGATGCGTATTTGAAAATTTCCGAGCAATGAATTATTTGACCTTCGAAATTTTCAAGATTTCCTCCAGAAAATGGATGATTATTTTGCTATTGGCCAATATTGTTTTGTTGCCATTAATAGTAGCGATACTTGTAAAACTGGAATTTTCCTCTGGTGAAATCTCAGAAGGTAATTTTTTGGAAAATGCAGCCTATGGCATAATCAGTATCTCAACAATTTATTTTTTTGTTCCCCTCTGGATATTAATTTTTATCGGGATCGAATTTTCAAATGGCCATACCAATTTGGTGGTATTTCACAAATCATTCAAGTTCTATTTCATTTCAAAAATTGCATACTGCTTTTTAGTATCGTTATTCTATTGTATTCTGGGATTATTTTCGCTGCTAATAATACACCTTACCGCACCTTTTAAACTTGAAGCTTCAACTGTATTTTATATGAGTTTTATAACTCAGTCTTTTTTTACCTTTTTCTCAATTTCGTTGATGCTTATGGCACTGGTTTTTTTAGTAGGGAGCCCTATCATAGCTTTTGTTTCCTATTTCGTAATCTCCTTTACTGAGAGTATTCTGTTTCTTATTGGTAAGAAGATTTACGCATTTGATTTATTTTTTTTACCATTTCATATTTCAAGATTGCTTTACCTGAAAAATGGAGAAGGGAAAAGTGAAAATTATTATGTGCTTTTCTATGACTACCATAATCAGATTTTAATCTTACCAGTCTTTCTGCTTATTATTTTATATGCTACTTACTGGTATTTTATTAGGCGGGATTTAAAGCCTCTTTCAGATTAATTTTAAATTCTCAAGCATGGGATTTTGATGGGGTTGAATTGGAGCCTAAAAGCTGATCTAAAAAATCTCTAAAAAGGCTACGATAAAAGGCGCTGAAATCAGCAAGCCATCAAACCGATCTAAAAATCCGCCATGGCCAGGAAGGCTGTCACCGGAATCTTTGATTTCAATACTTCGCTTTAAAAGCGATTCTACTAAATCGCCAAACGTGCCACCAATAATAATAATAACCCCAATCACCATCCATTGCCATGATTTGATAGTGGGCTCGTGACCAACTGCTGAAAAGAAATAGGGGAGACCATAAGCAAAACCAAAAGCGAGTATAGCACCTCCAATAAAGCCTTCCCACGATTTTTTGGGTGAAATGCGCTCAAACAATTTTCGTTTTCCGAATAACGTACCGGCAAAGTAAGCACCCGTGTCGCTAGCCCATAAAATAAACAGGCATCCAAAAACAATTTGATAATCGTATATATGATTTTCAAAAGCGGCAATGTTTAGCAGTGTGAAGGGCATGGCCACATAAAACAATCCTAAAAAAGTGTATGCAATATTGGTAAATGGTTTTCGCTCAAACTTTTTATAAAGCTTAATCATGTACACACAAGAAACAGTTGGGAAGATTAAAAAATAATAGCGATACGAAATATCGCCACGCTCAATAAAAAATGAAAGGCAAAAAATAGCAATACCACACAGGGTACCAAACGTCTTTTGTGGTAACAGGCCATCAAGTCCCGTTAGTTTATAAAATTCAATTAGCGAGAATAGACAAATGATAAAAAATACAATCAAGTAAGTCCACTCACTGAATACAATACCAAACACAATGCCCGCAGCACCGAGTAAAGCCGTGATTAATCGCTGTGTAAGATTGCTGAATTTGTTAAGAGCTGTCACGCTGTAGTTGATTAACCGATTGATGATACTTTTTGAAGTAATAAAGTAAAGCGACAAAGATGGCAGTAAAAATTAATACAACCGACCAGGGCGCTGAATCAGATGATTCCATATCAACTGTAACCACTCCCTTTTGATAGAGATACATCATTAACACAGAGAATCCATTATTTACAAAATGTGCAACCATAGGCAAAAGTAAATTGCCCGACCAAACATAGAGATATCCAAACAGGGCGCCTAACAACATGCGTGGTACAAAGCCGAAAAACTGCATGTGGAAAGCGCTGAATATGATGGCCGAGATCCATACAGCAGCATGATGATTACCCGTGGCACGAAAGAGTTCAGGCTGCAGCATGCCACGAAATACTAATTCCTCGCCAATGGCTGGCAGTATAGCGATAACCACTACACCAAACAGAAACTGACCATTTGTTTCAAAGGTGACAAAGAACTTCGTAAGCTTTTCAGCAAGATCTTCCCGCTCGCGGGCCCAGGCACCAAACTCTTTTAGAAACTCTGGAAAAACAAAGTTTGCATTCCATTCAATAAAAACTGAGTTAGGTGCAAAGAAGACAATTACCAAAATCGCAACAACCATAATCATCAATAGTGAATTAGATTTTGTTTTTATCCAGGTAATTGGATTTTGCTTTTCGATACCAATTAAATAAAGTGTGGGAATTACGATTAGTCCAAACAAGGTTCCGCAGCCCTGAATAATTAAAACAGGCAATCGGATTTCGGGATGTGCTATTGGGTTCTGAATTTTTTGTGCGAGGTCCATGACAGAACCATCATAAAAAGGCATGGCAACAAAAAAACCTAAAGCGGGGCCTACAATCATAAAACCCATTGCAGCTGTAAGCAAAATGAAGATCAATGAAAATAATGCAGGGCGTTGGGAAATTCCCGTCAGTTCAGACATCTCAACAAAAGGGTTAATTTTGTGGTCGCAAACAACGCAGTTTTAGCTTAATAATCAAATTTGGTACAAATAGGCAACATAAAGCTTGGTGAGTTTCCACTCTTATTAGCACCCATGGAAGATGTGAGTGATCCACCTTTCCGTGCCGTTTGCAAAGAGGGTGGTGCCGATTTGATGTACACCGAATTTATTTCTTCGGAAGGCTTAATTCGTGACGCAGCCAAAAGCAGGCAGAAGCTTGACATATTCGAATACGAAAGACCTATTGGCATTCAGTTATTTGGTGGCGATATCGGCAACATGGTGCAGTCGGCTGAGATTGCTACGGAAGTTAATCCGGATTTGATTGATATTAATTATGGTTGTCCGGTTAAGGCCGTTGCTTGCCGTGGTGCAGGCGCAGCTTTGTTGCAAGACATACCCAAGATGGTGCAGATGACTGCTGAAATAGTTAAAGCAACTCACTTGCCTGTTACTGTAAAAACACGTTTAGGTTGGGATGATAATACTAAAAATGTAGTAGAGGTTGCTGAACGGTTACAAGACATTGGCATTCAAGCACTGACAATACATGGACGCACACGGGTGCAAATGTATAAAGGCGAAGCGGATTGGACATTGATTGGAAAGATCAAAGAGAATTCGCGCATGCACATTCCAATTTTTGGTAATGGCGATATTGATAGTCCGCAAAAAGCATTAGAGTATAAAAACCGTTATGGTGTTGATGGCATTATGATTGGCCGATCTGCTATTGGTTCACCCTGGGTTTTTAATGAGATCAAACATTATTTTAAAACCGGAACGGAGTTGCCACCACCCGATATGCGGGAGCGCGTAAACATTACACGCAAGCATTTAGATTTTTCCATTCGTTGGAAAGGCGATAAGCTTGGCATTTTTGAAATGCGCAGGCATTACTCCAACTACTTCAAAGGCACACCCGACTTCAAACCCTTCCGCACCCGATTGGTTGAGGCCCTTACACAAGCCGAGGTAAACACTATACTCGATGAAGTTGTAGATGTTTATAATGGAATGGTAGAAGCCTAAAAAAATTTAGGAAGAAAATAGATTTAAAATCCTTTAGGAATATCTTTCTTTGCGCGCTTGCTGTTGAGTAAGCTTAAGCAAGATGTTTTCTCAAAAAAAGTATTTAGCAGTTTTTCTACTGATCACCTTGTCCTTGATATGGGGTACTTCCTTCATATTAATTAAGCAAGGGCTAAAAGTATTTTCACCCGATGTAGTCGGAGCGCTTCGCGTAACGGCAGCGTCACTTTTTCTTTTGCCGTTGGCCTTGCCACGTCTAAGAGAATTAAAACAGGGTGATCATTTTAAACTGTTGGTCTCTGGGTTGATGGGAATTTTTTTCCCTGCCTTTTTATTTGCGTGGGCACAAACAAGACTCAATAGTTCGTTGGCCGGAATTCTTAATACGCTTTCGCCACTCTGGACGATGATCATGGGAACCTTGTTTTTTACACAGCGCTTTCGCGGATATGCTATTCTGGGCATGAT